>OMDX01000768.1_pt1 | contig 11800 bp, 10 predicted proteins | sample 1673711 | NCBI WGS metagenome assembly OMDX01 (sample SAMEA103958123, study PRJEB25191) | human gut metagenome
CCCTTTGGGGCATATGCATTTTTTGCGTCAAAGACTTTGACCCTTTTGACCGTCAAATTTATGCTCGTGTTTCATGTCGAGGTTGAGAAAGAGCTGAGTTTGTGATATAATGAATGTATAAAATATTCGATCGGGAGGATTCTGACTTGTTACACATCCTTTACGGCAAAAAGGGAACGGGCAAATCGCGCAGACTTATTGCCGAAGCGAACAGAAACCATGTTGAATGCGGTGAAAACAGCGTTTTCATCGATAAGGACGGAGATAGAATGTACGAATTGAACCGCGGCATCCGCTTCATCAACGCATCCGATTTTTGTATTGACGGGCCGAAAATGTTCACGGGTTTTGTCTGTGGAATTGCGGCGCAGGATTATGACCTGCGTGCAATTTATATCAACAGCTTTATGAAGGTCGTTAAGCATTCCCCCGAAGGGCTGTTCGGCATGTTCGACTTTTTGCGCGAATTTTCCGAAAAAACCAATATTGAACTCTATATAAGCATCAGCAGTGAGAATGAGGCCCCCGATTATCTTAAAGCATTCATCAATCAATGAACCCGCTGTCGGGCAGCTGACAGAGGAATCAAAGGCCGGATTTTTCGGCGCGATGCCGCTCATGCAAATTTTTCTGTTGAAATACAGCTAAAAATACACTATAATATTGCAGGCGCGGCAATGCCGTGCCTTGCGGGCATTTGCCCGAACTGACGAAAGGACAACCCGATAACCATGAAATTTGCAATCGACGCTTTCGGCGGCGACAATGCTCCCGAAGCCGTGATTCGCGGCAGCATTGACGCAATGCAGCTCAACGATGACTTCAGCATAATCTTCACCGGAGATGAATCCGCAATTTATGCCTTGCTCAACGACTATGAATACGACAAGTCCCGTGTTGAAGTTGTTCATGCACCGGACATAATTACATGTGAAGATCAGCCCACGCTTGCAGTTCGGCGAAAAAAAGAAAGCTCAATTGTTAAGGCTCTTCATCTTGTTGCGGACGGAAAAGCCGATTGCTTTATCTCTGCGGGAAGCACCGGTGCTGTTCTTGCCGGTGCAACGCTTATCGTACACCGCATTCCGGGTGTTAAGCGTCCTGCTCTCGCACCCGTTCTTCCGACGCTCAAAGGGCCGATGATGCTTATTGACTGCGGCGCAAATGTTGACTGCACTCCGGAATACCTGCTCCAATTCGCATACATGGGTTCGGCGTATATGAGCGGTGTCCTCGGCATTGAACGTCCGCGTGTCGGTCTTATAAATAACGGCACCGAAGAGGGCAAGGGGAACGCACTCACAAAGGAAGCATATTCCCTGCTTAAGGCTGCGAGGGGCATCAATTTTGTCGGCAACTGCGAAGCGCGCGAGCTCATGAGCGGAGACTACGATGTTATCGTTTGCGATGGTTTTGTCGGCAACGCTGTTTTGAAAACACTTGAAGGAGCCGTGGCTTCAATCATGACGATGCTCAAGACGGAAATCAAAAGCAGCAAACGCGCAAGCGTCGGCGCAATGCTCTCCAAAAATGCTTTTAAAGCACTCAAAACCCGCATGGACTACACGGAGTACGGCGGCGCACCCCTGCTCGGCATCAACGGCGGCATTATAAAAGCGCACGGCAGCAGTGACGAACGTGCCGTTTGCTCCGCCATCGGTCAGGCGCGCAAGCTCATCCTCGGCAATGTTACAAACACGATTTCGGGGCTTATTTCCCGGGAAATGGAACCTCAAGCGAGAAAATGAGTCTTTTCGAGCCGAATCCGCACATACTGCGTTTTATCCGCATTCGGCATATTTAATTTGACATTGACATCAAACATGCCGTGCGGTAAAATATGATATGAACTTTATTAAACTTACGGAGGCTGATTATGCTTACTGAAATTCGCACCCGCATCGCGCAGCAGCTCAACATTCCCGTTGACAGCATCACTGCCGATTCAAAACTTGTTGACGACCTTAAGGCGGACTCACTGGACATTGTTGAGCTTGTAACAAGCCTTGAAGAAGAATACAACATCGAAATTTCCGACGAGGACATTAAAAACATCCGCACCGTCGGCGATGTTGTTCGTTTCATCGAATCCAAATAACCTGAACCGCACGGAAGACGGGCTTGAGCGGCAACTGAATTTCGGCTGATTTCATCCGAATCCGAATGCGCCGGATAACCTGTTTTCTGTCCGTTTTTTTGCGGCACCCCGTTTCGCAGGCGGACGAATATCTGCCTGCGAAATTTGATTTAAGACATAAGAATCGGTTTTATCTCTGATTTTTGTTTGCTTAAACAAACATAACCCTACAGATTGGAGCGATTGATTTTTCGTGAATCCAAAACGAATCTCAGAGCTTGCTGAATTAATGACAAAGCTCAATTACAGCTTCACGGACGTTGAGCTGCTGAACACTGCACTCACCCACTCGTCATTCGTGCGCGGGGACAACCGCATTTATCCGAATAACGAGCGAATGGAATTTCTCGGTGACGCTGTACTTGAGCTTTGCGCAAGCGAATACCTATATTTGAATTACCCCAAAATGAACGAGGGCATGATGACCCGCACGCGCGCACGTACCGTTTGCGAAACCGCGCTGAACATCGTTGCAAAGGAGTTGGAACTGGGCAAGTATCTGCTTTTGAGCCACGGAGAGGAAAACACAGGCGGGCGCGAAAAGCCCTCCATACTTTCCGACGCACTCGAAGCTGTTATCGGCTCCATATTCCTTGACGGCGGCATTGAATGCGCAAAGCGCTTTATCTTAAGCTTCATCAAAAACAGCGTTGAAGAAGCGGCGCGCAGCCTGTCCGCAAAGGATTATAAAACGCTGCTCCAGGAATACGTTCAGCATTATCACAGCGGTGAACTTGAATATAAAGTCATCGGCATGAGCGGCCCGGATCACAAGCGGGTTTTCACAATGTGCGTCAGCATTGACGGTGTTGTGTACGGGTTCGGCGACGGCGGAACAAAACAGGAAGCCGGCCAGAACGCAGCAAGAGCAACCCTTGAATTGCTCAATCGGGACAATGCGTGAGTTTTACCCACGCATTCATCACAGCTTTTCGGAACGGTTCATCCGATTTGCCATTTTGCTTAAGGAATCTTTTAAATGCAGCTTACAAAGCTTGAAATCAGCGGGTTCAAATCGTTTGCAAAAAAAACCGAACTGATTTTCAAAAACGGAATCACGGGTATTCTGGGTCCCAACGGTTGCGGAAAAAGCAACATTGCGGACGCTTTTCGCTTTGTTTTGGGTGAGCAGAATGCACGTGCGCTGCGCGGCAAAAGAATCGATGACTTTATTTTCGGCGGGACGGAGAAGCGCAAGCCGCTGTCCTACTGCGAAGTTTCCATGTATTTTGACAATTCGGACGGACTGCTTGCTTCTCCGTTTTCCGAGGTTGTTGTTACACGCCGCGCCTTCCGTTCGGGAGAAAGCGAATACAGCATCAACAAAACCCCTGCACGTCTGCGCGATATTCGCGAGCTTTTCCGTGACACAGGCATCGGCAAGGACGGATATTCCATCATCGGACAGGGCCGCGTAAGTGAAATTCTTTCCGACCGTTCCGATGACAGACGCGAGGTTTTTGAAGAAGCTGCGGGCGTTATGAAATACCGTGCACGCAAGGAGGAAGCCGAGCGCAAACTCCAAGCCACCGCAAAAAATATTCTTCGCCTTGAAGACATTCTCCGTGAGCTTGAAAGCAGGCTTGAGCCGCTCCGTTTACAGAGCGAAAAGGCCGCCGAGTACTTTCGGCTGCGGGAGGAACTCCGCGAGCTTGAAATCAACCTGTTTTTATATCAGTACGACAAATCAAATGAGCGGCTTCAACAGCTGCGCGGCGTTGCCCGTCAGCTTTCCGACGAAATTCCCGCTGCATTGGCGGAAGAAGAGGCTTACGCCGCAGGCTGTGCCAAAGAGGAAGAGCTTGAACGAAGCCTTTCCGCCGCAATCAGCGAAACTTCACGCACGCTTATCGTTCTTTCCGCCTCCGTTGAAGGCAGTGCCGGCAACGAAAAGCTGATTCATGAACGCATCGATGCGCTGACTGCGGATATTGCGCGGAGGCAAGCAGAAATTACAAGGATTCGTGAGCGCGAAACGGCCGACGCTGAACGCAGTTCACAGCTTGCGGAAGAAATCAATCTGAAAAAAGCGAGCGAAGACGCGCTTGAATCCGCGCTTGAAACCGCCGAAGCCGAATTTGCGGAGCTTTCAGGCTCTATTAATGCAGCCGAAGAAAAGCTTGAAGCGCAAAAACAATCCATGATGGATTACATGAATCGGCTTGCGGACACGAAAAGCCGCATTTCAAGGCTCGGTGCAATGCGTGAATCCATCAGGAAACAAACCGCTTCCCTTGCGCAGGAACTTATTGAAACCGAGGCCGAAGGCAGACATCTGGACGAAGAATACGCCGAAGCTCAGGCTGACAAAGAAGCACTTTTAAAGCATAAAGCTGAGTTCGAAACTGCACGGCAGGCTGCAATTGATGAGATCAATGCGCTTAACGTTAATGCACTCTCCGCCGCAAAAGCAATACGCCGCGCCGAAGACGAAATCAGTGCGGGCAAGTCCCGGCTTAAGGTACTTGAAGAGATGCGCCGCGCTCACGAGGGCTACTACGCAAGCGTTCGCCGACTTTTGAACGACGCACAGCGCAGCGCGGAGCTAAAAAAAAGAATGCACGGAGTTGTTGCGGAGCTTTTATCCGTTCCGCAGGAATACGAACGTGCTGTTGAATCCGCACTCGGTTCGGCACTTCAAAACATTGTTGTTCCCACCGAACACGATGCGAAATATCTTATTAACTATCTCCGCGAGCATGACTACGGCCGCGCCACGCTTCTTCCCGTCAGCGCAATGCGTGCGCGCCTGCTTACCGATGAGGAAAAAAACTGTTTTCGCGGCATTGACGGCTGTTTCGGCATTGCCTCCGAGCTTGTGCGCTTTTCGCCCGAATACGGCAGCGTTTTTGAAAACCTTCTCGGCAGAACGGTCATTGTTCGCGATATTGACACCGGAATTCTTATCAGCAGACGTGCGAAATCGGCATTTCGCATTGCAACGCTGAAAGGCGACATTCTTAACCCCGGCGGAAGCATGACCGGCGGAAGCCTCCAGAAACGCGAATTCAGCCTTCTGGGACGCGAACGGGAGATCGAAGAGCTTGCCGAAAGCAGAAAAGCAGCCGAAAGCAGGCTTGCCGAGCTGCGCAATGCCGAAGCAGAATGCAGCAAAGCATTGCAGGAAGCGAATGCAAAAGCAGCCGCTGATGCAGATGAATTACGAAAGCTTGATGTTCGGCTTGCATCCTTGACCGAAAAAGCGGATATTGTTCAAAAATACATTCAAAAAAACGTTGAACGAATAAAGCAGATCGCCGAAGAGCAGCAAAGACTTGCGGATGCCGAAACGGATATCAACGCCGAATGTGCCTCCGCAGAAGCTGCCGCAAACGGAATCGACCTCGGCAGCTCCGCAAACGGACAGGACATCAAAAACACACAGCTGGAACTTGCGAACCTCCGCTCCGCTCTTCAGGCGGCGAACGATGAAATTTCAGTTCTCCGCATTCGGCACACTGCCGCAAACAGAGAACGCATTTGGGCTGAAAACGAGCTTAAACGGCTCAATGCAGAGCTTGCGGATGCCGAAACAAGGCGCAATGCCGAAACAATTGCGATTGAAGCAGCGGAGCGCGATTGCCGACAGCTCAACGACGAGCTCGGTTCGGTGAGCTGCGGACTTTCCGAAAGCAGAGCTGAGCTGAATGCCTTGAACGAGGAGCTGAGACGGCTGGAGAGCGAACGCGCCGCAAGGCTGAACGCGCTTGACGAACTGCGTTCAAAACATGAACAAGTGAGTTTGCGATTGTCCGAACTGCGCGAAAGGCTGCACCGAAACGAACTTGCAACGAACAAGGCGCAGTCCGAACTTGACAACATGAACGAGCGCATCTGGCGCGATTACGAGCTTACCTACGATAATGCCTTGAGTTTTCGCCGTGACATTGCCGTTACACAGGCACATCTCCGCACGGATGAGCTTCGAAAGGAGCTGAAATCCTTAGGGGACGTGAACACATCCGCAATTGAAGATTATCGTGAGTTAAACGAGCGTTTTCAGTCGCTGAATGCCCAGTGCGGCGATTTGCGGCAGGCGGAAGCGGATTTAAACGAACTCATCGCAAAACTGACCGAAACCATGGAAAAGGAGTTCTGCGAACAATTTTCCCTCATCCGACAGAATTTCACCGCAACGTTTTCGGAACTTTTCAACGGCGGACATGCGGAACTTGTGCTTTCGGACAAAAGCGACGTTTTAAACTGCAATATCGACATCATTGCACAGCCGCCGGGCAAAAAGCTTCAGCTGCTTTCCCTGCTTTCCGGCGGAGAGCAGGCACTGACAGCAATTGCACTGCTGTTTGCAATATTAAAACTTAAACCCGCCGCATTCTGTATTCTGGACGAAATTGACACTTCGCTTGACGAAGCAAATGTGGATTGTTTTGCCGAGTATTTGCGGAAATATTCGGAGGGTACCCAATTCATTATCATCACACATCGTAAGGGTGCAATGGCTGTTTGCAATTCGCTCTACGGTGTGTCCATGGAGGAAAAAGGTGTATCCACGCTTGTTTCGGCAAGATTGGACTGATATTTAACAAAATGCTGCAAATTTATCACCACAGGAGGTATTTTTATGTCAGTATGGGATCTTTTTAAAAGGAAGAAAAAGAAACCGGAAAAGGTTGATCCTGCTGCAAATTTAAATCAGGAAACGGAAGCAAAGCCTGCCGCCGAAAAGGCGGAGCTTGAAACACATGAAAAGGCTGAACGTGAAGCACGTGAGAAGGCCGAACGCGAAGCGCGTGAGAAGGCCGAACGCGAAGCACGCGAAAAGGCCGAACGTGAAGCGCGTGAAAAGGCCGAACGTGAAGCGCGTGAAAAAGCCGAACGTGAAGCACGTGAAAAAGCCGAACGTGAAGCACGCGAAAAGGCCGAACGTGAAGCACGCGAAAAAGCCGAACATGAGGCACGCGAAAAAGCCGAACGCGAAGCACGCGAAAAGGCCGAACGTGAAGCACGCGAAAAGGCCGAACGTGAAGCGCGCGAAAAGGCCGAACGCGAGGCACGCGAAAAGGCTGCTGCCGAAAAGAGTTCGGGCAAAAAGAAAAAGGAAGGTTTCTTCTCAAAGCTCATGGGCGGGCTTAAAAAGACCCGTGACACACTGTTCGGCGGGCTGTTTGTTGAAAACGGCGAAAAAATCGACGACGAGTTTTATGAAGAGCTTGAAGAAGCAATGATAATCTCGGACATGGGCATGGCGACGACCGAAAAGCTGCTTGGGCAGCTCCGTTCGAAGCTGCGTTCCGAGGGTGTTCACACACGCACGGAAGCAAAACAGGTCATGATATCCCTGCTTGCGGATTGTATGCGGCCGGAAGACGGTTTTCTTGACGGCGCGAACAAAGCCGTTATTCTCGTTGTCGGCGTCAACGGCGTCGGAAAAACGACTTCAATCGGCAAACTTGCCGCAATGTACAAAGCGGACGGACGTTCCGTGATGCTTGCCGCCGGCGACACTTTCCGCGCAGCCGCAGCAGAGCAGCTCACCATTTGGGCTGAACGCGCCGGTGTTCCGATCGTTAAGCACGGCGAGGGTGCAGATCCCGCCGCCGTTGTGTTTGATGCAATTGCATCGTTCAAGGCAAAGAATTGCGATATTCTCATCTGCGACACCGCCGGAAGACTGCACAACAAAAAGAACCTTATGACGGAGCTTGCAAAGATCCGCAAAGTTATCGGCAGAGAGCTTCCCGATGTTCCGGTTGAGGTTCTGCTCGTGCTTGATGCAACCACCGGACAGAACGCAATTGCGCAGGCAAAAGTCTTCGGTGAAAACTGCGGACTTACCGGTGTTGTGCTGACAAAGCTTGACGGCACGGCAAAGGGCGGCGTCAGCGTTGCGGTGAAAGATGAACTCGGGCTTCCCGTGCGCTTTGTGGGCGTCGGCGAAGGTATTGACGACTTGCAGCCGTTTGATGCGGATGATTTTGCAAAGGCATTGCTTGGGTGAACAACCGAGTAAAGTTCGTTGATATCTACATAATGAAAAAGAACCTGTTGCGGCAGGTTCTTTTTTTACAAATCGCATCTTGCTGCGAAGTTTTGCATGCAGAAAAACACAAATAGGACACCCCGAACGGAATGCCCTACAGGTAAGTATAGTTTTAGCTTTCAGCATTCAAGCGGAGCGGAAAAAGTTATGCTTCCTCGTCCATCTTGATAATCTGCTCGCCGTCATAGTAGCCGCAATGCTTGCAGACCCTGTGTGCCAGTTTCTTTGCGTGGCACTGGGGGCATTCTACGATAGCGGGGACGCTGAGCTTCCAGTGAGCCCTGCGCTGATCACGCCTTGCTTTCGATGTTTTTCTCTTAGGTACTGCCATTTTCTACACCTCCTCTTCATTATTGAGCAGTTGTGCGAGTTCTTCAAGGGAGGCGAAGTTGGCATTCTTCACCGTTCGTGAACACGAACACTGCATTAAATTCAAATCACAGCCGCAAACGGGACAAAGCCCCTTGCAGTCCGGCTTGCACAGCCCGTAAACAGGTGCATTCAGAACAAGCAGATCAAGAATCATTTTGTCGAGTTCGAGTGTTTCGCCGAAGAACGGATAACACTCCGCCTCGTCCGCCTCTTCTTCCGAAGCTTTGATAAAGCGCTCCGAGAAATCGATATTGAAACCCTGCTTAAATTCCTTGTTGCATTTTGTGCAATGCATGAGCAGTTCGGAACTGAGCACACCCGAAACGCTGAACCCTTCGCCGTCGAAAGAACTGCGAACGTCAACGCTTAGGGGCATTGTGAAAACGAGCTTGTTTCCGCCGAACGAAATCGGCTCAAGGCTCTCTTCCAAATGCCTGTCGGTAGTTTTGCCTATCGACTTTAGTTCTTCAGCAACATTAATCTGCACAAAATACTCCAATCCTGACGGTGTACAATGCAACCTTTCATATTTTATATGTCCGGAGCCGTATTGTCAACAGTTTTTTGCATAAATTCAAAATATAATGCCGACCGGCGGCCCAAACCGCGCATTCTCCGCCTTATTTTGCGAGACGAGCGGTGTCCTTTGCGATCATAAGCTCTTCATCGGTGGGGATGACAAAGACCTTTACCTTGCTGCCGGGCTTGGAAATTTCAACATTTTCGCCGCGCGGGCAATTGCGGTTCAGCTCAAAATCGACTTCAACGCCGAGGTAATCAAGGCCGTTCAGGATGCGCTCACGCATTCCCTTGTCGTTTTCGCCGACGCCTGCGGTGAACACGATTGCATCAACGCCGTTGAGTGCCGCGGCATATGCGCCGATGTATTTTTTGACCTTGTATGCAAAAGTCCGAAGCGCAAGCTCTGCACGCTCGTTGCCCTCTGCCGCTGCTGCGCCGAGATCGCGGAAATCGCTGGACACGCCGCTGATGCCGAGCATACCGCTCTTTTTGTTCATGTAGTTGTCCATGCCCTTTGCATCAAGGCCGAGTTTCTTCATCAAATAAATGACAATCGCGGGATCCATGTCGCCGCAGCGAGTGCCCATGGGAACGCCTTCAAGGGGCGTCAGGCCCATGCTTGTGTCGATGCACTTTCCGCCCTTAACTGCGGAAATTGACGAACCGTTGCCGAGGTGGCAGGTGATGATTTTTGTTTCCTCTGCGGGCTTGCCGAGCATTTCGATTGCGCGGAGAGTTACATAGTTGTGGGAAGTGCCGTGGAAACCGTAGCGGCGAACCATGTTGTCGGTGTATGCCTCATAGGGAAGACCGTAGATGAAAGCTTCCTTGGGCATTGTTTGATGGAACGCAGTGTCGAAAACGCCGACCATTGGAGTGTTGGGCATGATTGCCTTGCATGCGCGGATGCCCATGAGATTTGCCGGGTTGTGCAGGGGTGCAAGATCGTTAAGGCTCTCGATGGTTTCAAGAACTTCATCGGTGAGCAGAACGGATTCGGCAAATTTTTCGCCGCCGTGAACAACGCGGTGACCGACTGCGTCGATCTCATCAACGGACTTGATGACGCCGTCGACCGGATCGACCAGAATGGCCATAACAGCCTCGATGGCTTCCTTATGGGTGGGCATCGGGATGTCCTTTTCGACCTTCTTGCCGCTCGCAGGGACCTTGTGGGTCAGACGGCCGTCCAGACCGATGCGCTCGCAAAGGCCCTTGGCGGTGACGCTGCCGGTGTCCGGATCCATAAGCTGGTACTTAAGGCTGGAGCTGCCCGCGTTGATAACCAGAATGTTCATAGTGATTCACTCCTGTATTTCTTTTTTTCAGCAAACGTGCTAAAATGATTCACAGCGTTTATTACTATACTATACTTTCTCGACGGAAACAAGTGCTTTCCGCAAGATTTTCCAAGGAGGCGCGCCATGGCGGCTGTCGGCATCGTCTGTGAGTACAATCCATTCCATCTGGGCCATGAAAAGCAGCTTCGCATGGCACGGGAGCGGCTCGGCGGCAGCACGCCCGTCGTCTGCCTGATGAGCGGCAATTTTGTCCAGCGCGGCGCGCCGGCGCTGTTTGACAAGACCGTTCGCGCCCGCGCGGCGGTCGAATGCGGCGCAAGCCTCGTGCTCGAGCTTCCCGTCACGTGCGCACTTTCCTCTGCCGAGGGCTTTGCGCGCGGCGCAGTGGAGATCTTTGACCGGCTTGGCACAGTGGACACGCTTTGCTTCGGCAGTGAGACCGGCGACGCCGCGGCGCTCGTCCGCGCGGCCGAGGCCATGACCGCGCCCGTGTTTACGCAGGCGCTCCGGCTGGCGCTCACGGACGGGCTGAGCTATCCTGCCGCGCGGCAGCGGGCGCTGGAGGAAACGCTCGGCGACGGCGCGCTGCTCACCTCCCCCAACGACATATTGGCTGCCGAATACTGCAAGGCGCTTTTCGAGCGCCGCAGCCGCATCCGCCCGCTTGCCGTCCGCCGCGAGGGCGGATATCACGATGAAACGCCGGATGCGGAAAATCCGTCCGCGACCGCCGTGCGCGCCGCGCTTCTGCGGGGCGAGGGCTGGCGGCAGCTCGTCCCGGAGGCCGCAGCCGCCGTCTATGACGGCGCGGCGCGCTACACGCTCACATCCGGCGAGCGCGCCATGCTCGCACGGCTGCGCGGCATGTCAGAGGCAGAATGGGCGCAGCTCCCGTTCGGCTCCGAGGGGCTTTGGAGTAAGCTCCGAAGGGCCGTGCAGACGGAGCGTTCCGTCGAGGAGATCCTCTGCGCCGCCAAATCGAAGCGCTATCCCCGGACGCGCCTGCAGCGGATGCTGATGTGCGGCTACCTCGGCATCACGCAGACAGACCTCGCGCGGCCGCTCACCTATGTCCGTGTGCTGGCATTTGACGAGCGCGGCAGGGCGTTTTTGCGCCGGATGCGGCAGTCTGCCGCCATTTGCGTTATAAATGCGGGTGAGCGCCCTGCGGACGCGGCGTATTATGCGCTGGAGTGCCGCTGCGCGGCGCTCTACGGGCTGTTTGCCGAGTCGGACACGGAGACGCTCTGTGCCCGCGAGGAAGCCCTCCGGATTTTTCGAAAGCAAGCATAAGTTGCGCCTTGGGATACGCTCAAAGCATTACCATTCCACTGCACACTTGTCTGAAACATGCCTGAATAAGCGCAACCCGGCACAGCCTGAGGCTGTGCCGGGTCTGAGCTTGTCAAAAAAGTCTTTTTGACAAGCTCTCAAACGCGAACCGCGGTGCTGGGTTCGCGTTTGAAA
>OMDX01000781.1_pt1 | contig 11740 bp, 10 predicted proteins | sample 1673711 | NCBI WGS metagenome assembly OMDX01 (sample SAMEA103958123, study PRJEB25191) | human gut metagenome
TGGTCATTAGCAAACATCATTTTCTCCGTAAGGAGAATAACGGCAAAGATTCAACCGTAAACACTGTAAAAACTATAGCAAAACCCGCCTCAGACTTATATCTGCGGCGGGTTTACTTTGGCGGGTTTACTTTACATTTTCTTTACTTCGTCAAAAATCTTCTGCGAAATTCGTCTGTCTTTATAATAAAACTCGCGGTCGTGCTCGCTTATCTCCCTCGCAACGCGGCAGGGATTACCGTAGGCGACGACATTCGCCGGAATGTCTTTCGTCACGACGCTCCCCGCGCCGATAACGCTGTTGTCCCCTATCGTCACGCCGGGCATTATCACAGCTCCCGCACCTATCCAGCAGTTTCTGCCGATATGCACGGGCATATTGAACTGATACGCCTTTTCGCGCAGCTCAGGCAGAATAGGATGCCCCGCTGTGGCAACGGTCACGTTGGGTCCTATCATCGTATAAGAGCCGATGTATATATGCGAGTCGTCCACGGCGGTGAAATTGAAATTAGCATATACACTGTCGCCCAAATGCATATGCGCCCCGCCCCAATTCGCGTGAAACGGCGGCTCGAGATAGCAGTTCTCGCCTATTTCGGCAAACATCTCTTTCATTAATTCTTGCCTTTTCTTCTGCTCCGTAGGGCGCGTTGAATTGAACTCGTAAAGCAAATCGAGCTTTTTGAGCTGCTCGTCAAATATCGACTCCTCGTTGGGATAATACAGCTCGCCCGTGAACATTCTTTCTTTCATTCCCATGATATTTCTCCTTTTTGTGTTTTTCCGCCTTGATTATACTTTATGCGCCCGATTTTTTCCAGCCTTTTCGGGCATTTGTGCGGGTATCTGCGGACATTCGCCTTTTTTATTGACTTTAAGAGCGCCAAATATTATACTTTATAATATAACAGCTGCAACGATACCGGATAACAATAATACTGCTTTAAGTCGAGGGTGAACAGAGAATGGATAAATTCATGCCGAAAACCATAGAAGAGCTCAATGCGGAATTTGAGGCTCGCATGGAAAAGGCCAAGCAGGACGAGCTCAACGCCGTAGCAGAAAGGGCGGCGGAGGAAATTCTGGAGGCCGAGAGAATGAGAGCGGCGCACAATGCCGAGGAGAAAGTGGAGGCAAGGCGCGTTGAGGAGCGCAGCTATGAGAGCGCACTCGACAGCTCCATTTCCGCAACCGAGCTCGAGCCGACCCGGAATGACTTTGAGGACAGCTACTCGGGAGAGGACGAGGTTCCCGCAGAGGAGCCCGTCAAGACCGAGCCCGCGGAAACCGAGCCCGAGAAAGTCGAAGCCGAGCCCGTGCAAAAAACCGAAAACGAATACGGAGAGCCCGATCCTCACGGATATTTCGGCGCGCCGATAGACAAGAGCAGACCGCGTCAGACCCTCTCGGAGGAAACTGCGGCCAAAGTTGAGCCGAAATTCGACTTTGAGCGCACCTCGGACTACTCCGGCGCAATGCTTCAGGACAGCTTCAAGCCGAAAAAGGACAAATTCAAGGGCGCAAGAATATTCTCTGTCGTCCTCATTATCATAATAGCGGTCGTGTCGCTGTTAACCGCGCTTTTGAGCGTTGCGGCGGCTCATCCCGACAAGTTCCTGCTCGACCGCGGACTTGCCGTATGCACCGACGACATCATGGGCTCAAACATAAAGGACGGCTCGCTGTGCCTGACCCGCAGGGCGTCTGCCGCATCCGCGGACGAGGTCGCGCTGTATAAACTCGGAGAAAAGTACGGCTTCGCGTTCGGATCTGCTCTTCCCACGGGCGCTTCCGTAGTCGCCGTAGCCACGCACTGCGTACCGTTCTTAGGCAAGTTTATAGCGAGCGTCATAAATATGTGGCTGGTCTACGCCTGCTCGGCGCTCGCGGCTATACTCGTCATAATGATAATCAAGATCGCGGCTTTCGGCAAGCCCGATGACAACGTCACCGACGGAGTAAAGAGAAAGAAAAGCCGCAAAAAATAAAAATCAGACAAAAAAATCGAAGCCGCTCGGCTCTTGCCCTGCGGCTTTTTTGCTCGGGAGAAAACAATGTCTATAGAGAGAGTCAGAGAATATTTTAAAACGCTCGGCATAGCGGACAGGATAAAGGAGATAGACGAGTCGAGCGCAACCGTCGCGCTCGCGGCCAAGGCGCTCGGCTGCGTTGAGGGCAGGATAGCAAAAACCATATCCTTCTCGCTCGACGGCGCGCCAATACTCATAGTCGCGGCGGGCGACATGAAGATAGACAACGCAAAATACAAGGCCCGCTTCGGCAAAAAGGCGAAGATGCTCTCGCACGAAGAAGCAGCAGAGCTCATCGGTCACGCAGTCGGCGGAGTATGCCCGTTCGCGGTGAACGAGGGAGTAAAGATATATCTGGACGAGTCGCTGAAAAGATTTCAGACGGTATTCCCCGCCTGCGGCAGCAGCAACAGCATGATAGAGCTGACCCCCGCCGAGCTTGAAAAATACTCGAAGCCCGACGGCTGGGTAGATATCTGCAAGCCGATCGGATGAAAAAAAAATCTTATAATCACATAGCAAACAAATGGGGGCGTAGCTCAGCTGGGAGAGCGTACGGTTCGCATCCGTAAGGTCGAGAGTTCGATCCTCTTCGTCTCCACCAAGAAAAAACCTCGTTCATAAGAACGAGGTTTTTTCAGTTATATTCGCCTGCGGCGAGTCATATTGCTTCGCAGTGATATTCGGCATACGCCGAGTTATATTTGCTCCGCAAGCTTCAGGGCGAATATAATATCACTTTTGCGCAGCAAAAATATCACTGTTCGCGCAGCGAACAATCTCACATCCGGCACATCTGCACCGAATGCCCGGTCGCCGGCACCAACCGTTCCGTCACATCTGCCGTCCGCAGCTTCATATACCCGGTCGTCGTCCCGTCGCTGCACCCGTAAAACGGTTCGGCCAACACGTCCGGATCCATCACCAGCTGCACGTCGCGCGCCTCCGGCCGCAGCAAACTAAACACAGTCGCAGCGCCGACCGTCACGCCCATCATCGTGTCCAGCAGCTCCGGCGGCGCGAACGAAAACAGCGCCAGCGCAGCGCCGTAAATACCCGCCGCGATCACCAGCACGCCGCACAGCCATGCGGGAAGGCGGGCCCTCTGCAAATGCCATGCCAGCGCAAAGCCGCCGGCCATTGCCAGCGCGTACAAGATCAGATCGAGCGGCAGGCCGTACAGCGCGAAGCCGGACAGGAGTGTGTAATACGCGCCCAGAAGAAGCAGCGGCGCACCCAGAAGTCCCGCCAGCAGACCGCACCAGCTTTTTCGACCGTCCGCTTCGTCCTTCGTCAGCACGAACGCGGCGGCGAGAAACGGCCAGTATAGCAGCTTCAGATGCTCCCAGACGCTTTCGTTGACCGGCGCGAACACCGCCGTCAGCGGGTTCGGCCACAGGTCATAAAGAAAATGGAGCGCAGAACCGGCGAGAATGCTCAGAAAACAGACGGTCCACCATTTGCGTTTCATAAAAAATCCCCCCTGCCATAGATGTATGACAGGGGAGAGCGGATTCAGAACGTCTTTATGCCAGCACGGGCCACACTGCGTCCAACGCGAGGCCGGAGGCGCGCAGCGCCCTTCGGGTGGTTTTCTGCGTAAAGCCGCCGTGGAATGCGCCTGCATCGGGCAGCCAGCGGACGGAACCGAGCGCCTGTTCACAGGTTTCCTTGGGGAGCCTTGTGCGGAAAAAGAACGATGCTTCAAGTTCTTCCGGATCAAGAAGTGTGGCAGGCTCCGCCGACCAGCTGACGGGCTGGCTGCGGCCGGGATTGCGGACGATGTCAATGACGTCTGCCAGAACGGCGCTGGCCGTCGCCGGGCCGCCTGCGCCGGGGCCGGAGAACAGAACTGCGCCGACGCTGCTGCCCAGCACCTCGACGGCGTTCAGAACGCCGGAGACGGGGGCCAGCGGCTGCGTGCCCGCGATGAAATGCGGCGAGACGAAGACGGTGAGCGCCTGCCCCTGCCGGACCGCACGGCCAAGCAGGCGAAGCTTCATCCCGGCTGCCTCTGCAAACGCGGCGTCCTCCGCCGTGATGGCGGAAATGCCTGTCATGCGGACGCGGGACGGGTCGACGTTTTTACCGAACATCATGTCGGCCAGAATGCAGACCTTGCGGCCCGCGTCGATGCCCTCGACGTCGGCGGTCGGGTCCTGCTCGGCGTAGCCGCGCGTCTGCGCGTCACGGAGCGCCGCTTCGTAGCTCTGTCCGTGCTCGAGCATCTGTGTGAGGATGAAATTCGTCGTGCCGTTCAGAATGCCGCGCACCTCATAAATTTCATTCGCGCCGAGGCACTGGCTCAGCGGATGCAGCACCGGAATGCCGCCGCCGACGGAGGCCTCAAACAGAAGGCTCACGCCATTCGCCTTTGCGAGCGCCAGCAGCTCCGCGCCGTGCTCGGCGATGAGCTGCTTGTTGGCCGTTACGACGTGCTTGCCTGCGGCAAGCGCGCGGCGGACATACTCAAGCGCTGCGCCGCAGCCGCCGATGGTTTCTATGACGAGAAACACGTCTGCGTCGTGTTCGATGACGGAGAAATCCGTGACGACCTTGTCTTTATACGGCCTGTCCGGCAGCGCGCGGCGCGCCAGCACATACGAAAGCTCCAGCTGTTCGCCCGCGTTCCGTTCGAGCAGGTCTGCGTCCCGCAGCAAGATCTCCGCGCAGCTCCCGCCGACGACGCCGGGGCCGAGGATGGCAAGCTTTTTCATGTCAGCCCACCTCACGCTTCGTTGGCCCTGCGGTAGATCGCAAGAATGCTTTCATAGTCCAGCACGCGGAACGTGCCGATCGTGCGTGTTTTTCCGTAGCTGCACCGGCTGGCAAGGTCGGCAAGACCTGCCTCGTCCTGCCTGCCGCAGGAAAGCTCACCCAGACGCACGGGCATGCCGATAGACCGGAAGAATGCCTCCTGCTTTGCAATACCGGCAAGCGCGGCGGCGGTGTCGTCCGCCTCCTCCACGTGCCAGACGTTCCGCGCGAAGCGGGCGAAGCGCGCCGGGCTTTCGTCCATGACGGACCGCGCCCAGCTTGACCATACGGCGGTCAGACTGTCGCCGTGGTACACGTCAAATTTTTCGCTCAGCGCGTGGCCGAGCTGGTGCGTGGCGAAGTCCTTCCTGCCGCCGAGGCCGGTCAGGCCGTTGTGCGACAGGGAGCCTGCCCACATGATCTCGCTCATGGCCGTTTCGTCATGCGCGTCACGCACAGCGGCGGGGCCGTATTCCAGCACGACGCGCAGCAGTGCCTCGGCCAGCTCATCCGTCAGAGCGTTATCGGTGACGGGGTTAAAATACCGGTCAAGCGTGTGCATGAGAATGTCGCTCACGCCGCACGCGACCTGATGCACCGGGAGCGTCGCGGCGAGCAGGGGGTCGAGAATGGCGAAGGCCGGGCGGTTGAACGGGGTGTTGAGACCGCGCTTTTCGCCTGCCTCCGCGTTGGTCAGAACGGCGGAGTCGCTCGTCTCGCTGCCGGCTGCCGGAATGGTCAGCACAACGCCGACGGGCATGGATCTTGTCAGCGGCGCGCGGCGCTTCCAGAACTCCCAGATATCTGTGCCGGGGTTGGCCGCGCCGTGGGCGATGGCCTTGCAGGTGTCGATGACGCTGCCGCCGCCGACCGCCAGAATCAGCTCCGCACCCGATTCCAGCGCCAGCTGCACGCCCTCGCGGGCCAGCGCCGCGCGCGGGTTCGGCTGCACGCCGCCGAGCGCGCGATATTGAACGCCCGCCTCGTCCAGAAGCCGGAACACGCGGTCAAGCAATCCGCTTTTCTTCGCGCTCGAGCCGCCGTAGACGACCAGCACGCGCGAAAGCCCGCGTTTTTTCAGCAGCTCCGGCAGCTTCTCTGTGCTGCCTGCGCCGAACACGATCTCAGTCGGTACGAAATATTCAAATCCGTGCATATGCTTATCCTGCGACGCAGTCTGCCTTGACTACGCCCGTCCTTTCTGCGATTTGCTGGGTCAGCGCTTCGATGTTGCAGTTGAGATTGCTCGTCTCCGCCGAAATGGTCACCATGGCGCGGCCCCCGGTGGGGATGGACTGGTTGATGGTCAGTATATTCGCGCCGCAATTGGCAAAAATAGTTAATATCTCGGACAGGATGCCCGCCTTGTCCTTGAGCATGATCTGAAACGTGATGATGCGGCCGGCCATCAGGTTCTGAAACGGCGCGATGGCGTCGCGGTACTTATAAAACGCGCTGCGGCTGATGCCGACAGCCTGCGCGGCCACGTTGACCTTGTCCGTCTCGCCGGTTTCGAGCATCCGCTTGGCCTCGGCGACCTTCTGGAAGATCTCCGGCAGGGCGGCGGCCTCCACGATATAATACTTCGGGCTATGTTCCATAGCGTTCACCTCACAATTGTCCGTGTTGGAAAAGCAAGTGTCTATACTCAGACTTCAATATACACCACATACCCGCAAATTGCAAGCAGAAAAGCACAGGAGGAATTTCGAAGCATGAAAAGCCGCAAAATCTGGAAGACCGTTCTGATCGCGCTGGGCTGTGCGCTCGGCGCGTGGGCGTTCGGCGCGCTGCTGCTGCCGGTGCTGCTGCCGTTTTTTATCGGGCTCGCGGTGAGCCTGCTGGCGGAAAAGCCGGTGCGGCTTTTGCAGACGCGGGCGCACGTTCCGCGTTCGCTGGCGTCCGGTCTGTGCGTGCTGCTGCTGTTTGGGCTCCTGTTCGGCGGGCTGTTTTTCCTGTGCCGCCTGCTGTGCGCGGAGGCGGCGGATCTGGCCCGGCAGCTGCCCCGGCTGGCGGAAAATCTGGCTCCGCTCTTTGAAAAGCTGAAATCGCGTCTGCTTGCGCTTGCCGAAAGACTGCCGGACGGGCTTGGAACGGGGCTGCGCGCGGGCGTTGAGGAATTCTTCAAGACCGGCGCGGGCTTCGGCACGAAGCTCTATGAAACGCTCTTTTCCTGGGCGTCCGGCATCATCGGGCGGCTGCCGGACGCGGTGCTGTTCGCGGTGACGGCGATCTTGTCCAGCTTCATGCTCTCCGGCGAGCTGCCTGCCATCCGCGGCTGGCTGCGCCGCACGGTGCGCCCGGCGTGGCTGGAAAAGATGCAGACGCTCGGCGGGCACGTGCGCACGACGCTCGGCGGCTGGCTGCGGGCGCAGCTGAAGCTGATGGGCATTACATTTCTGATTTTAAACGCGGGGCTGCTGCTGCTCCGGGTGCGGTATCCGGTTCTGGCGGCGCTGATCATTACAGTGGTCGACGCGCTGCCGGTGTTCGGCACGGGGACGATCCTGATCCCGTGGGCGCTGGCGCTGTTTTTGCAGGGGGAGACGAAAACCGGCATCGGCCTCGTCATTCTATACGGAGCCGCGGCCCTCAGCCGACAGGCGCTTGAGCCGCGTCTGGTCGGAAAGCAGGTGGGGCTGAACCCGGTTCTGACGCTGCTGGCGCTTTACACGGGCTACCGGCTGCTGGGCGTGGGCGGGATGATCGTGTTCCCCATCGCGGCCATGCTCTTCAAGCAGCTCTGGGACCATTCCGGCCTGCAGCCGGACGGATAGCGGGGCTTGCGCGATCTGCCTCCGCACGGTATAATAGCGCCGAAGGAGGCGGTGCGCATGATTCTGGAACAGACAGCCGCGCGGCAGACGAAGCTGCTGTCGCTCCTGCGGCGGGAATTCGGCTTGTCCGCCGGACTGGTCAAGCGGCTCAAATGGCAGAACGCGCTGTTTGTAAACGGAGCGCCCGCCCATACCGATGCGCCGGTCACGCCCGGCGACCGGGTACGCGTCGTGCTGGAGGAGCGGACGGAGGGCTTTGACCCGGAGCCGCTGCCGCTTTCCATCCTTTATGAAGATGAATGCTTTCTCGCTGTGGACAAGTCTTCTGGAATGCTGGTGCATCCGTCGCCGCAGAAAAACAGCGGGACGCTGGCAAACGGCGTGCTGTATCACCTGCTGGCGCGCGGCGAGGCGTCCGGCGTCCATCCCGTGACGCGGCTCGACCGGGACACGTTCGGCGTGGTGATTTTAGCGAAAAACGCGAATATCCACGACCGCTTCTGCCGGATGCTGCGCGAGCGGCAGCTGGAGAAGACCTATCTTGCTTCGGTTTTCGGCCAGCCGCCGCAGGCGGAAGGGCAGATCGACCTGCCGGTCTATAAGATCGGCGGCGGGAATCTCATCCGTATTGTGGACGAGCGGGGGCAGCGGGCGCTGACGCAGTACCGCGTGCTGGAACGGGCGGAAAAAACAGCACTTCTGGAACTGCACCCTCTGACGGGCCGCACGCATCAGCTGCGGCTGCACTGCATGGCCTCCGGTTTCCCCATCTTAGGCGACCCGCAGTATACAAGCCCGGAATCGACGGCGTATTCCGCTGCCCACGGACTGTTCACGCAGCAGCTGTGCGCCGCAAGGCTCGTTTTTCCGCATCCCATGACAGGGGAGCGGATGGAAATTTTGTCGAAGCAGGAAGTTTTCTTCCCAAAGGACTAGGCAAACGCCATGTGGTTCTGATACAATATATAAAATTAAAGCATTGGAGACGCTGCATGGAGAAAAAGAACGCGGTTTACACCATCATGGAGGAGCAGTCGCCGGAGGAGGCCCGGCGGGAGCATATCCTGCTCATCGCGCGCAACTTCGCGGCAGGCGCGGCGGCTGTTTTGTTCCTTGCCTCATTTGCGCTGGCGGATATCCACAAGCTGCTGCGCGCAGCGGCATATTTTCTCGGCGCGGGCGCGTATTTTGCCGAAATTCTCGTCCTGACGGATGGCTTCCGGCGGAAGGTCCCGCGGAAGGAGCTGTTCATGGCCTACTGCTTCGGCCCGCTGTACATATTGCTCGGGCTGAGTTATCTGCTTGAGGCGTGAACACAGCGCGTCTGCTGCATTTTTATATTTATATGAACCGCAAAAAACCGGCACATCCGCTTGGATGCGCCGGTTGTCAACAGAAAATAATTCACAAAAATGGGCCGGATGAATTGACATTCCAGACAAAAGCTGATAGAATGTAAGTCCATAATGCCTGTATAGGGCCATGCGCAGCTTTCACCAATATCTATGGTGATTATAGCACCGCGGATGGCCGGATGCAAGCGGAGATGGAAACTTTTAAACAACGCAACCAGGCGTGTCATAAGACAACTACAGAAAGGCTGTGATGACTTTACATGGCGATCACAAAGGATGTCATGATGGGCAAGACGCCCCGCAAGAGCTTCGCGAAGCAGGAGCAGATCCTGGAGCTGCCGAATATGCTCAAGATCCAGAAGGATTCCTATGAGTGGTTCCTGCGCGAGGGACTGCGCGAGGTGTTCCGCGACGTCGATACCATTACCGACTACACCGGCAATCTCGAGCTGAGCTTCCTCGACTACTCCATGAACGAGCCGCCCAAGTATTCCGTGGAGGAATGCAAGGAGCGCGACGCGACGTACGCCAAGCCCATCAAGGTTCGCGTGCGCCTGCACAACAAGGAGACCGACGAGATCAAGGAGCAGGAGATCTTCATGGGCGATTTCCCGCTCATGACCAACGGCGGCACCTTCGTCATCAACGGCGCCGAGCGCGTCATCGTCTCCCAGATCGTCCGCAGCCCCGGCGTCTACTTCGGCGACGAGGTCGACAAGACCGATCAGCACATCTATTCCGCGACCGTGATCCCGTACCGCGGCGCCTGGCTGGAATACGAGACCGATTATAATAATGTATTCTGGGTCCGTATCGACAAAAACCGCAAGCTGCCCATCACCTGCCTCATCCGCGCCCTTGGTGTCGCCACCGACGGCCAGATCACCGGGATGTTCGGCGAAGATCCGCTCATCAAGGCCACGATGGACAAGGATCCGTGCAAGACGCGCGAGGAATCCCTGCTTGAAATCTACCGCCGCCTGCGTCCGGGCGAGCCGCCCACGGTCGAAAGCTCCGAGAGCTATCTCGAGGCGCTGTTCTTCGACGCCCGCCGCTATGACGTGAGCAAGGTCGGCCGTTACAAGTTCAACAAGAAGCTCGACATCTGGAGCCGTCTGAACGGCCAGACGCTGGCCCAGCCCGTGACCGATCCCATGACCGGTGAGATCATCGCCATGAACGGCGAGACGATCAACCGCGCCAAGGCGCACGAGATCTCCAGCCGCGGCGTCAGCCGCGCCGTGATCGACGTGAACGGCCGCGAGGTCGTCGTGTTCTCCAACGGCATGGTCGATATGGCGAAGTTCGTCGACTTTGACCCGGCGCAGTACGGCATCAAGGAAAAGGTCAGCTTCAGCGTTCTTCGTGAAATGCTCGAGACTGTCCCCGCCGACGGCTGGGAGGAGGCCATTGAGGCCCGCCGCAGCGACCTCATTCCGATGCACATCACGAGAGACGACATTCTCGCCTCCATCAACTATCTGTGCTGCATGGTGCAGGGCGCGGGCACGAAGGACGACATTGACCATCTGGGCAACCGCCGTCTGCGCTGCGTGGGCGAGCTGCTGCAGAACCAGTTCCGCGTCGGCTTCACCCGCCTCGAGCGCGTGATCCGTGAGCGCATGACCGTGCAGGATCTTGACGTCGTCACGCCGCAGAGCCTCATCAACATCCGGCCTGTCACGGCGGTCATCAAGGAGTTCTTCGGCTCCTCCCCGCTGTCGCAGTTCATGGATCAGAACAACCCGCTGGCGGAGCTGACGCACAAGCGCCGTCTGTCCGCACTCGGCCCCGGCGGTCTGTCGCGTGAGCGCGCATCCTTCGACGTCCGAGACATTCACTACACCCACTATGGCCGTATGTGCCCGATCGAGACGCCTGAAGGCCCGAACATCGGCCTGATCAACTATCTGGCGTCCTATGCGAAGATCAACGAATACGGCTTTATCGAAGCGCCGTTCCGCAAGGTCGACAAGGCGACCGGCAAGGTCACGGATATTGTCGAATACATGACCGCCGACGTCGAAGACGACTATTATGTCGCGCAGGCTGCCGAGCCTCTGGACGAAGAGGGCCGCTTTGCGAACGCGCGCGTCATCTGCCGCCACCGTGACGAGATCATCTCTGTCGAGCGCGAGCTCATCGACTATGTCGACGTCTCCCCGAACATGATGACCTCCATCGCGACCGCGTTCATTCCGTTCCTGGAAAACGACGACGCGAACCGCGCGCTGATGGGCGCGAACATGCAGCGTCAGGCCGTTCCCCTTATGACGACGCAGGCGCCTATCGTCGCCACCGGCATCGAGCACAAGTGCGCTGTTGACTCCGGCGTGTGCGTGCTGGCAGAGGGCGACGGCGTTGTCAGCCGCGTTGACGCAAACTATGTCACCGTCCGCTACGACGCGGGCGAGGTCAAGGACTATAAGCTCATCAAGTTCTCCCGCTCCAACCAGGGCACCTGCTTCAACCAGCGCCCCATCGTCAATGTCGGCGACCGCGTTGTGAAGGGCGACGTTCTGGCGGACGGCCCCAGCACCAGCCATGGCGAGATATCCCTCGGCAAGAACATCCTCGTCGGCTACATGAACTGGGAAGGCTACAACTACGAGGACGCCGTCCTGCTCAACGAGCGCCTTGTCATGGAGGACGTTTTCACCTCCATCCATATAGAAGAGTATGAGTGCGACTCCCGCGACACCAAGCTCGGACCCGAGGAGATCACCCGCGACATCCCCGGCGTGGGCGACGACGCGCTCAAGTTCCTCGACGAGCGCGGCATCATCATGGTCGGCGCGGAGGTCACTGCCGGTGACATC
>OMDX01000797.1_pt1 | contig 11581 bp, 11 predicted proteins | sample 1673711 | NCBI WGS metagenome assembly OMDX01 (sample SAMEA103958123, study PRJEB25191) | human gut metagenome
TGAAGAATGCTGTGTTCTTCGACCCTTTGCGGTATCCCAATAAATTGGATCTATCAATAGGTAATGTTTTTATTCACAGGGGAGGTCATCCGAATGAATACAACCCTGCTGGCAGCGCTGGCGCTGGGCGGCGCTGCGCTCTCGGTCAAGAAGCCGACGCAGAACCATAACCTGATGCGTCTGCCGTCCTTCCGGGGCATTGCGGAAGTCCGCGCAAGTCTGCCGGGACGGATGCGGCTCTATCTGCCCGCCGTATCCGCCAACCGCGAAGCCGCAGAGGAAATGAAGCGGCAGCTGGAAGCAACCGGCGTGGTGCATGAAGTGGCGCTCAACTTCCGCCTGTCTACCGTTCTCATTCGCTACGACGAGACGAAGGTCGAAGCCGCCGTGGTGCAGGGCGCGGTGCTGAAGCTGATGGGGCTGACCGACGCACTGCAGAAAGAGCCGGTCAGCCGAATTCAAAGCGGGTTGAATACGCTGATGGCGGCAATCAACCACGGTTTGCTGGAGGCGACGAACGGTCTGCTTGATGTGCGGACGCTGGCGGGATGCGCGCTGACGTTCGCGGGCGTGAAAAGCCTTGCGGTTAGCGGCGCGGCTGTTCCGGGCGCGATGACGCTGCTCTGGTGGGCAGCTAGCATCTGGAGGCGAAACGACAGTGGGACGAATTGAAACGGCGCTGATTCGCCACTACCTGAAGCCCACTGTGACCAGCGACCTGCCGGGGCGCCTGCGCTTGAGCTTCAAGGGATATCAGATGCTGCCGAAGGAAGCGCTGCCGCACCTGCATTATGTGCAGGACGTGATGACGATGCTGCCGGGGGTGCGGGATGCGCAGGTAAATCCGCGGATTGGCACGGCGCTGGTGACGTATGACGCGAGCATGACCAATCGGGAGGAAATCCTGCGGTGGATCGCGACGGCGGTGGATACGGGGCTGGAATTGGCGCAGGAGGTTGACTGGACGAAGAGCGATGTGGGGGAGGAAGAACTGGCGACGATGGCACGCCGCCGCCTCGCCTTGCGGCTGGGACAGGCAAAAAAGTAACGGCAAAGACTTGTAAGGGAAAAGCGCCCAAGCCGGGCGCCAGTCAATGGGTGTCGAGAGGGGCTTTGCCCCTTCGCAGGGTCAAGGGGGGACTTCGTCCCTTCTCGTCTGTCCCTTGTGGGGTTTGGGGCAACGCCCCAACTGTTCCACGGGTGACCATTCCAAAGGGAAAAAACAACAAAGGGCGCAGGCAGCGAAGCGTCCCTGCCAGTAACTTTGCGCATCCGCAGATGCGCCCCCAAGCGGCTTTACCCACCACTTGCATATTGTCGCGCCAGATGGGCGCGACCGACCTTCCGTCCAAAACGCCAAACGCCGGAATGCAGCATACACAGCTGCATTCCGGCGCTTTTTGTCAAGCAGAATTATTCCATCACAATCCAAACATACGTCGTGCCGTCCGCCATCGTGTATTCGCGAATGTTGCTGGCGGGGTAGTTTTCAGGTTCGCGCAGATACGTCAGGTTGAGCCGCACATCCGCCGAAGTCACATTCATTTCGAGGAAGACGGGCGTTCCTTCGTCACTGGTGTCGCGGGAGCAGAATGCCGCCCAGTTTTCCTCCGCCATTTCATGGTAGGTGTCCTTCAATGATGCGTCTCTGGCCGAAATCATCAGCCTTATCGCAGCGAATACAGAAAAGATGCGTTTAACGTCTCTGTACAGCGTTTCGCCATCGTCGGGTTCTTGATACGTCAGCAGCGAATATGTGCCGTCGTGGTTGTCCAGCAGCTGCAAGCGCACCCAGCTTTCGCAGCCTGCCATCATGTGATGCGGGTCATATTTTTCTGTCGGTACTTCATTGGGGCTGAAAACACCATGCAGAACGGCAATCTCCATCGTGATGATATCATCGTCGGATGTGACGCTAATGGGGATTACCATGCACGTTTCCATCACTGCGCCTTCTCGTTTGGAACCCGCATTGAAAAGCAGAATCATCGACTGCGCCGCCGCAAGCGCGGACGATGCTTTGATGACGGCTAACGGCGCATCCGCTGTAGTGGACAGGTTCATGGCTGTATCAACGGATGTATCTGCAAAAGCAGACGCAGTGCTGAAACAGAGGATAAATGCGGTTAGCAATGCTATGATACGATGTTTCAATCGGACGCACCTCGCTTTATCTCTTGATGGTCTCGAAGCAAAATCCCCCGTCAGCCGGACATCATCATCCGCTGGCGGGGGATTCTCATCCCTATCAATACTCGTAAATCGTAATCAGCCCGCCCATGTTGTCCAGCGACATGGTGTAGTTGCTGGTCTTGCGGCTGATGCTGACGGAGAAGGTGCTGCTGTCGTCACCCACCTGCTGGCGGACGATTTCGTACTTCAGCTGACCGTCCTCAAACACGGCAATATGCGGGTGTGCCATCAGGTACTCGATGTACTCTTCCAAGCACATGTCCAGATGGTGCATTACCGTCGCGTTCGGAATGCCCACGAAGCGGAACAGATTCATCTCCACGTTCACGCCCGTCTTGTAAGCGCGGCTGATGGTGCCCTTCGTCGGGAAGTCCTGCAGCGGGAAACGGAACACAAGCCCGTACTTCCAGCTGTTTTCGTACATCCACTTGCCCTGCTCACTCTCGGAGAACACCATCTTGTTCAATTCGTCATTGCCGTTCTCGTAGAGGTACAGCGTGAACGCCAAGCCGGAGTTATATTCGCTCGTGCCAGGCAGGTTGATGCTCTTCTTCGTGGCGGCAATCAGCTCATCGTCCGTCCACGCGCTGTGGCGGCCCTTCAGGCGGTTGTATTCCGTATCCCAGAGCGTCTGCTGGTCGGAAATGCTGCGGTACGCCTCGCGGACGACATAGCCCTCCAGCCCCGCTTCTTTCGCGGCATTGAGCGCATCCAGCAGGGCATTCGCCGCCACCGGGAACAGCCGCTGGTCGGAATTGCGCCAAATGCTTTTCGTCACGCCCATGCTCCGCGCATAGGTCATGATGGACACCAGCGATGATTCGTCAAAATCCGACGGGCGGGAATGCCACTCGTTGACCAGCAGCAGACCGCCCAGCATCACGTCCTGACGCGACACCGTGACCGTGCCGGGGTTATCCAGCGGATAATTCGTCAGGTCGACAATGGAGATGCCTTCCTGCGTGTCCGGCGTAGGCCAGTCGGCACTGATGTTGTTGTTCGCCGTCAGACGGTCTTGCAGCTCCTGCACTTCCTGCCGATACGCTTCGTAGCGCTCCGTGTTGCGCTTCTCCACCTCGGCGCGCTGCTCATTGACGTTGCGCACACGCATGGCGTAGAGCAGATTGCTGCCGAACAGGCACAGCACCGCCACCGCCGCCAGCACCGCCGTCGTCGCAATCAGGAACGTCAGCGAACTGACGCGCTTCTTCCCGGATGACTTCTTCATATACGAAAAACACCTGCCTTTTCGGGTGAAACCCTTTCATCAGGATGCCCGCGCGGCGGAAAATCAGTCAGCACAGGCATATTCTCTATCTCTATTCGCCGCGCAAGGGCGATTTTCCTGCTTGCGGAAAAAATCTGCATCAAAAAGCGTGCTGATTGAATGACTTTTCCTGCGCGGGACACAATAACAACGTCGCAGGGAGCGATTTCCCTGCAATCTGGAAGATTGAAAGGGGATTTTTTAATGCAAACCAGCCGAAAAATGAAAAAACGTCTGCTGACGATGCTGACGCTGTGTTCCTGCGCCGTTCTGCTTGCGTCCTGCCGCGCCAGCGCCGACACGCGCACGGGTCAGGCGGATGGCTACGGCGGCATCCTGCGCGTGCAGGTGATGATGGAGGACGGCGCCATCAGCGCCGTGAACATTCTGGAGCAGCATGAGACAGACGGCATCGGCAGCCGCGCGCTGGATATTCTGCCGGACGAGATGATTCGCATGAACACATGGGATGTGGATGTCGTGACGGGCGCGACGATGACGAGCAATGCCCTGCGTGAAGCCGTCCGCGTCGCCCTGAACGCATCGGACACAATGGACGAGGCAACGGGCAATCCGGCAAACCGCGCGGGTCAGGCGGTTCGCGAGGGCATCGGCATGGCGGCGACCGGGCGCGTCGGGCCGGGCAAGGATGACGAGGACGGGCAGGTTTACTCCTTCAACGTCGTGTTTGCGCACGGGACGTTCGACGAGGACGGGCGCATCGTGTCGATGGCGGTTGACCAGCTCGAAGTGGCAACGCCGAATTACAGCGGCGCGTCCATGCCGCAGTTCAGCGGCTTTCCGGGACAGGGCGGCTATTCGCTCTGGGATGACAATACCGGGAAGGTCGTCGGCTACACCGAGGACAGCGAGGACAACTACATGCAGGAAATTGCCGCATGGACGAGCAAGCGCGCCCGTGGAGAGGATTACCAGCTGACGAGCGGTTCATGGCGCGAGCAGATGGACGCCTATCAGAACATGATGGTCGGCATGACAGTGGACGAGGTAGAGACGTGGTTTGGGCGGTACTTTTCCGCCGAAAACGGCCGCCCGTTGACAGAAAATTCCTCTTCCGACGCTGATCGCGCCCGCTGGGAAGCCTTCTCCGCCGACGACCGTGCCCGCGCCGCCGACATTGTCTCCGGCGCCACCATGTCCCTGCGCGACGCCCACGGCGACATCCTCACCGCCATCCGCCGCGCGTGGGAAGATGCGCAGAAGAGTGAGTGAGGGGGGAGACCCTAGGGGCTTTGCCCCTTGACCCCAGCAGGGGCGCTGCCCCTGCACCCTGCAAGGGAGAATGAAACGGGACGAAGTCCCCTCCCTTGACCCTTCCGCGCGATTGGGTCGGTGACTTCTGCATACAGTGCCCGCGTGTTTGTCCAATGAACCTTCGGTTCAAATCAATAAACATGGTTGTGCACTGCGAGGGGGTCAAGGGGGCGACCGCAAAGCCCCCTTGTCGCGCCCGCAGGCGCGAAATTTCCCCGCACGAATCAGCTTTCGATTCGTGCGGCTTTTTCTTCGATGGCCTTCATCAAAGCATCAAGCTCCGGCATTTTCTCTCGCACCGGCGCAAGCGTGTTCCGCACAACCTCTGCTTCCCGCGCTTCATGTGTCACCAGCGTCGCCACCGCATAGGCAGGAAGCGCATAGTCCACCATGCGAAACATCACCTGCCGTATTGCTGCGCCGGCTTTTCCACGATAGAGCGCCGTAAATTCACCCGGTTCACCTGCCAGAAGTTCCGCAACCACCCCATCGCTCAGCAGAAGTTTCCATGCAGTATATGACAGCCGCGCCTCGCTTTCCAGCACCTGTTTCATCAGCCCATACGCCTTCTGTGCATCACACTGAACCATCAGCGCAATCTGCGCTCGCTGAAAGACGCAGATTGCATCCTGACATGTCTTCACTGTTGCAGGCTGCGGAATGTTTTCAATCGAAACATCTGTCACCTCCACCCCGCCATTCGCCTTCATACGCGCGAAATACAGCCACTCCGCCAATTGTTCCGGATCTCGAAGCATCCGTGCGATTGCCATCGGCGATGCGATAAACCGCTCATCCATCGGCAGAATGCACGTCATCACCAGCACCACGCCGCCCATCGCCAGTTCGCACAGCACCAGCGACACCGGCTGCCCCAGCGTCAGCAGTGTCAGCACGCCAAACACCACCGCCAGCGCCCCGCCATACAGCAGGGGACAGAGCGTGTACAGCGTCACGTCGTGCCGAGGGGCATCCTCCGGCGGAAGCAGATACGTCTGATAGCGCAGACGACTTTGCGCCGGGGCTTGAATGCGCACGAACGCCCCTGTGCCGTCCGCCTGATAGACCCGCCCGAACGCCTCGTAACGCACGAGCTTCCAGCCAAAGTGCCTGCCGACCAGCATTTTCGGCACATCTTGCAGCAGATACGTCACGACCGCCGTCAGTGCCAGCCCCAGATACGTCGCCAGATTCCGCTCTTCATTCGTCCCGACAGTCAGCTGTGCGTTCACGCCGATTAGTGCCGCGCAGAACAGTACCGCCGCCAGCAGGATGCTGCCCATCCGCAGGAGCGGAAACAGGCGCTGAAATGTCCGATTCTTCATTCTTGCGCTTCCTTTGCCTTTTTTGATTCGTAGATTGCCTTTTCCTGCGTCATTCTGTCTATCGTCCACTGATAGCAGCGCGGCATGGTCGTATGGCGGATGCGGCGCAGGAACTGCTTGCGGCACTGCTCCGCCTTCTGCTCATCGCCGTCGCGCAGCAGATGCACCGCATACGCCGTCCGCCAGACAAGCGGCTGCTTTTCATGCTTGCGCAATTCCTTCTGCATGTACAGCGTGTCATATTCCTTCAGAAAGCAGCCCGGCTTGTCCAATGCCAACTCGCACAAAACGCCGCGCGGAATCAGCTGCCACCAAAGGCGCTTCGTCTGCTCCCGATGCTCCTGCGCCAGCATAGTCAGGATGTCCAGCGCCTCACCATAGCGGTTCTGCATCATCAGCCGCGCGGAACAATTAATCACAAGAGCCGCATCATTCTGATTCTGAATTTTGTCCGGCGGAGCGAAGTATTCTTCCGGCATTTCCGTGAACAGGTGATCCGTCAGGTTCTCCGCCAGCAGGCACTGCATCTGCCACATTTTGCGCCGCTTTTCGGGCTGGAATACTTTCCGAATTTCGCTTGGCGGCATGATGATGCTGAGAAACGCATAACCCCACGCCAGCACAAGGCAGGCAATGGCGGATGCTGTCCCATACAAATTGACTGCCAGCGCATAGAACAGTATTGCCAGTACGCTCTGCACATAGTACAGGACAATCTGCGCCCGCTGCTGCAAGTCGCCGGTTTCCTGCTCCCACGGAACAGCCGCCAGCAGTATGCCCACCTTGCGCTCCGCCGCCGGAAGGTACTGCACGCGCCAGCCGACGGTTTTCCTGCGGATATGAAGAAAGTACAAAGCCACCAGCTGTATTCTGCAGCCGTACAGCACCAGAAGCAGCGTATACAGCAGCATATGCAGTGCCAATGCTATGAACAATCCGCAGATAAGCGGCGGCACAGCAAACACCATCAGCATCAGCGCATCATCCGTTATCTCGATGAGCGGCAGAAGCAGGCATAAAAGCGATACAATACCCATGATGAATATTCCCAGTGCCAAGTATCCCCGTAGTTTCTGCATCATTCTTCTCCTTTTCGCGGTCATCCGCGGAAATTTCCGCTTCCAGTATACGCCTTTCCCCCGATTGCGTCAAGGGAAGGGAATTTTTCCGGCAGCAGTCATGGGTTCGTCATCTGTTCGTCACTTGACGGGGATATGATAGAAGCGGAAAGGAGTGAAGCTCCATGAAGCGGCATTTCGCAAACATGGTGTTTGCTTTGATTCTGGCGGCATACACGGTTTATGCGGCGCTGGACACGTTCGTGATTGTCCGTGTGCTGACGCCGGACACGCTGCCGACGGCAACCGCTGAAGCCTCCACCGCGCCGCCGGAAGTTCCGACCGCCGTGCCGACTGCGACGGAACCTCCGGCGGAACAGGCGACCACCGCGCCCATTTCCACCGACACGGAATACCATGACGACCAAATCGACATTGTGCTAACGACAATGCGCGTTGAGAACACGACGGTGTACGTCGCGGACGTGCAGCTTGCGGACATTTCCCTGCTCAAAACGGCGCTGGCAGGGAACACCTACGCCCGCAACCTGACCGAGACGACCTCCGTGCAGGCGGCGAACACGGGCGCAATTCTCGCCATCAACGGCGACTATTACGGCGCACAGGAGCGCGGGTATGTGCTGCGCAACGGCGTGCTGTACCGCGCATCGGCGCAAAGCGGCACGGACGCACTGGTCATCGGTGCGGACGGCAATTTCCGCATCATCAACGAGGGCGAAACGAGTGCCGACACGCTGGTGCGTGAGGGCGCGTGGCAGGTGCTGACGTTCGGCCCGGCGCTGATCAACGGCGGGCAAGTGACCGTCAGCAGCAGCGACGAAGTCGGGCGCGCCATGACCTCCAACCCGCGCACCGCCATCGGGCAAATCAGCGAAGGGCATTACCTGCTGGTCGTGTCCGACGGGCGGACGAAGGAGAGCGCCGGGCTTTCCTTGCGGCAATTGGCAGAGCTGATGCAGTCGCTGGGCGCACAAATCGCCTACAACCTCGACGGCGGCGGCTCTTCGACGATGGTATTTCATGGGCGCGTCGTCAACAACCCGACCACGAACGGGCGCAGCATCCGCGAAAGGAGCGTGAGCGACATTGTCTACATCGGCTATTGACCGCAAATGCGTGAAACTTGCGTTCTATCATCTGCTTTTTGCCGCCATGACCGCGCTGGGCGGATTCGTGTATGAGCAGTTCAGCCACGGGGTCTACTCGGACTTCATGGTGTATGCGTTCCTGCTGCCGCTGGTGCTGGGAGCGTGTCCGCTGCTGATTCGCGCCCTGCGCGGGAAAGCGCTGCCGGGGCGCTGGTGCGTGCGGCTGTACCACTGGGGCATCATTGCGCTGACAATCGGCTGTCTGTTTCAAGGAGCGCTGGAGATTTACGGCACGACGAGTCGCTTCGTAATGGGGTACTGGATTGCAGGCGGCGCGTGCTTTGCAGGAAGCCTTGTGGCGGGCGGGAAAAAATGATGATACACCCCTTTGACAAATCCGCTCCGATGCGGTAAAATAGCGGTACAGAGTGCTGCCTTTGCTGCGTAAGTCCATCTGTCGGACGCGCAGCAGGGGCAGTCTTTTTTGCCTTGATACTGCGCTCCAATCAACGAAAAGGAGTGCTTTTTTTATGCAGACAGAATCCGAAACCTCCATAGCGCAGGACGCGCGCCCGCTGGCAACACAGCCGCTGGGGCGCCTCATGCGGCGCTACGCCGTGCCGTGCATGACCTCTCTGGTCGTGGCGGCGCTGTACAACATGGTCGATCAGGTGTTCATTGCGAACGCGCCCGACTTGGGCAGCGTCGGCAACGCAGCAACGACGGTCGTCTTTCCGCTGACGGTCGCGGCGCTGGCGATTGCGGTCATGCTCGGCGACGGCTGCTGCGCGTTTGTCAGCCTGATGCTTGGCGCAGGGAAGCAGGAGGAGGCCCACCGCGCCGTCGGCGGAACGGTAACGGTCAGCGTCGTCGCGGGGCTTGTCCTGATGGCGGCATACCTGCTGTTCCCGGACACGCTGCTGACGTGGTTCGGCGGGCGCGTCAATGCTGGGACATTCGAGAAGGCGCAGGAATATTTCTTCTGGATTGCCTTGGGCGTGCCGCTGTACGTCTTTGGGCAGGCAATGAACCCGGTCATCCGCTCTGACGGCAGCCCGACATTCGCAATGGTTGCCACGCTGGCGGGGGCGGCGGCAAACCTCGTGCTTGACCCGCTGCTGATTTTCGTCTGCCACTTTGGTATGGCGGGCGCGGCGATTGCAACGGTTGCCGGGCAGGCGCTGACCGCTGGACTGTCCATCTGGTATCTAACGCGGATGAAGCAGATTCACCTGCAAAAGGACAGCTTCCGCCCGCGCGCGCATTTACTGGGGAAATGCGCCAAGCTCGGCATGACATCCTTCCTGGCGCAAATCAGCCTGGTCGCGGCAATGGCGGCGACGAACACGATGCTGCGCATTTGCAGCGCGCAGGACGCTGTTTTCTCGCAAGAGGAATTTTCCGCGATTCCGATGGCGGTTTTCGGCATTGTCATGAAAGTGTTCCAAATCGTCATCAGCTGTGCGATTGGGCTGGCGGCGGGATGCATTCCCGTGGCGGGGTACAACATGGGCGCAGGACGGCATGACCGTGTGAAAGGGCTTTTGACGCGGCTGCTGGCGGCGGAGGCAGTTGTCGGGCTGATTGCGCTGCTTGTGGTGGAGCTGCTGCCCGATCAGGTGATGCTGCTCTTCGGCGCGCAGAACGAGTCCATCCACTACACGCTCTTTGCCCGGCGCTGCTTCCGGGTGTACCTGAGCATGATTGTGCTGGCGTGCATCAACAAAGGGACGTTCATCTTCCTGCAATCGCTGGGGAAAGCGGCTGCCTCGACGCTTTTGTCGATGGCACGGGAGATTGTGTTCGGCGTGGGGCTGGTGCTGCTCCTGCCGCAGTTTTTCCAGCTGGACGGGGTGATCTATTCCATGCCTGCCGCCGATGTATTGACGGCAATCCTTTCGGCGGTCGTGCTGGTGCGGACATACCGCTCACTGGAAACGGAGAAGTAAGTAATACAGAAAAGCCGGGGCGAATCCTCCGAAACAGGGGAGGTTCGACCCGGCTTTGTTTTTGATATGCCATTACTCCTGCGGATTTTCGGGGTGCTGCTCCCGCTCCTGCATCAGCTTCCGAATCGCGGTAAACGATTCCTCGGAAATATCATGCTCGATTTTGCAGGCGTCCTCGCGGGCAACATCGGAATCAACGCCCAAACTCTCCAGAAAGCTCGACAGCGTCTTGTGGCGGTCATAAATGCTCCTCGCAATTTCCATCCCGGCGGGCGTGAGCGTAATCAAGTTGTCAGCATCCATCGTCAGATAGCCGTTTTCGCGCAGGCGCTTCATCGCCACGCTGACAGACGGCTTCGTGACCCCCAGCAGCAGAGAAATATCCACAGAGCGTGCATAGCCTTTTGCTTCTTTCAGGCGGAGGATTGCTTCCAAATAGTCCTCAGCGGATTCGTGAATGTTCATTCGATACTCCTTTCCGGATATAATGCGTTTCCTTTTCTTCTTATTTTACCATGCGCGGCGAAAAAATGCAACCTTCATTTTTCTGCCTGTGCCAAGCGGAAATACTCCGCCGCGCCATCCGCAATCGCTTCGCCCAACTTCTCCTGATAAGCAGGCGAGAGCAGCAGCGCTTCCTCCGCCGGATTGGAAATGAAGCCGCATTCCACCAGCACCGACGGCGTATCCAGCTGAAGAATGAAGTAGTCGCCCGGCATGGCGGCGCGCTCCTTTTGGGGCGAAAGGGCGGTAATGAGCGCTTCCTGCATCGTTCCGGCGAGCAGACGCCCCGCGCCGCTGCCCGCGCGGTAGAACACTTGCGGCCCGGATTCCGACCGCACGCGGTATTCGTTCATGTGGATGGACAGCACCATGTCCGCCTGCCCTTGAACCGCCATATCCACGCGGCACTGCATGTCCTGCCGCTTCTTCGTCACATTTGCCGGGCGGGTTGTGTCGTCGCAGAGATCGGTGTCTGTCCGGCGGGTCATCAGCACCGTTGCACCGCGCTGCGTCAGGCTCTTTTCCACTGCCAGCGCCACGGCGAGGTTGACCTCTTTCTCCCACACACCGGAATCACGGCAGCGCGCGCCGCCGTCATAGCCGCCGTGGCCGGGGTCAACGAGGATCGTCCGCCCCGTCAGGCTGCCCGCGGCGATATATGATGTTTCCGGCGTGGGAGACGGGGGTGCTGCGTCCGTCGGTCTTTGGGGAATTCGGGTCAGCGCAACACCCACCAGTGCCGTACCGACAAGCAGCGTTGCAAAAGTCAGCACCGGCAGGATGTGCGATGCGAAATTGCGGAAAAAGGGCGATTTTTCTGCCAAGAAACCCACCTCCTCTCTCCAGTCTATGTCGGATACGGTATGGGCATGTCCGAAGCACACCAAATTGACGCATGATT
>OMDX01000799.1_pt1 | contig 11540 bp, 10 predicted proteins | sample 1673711 | NCBI WGS metagenome assembly OMDX01 (sample SAMEA103958123, study PRJEB25191) | human gut metagenome
CTCAAAAAGCTCGATGACTTCCGAATAGACAAGCGATTCCTTCGCGGTGTTTCTCGTCATGGAATAGATCGTGCCGAGCAGCAGCACGAAGATCAATACGAGAAAGCCGATCTGACGGGTCTTGTTGGGGGAGGGTCGGTTGTTCAAAAACTGTCACTTCCTTTTCTGCCGTCCCACCGGACGGCGCGGACAATATATAAATCAGAGATTTATTTTTCGTATACTTCCGGCTTGAGAACGCCGATGAACGGCAGATTGCGGTACTTTTCCGCGTAATCCAGACCGTAGCCGACGACAAAGGCGTCCGGCACGGTGAAGCCGACGTACTTCGCCTGCACATCGGCGCGGCGGCGCGCGGGCTTATCGAGCAGCGTTGCGATGCAGATGGAGCTCGGCTTGCGGTTCTGGAGATATTTCGTGAGATAGCTGAGCGTGATGCCGGAGTCGAGAATGTCCTCGACGATGATGACGTCGCGGTTTTCAATGTCCTGGCTGAGATCCTTGTTGATCTTCACCGCGCCCGTGGTGGAGGTGCCGTTGCCGTAGGACGAAACGGCCATGAAGTCCACGCTGCCGTGGATCGTCACTTCGCGGAACAGGTCCGCCATGAAAATGAAGCAGCCCTTCAAAACGCCGACGAACAGCGGCTCTTTCCCGGCGTAATCGCGGGAGATCTCCGCGCCCAGCTCGCGGACGCGCGTATGGATCTGCTCCTCACTGAGCAGTATGGACGCAATATCTTCTCTCATTCTCTCTCTTCCTCCGAAATTGGCGAAATAGTGATTTTATAAAACGGTTCCTGCGGCGCGGGGAAAGCTCTCTCGCTCTGCCCGATGCCGTAAACGGCAAGAGGCCCCGCCCCGTCGCGCAAAACGGGAACGGCGGCGCGCTGCGAGACCGGGATGCGCGCTTCGCCGAGCAGCTTGCTCACCGAGCGCGTACCGCCGCGGCGGTGCAGGAGGATCGTATCTCCCGCAGCGCGGGATGCGACGGACAGTTTACCACATATATTGGCACATGAAAAGCAAAAAGTGTTGAACGAAGTTTGAATTTCCGACCCCGCAGCGCAACTTTCGCACGAAATGCGCCACCGGCCGGGGTAAAGGAGCGTTTCTCCGGGCAAAAGCACGCGCTCCTCCAGCGGCGGCGCGTCCCCCTCGCCGAGCCGAAGCTGCCCGAGCTCCCGCCGGACGCGCCGTCCCGGAAGCTCCAGCACGCCGTCGCCGTCTCCGGCGGCAAAGCGCAGCAGCGCGTCGAACCGCTCGCGCGAGAGTTCTCCGCCGAGCCAGCGCGCAAGAGCGCGCCGCGCGACGGGCCGCGGCACCGCGCAAAGCTCCGCGCCGGGGATCGCCTCGCCCCAGAGGGCGAGCTTTTCCTCCGCGAGCGAGGCGAGAAACGCCTCGTCCTCGGCGAGCGTTTCGCTCATGCGCGCGATGCCCGCCGCCGCGCCGGGGTGGATGCTCTCGAGTCTCGGGAGCACGTCGAGCCGGATGCGGTTTCGCGCAGCGTCTGTCTCCGCGTTCGTGGAGTCCTCCACATGGGGGATGCCGCGCGCGGTGAGATATTCCTCAATATCGCGCCGCGGCGTCTGCAGAAGCGGGCGGACGATCCTGCCGCGCCGCGCCGGGATGCCGGTAAGTCCGCGCAGTCCCGTGCCGCGCGCCATGCGGAAGAGAATGGTCTCCGCGTTGTCGTTTAAATTATGCGCCGTGGCGATGACGTCCGCGCCCTGTTCCTTCGCGGTGCGCTCGAGAAAGGCGTAGCGCATCTCCCGCGCCGCGGTCTCGATGCTCAAGCCGTTCGCCGCGGCATACGCCGGAACGTCGCCCCGGCCGGGAAAGAACGGGACGCCCCATTCTTTGCAGAGCGCTTCGACGAACGCAGCGTCCCGCGCGCTCTCCGCGCCGCGGATGCCGTGGTCGAAGTGGGCGCAGAGCACCGTCACATCGCCGAGCCGCCGCACGAGATCGAGCAGACATACCGAGTCCGCCCCGCCGGACACGGCGCACAGCACCGTGCACCCCGCCGGGAGCAGGCTGCGGTCGAGCACCGGCTCACTCATTGTGCCAGCGGTCGGCGTCGCGGAACGTTGTATACTCGCCCTGCCACTGGAGATTGTCCTTGCCGGTCTCGCCGTGGCGGTTTTTGAGCACGATCAGCTCCGTGAGATTCGGGTTTTCGATCTCCTGGTTGTAATAGCCTTCGCGGTAAATGCCCATGACGATGTCGGCGTCCTGCTCGATCGAGCCGGATTCACGCAGATCCGAGAGCATCGGGCGCTTGTCCTGCCGCTGCTCGTTGGCGCGCGAGAGCTGCGAAAGGCACAGCACCGGCACGTTCAGCTCCTTTGCCATGATCTTCATCATGCGCGAAATGTCGCTGACGACCTGCTGGCGGCTCTCGCTTGCCCAGCTGTTCTTGCTGCCGGAGCCCTGCATGAGCTGAAGATAGTCGATCATCACAAGGCCGAGATTGTTGAGCCGGCGGCACTGCGCGTTCATCTCCGCGACGGTGAGCGTCGGGTTGTCGTTTACGAGAATATCGAGCGAGGACACCGCGGCGCAGGCGTGAGCCGTGCGCTTCCACTCGTCCATCGTGAGATTGCCCGTGAGAAGATTCCCGAGCGGGATCTCCCCCTCGCTGGAGAGAAAGCGCGTTACGAGCTGCTCGCGGCTCATTTCGAGCGAGAAGATGGCGACGGTCTTTCCCGTGGCTTTCGCGGCGTTCAGGCAGATGTTGAGACCGATACTCGTTTTGCCCATGCCGGGGCGCGCGGCGACAAGGATAAAGTCGCCCTTGTTCATGCCCATGATGCGGCGGTCCACGTCCCGGAAGCCGGTCGGGATGCCGGGGATCGGCTGGCCGGAGGCGGCGAGCTCGGAAAGATTGGAGTAAACGCTGTTCACGACCTGCGACACCGGCATCAGCCCGCCGACAACGCGGTCCTGCCGGAGCGCATAGATCTTCTTTTCGCAGAGATCGAGCACATCCCCGGCCTCGCCTGCGCCGGAGGACGCGGCCTCGACCGTTTCCTCGCACACGGTGATAACGTTGCGGAGCAGCGCCTGGTCGCGCACGATGGAGGCGTATTTGAGCACGTTCGCCGCCGTGGGCGTCAAGCGCATCAGCTCGCGGATGTACTGCTGCGAGCTCTCGTCATGGTAAACGCCGCGCACCTTCATCTCATCGAGCACCGTCACCGGGTCGATGGGCTTGGCGAAGGTGAACATGGAGAAGATCGTTTCAAAGATCTCCCGGTTCTGCGGCAGATAGAAATCCGCGCCGCGCACCGCCGTCATAACGTCCGGCAGGCAGGACGGGTCGATCAGGCACGAGCCGAGCACCGCCTGTTCCGCTTCCGCGGACCAGGGCACCCGCCGTCCGAGCAGTTCTTCCATCCGCTCTTACTTTTCGATGACGAGCAGCTGCACGGTGCCGTCGATGCCGTAGCCGAACTTGCACTTGACTTCAAAGCTGCCGAAGCTCTTGATCGGCTCGGCCTGCACGATGCGGTTCTTCTCGATGGAGACGCCGTGCTGTTCGCGCAGCGCGTCCACGATCTCCTGCGACGTGACGCTGCCGAAAAGACGCCCGTTCGCGCCGGCCTTGGCGCGCACCGTGACGATAACGTCCTTGAGCTTGGCGGCGGCTTCCTCGGCCTCGGCGCGCTCGCGCGCTTCCTGCGCCTTCCGCGCCTTTTCCTTGAGCGCGAGGGTGTTGAGATTGTCCTTATTCGCTTCTACGGCGAGACCGCGGGGGAGAAGGTAGTTGCGGCCGTAGCCCTCGGAGACTTCCTTCATCTCGCCCTTTTTGCCCTGTCCGCGGACATCCTGCTGGAAAATAACTTTCATGGAATATGACCTCCTTCGGTCTCTTAGTTTTTTTATTAGTCTGTGGCGCGGTATTCGTCGATGGCGGCGAAGAGCCGGTTCACCGCGTCGCGCAGCGAGCAGTTCGGTATCTGCGCCCCGGCCGCCGAGCGGTTGCCGCCGCCGCCGAGCGTTTCGAGCAGCACCTGCACGTTCACATTGCCGATGCTCCGCGCCGACACCGCGACGCCGCCGTCGCCGGTGGGGTACAAAACGGCGCTCGCGTTCACGCCGGAGATGTTCAAAAGCTCGTCCGCGGCCTGCGCGGCGACGATGCGGTTCTGCGTCTCCTGTGCGGCGACCACGGCGATGCCCTTGTAAATGCGCGCCTGCTTCATAATGTCGTAGCGCTCCATGGTCTCCTCCATGCCGTTCTGGAAGAGCTTCTTCACGCGCGTGGTGTCTGCGCCGCTGCGGCGGAGGAACGCCGCGGCGTCAAACGTGCGGTCGCCGGTGCGGATCGTAAAGTTTTTCGTGTCGAGCACGATGCCGGAGAGCACGGCGTCCGCCTCAAAGGGGAGAATGTCCGTCGGCTCGCACAGCTCCTGCATGAGCTCCGTGACGAGCTCGCACGAGGACGAGGCGTTCGGCTCATAGAGCGTGAGCGTGGCGTTTTTGATATAGGTCGCGGCGCGCCGGTGGTGGTCGATGACCGCGAGCCGGTTGCTGCACGCGGTGAGCAGCGATTCGTCCTCCACCTGCTCGGGGCGGTTCGTGTCCACCACGACGAGCAGCGTCCGGCTGTCGGCCTCGAGCAGCGCCTCCTGCGCGCTGATAAAGGCGGTTTTGTATTCCTCCTCGCCGTGCAGCATGGTGAGCAGCGGCCCGACGGCGTTTTTGTCCATGTCGAGCACGATCTTTGCCGGGCAGTGGAAGCGCCGGGCGATGCACCGCACGCCCACCGCCGCGCCGACGGCGTCGAGATCGGCGTACCGGTGGCCCATGATGAACACCTGCGAGGCGTCCTGCACGAGCCGGGAGAGAGAGTTTGCCATAACGCGGGACTTGACCTTTGTGCGCGTTTCGACCTCCGCGCCGCGCCCGCCGAAAAATTCAAAGTTGAACTTGTTTTTCACGACCGCCTGATCGCCGCCGCGCGAGAGCGCCATATCCTCGGCGAGCGTGGCGAAGGAATAGTCCTCGTCATAGCTCGCGCCGTCGAGTCCGACGCCGATGCTCACCGTGGCGTGGATGCCCGTGAGATTGACGATCGAATGAATGCTCTCGACGAGCGTGAAGCGGTTTTTCGTGATCTCGTCAAAATGCCGCTTTTCAAAAATGAAGATGTACCGGTCACGGTCCACGCGCCGGAGAATGCCGCCGCGTCCCTCGCACCATTTCTCAATGGCAATGTCGAGCTGGCCGCGCAGCTCGGTGCGCTGGCGGTCGGTGAGCGGCTTCATCAGCTCGTCGTAGTTATCCACGAGCATGACCATCACGACCGGGCGCGTGGCGAGATATTCCTGTTTTACGTCGTCGTACTCGGTCACGTCCACCCAGTAGGTGATGCCCATGAACTCATAGGTCTCCTCGCGCTCTCCGGCGCGGACCATGTTGCCGTTGACCTGATACTTTTTCCCGTCCACCTCGAGAAGATCCGCCATGCGGTTTTTTCCCTCGAGCAGCCACTTGCTGTTGAATTCCGGCACGAGTGAGGCGAGCTTCGCGTCGAACGCGGGGCTCGTGCGGCCGCACATCTCCCAGAACGGCTGGTTGCCCCAGACGACGCCGCTGTCGTTCAGACGGAACACCGCCATCGGCAGCGGGAAGTGGATGAGCGTGTTGTTCGTGGCGGATTCGGCGTTATAGGTGACGTTCTCAACGAACGCCTGCAGCTCCTTCTGGCGCGCCCGCGCGCGGATGAGCGCGTAGATCGCGAGCAGCACCGTGACGACCGCCTCGCCGTAGGCGATATAGCGGTTGAAGCGGGCGAAAAAGAAGGTCACAAGCGCGAATATGAGCATGATGAGCAGGCACATGCGGAGGCCGGGCTCGGCAAATTTCTGCGGTTTGCGGCTGTTCAAAGTATCCTCTCCCCATGCCCGCCGGAACCACAGAGCGGGCAGATAAAAATACAAAATATAATATACCACAAATATCCAAAGAATGCGAGCCCTTTTCGCCGCATTCTTCCGCTGTTTGCATATTTTTTCGCCGCGGTGCAGAAACTTCCTCCGTAAAAATAAAAAAAGGAGCTTTTATAAAAAGATGAAAGCGGTCATTTTGGCGGGGGGAAGAGGGACGCGGCTCGCCCCGGTCACTCACGGCGCGGTGCCGAAGCCCATGGCGGAGCTGCTCGGCGCGCCGATGCTCGAGCACATCGTAGCGCTTTTGAAGCGCTGCGGCTTCCGGGATCTCTGCTGCACGACGGCCTGCCTGCCCGAGCAGATCGAGCGGTACTTCGGCGACGGCAGCGGCTTCGGCGTGCGCATGCAGTACCGGCGCGAGGACAGAGCGCTCGGCACCGCGGGCGCGGTGAAAAACTGCGAGGATTTTATCGCGGGGGAAAACGCGCTCATCATCAGCGGCGACGCCGCGTGCGATTTTGATCTTCGCGCCCTCTGGAACGAGCACCGGCGCGCGCACGCCGCCGTTACGATGGCGCTCTATCCGCACGAAGCGCCGCTGCCCTACGGTCTCGCCGTGACCGACGGCGAGGGGTGGGTGCGCAGCTTTATCGAAAAGCCCGCGTGGGAGCGCGTCGTGACCGATCTGGTAAACACCGGCATCTATGTTCTGTCCCCGGAGGTGCTGCGCTTTATCCCGGCGGATACGCCCTTTGATTTTGCCCGCGATCTTTTCCCGCGGCTGATGTCCTCCGGGCGCGGCATCCGCGGCGTGCCGATGGAGGGCTACTGGCGCGATATCGGCGACCCCGGCTCGTACTACCGGGCCAATCTCGACGCCTGGGAGGGCAAACTGCGCCTGCCGGAGCAGAGAGGCGGCGCGCTCGAGCGCGCGCCGGAGGCTTTCTCCGAACGGGCACGGTACGCCTGCCGGGTGTACTGCGGCGCGCCGCACCGCGCGCGGCTCATGCGCGCGCTCACCGCGGGACTCATGGAAGCGGGCGCGGACCTCACCGACGGACTGACCGTGCGGACGGTCCCCGGCGGCGTGCACATCGCACCCTGCGCCGACCGCGCGGCACTCTGCATTGAGTCCGACAGCCCGGATACTGCCCGGCGGTTTGAAGCGCTCGTCCGGGATGTGGAGCGGCGCGTGGAAAACGAAACCGGCGGAAGCGCTTGATGCGCTTCCGCCGGCGGAGTATGGGGCTTATAGTTTCATGTTGCTGCCGTGATAGGCTTTGCCCGGCACAGCCAGTGCGCCGTGTCGCGCAGCGTCGCAAGCAGCGGACGCGGCGTATAGCCAAACGTCCGGCTGGCTGCGCTGTGGCTGAAATCCGCGTTCGAGCCGAGGACGGCTATGGAATAAGGCGTGAAGAAAGGCTTCTTTCCCCTTCGGGTAAATTTCTCGCAGACCTTCGCCGCGCTCCGGGCAAGCCTGAGCGGCAGATAGGTTACCGTGCGCCGTACACCGGCTGCGGATTTGAGCGCTTCGAGCATATCGCGGATCGTTGTATAGTGGCCGGAGAGAATGTAACCGCAGCCGCGCTGCCCGTTTTCCGCGCAGTCGGCGATGCCGCGGGCAACGTCGCGCACATCAACGAAGTCGTATCCGCCGCGCACCGCGAGCGGGAGCCGCCCCGCAAGGAACGAGCGGAACATCGTCGTCATGCTGCCTCCGGCGATATCGCCCGGCCCGATAATGCCGGACGGGAACACGATGCTCGCGTTCAGACCATTTTTCGCTGCGGCAAATACGAGCGATGTCGCCTCCGCTTTGCTTTTGGCGTAATCGCCGGAAACAAATTCCGAAGAAACGGCGTCGGTTTCCGTGATCGTCGTGCCCTTGGGCTTTTCGGGCAGCGCATGGACGGAGCTGATATACACGAGCTTGCCGATGCCATGCGCGGCGCACTCGCGTAAAATGGCGCGCGTCCCGTCCACATTTACGCGGTAGAGCGAAGCGTCCGGGCGCGATGCCACCGTTACGATGCCCGCCGTATGGATGACGCAGGTGCTCTCATCCGTTCCGGCAAAGAAATTTTCCAGCGCGGATGCGCTGCAGATATCGCCCTCCGTGCGCTCCACGCTCTCGGGCAAAACTCCGGCGAGCCGGTCGCCCGGCAGTACGAGCGCCCGCACCGCCGCACCGCGGGAGAGCAGCTCCGAAACGACCGTGCGGCCGAGAAAGCCTGTCGCACCGGTCACAAGATAAGTTTTATACATAGGGATCCACCTCCATGGGATAAATACGAAAGACATATGTTGATTATCTTTCATGTATATAGTATACTTTTTCCGACAGAGATGTACAACCGTCAACCGGCTGCCGCGTGAAAGAAAACCAACATGCGGAACAGAAACGTTGCCCAATTCTGTAAACAATTTGTGATGAGGTGTCCCATGGCAGGAAAATCCGATGCGAGAGTCCGGTATACGCAGCACGCGCTCAAGCAGGCGCTTTTAACGCTGCTGAAGGAAAAGAGCGTGAACAAGATCACGGTCAAGGAGGTCTGCGAGCTGGCGGAGCTGAACCGCGCGACGTTTTATTCGCATTACAGCGACTGCTTTGCGCTGCTGGAGGCGATCGAGAATGAGCTGCTTGAAGCGTTCGCGCAGTCGCTCACGCTGATAAAATCGTTTGATGTTGCGGCGCTGATCGAGGCGATCTACGACATGATCGGGAAGAACGAGGAAGCCTGCCGTGTGCTGATCTTCCAAAATCCCGGCTCACCGGTCATCCACCGGATGATCGATTACGCCCGGCCGCAGAGCATCGCCTACTGGCGGCAGGAGCTGCGCGCGAGCGACGAGGAACTGGAGATGCTGTACACGCATCTGTCCAATGGGCTGATGCATGTCGTGGTGGAGGGCTACGACCGGTATGAGCGCGAAACGGTCGTGCGGTTCGTGCGGCGCATCGTGCAGGCAAGTCTATCTTTATTTCGGTGAAAGAACACAAAAAATCGCCCTGCGTTTTGGAGAGTGCGTCCAAAATGCGGGGCGATGTTTTTTTGTGACGGTTTTTCGGCTCCGCTTCAGTGCGTGCCGGTGCTGCCGAAGCCCGCGGCGCCGCGGAGCGTTTCGGAGAGCTCGTCCGTTTCTTCGATCTCGATGTCAAGACACGGCGTGATGACGAGCTGCGCGATGCGCTCGCCGTTTTCCACGGTCTGCGTCTCGGTGCCGTTGTTCTGCAGAAACACCCGCAGCTCTCCGCGGTAATCGGCGTCGATCACGCCGACGCAGTTGGCGGGGGCGAGCTGGCGCTTTGTGGCGATGCCGCTGCGGGCAAACACCAGTCCGACGTACCCCTCCGGGATCTCCACGGCAATGCCGGTGGGGAAGAGGTACTTGCCCTGCGGGGCAACAGCGGCGCTCTCCTGCCCGTCCGGCAGCAGGGCGTAAAGATCAACGCCCGCGGCGAGCGCGGTGCCGCGCGTGGGCAGTATGGCATTTTCACGGAGTTTTTTGCACGGAATTTTCATACGGTCTTCTTCCTTTGGTAAGTTTATTGTTTTTCACTGCGCGGCGGGAGCTGCGCGCCGCACTTGGGGCAGGACCGGCTTCCCGCGGGGATCTTTTCGCCGCAGCATTATAGAGGATGCCGCCTTCCGACACGATTCTACACGCAAAAGAAACCGCCGTCAACGAAAAAGCGCGGCAAACAGGAAGCGGCGCATCCCAAAGGATGCGCCGCAGAGCGTGTCAAAAAAGTATTTTTGACACGCTCTCAAACGAGACCCACTGCGTTGGGCTCTCGTTTGAAGGGGCTGCGGCTCGCCGCAGCGCACTCGCTTACGCTCGCACGTTTGCGAGCCGAGAAGTATTTTCTCCGACGCACATGTCGCCGGAGAAAATGATTAACACTCTATTTGCGCCTGCGGGCGCAAACTCTGCGAGGCTTTTTCGACAGGCTGAGACGGAGCGGGTCTTCCCCGCTCCGTCTTTGCGTGTTATTCTGTCAGGCGGCTTCGCCGCGATCGAGATCGATATACGACGGCATGGCGTCGTTCATATGCGGCACATACCAGCTATCGTAACCGAGCGGCAACATGTTGTCATAGGGCATATCATAGCAGGAGTCGCTGCGCACGTCCTCCCAGCTCATGCCCCACGGGCGAAGAAACACATAATAATGGATCCAGTTCGAGCTGTTGCCGTCCTCATAGTACATGCCGTCGATCAGGATCATGGAGTCAAACCGGCTGACGATCGAGTCGCCGGGGTCAACGACCCAGTCTCTCGGAGCGATCTCATCGTCGTAGAAATCCCCGCTTACGGAGACCATGCGGCCCTTGTCCGTCGTACCCGGCTCAAAGGCCACATCGACATAGCCGATGTTCATGCCTTCCGCGCAGTCCTCGTCCCAGAGATCCACGAGGCCCGTGTCACCATATACGGAGATCGTGGCGCAGGCATCGTAGCAATAAGACTCCAGATCGGCATATTCTCCGCCGCCTTCATAGATGACCCACCAGCCGTACCAGTCGCCATCCCACCAGGCATAGTCCGAGCCGGTATCAACCGGAGCTTCAGCCGGAGTTTCGGTCGTCTGCCCGCCCACCGGCTTCGAGCCTTCCGCCGGGATCGATCCTCCTTCGCGGACGAAGTAGAGATCCATGCCGGAGTCAAACACGTTTTCAAAGACGATCACATCGCCGCTGAGCGTGCCGTGCATCTCGGCGTCATAGAGCAGTACGTCGATATTGCCGTCATGGTCGAGCTCATAGCGGCAGGTCTCCGTCTCATCGCCGACCGTGGCGCGGCATTTTCCGTTGGAGAAGAGCTCAATGCGGAAGCCGTCTTCCCACATATCCTCGGCTGCGACGGTGCGCAGACCGATCTTGCCGTAGACCGCGTTGTACACATCGCCGCTGCGGTTTCCGAAGACGCCGATCAGCAGGAACACAAGCGCCGCAACACCAATCGCGATAAGCAAAAACGGCAGGAAGGACATCTTTCTCTTCTGCGGCTGGCTGCCGCCGGGAATATCGTGCGGCGGGCGCGGCGGCTGCGTGCCGCCGGTGCTGGCCGCGGCGGGGTCATAGGAATAGGTATTGCGTGGTATTTCCGGCGAGTATGAGCCGGAAGAGGCGGTGTTTTGCCCGGTCGGGGTATAGGTATAGCCGTTCGACGGCGGAGTGTAAGTATAGTCGCTCACAGGCCGGGTATAGTCGTTCGCCGGAGCCGCGTCGCTCGCGGACACCGGAGTCGTTACCGGTTCGGTGACCGGTTCGGACGGCAGGGGTTCAACCTTTGCACCGCATTCGGTGCAGAATTTCGCGTCATCAGCGAGCTTTGCACCGCAGTTCGTGCAGAATGCCATGGACGGATTCCTCCTTATTTCCCTCATTTATTCTATTATCCCACAGGAACCGGGAAATAGCAACAGCGAAAAAACACGCCGTTTCGGTAAGAAACAGCGTGTTTTTATCGTTGTGTGAAATTAAAGGCTCGCCTTGGCCTTCTCGCACAGAGCGGTGAAAGCGGCGGCATCGTGGATCGCGAGCTCGGAGAGCATCTTGCGGTTCATATCGATACCGGCCTTCTTCAGACCGTGCATGAAGGTGGAGTAGTTCATGCCGTTCATCTTGCAGCCGGCGCT
>OMDX01000801.1_pt1 | contig 11505 bp, 8 predicted proteins | sample 1673711 | NCBI WGS metagenome assembly OMDX01 (sample SAMEA103958123, study PRJEB25191) | human gut metagenome
ACAACCGCATATCTGCGTCGGGGCATTCGGGAGATTATATGCCTGGCGCTGTTCTCCTTCACGTTTTTGGCGTGCGAGTATCTCTTTGATGTGCGCATGGCCGAGTTCGTGTCTCCGAACGAGGTCGTTATTTATGAGAGCCTTGTCCTCGGCGCGAGCGTGATTGGCTTTTTGTGCGTCCCATTCTGTATTATCACCGTTCCCATGCCATCGACGCAACGAGTGACGTCACGGGCGTTTTGCTGGTGGCGGCATTGCTGCTGTTGATTATGGCGGTTCAGGTTGAGGTAATAATTGCCGGAGGTTTGGTGGCGTGCTGCGCGCTGGGCTACTGCGGATCGACTGCTCACGCAAACTTTGCGCGGCGCTTTGCGCGGACGCCTTGCTTGGCGCGCGCCGCAGCACTTTCCTATGCCATGGGCGTTCTGGTACAGGTGTTCAACCACATGGTGATGCCTGTCGGTATTCCTCAGCAGGCTGTTCTGGTTGTCTGTGCGATCGTGCAGGTGGCGTTGCTCCACGGTGCCCGACGCGCCAAACTGCGCGACGAGTCCGATCCCAACTTTGAACCCAGCGTTGCCGGACTTTCGGTAGATGCTTTGGAATATGGCGCCAAGTGGCAAGACGATCCCAAGGCAAAGGCGGCATTCCGCCGCGCCGTAGTTCGCCTGACCGTGGCGACGGTGTATCTTTCCGGCGTATTCGCCGCTCTCAACGCTGGCCTCACGACCTTGCATGCTGTCGGAGCCGTTGATTTGGGTGACTGGCCGCGCCTACTGCTTGTCGTGAGCTCGTTGGCCGCTGGCGTCCTATTTGACCTGCACGGTCGTTCGTATATGAATATCGGCATGACATGCGCCGCCATGTTGTCCACGCTTTCGTTCTTTGTGCTCATCGTCGATGGCAATGGCGGCAACGAGCTTGCTGCCACGATCATCTTTTATCTGGGCTCAGGCTTCTTTGTGGTGTTCTTTACCACAAAATATGCCGCCGTCTCGCTTTATGCGCGCTGGTCATATTTTTGGCCGTGCATGGGTCGCGTCGTCAACAACGTGTGCTCGATGTTCGTGACGGCGCCGGCAGTGGCGATCATCTCGAGTCAAAACGTGCTGGCTGCGGTCGGCGCGGCGCTCGTGATGTTTGTGGGCATTGCGATTACGCTGCTGGGACAGTTGGGGCAACGAGCCGATGACGCCGTGATACGGGGCGAGCTGGCACCTGCCACCGATGATCTTGGTGGGGATCTTGCGCCCACGTGCTCCGACTCCGTGCCCGTGGAGGCAGCGGAGCTCACGTCAGATGAGCGCCTCGATGCTTTCGTCGTCACCTTTGGGCTTACAGAGCGCGAGCGCGATATTCTTGAGGTCTTGGTCGTTTCGGACCAGAGCGTTCAGGACATCGCCACAACGCTCTTCCTTTCGCGCTCCACGCTCTATCGCCACATTTCTTCGATCAACAAAAAGGCCGGTACCGCCTCGCGTGTAGCCCTTATCAACTTCTTCTGGTCCTGGACGCCCAAGGACTAGCTAATCCTCCAATAAGTTGCGGTGGAATAGTCCCTAAATTAAAGTCACGGGGCTTTAAACAGGAACTATTTCACCGCAACTGCTGGGGGGATAGACTGCGGCGGCGGCAGCTGTGGTAGTGGCAACGGCAGCTGGCAGGGTGTTTTCCGTCTACTTGCTACAGCAGCTCGCCGTGGCGGGCAATGTAGCGGCGCTTTGCCAGCTGGGTGAGCGCGATATAGGCGGTAACGATGCCAATGAGCAGCCCAAAAAAGCTCGTGGGCAGCGGCATGAGGCCGAGCGCATCGGCGATGGGGCTTGCCGGCAGCCAGGTGACGAGCGCCAGGCCCAGCACGGTAAGAACGCACAATGCGGGCGCGGCGTGGTCGCGCGGGCTCGGCAGATGCGGGGAGCGCAACATGTGGACCACGAGTGTCTGCGACCACATGGACTCGACAAACCAGCCGCTCTGGAAGAGCGCAGCAAAGGTCGCCATACCCGCGACGTCGCCCGCGGCGGCAAGCTCGGACCAGCTTGCGTCCACGGCGGCGGGGCACACGACAAAGAAGAGCGCGGCGAAGGTCACGATGTCAAACAGCGAGCTCACGGGGCCCAGCTCGAGCATAAAGCCCTTGATGGACGCGGCGTCCCAGGCACGCGGGCGGGCAGTCCAGGCGTCATCGACGGTGTCCCACGGCAGTGCGATGCACACGATCTCGTAGACCAGCGACAGCAGAACCAGCTGCAGGGCGCTCATGGGCAAAAACGGCAAGAACAGGCTCGCGACGGTCACGGACAGCACATTGCCAAAGTTGGAGCTCACCGTGGTCTTGAGGTACTTGAGCAGGTTGCCGTAAGTGCGGCGGCCTTCGATGATGCCGCGCTCGAGCACGCCCAGGTCCTTCTGAAGCAAGATGATATCGGCGGATTCCTTGGCAATGTCGACGGCCGAATCGACCGAGATGCCGCAATCGCTCGCACGCATGGCGGCGGCGTCGTTGATGCCGTCGCCCATAAAGCCCACGGTGTGGCCGAGCATCTCGCGCATGACACGTACCAGGCGCGCCTTCTGCAGCGGCGAGAGCTTGGCGAAGAGGTGGGTTTTCTCGGCGCGCTCGGCAAGTTCGGCGTCATCGAGCGCATCGATCTCGGAGCCGAGCAAGACGTTGCTCGCATCGATACCAATCTGCTCGCAGACGGTGGCGGCGACGCGGTCGTTGTCGCCGGTTAGGACCTTGACCGCCACGCCCTTGGCCTCGAGGGTGGCGACGGCGCCCGCGGCACTTGCTTTGGGCGGATCGAGGAAGGCCAAAAAGCCCATCAGCACCATGTCGCACTCGTCGGCGATGCCAAACTCGCCCACGCAGCGCGGATTGGTCTTCTGCGCCACGGCAATTACGCGTAGGCCCTCGGCGTTAAGTCCGGCGATCTGCTTGCGAATCTGGGCGAGCTTCTCGTCGGTGAGCGGCTGAGCGATGCCATCGATCTCGACAAAGGAGCAGATCTCGAGCATTTCCTCGGCGGCGCCCTTGGTAACCATCTGGGTTTTGCCTTGGGCGTCGGCGACAACTACGCTCAGGCGACGGCGCGAGAAATCGAAGGGAACCTCGTCGACCTTGGTGTAGCGGTCGCGCAGGCTCTGGCCCAGCATGGAATCGGGTGCGACGGTCGAGGGTGTCACATCGGCACGGTCGATTACGGCCAGGTCGATAAGATTTTTGAGGCCGGTCTGGAAGAAGCTGTTCAAAAACGCATGGCGCAGCACGCGCGCGTCCTCGTTGCCATCGGTGTTGAGGTAGCGCTCGAGCACGATGCGGTCTTCGGTGAGGGTGCCGGTCTTGTCGCAGCACAGGACGTCCATCGCTCCGAGGTTTTGAATCGCCGGCAGCTCCTTGACGATAACCTGGCGACGGGCGAGGTCCTTGGCGCCCTGCGACAGGCTCGTGGTCACGATGACGGGAAGCATCTGCGGCGTGATGCCCACGGCCACGCTCGTGGCGAACAGCAGCGCGTCGATGACGTTGCCCTTGGTGGCGGCGTTGATGGCAAAGACGGCCGGCGCCATAACGAGCATCAGGCGCACCAGCAGCATGGAGACGCTCGAGACGCCGCGGTCAAACGCGCTTTTTTCGCCGCGCCCGTTGAGCATCTTGGCGATGCCGCCCAGGTAGGTGTCCGAGCCGGTGGCAACGACAAGCGCCATGGCGGCGCCGTTTTGCACGGAGGTGCCGGTAAAGACGATGTTCTTGCAGGCAGAGAGTGGCAGTGCGGAGCCGTCGGCGCCCTCGACGACGGTGACGGCGGTGGTCTTCTCGACGGCCTCGCTCTCGCCGGTGAGTGCGGACTCGATCACAAACAGGTCGCGCGCGGTGATGATGCGGGCATCTGCCGGCACCATATCGCCGGCAGAGAGACGGATTACATCGCCGGGGACGAGCTCGTCGAAGGGGATCTCGATGCGCTCGCCGTCGCGCAGGGCGGTGCAAGTGTTGGAGACCAGGTCCTTGAGGGCCTCGGCCGCATTGCCGCTGCGGGCTTCCTGGATAAACTTCATGCCGCCCGATACCAGCAGCATGGTGCCGATGACGATGACCGTGGAGGGGTCGCGCTGCGGTTCGGGCACGGCGAGCACGTCGATGTAGAGCGAGACCAGTGCGAGCGCGGCGAGGATGCCGGCGAAGGGATCGATGAACGCGTCGGCGATGCGGCGGGCGAGCGTTTTGGTCGTTGCCTCGATGGCGTTGGGGCCGACGGCGTTCAGGCGCTCAGTTGCCTGCTCGACGGTGAGGCCGTTTGCCGTGGCGTCAAGCAGTACGAGGGCGTCCTCGGCACTATGGGTGGCGGCGAATATGGTGTTCTTGGACAGGCCGGTATGAGCGGCAGGGCGCGCCGTGCGGCGGCGCTTGGAGATGGCTTCGAGTACCGTGACGGTTTTGAGCATCAGCATAGGGTCCTCCTTGTTGAGGGGAGTTAGCGTACGTGTCGTATTTGCTTCAAAAAACCTAGATGTCGCTCACGTCAAGCTCTTGAGCCCACAAAGGGTGCAGCGCGCCTTTGTGGTGGTTTTGGCGATCTGCCGGTGGCGTTTATGCGTATGCGGAATCCTCACGGCGTGCCGAGGGCGACATGCAGGTTTTTCGACTAGGACTGCCTTCCATGGCACACCTCCTTATGGACGGGCGCGGCGCGCTTTGGGCATCTCGTACCCGTTTCAATCCGCCCGTATTCTTGATGAGGGGGTTTGACATGTCAACCCCATTGTTCGGAAAACCATTCCCCCTGACAAAGCCTTTACAGAATGCCGTGGCCCCAAAGCGCGCCCGCATCGACGCTTCGCCTGCGCTAAACTGGAAGGCACGTACGCGATTACGAGAGGAGCCCGCATGGAGGCTTACAAGCAAGAGTTCATCAAGTTCATGGTCGAGTCCGACGTTCTTAAGTTCGGCAGCTTTACGCTCAAGAGCGGCCGTCAGTCCCCGTTCTTTATGAACGCCGGCGCTTATGTGACGGGCTATCAGCTCAAGAAGCTGGGCGAGTATTACGCCCAGGCCATCCACGATAACTTTGGCGACGACTTTGATGTGCTGTTTGGACCGGCCTACAAGGGTATTCCGCTGGCCGTCGTGACCGCAATTGCCTACCACGAGCTGTACGGCAAGGAGGTCAAGTACTGCTGCGACCGCAAGGAGGCCAAGGACCACGGTGCCGATAAGGGCAACCTGCTGGGTTATGAGCCCAAGGACGGCGACCGTGTGGTCATGGTCGAGGACGTTACCACCAGCGGCAAGTCCATCGACGAGACCTATCCCAAGGTCAAGGCTGCTGCCGATGTCGAGATCAAGGGCCTGATCGTGTCCCTCAACCGCATGGAGGTCGGCAAGGGCGGTGTGACCACCGCGCAGAAGGAGATCGAGGCCAAGTACGGTTTCCCCGTCGCGAGCATCGTCTCCATGGCTGAGGTCGTCGAGACCCTCTACAACCACGAGATCGACGGCAAGGTTGTCATCGACGACGAGCTCAAGACCGCCATCGACGCCTACTACGAGCAGTACGGAGCACGTTAGTTACGGCGTTTTACCAAACGCCGTAACTGCTCGACGCTGCGCGGGCCGCATTTGGACAATCTGACGTTCAACTTCAAGGGCGCGACCAGAAGGTCAGCGCCCTTTCGTTTCACGTCACCTTGTCTCAAATGCGACCCGCTCGCTGTCCGTCCTCTACCTGCGGCGCTGCCTTGCTCCGGATGCGGTATGCTCAACCTGCGGCGCCTTAGAGGTAGTCATTGGGGACGTTCTTAAATGACTAGGTTGGGCACATTGCTTTGAGATGTTATTCAATCGGCTTTGATGGCCATGAAGTCGGCTACCTGCTCAAAGAAATTAGCGGCATTCATCTGCTATTGAAAATAATGCTCGAAAAATCGTTCAAGAAGTCGCGGGGCGATTTTTGATGCGTCGCGCGTCAAGTGATTTGGCAAGTTCTTGGTTAGATATTGGTTAGTTTTGGGGCAACCTTGCCAAAAGCTTGACGAATGCAAATCTAGACGTCGGCGAATGAACACTTTGAGCGAGCTCGGTGCAAAAATCTGGGCTGATTCTCGATAATCGCCTTCAATCGTCCCTTGCCAAGCGCTGGCCTCGCGTACAATCTGCTCCGACATTCGCGCGCCGTCCGGCGCTTAAGAGGGGAGGGCCCCATGGCAAACGAGATTTGGACCATCAAGCGTTGTCTCGAGTGGACCAAGGAGTACCTGGCCGAGCGCGGCGAGGAGCACCCCCGTCTTTCTGCCGAGTGGCTGCTGTGCGCCGCCACGGGCCTGGCGCGCATTGACCTATATATGCGCATGGACGAGACGCTTAACGCGGCTCAGCTCGAGACCATGCACGCGGCCGTTGTTCGTCGCGCTAAAGGTGAACCGCTGCAGTACATCACCGGCAGCACGCAGTTTCGCATGATCGACGTCACGTGCGCCCCCGGCGTGCTCATTCCGCGTCCCGAGACCGAGATGCTCGTCGAGGAAGTCCTCAATTATCTGGATGCCGAGGTGCTGAGCCCCGAGGCTGCCGCCCGTCAGCGCGTTGAGCTGCCCTGGAACGATGAGGTTGAGGAGGCACGCAAGGCCGAGGCCGCGCTGGCAGACGAACGCGCGACCGCCGAGCGCCGTGCCGCTAACCTGACGGCCGCCGACGAGGCGGCGCTGGGCGGCGATGTGCTGGGCAGCCGTGCCTATGCCGAGGAGCTGGCCGACCGCGAGGCCGAGGAAGCCGCCGCGCAGGCAGCAGAAGCCGAAGCCGCGGAAGCCGCCGAGCCCGAGCTCGACGAATACGGCATCGCCATCGAGGGTGCCGACCAGGAGACGGCTTCAGCTCAGGATGCCGCTTCGCCTGCCCCAGCCGAGCCCCGCATCGCCCGCGTTCTCGAGGTCGGCTGCGGCACGGGCTGCATTTCGCTCTCCCTTGCCTGGGAGCGCCGCGGCCACATTACCTGCACCGCCACCGATATCGAGCCGCGCGCTATCGATTTGGCCACCAAAAACCGCGATGCGCTTGGCCTCACGTCCGACGAGGTCGCCTTTAGTCTCACCAACCTGGTGAGTTCTATTCCCCGCGAAGAGTGGGGCACCTTCGACGTGCTTGTCTCCAACCCACCTTACATCCCGACCGGCGTCATGCGCTCGCTGCCGCACGAGGTCAAGGATTTTGAGCCCGACCTGGCGCTCGAGGGCGGCGCCGACGGCCTCGATATCTTCCGCCGCCTGCTCAATGCGGCGCCTTACATGCTGCGCGCCGGCGGCCTGTTTGCCTGCGAGCTCTACGAGGGTGCCCTCGATGCCGCGGCCGAGCTCTGTCGCCAGGCAGGCCTTTCGGACGTGCGTATCGTCCACGACCTCACCGATCGCCCCCGCATCGTCCGAGCCATCGTCACCGAGCCCAAACAGCGCCAGTAATATTTATTAACTGGTTAGCAAAAATTATAAAGTAGTTTATAATTAGGACGGCTGAAAGAGGTCGGCCCATGCAACCTCCTACCTTTCGGGAAATCATTGCCCTACTCAAGCACGATGGATTCGTGAAGGTCGCGCAAGTCGGTAGTCATGCTAAGTATGTTTCTGGTGACCGTGTTGTCACCGTGAACGGCTCTGGTGGTGATCGACCAAAGAAGGGCACGTGGGCAAGTATTCGTCGCCAAGCTGAATGGTAGTTGGAGGCAAAATGAGGCAGCGATTTACCTATGACTGCGTTCTCATAAAAGAAGACGACGGTTACTGCGCCAGTTTCCCGCAGATTCCCGGCGCCTTTGCCGATGGCGATACGCGCGAAGAAGCGATTGCCCATGCCACCGAGGCACTGATGGCGTTTTTGGCCGACGACCTCAACAACGGTTTGACTCCGGCAGGGTACGAACGCTCGGCCGAGGTCGTGGCCCTTTCAGTCGAAATCGACCACGAGGACGCTCGGGAAGCGGCGTGCCGAACATTTAAAGACGCAGCGCTGGACCTCAAAGTCTCCGCTCCGCGGATTACCGCGCTGGTCAAAGCCGGAAAGCTCGATGTTGAACTTGTCGACGGCCGTCGGATGATAACGATAGACAGCATCGAGCGCTACGCCGCCCAAGAACGCCACGCCGGCAGGCCAAAGAAGTTCGTCGCAGTCCAATAACCCCCTCACTTTCACCGACTACTAGAGCCGCTCACCAAACCAACATGCGCTCTGGGCAAATAGGTTGAACGTTTCGTGCGAGAATGCCCCACAGTAAACAAACTTGCACCAGAGCGTAAGGGGCTGGCATACACATGCAGACGGTCTATCGGGTATACGAGGGAGCGCGCGAGCCGCATCGGCTTGCAGTCGAGCGCACGGCCGAGCTACTCGGTCGCGGCGGCCTGGCGCTTATTCCAACCGAGACGGTCTACGGTGTCGCCGTGGCGGTCAACGCCTTCTCGGATGCCGTTCCACAAGATACAAGTGAACCTCTGCCGTGGCCGCGCGATCCGCAGGCCACCGTCAACGGCGCCGCGGTCCCCGCACTCGGCACCGGCTATCGTCGTATCTTTACCCTCAAGCAGCGCGAGCTCACCCAAACGGTTGCCTGGCTGGTCGATGATGCCGAGGCACTCGACCGCTATGGCGTGGATATCCCTAACGAGGCCCGCGTGCTCGCCCGACGATGCTGGCCGGGCGCCCTGACTATCGTGGTTAAGGCGGCCCCCTGCGTGCCGACCTTTATGCGCGCCGCCGACGACACGGTGGCACTTCGCGCTTCGGCCTCGCCCGTGGTGCAGGCGCTCATCCGCGCCTGCGGCAGCCCTCTTGCCTGCACCAGCGCCAACACGCATGGCGCGCCCGCGCCGGCAAGTTTTGTCACGGTGGAGGAGCGCATCCTGGAGGGGGTCGATGTGGCCGTCGACGCCGGTGAGACCCCGTGTCGCGACGCCTCAACCATCGTGTCGTTTCAGCACGGCGAGCTCCAGATCCTGCGCCAAGGCGCACTTCCCGCATCAGAGATCGAGCGGGTCCTGTCCGACCCGATGCAATAGAAAGGTGTAAGCGATGTCGTTGAATCTAGGTAGCCTGGGTATGGAAGACGCCTCGTTTAGCTTTGGCGGTTCCTACATCATGGCGCTCGACTGCGGCACTACCTCGGTACTCGCGACTATCGTCGACGAGTACGGCTGCATCGTCGCCCAGGCGCGTCGTAGCGTCAAAACCAGCTTCCCGCGCCCCGGCTGGGTGGAGCAGGATCCCACGGAGGTGCTTGCCAGTCAGATCGGCGTGATGATGGAGGTCCAGTTTAAGAGCGGCATCCATTCTGACCGCATCGCCGCCATCGGTATCTCCAACCAGCGCGAGACCACGGTGGTGTGGGACCGCATAAGCGGCCAACCCATCTATAACGCCATCGTGTGGCAATGCCGTCGCACCGCACCTCTGATCGACGAGCTGGTCGAGCAGGGCGCAGAAGAGCTGGTGCGCTCCCGCACGGGGCTTACGCTCGACCCGTATTTCTCGGCCTCCAAGGTGCAGTGGATCCTCGACAACGTCGATGGTGCGCGTGAGAGCGCGGCGGCGGGCGACCTCATGTTCGGCACCATCGACACCTGGCTCATCTACAACCTCACCGGCGGTCAGGTATTTGCCACCGACTACACCAATGCCAGCCGCACCGCGCTCTTTAATATCCATGCGCTCGATTGGGACGACGATCTGCTGGCGCTTTTCGACGTCCCGCGTTCCATGATGCCCGAGGTTCGTTGGAGCTCGGGCGACTACGGCCGCGTCGCGAGCGACATCATGACCAACATGCCACCCATCATGGGCGTGGCGGGCGACCAGCAGGCGTCGCTGTTCGGCCACTGCTGCTTCCATCCCGGCCAGACCAAAAACACCTATGGCACGGGTTGCTTTATGCTCATGAACACCGGCGACGAGATCGTCGAATCCAAGAACGGTCTGGTCTCCACGATCGGTATCGCCGCGGACGGCAAGATCAGCTATGCGCTCGAGGGTTCTATCTTTGCCGCCGGCTCAACCATGAACTGGCTGCGCAACAACATGGGCATCATCTCGAGCGTGAGCGAGTCCGCGCAACTCGCCACTTCGATTAACGACAACGAGGGCTGCTACTTCGTCCCCGCCTTCGCAGGCCTGGGCGCTCCCTGGTGGGACCCGCATGCTCGCGGTATCGTGTGCGGCCTGACCGGCGCCTCGAGTCGCGCGACCATTGTGCGTGCGGCCTGCGAGTCCATGGCCTACCAGAGTTATGACGTGCTACGCGCCATGGAGCAGGACGTGGGACTTTCGATTGAGCGCCTGTCCGTCGATGGCGGTGCCTCGCGCAACGAGTTCATCATGCAATTCCAGGCTGATCTGCTGGATATTCCCGTGCTGCAGTGCGAGACGGTGGAGACCACGGCGATTGGCGCCGCGTACTTGGCGGGCCTTGCTGTCGGCTATTGGGAGGATTTGGAGGAGCTGGAGCAAAACGCTCAGATCGTCAAAGTCTTCCATCCTCACATGTCCGCCGAGCGCCGTGAGAGCAACCTCGCTGGTTGGCGTGATGCCGTCAAGCGTTCGCTCAACACCGCTCAGTAGGGTTGCGACGAGCTGCTCGATACAACAAACCGTTAAACTTATGCACGGCGCGAGGCAACAACGTCGCCAGGCGTCTTGTCAGCAAGGCCATCTTCCGGCCGCAACGAAAGGGGCAATCAACCCATGACCGTCACCTACGATACGTCCCGCGTGACGCTTGTCGACCATCCGCTCGTCCAGCACAAGCTGTCGATCTTGCGCGACAAGAGCACCGGCACCAACCAGTTCCGCCAGCTCGTGCGCGAGCTTGCGCTCTTTGACGGCTACGAGGCCATGCGCGACCTGCCCATGGAAGACGTCGAGGTCGAGACTCCCATCACCACCGCCATGTTTAAGCAGCTTGCCGGCAAGAAGCTCGCCATTGTTCCCATCCTGCGTGCGGGCCTCGGCATGGTCGACGGCATCCTCGACCTGGTGCCCTCCGCTCGCGTGGGCCACATCGGTATGGAGCGTGACGAGGTTACCCACGAGCCGCATGAGTATTACTGCAAGATGCCCAAGGATATCGACCAGCGCATCTGCCTGGTTGTCGACCCCATGCTCGCCACGGGCGGTTCGGCCGAGATGGCCATCAGCTACCTGCGCGAGCGCGGTGTCAAGGACATCCGCATGCTGTGCATCGTCGCGGCCCCCCGAGGGCCTCAAGTCGCTGACTGAGAAGGATCCTGATGTGCATATCTATACCTGCGCCATCGACGACCATCTCAACGAGGCTGCCTACATCGTTCCCGGCCTCGGCGACGCCGGCGACCGCATCTACGGCACGCTGTAATCTCTGAGCCATACCGGCTAACGTCGAAAATACGAAGAAATGGTGCGCGCGGGCGAGCAAAAGACGTCCACGCGCACTCCTGTTAACGGACGTTTTGCGCTGAGGGGTTCGAGAAAAACGTATTACCGTACCTGCG
>OMDX01000817.1_pt1 | contig 11396 bp, 7 predicted proteins | sample 1673711 | NCBI WGS metagenome assembly OMDX01 (sample SAMEA103958123, study PRJEB25191) | human gut metagenome
GGTCTGCCCCCTTAATGGTTTTAAGTCTATGCGCAATGGCAATGACAGTATGCCCTTTGATGAGTGCATCTATGGCTTTCTGTACTTCCACTTCATTTTCGGGGTCAAGTGAGGCGGTCGCTTCGTCAAGCAGGATGATTTGTGCGTCTTTCAGCATGGCACGGGCTATGGATATGCGTTGCTTTTCTCCGCCCGAAAGGGTACACCCTCCTTCGCCTACCAAGGTGTCATATCCTTTGGGCAACCGCATGATGAAATCATGGCAACAGGCTTTTTTAGCTGCGGCTATAATTTCTTCTTCCGTCGCGTCAGTTTTACCAAAGCGGATATTGTTGCGTATGGTGTCCTGAAACAGATAGACATCTTGGAACACCATAGAGATGTGGCTCATTAGGCTTTCGGGATTTATCTCGTTCATCGGAACTCCATTGAAAAGAATGCGTCCTTTCTGTGGGTCGTAGAAACGGGCGCAAAGCTTCATCACCGTACTTTTCCCGCTTCCCGAAGGACCGACAAGAGCCGTCAAGGAGTTTTTCGGGAGCGTAATGTTTATATCATGCAACACTTCCTTGTCTTGATAGGCAAACGATACGTGTTCAAACCGAATGTCGCCCGCTACCGGGGATTGCCGTTCTCCTTCCATTTCTGGTTCATTCATCAAGGAAAGGATGCGTCCACCGGCAATGGAAAAATAGCGGAACTCTGTAAAATTTGTCAGGGCGGAAGTCAGCGGGTCGAACACACGAGAACCGACCACAAGGAACAGCACGAATACAAGGATTGAAAGTTGCCCTCCCAACAGAAGATAAGTTCCACATAATACCATCATTGTCAGCCCTGCACGTACCAACGTTATGCTCAACAGGACGAACGGACCTAACAGGGCTTCCTGACGGATGCAAGCACGGCGAAGTTCTGCAAACGCATCGCGCAGCCTAACAAAACGGTCACCTATCAGATTGTACGCTTTCATTACACGAATACCCTGCAAGTATTCCTCCAATCGGTTTCCTGCATTTATCTTCGCTTGGATTTGCCTGCCGCTCAGCTTCCGCTGCGCCTTTGTACTTGCCCATAAGACGAGCAAGGCAAGCGGCAAGGCGGCAAACATACTGACCGCCATCCTCCAGTCTATCCATATCAATGAAGCAAAAGCCAGCACGGGCATAACCACTGCGCCCATCAATTGGGGCAGATGATGTGAGATTCCCGTTTCTGCCATCATGAAATCCGTAATCAGCATGGAGGACAAGTCGCCGGGGTCACGCCTTGACAGAAAACCTAATGAGAGTTTTCGCAGATGTTCCGCCAACGACAAACGTCCCGAAGCGCTCATTTCGTATGCTCCACGGAAATTGGCGCGGTAGGATGCCCGTTCTGCCAAAGCCATGACCAGCATATAAACAGCCATAATGCCGAATATCCACCACAGGCGGGTCGTGTCGAGCGGCTGTCCGCTTCCGTCAAACGCATTGAAAATGATGCGTATCGCCTCTATGGAAAGGCAAAACGGCACGATATTGACCAAATTGGCAAGCATGGTGTAACCCACAGGCTTGTAAAGCCGTTCTGTATGACCTATTGTAATGTTTTTGATAGCGTTCATATACAATTCTCCTTTTATTTATGTGCTATAATATGTATTTCTTCCTTTTTACGGATTGTTCTGATGGATGAAAATCCGGCTTCATACAACCGCTCTTCCAATTCTGCCGGAGTATAGACCACCATTCCGTCTATCCGTTCCGTCCACATTTTCCCAAGTTCGGGGTCGCTCGCTTCCAAACTGATAAGAAAACAGCCTCCTTTTCGGAGCACACGCGCCACCTCAGACAACGCCTTGTTTACAGGCGACCAGAAATAGACCGTTTCAAAAGCTGTGACAGCATCAAACGCTTCCTCTTTATAGGGCAAGGAACAGACATCCCCTTGTTGTATGAAGCATCTTTTATCCAAGTCTTTAGTATTGTACTTTTGGGCGAATGAAACACTTTCTTCTGACAGGTCTATGCCGTAGATATTTCCTTTCGGACATAAATTCAATAAACGTTTCAAATTCGCACCACCGCCGCAGCCTATATCAAGCACATTCCATTCCGGCTGCCATTCTACTTGCTTCATGCCACGATTGGCTAAAGATGCATGAAAACGATTCATTCCCCGCAAAATCATCCGTCCCCAGAATCCTTGCGGACAGCTTGTGTTTTGCAAGACCTTGTTTAAGAAATTCTTTTTTCCCATATTGCTTTTAGTTTTTGTTCAACGTCCAATGGTATGCACTCGTATAGGCATCCCACATATTCTTATATACGCCCTCTGTCACGGACAGTTGTTCATGCTTTCCGCATTGCACGATACGCCCTTCTTTCATCACGACAATCTGATGCGCGGAAATAATGGAAGAAAGGCGATGGGCAATCACAATGACCGTTTTGTCCTTTATCAGTGACTGCAAAGCCATCTGCATTTTATGCTCGTTTTCAGGGTCAGCGAAGGCAGTGGCTTCGTCCAACACCAGTATCGGAGCATTCTTCAATATGGCACGAGCTACACATATCCGTTGGGCTTCACCGCCGGACAGGAATATACCTTTATCGCCTATCCTTGTTTCGTAGCCTTGTGGCAAACGCTCTATGAAGTCGTGGCATTGGGCAGCTTTCGCAGCGGCTATTACCTTTTCTTTCGTGGCATCAGGAGAGCCTACGGCGATGTTCTCATAAAGAGTGTCGTAAAAAAGGAAAGTGTCTTGAAAGACGAATGAAACCATGTCCATCAGTTTTGCCGTATCTATCTGACGAATGTCAATGCCTCCTATACAAATTTCCCCTTGCTCCACATCCCAGAACCGGGGTATTAGGTTGGCAACCGTTGATTTTCCGCTTCCAGACGGGCCGACAAGGGCGGTTATCTTTCCCTGCGGAGCTATGAAACTGACATCACGCAGGGCTTCCGTCCGTGTTCCCTGTTCCGTGTTTTCGTAGGAAAATGACACATGACGAAACTCTACATCGTAAGCGGTCGGCACCTTAGGATGTTCCGGCTCCGGCACAGATTTCTTTTCAAGTATGCGGTCGATACGGTTTACACCTTCATCGATGTCGCGTGTGTTGCCTCCTAAAAAGGTCAGTTTGTAAACGGGTGAAGCCATACCCGGCCCCATGATAATGAAGAACAGCCACACCACTGCCAATGAGAGCGATTGTGGACTGGCTTGCAACAGCAGGATGCCCATCGGTAGGATGAACGTCACCATCGAATTGAGCAAGACGGTAAATGCGATCATCCCGTTCTGATAAGTGTCACAGCACTTCAAGGCGAATGTCTTGTATGCCTGAATCTCGGCATTGAACTGACGGAACGAGCGGACACTTTGCCCGAAAATCTTGACGACAGGCATTCCACGCACATATTGCACGGCGGATGCGCTCATCTTTTCCTGTGCGTCGTAATAGATGGCCATGAACTCCCTTGCCCGTTTCCCCATGAAGTTGGAGAATTGCAGGAAAAGGCTAATCACTACGACCGCCAGGCAGACCACAGTCAGCCACACATCCAAAGAGAAAAAGATGACCAGCATTACCGCCACCGTAGCCGCTACATTGACCAAATCCGGGATGGTATGGGCGATGAAGCCTTCTATCTTTTCGATGTTCTGGTCCATCGTTTTCTTGATGGCTCCCGTGGAAGTGTTGTTCAGATACCCCAAAGGCAATTTGCCGATATGTTCGGACAAACGGACGCGCAACCCGTACAGAATACGGAATGCCGCTACATGCGAGGACATCAGGGCAGCATATAGCAATACCAATCCGCCGACAAGCCCACCGAAGGCTATCCATCCCCAACGCATCATATACGTCCCGTCCGAAGCGGCAGGATTTACGCCATGAGATAACAATTCTTTCAAGATTTCATAAACAGCCCAATAAGGCACAAGCATACATACCGCACTTCCGGCAGACAGAAGACCTGCCAATATGAGCAAGCCTTTCTTTTGTCCCGCTATCTCGAACAGACGGGACAAACCTTCTTTCTTTTTTGATTTCTTCATTGTGTTACGTTATTTTGATGTGATTTCATATCCGAGCAGCGAACTGAACTTGTAGCATAGCCGAGTCATCCTCCCCAATATCTGTCCGAAGAAGAATCCCCAGCGCGGACGGAAGAACTTCATATAGTTGGCTTGCTCGATAAGCCGCAAGGTTGGCTCCCATTGTTCCACCAAATGCCCGTCACTAAGTCCGGAACGGATTTGAGCTTCGTGCTTGCGGAGGGAATCGGGCTTCACACCGTGCCGGCTCATCATCGTGCCGCACACGTCAAACCACAGTTCACCTCCCCCGAAACGGCTCGCCACGTGATGCAGGAAGAACTTTACCTGCTTCTCGTAAAAATACATCAGCACGCCTTCCACGATGAAAATGAATTGCGCATCGGGATGCTTCCGAAGCAGGTCGTCCATCCAATCAGTTTCCAGTAAGGATGCTGCGATATAGGCGTTGCCCTGTTGTTCGGGTATCAACTCCCGACGCAAAGCGATGACTTCCGGCAAATCCAAATCATAAAAGACCGCTTTCCGGTCACCAATACGCTGGAAACGGGTGTCCAGTCCGCAGCCTACATTGACCACGACCGGATGGGGATGAGCTTCAATAAACCGCCGCACGGCGCGGTCAAAATACCATCCACGCACCACGCATCCCACTTCGCTCAGCTTTGCCCCGTCAAATTGGGAGTAATCGTATTCCATACTGTCCGCCAACCGTTCCGCAGCCTTGTCATACAGGATGGGATTATCCCGGCGGCTTTCTTTGGCTCTCATGTATAGCGGAATAAGCAGTGTTTCCGCCACAATACTCTTAAACTCGTATTTCTGTCTCATATTTTTGGAGTGTTTAATAGTGAACGATATTCAGAATTGTTCATAAAAAAAGGAGGAAACCTCCGTGAAGATTTCCTCCTTACCAACCGTTCTGATGCGGTTGAATGTTCGTATGTACGTTGTCTGTATCTCATATCTTGATAATAGCCCTCCAACCTTGGATTTCAAACAGGATATAATCGTGCAAAATAGCCTCCAACTCTTGCCGGGGTACGGAATGCATCAATAGCTCCTCGAACATCGTGAACATCCATACCGTATGCAAATGAATGATAAAATCGGACACAGCCGTATTGATTTCGGGATGTTTCCGCTGCATGGACGCGAACCACGCCTTAACCAATTCCGTGGAACGGTCGGTATAATTCTCACGGAAGCGTTCCAATGAAGAACCTTGCGCACGGAACAACAGTATTTCCATTAGCGAACGGTGTTTGTCTATAAGCGAAACATATTCATCAATGCAGGATTTCAGGTATTTTTCCGACCGCATCATCATAATATCTTCGCCCCGTATGCCGTGGTGTTCTTGCAGCATGGCTTCCAAAGCGCACAAAACAGGACGGACCACTTCATGGAATAATTCATCTTTGCTTGTGAAGTAGTTATAGATATTCCCGACACCAACCCCAGCTAACTCCGCTATTTCGCGCATTGAAGTTTTGGAATAGCCTTTCTTCTCGAATTGCTGTCTGGCAATCGTCAATATCCGACCCCGTATGTCCTCTTTCAGCACTTGCATTTATAATGAACAATGTTTCTGATTTTGTTTCTGCAAATGTACGGGGCTTAAATTTATCCGGCAATACCTATTTTTAGGGATTTTACAATATCCAATATATACTTTGGACTTTATTTTATGTAAGCATAAATAAGAAGTAGAATAGTGTAAAATGTAAAAAAGGACATCATAATTTTCGTCCAGAAACTTGATAGCCAAATACCTTCATTCTTTTGAAGGTGTTTGGCTAACTTTTGTATGCTCGGCATGAGTATTAGCTAACGGGTGCAAGTCCCCAATGATCCCTAATAGCGGGAATCATACAGCCAATAGCAAGGGTGTCCATCGCGAGTTGGAATCTGAAAGAAGCTGGCGGCAAACATCTGGTCTGACGAACAGAAACTTCATATAAGGCATAAGACTGTGGGTAAGGTTGCAAAACAACCCAAAGCCCTATAGCTATTCGGAACAGTCAATGTAAATGAAGCAGACATAAGGTGGAAAGTTGATACTCTTATCCGAGGAGGTCTCACGGACGCATGAGAATAGTGAAAAAAATCGAAATCAGCGGAGTAAAGCTTGCCGTGAGAAGTCAGCAGAAGTCATAGTAGCCCAGTAATCGATAACGCTGGGAGAAGGACTGAACCTAATAATTAAACGACAGTAATTGAAACATACCTAATGAAAGAACGAATGCAGAAAACATTATCCAAAGTTAATGACTGCCCTCAAAGAGATAGGTCGGAAACCGAATGGTATGAGGGAGAGCAGACTTTCATGTGGATGAGTGAAGACAACATCGTGGAAGTACCATTCGACAAGGAACACCTTTTCGAGCAAATCCTGAGTCCCGCCAATCTTAATCGAGCCTATAAGGCAGTGAATGGAAACAAGGGCTGTGGCGGTATCGACAGGATGTCATGTAAGCAATTGTTCTCATGGCTGTTGGCCAATAAAGATGCGCTCATCCGTTCCTTGATTGACGGTTCTTACCGTCCGAACCCCGTCAAAAGGGTAGAAATCCCCAGGGACAATGGCAAGATGCGCCTTTGTAGGAATCCCCACCGTGGTAGACCGTTTGGTGCAACAAGCCATTAACCAAGTTCTGAGTCCTATATATGAGAAACAATTCTCCGGGAGAAGCTATGGCTTCCGCCCGAGAAGAGGCTGCCATGATGCGGTAAGAGGAGTCCAAGAGATAATCAACACAGGCTACACATACGTAGTAGGCCTTGACCTCGAGCGCTTCATTGATACCGTGAATCATAGCAAACTCATAGAAATCCTCAGCCGTACTATAAAAGATGGCAGAGTTGTCAGCCTGATACACAAATATCTCCGAAGCGGTGAAATGAACAAAGGTCTGTTCGAAACGAGCGAGGAAGGAACTCCCCAAGGAGGTCCATTAAGTCCATTGTTGAGTAATATCAAGCTCAATGAGATGGATAAGGAACTCGAACGCAGAGTACTTCCTTTTGTGCGCTATGCCGATGACTCGATGATATTCTGCAAATCCAAAAGGGCGGCAAGAAGAGTCAAAGAGTCCATAACCCGATTTATAGAGGGAAGTCTATATCTTAAAGTCAACAAGGAAAAGACTGTAGAATCGTATGTTCGAGGAGTGAAGTATCTGGGTTATTCCTTTTATGTAATGAAAGGCAAATGTCGACTTGCAGTACACCCGAAATCCAAAGCAAAGATGAAATCTAGACTCAAAGAGCTGACGAATCGAAGCAACGGAAGGGGATACGTCAAGAGAAAGCAGAAACTGAAAGAGTACATACGTGGATGGATTGGGTACTATCATCTTGCCGATATGAAACGTTTTCTTCTTGATACAGATGAGTGGTTAAGACGGAGAATACGCATGTGTATATGGAAAGCCTGGAAGAAACCCAAGACGAAGGTGGCAAACCTCATTAAATGTGGTATTGAAAAATACAAAGCATGGGAATGGGGTAACACTCGCAAAGGGTACTGGCGTATCGCTGATAGCCCTATATTGAAAGTGGCGATAAATAACGATAGCCTGCGAAGAGCAGGATATTGTACCTTAATTGGTTCGTATCTCGAATGGCACCCAAAATAGGAACCGCCGTATGCCGAACGGCACGTACGGTGGTGTGAGAGGTCGGAAAACGAAAGTAGGAAGAAAACTACGTCGTTTTCCTCCTACTCGATTGGGCAGTTTATAATTACCATTTTTTATTTTAATTGCACTTGAAATTATTTTTTTCTGTTGGTTGGTTTATTTTTTATCTTTGCAAAATGACAATGTATGCCCTCATGGCATATGTTTGATGATGAAGATATATTGTAATATTAGAGATACATATATGGACAATTCTTTGTTAGGACTTTCTTTCGATGAGATGAAACAGTTGGTGCAGAAGCACGATTTACCCAAGTTCACTGCTAATCAGTTAGTGGAATGGTTGTATAAGAAACGTTGTCGTAACTTTGATGATATGACGAATCTCTCGAAGGCTACACGTCAACTGTTGAATGACAATTATGATACAGGGTTTCATTCTCCTATAAAGGTACAGGTGTCAAATGATGGCACAAAAAAATATCTTTTTCATGTCAAAGATGGCTATGTGGAGACTGCGTATATACCTGACAGAGACCGTGCCACGCTTTGTGTTTCTTCTCAGGTGGGTTGCAAAATGGGATGTGAGTTCTGTCAGACCGGTAAACAGGGATTTCAGACCCAACTGAGTGCCGGCGATATAATTAATCAGATTCTTTCACTTCCAGAGTTCGAGAATCTTACAAATTTCGTTTTTATGGGCATGGGAGAGCCTATGGACAACTACGATGCCGTGATGCGTTGTCTTGAGATAATGACATCAGAATGGGGTCTTGCCATGAGTCCTACACGTTTCACTGTCTCTACAGTAGGAGTGATACCTTTTATGAAGCGTTTCATGAAAGAATCCAAGTGTAACCTCGCAGTCAGCATGCACAGTCCTTTCCATGACGAACGTTTGTCGTTGATGCCGGTGGAGGCAGCATATCCTATCTCTGAGGTGATACATGCCTTACGTCAACATGACTGGAGCGGACAGAGGAGATTGTCTTTCGAATATATTGTTTTTAAAGGACTTAACGATACTAAAGACCATGTACGTGAGCTTGCTCGTTTGTTGGGAAGCATGCGCTGCCGTGTCAATCTGATACGATTCCATTCGGTTCCGGGGGTGTCGTTGCAGAGCCCTTCAGACAAAGATATGGTGCAGTTCAGAGATAAACTCAACGACAAAGGCATCATAGCTACCATAAGAGCTTCACGCGGGCAGGATATAGATGCTGCTTGCGGTCTTCTATCGACTCGTAATGAGATGCAGTTGTAACATTAAGACGTTCAGAGTGTTTTTATAACTAAAAATATACGGTTTTGCAGACATTAAAATCACAGATTAACACAGGAAGTGCTGAGTTTCAAGATAATAAGAAAGCATATTCGGAACTGTTGTCACGCTATCGCGATGCCATGTCCATTAGTATGCAGGGCGGTGGAGAGGCTGCCGTCGCCAAACATAAAAAGAGAAACAAGTTGCTTGCAAGAGAGCGTATCAATATGCTTATCGACAAAAACACTCCCTTCCTTGAGTTGTCGCCCATGGCAGCCTACGACACCTATAACAACGATTTCCCTTCAGCCGGAATTGTCACAGGTATTGGAGTGATACAAGGCAGAGAGACCATCATCGTCGCCAATGACGCCACTGTGAAGGGCGGTACATATATGCAATATACCGTAAAGAAACACCTTCGTGCACAGGAGATAGCCATGGACAACAACCTGCCATGTGTTTATATGGTTGACAGCGGTGGTGCCTTCTTGCCGGAACAGGATACAGTGTTTGCCGATAGAGACCATTTCGGGCGTTTTTTCTATAATCAGGCTCGTATGTCAGCCATGGGAATACCGCAGATTGCCATAGTGATGGGCATGTGTACCGCCGGTGGCGCATACGTCCCGGCGATGAGCGACGAGACTATAATAGTCAGAAATCAAGGTACCATTTATCTTGGAGGCCCGCCTCTCGTCAAAGCGGCAATAGGTGAAATAGTCACTGCCGAGGAGTTGGGTGGTGCCGAGATGCATACCTCCGTCAGCGGCGTCGCCGACCACCTCGCTGAGAACGACACCCACGCCATGCAGATATGCCGTAACATCTTCAAGACCTTGCAAAAACCTCAGAAACAGAGTCTCGACATGTTGCATCCTGAAGAGCCATTATACGACCCTGAAGAGTTGTATGGCATAGCTCCAATAGATTTTCGCAAGATAGTGGACCCTCGCGAGGTGATAATGCGTATCGTTGATGGCAGCCGTTTTCAGGAGTTTAAGGCTCGGTATGCTACTACCATAGTATGTGGTTTCGCCCATATCATGGGTTTCCCGGTAGGTATAATAGCCAACTTCGGCGTGTTGTTTTCCGAGTCTGCCCTCAAAGCCACGCATTTCATAGAGTTATGCTGTCAAAGAAACATACCATTGGTGTTTTTGCAGAACATCACGGGTTTCATGGTGGGAAAACAGTATGAATGGGGAGGCATAGCAAAAGATGGAGCCAAGATGGTGCATGCCGTGAGCAATGCCAATGTGCCCAAATTCACCGTGATATTCGGTGGCTCGTTCGGCGCAGGTAATTATGGCATGGCTGGACGTGCTTACAGCCCGCGTCTGCTCTTTATGTGGCCTAATGCCAAGATCTCCGTCATGGGCGGAGAACAGGCTGCCAACGTTCTCGCTACCGTGAAGGAAGACCAATATAAATATAAAGGCTTGCCGGTGCCTGAAGACGAGATATTGAAATTGAAAAAAGTTATATTGTCAAAATATGACTATGAGGGTTCTGCATTCTATAGCACTGCACGTCTGTGGGACGACGGCATAATAGACCCTGTCGATACCCGTAAGATTCTCGCCATAGGAATAGCGGCTTCACTGAACAGACAGTTCCCACAGCAGCACTTCGGAGTATTTAGAATGTGACATTTAATTGTTTCGATATGGATTTTACAACTATACAGATAGGCATAGAGAAAAATGTGGCACGTATAGCCCTTAATCGTCCTGATGTGCGTAATGCCTTGAATGAGAAGATGATTACAGAACTTACCGAGGCTGTCGAATGGTTGGATTGCCGCGATGATATCAGAGTGATTGAGATATGCGGTAACGGCAAGACTTTCTGTGCCGGTGCCGACATACAATATATGAAAAGGATAGGAGAATATGATTATGATAGAAATCTGTATGATGCACGTCGTCTTTCTTCTCTTTTTCAGAAAATTTATTATTGTAAGAAGCCAATAATAAGCATGGTGCATGGTGCTGTGATAGGCGGTGGCAACGGCATAACGGCGGCTTCCGACATAGTGCTCGCTGTGAGAGATACTCGATTTGCATTTTCAGAGGTACGCCTCGGCATCACACCGGCTACAATATCGCCCTTCGTGTTGCGGCGTTGCGGCGTTGCGACAGCTCGGGATTTAATGCTTTCCGGTCGCATATTTTCTGCCGATGAGGCTCTTCGTTATGGTCTTGTCACTTTCGTTGGTGACTTGAATGAGGTGAATGAACGTATGGATTTTTACATAAAACATTTCCTCGAGGCATCTCCACATGCTCTACAAGATTGCAAATATCTTATTGAAAAAGTCAATGGCACCGATACCGATATGTCGGCGTTCGAAGAAACTGCTGTTATTATAGCTCGCGAAAGAATGTCTGATGACGGACAGGAAGGTCTGACATCATTTCTTGAAAAAAGAAAA
>OMDX01000821.1_pt1 | contig 11363 bp, 9 predicted proteins | sample 1673711 | NCBI WGS metagenome assembly OMDX01 (sample SAMEA103958123, study PRJEB25191) | human gut metagenome
ACCCGCAGGAAATGCGAGCGCGAACAACTACCGTTCACCGATTTGTATGTTATTTTTCCTTGCCTTTGTACGACGTTCGCTCTAGCTGTTATGCCAGCTTTAGCAGGGTAAAGTGTCCTAGAGACCCTACAGAAACTGCAGGGCGGCCACGGGATCCCCCGTGGCCGCCCTGTGGCGTAGCTAGTTTTTAGCTTTGATTGCCGCTTGGCATTAGGCGGCTGCGGCGGCCTTGTCGGTCGTTGTCTTGCTATCGCCGTTGCCCTGGCCCTCAAAATGCTTGTAGCACCAGCTGGTGACCAGCGGGGTCAAAATAGCCGTCACGATTGCGCAGGCAGCAACCTGTGCCGTAGCCGTCGCGAGCACCGCACCGCCGTACAAGGCCTCGTTGACGCTTGCCATGGCAGCAGGCGTGGCCACATTGGCTCCGGCGCAGCTCGAAATGGCCGCACCTGCGACACCCGTACCGCCCGTGAGCTTATCGACCGCGATAACGGGAATTGCAAAGACCACCGAGCAGATCACGCCGAGCAGAATACCGGGGAGACCGCCATTAATGAGCTGGCCAAAGGTCATGGTCGAGCCCATGGCAAAGAAGACGAGCACGATGACGGCGGAAAGTGCCGGTGCCATCATCTTCTTAAAGCTCGGGAAGAGGTTGCCCAGAATAATGCCGACGACGATCGGCAGGATGGCGCCCACGAGCGACCAGCCGATCGGAGCCTGACCGGCAGCGCCGAGCACGATCATCGTGACCGGAGGGCCGACAACCAGCGTGGTGATGGCGACGGCGCCACGCTCGGCCTCATTGCCCATGGTGCCCATCAGACCAGCGTACATAGCGTTGTTGGCGCCGGTGCAAGCCGCCAGCATCACCATGGCAGAGATGCCAAACAGGTTGTCGTTGAACACATAAAGGATGAGCAGCGACACGGCAACGACCACGATCTGCTTGACGGCGATGATGATGGCGCCGCGTGCAGCGGCGGCAGGAGCACTCTTAAACGAAATCGTCGTACCGACGATGAGCAAAAAAGCGCCCACGAGCGGGCCTGCGCCCTGCTGGGTCATACCAAGCGTAAAGCTGCCGAGCGTTTTGAACAGGTCGGGGAATAGCGTGTTGAGCAGGCAGCCCAGCAAAAGCGGCACCAAAATATTGGCACCCGGGATGGAGGACATCTTAAAGAACGGCTCCTTTGCCGCCGGCGCCTCCACCGCAGTCGATTCACTCATATATATCTCCTTTGGATGCATGCGAATCGTAGCCGCACGCGCCTATATCAGAAAGAAGGCGACGGTCCCGAGTCGCAGGAGCCGTCGCCGAATAATCGTCGTGGGGTATTACCCGTCCAGGACGATGCCGCCGTCGCAGTCGCCGATCTCGCCGTTCACGAAGCTGGCGAGGTCGGAGGCAAAGAAGAGCACCATCTGCGCAGGCTCGCTGGCCTGGGCGGCGCGGCCCAGAGGAATACCGTTGATGATGCGCTGAGAGTTCTCGTCAGAGAGAATCGAGGTCATATCGGTCAACGTGAGCGACGGGCACACGGCGTTGCAGCGAACGCCAAACTTGCCGCCTTCCTTGGCGACTGCCTTGGTAAGGCCATTGACACCGGCCTTGGAGCTCGCGTAGGCCGCGGTGCCGAGCAGGCCGCCGCCGATCTTACCAGCAACAGAGCTTACGTTGACGATAGTGCCGGCATGAGCCGCCTTAAAGTGCGGGTACACGGCGTTCATCATGGTAAAGGTGCCGTTGAGGTTGATGTCGATGGTGCGACGCCACTCGGTGTCGTCGATCTCGTCAAACTTCTTGGTGCTGATGACGCCAGCGCAGTTAATCAAGATGTTGGTTTGCGGCAGGTCCGTAAAAATCTGCTCGACGGTCTCGCGCGCCTTGGGCGCATCGGCGACATCGAGCTGATAGAACTTGTTGCCCTCGCCAAGCTCGGCCACTGCGGCCTCGCCCTTAGCAGCGTTCCTTGCGATGAGCGCGACGTGTCCGCCGCCCGCGACGATGCCCTTGGCGATCTCGAGGCCAATGCCCTGAGTGCCGCCCGTGACAATCGCGGTCTTGCCCGTGAAGTCAAATGCCATGACTCCATCCCCCTTTATGTAAGGTGTCTCCTTGCGGGAAGTTGGAGCATCGCACGTGGCGATTATATGAGTCCCAGTCGTCATGGTGGTGACAACCCCTCGCCTAACCGCGTGCATATTAGTTCTTTGAAACGCTTGGTTGATTTCCGATCTCAGCCGAACACATTGAGCTGACGGCACGCTCCCGCAGTTAGCCGAACGCCCCCGCGGCCCCTCCTGGGGACCGGGGGCACCGTTTTCCGAGTTGAAGGAACGGTGGAGATGTGTTTCGCTGGGTCCGGTGGCCATGCTCCGCCCGCCGCCCGGCACCTCTTCCCAGACTCAGCCGGACGGTCGGTCCGTCTATTCCGTTTTTCCTTCTAGGCTAGGCCAGCGGGGCATCGCCCCTCTCGGCGCGCGCCCTCTCGATGAGCCCCGGCGTCAGGTCGAGATCGACGAGCGCCACGTCCCCCACGCCGTAGGCGTCCAGCAGCGCCGCCGCGTCCTCCCCGAGCATCGCCCTGAAGGCGCGCGCGGGCGTCGCGAAGCCGAGCGCGCCGCGGGGCTCGGAGTTCACGTGCGACATGGCCAGCGCCAGGTCGGCCGGGGCGAGCCGGTCGAACCTGAGCCCGGCGCCCTTGGGCAGCAGCTTCCTTATCTCGACGTGGTTGCGCTCGCAGGCGCCCTTCTGGTCGCTGCGGCGCGGGTCGCAGTAGAACAGCCTCGTCTCGCCCGGCCCCTCGCCGATGAGCGCCGCGACCGCCGCCTCGTCGGAGAACTCGGCGCCGTTGTCGGTGAGGACGGCGCGGAACACGCGGCGCGTCCCGTCGGCTGTTAGCGTCAATATAATTTTCACCATTTCCACCAACGCATTTTCGCCAATCGCGCCAACGCGGATACGCCGGATTCGCCAACGCGGATGTGCCGCTTTCGGCGCCTAGGCGCCCTCCTCCTTCCCGTCCTCACCGCCGATGGACACGTCCTTCAGGCGGTACGACCGGCCCGTTATCTTGATCATCGCGCAGTGGTGGCACAGCCTGTCGGCGACCGCCGAGGCCGTGACGTTGCTGCCGAACACGTCGCCCCACCTGCCGACCGGCACGTTGGTCGTGACGATCGTCGACCGCTTGAGCGCGTAGCGCCTGTTCACCAGCTGGAACAGAAGGTCGGCGCCCTCCTTCCCGATATCGAGGTAGCCCAGCTCGTCTATTATCAGCAGGCTGCAGTGCTCGTAGAACCGCATCCTGCGCGCCAGCGCCTCCTTCGCTGAGGCGTGCTTGAGGTCCTCGACCAGCCTCGAGCAGTCGGCGAAGTACACCTGCTTGCGGGCCATCACCGCCTCGTGGCCTATGGCTATCGACAGGTGGGTCTTGCCGACGCCCGGGCTGCCGACGAGCACGACGTTGTCGCCGCGGTCGACGAACTCGAGCGTGGCCAGCTGCTCGACCAGCCCGCGGGGCACGCTCGGCTGGAAACCCCAGTCGAAGTCGGCCAGCGTCTTTATGTAGGGGAAGTTGGCCATCCTCGTGCGGCGCTCGTCGTCGGCGCGCCGCTTGAGGGCTATCTGGGCGTCGGTGAGCTCGAGCATGGCGTCGACCAGGCTCTTCCTCCCGTCGGCGACGAGCCTGACGTACTCGGGCACCGACGACGCCATGCCCTCGAGCCCCAGCTCCTCGAGATTGGCCGCCAGGCGGTTGAGCGGGCTGGCCTGCACCGCGGCGCTCACAGCGAGCCCCCTATCGAGTCGAGCAGCCCGAGGTTGGCGGCGGCGGCCGCCTCGATGTCGCCGGCGGCGTCGCCGAACCAGCGCTTCCCGGCCATGGCCTCGGCGTAGTGCGCCGGGTCGTAGGCCGGCCCGCCCGCCACGTGCGTCGCCACCAGCTCGCCGCCGACGTAGCAGTCCATCGCGCCGCCGGGCATGCAGACGATGCGGGCGGGCCTGCCGATGCAGCGCCTGGGCACCGACATGGGCTCGCCGTGCGCGCTGACCAGCATCGTGGCCGGCACCCTGGCCACGCGCACCACGTCGCCCATCGCCTCCTCGAGGGCGCGGAGGTTGCCGACGGGCAGCAGCGCGTCCTTCTCCTCCATGAACAGCGCGGAGGGCGGCAGCCCCGTGGTCTCGTTGGGCTCGGAGTTGCTGGCGTCCTCGATCCGCGCGATGATCTCGTCGATGTCGTCCCAGCCGTCGAAGTCGCCCTGGTAGGCCGCGAGCCGCGACAGGAAGCGGTTCGACGACTCGACCTTGCCCTTGGTCTGGGGGCTGCGCGGGCGGCACAGCTTCAGCTCGAAGCCGGCGGCCTTGGCGAACTCGTATGCGCGCTGGACCTTGAGGCGCCTGCCGCCCTTGACCGTCACCAGGGCGGACATGTTGTCCGTGACCCACTCGCGGGGCACGCCGCCGAGCCTCGCGATCGTGGCGTACATGCATCTGACCAGGTCGTCGGTCGTCCTGGTCCCCGACCGGATGAATATGTGCCTGCGGGAATGGCCCAGCGTCGCCGCGAACACGTTGAACTCGAACAGCTCGCCGTCGCGGTTCGCCATCCTGACCGACTCCTTCCAGTCGAACTGCAGCTGCAGCCCGGGCGGCGTCTCGAAGCGCGGGTGCGGTTCCGGGCCGACGGAGGCCCCGACGGCGATACCGTTCTTGCGCATGAACTGGGTGAAGGCGTTGTAGCCGGCTAGGTTCTCGCCGGGATACCTGTGCAGCAGCCACTCGTGGATGCCCTTCTTGGTGACCCCCGGCAGCTGCGCCTTGGCGGCCACCTCCTCGATGTGCGCGTCGAAGGAGCCCGCCCTGTCGGCGCGCCCGTCGCGGGGCCGGCCGCCCTCGGCCCTCCAGTACGCCGCCACGGTGTGCCTGTCCTTGCCGTAGCGCTTCGCTATGTCGCTGAAGTTGGGCTTTATGCCCGCTTCCCTGTACATGTCCAACTCTCCGATCAGGTTCTTCTCCGCCACGGCCGCTCCTCCCGAAGGCATCGTTCGCTTGTCGGTCGAAGCGTAAGCCCCGGCGTTGGTGGAAATGGTGAAAATGCGTTGGCGTGATTGGGGAAATTGCGTTGGCGGAATCGGCTAAAGTGCGATGGCGAAATTGGTTGTTTTTACAGTAGCGCTAACATCGGCGCCGAGGATGGCCCGGACGCCCTCCAGGGCGTCCGCGACGCACCCGGCGGTCTTCTCCTCCAGCGGCAGCGCGAGCTGGAGCCTGCTGGGGCGGTGCAGCAGCGTGAGCAGGCAGGCGGAGTCCTCCCGGGCCCCCTCGACGGTGTCCATCTCCCAGGCCGCGGCGCACGCGTCCTCCCCGAGGGCGAGGAACGCGGCATGCGACCTGCGGGCGGAGTGGCGCGTGGCCGCCCGGCCCGCGGCGCGCTTCCTCGGCCTGTAGCCGACCTTGCGCCTGAGCTCCATGTTGGTCATGCCGTCGTAGCCCGCCGAGACCCAGCGGTAGATGGTCGACGGCGACAGGTCCACGGGCCCGCCGTTGCGCGCCGCCATCTGCTCGGGCGACAGCCCCCGGCGCAGGCAGTCCCTTATCGCCTCCAGCCTGGCCGCCGCGGCGGGCTCGTCGGCGTCTATCCCGCGCCTGGACGAGACGAGGACCGAGTCGGCGCACAGCTGCGCGGCCCGGGCCTCGTAGAAGACGTGGGGGCGGCGCTTGCAGCCGATCGCGCGGTACCGGCCGCAGCCGTTGCAGCAGCGCGGCCACGCGGCCAGGCGCGGGCAGGCCGCCGACAGGTCGGCGGAGGCGTCCACGCGCTCGCCGCGCCTGGCCTTCGGCGCCGTCACGAACCTGTGCGACGCCACCTCGGCGCTCACCGTCGAGGGCGACCTGCCCAGCTCCCTCGCGATCTCCCTGCACGACGCCCCGCGCTCCAGCATCCTCTGGACCGTGTCCCGCTCGTGCCTCGTGAGCCTTCCGTAGGACCTCGGGACCGCCCTCGCGGAGCCCTTTCTCTTCTTTCCGGACATGCCGTCCTCCGATCTCCCGGGGCCGACCGATCCGGCCCTCAGGGTATCGGGTTCCCACATTCATCCGTACATGTGCGGATGAATGTGGGAGGTGTTCGGATAAAGTCGATAATCAAGGCTTTGAAACGCTTTAGCAATTGAATGATTTTAAGTCTTAATGAGCTCTTAATATTGCCTACTGTATGAGGCCCGCGTATGGGGGTATCATCTTCCACCGAAAATAGTTTCTAGTGTTAGGGGTTTTCGGTGGAAGATACCGATTTCCATGAGCTTGGGCGTCAGCTCTTTACCGAGTTTGGCAGCATGCACCAGCGCGTTTCGCGCTTTGCCGACCAGGCTCTGGGTGGCGAGATGGCCGTCATGCGCGCCCTCATGCGCGCCGGCGGCTCGCTCACGCCGAGCGAACTCGCCGATCGTGCCTGGGTCTCGAGCGCCCGCATCGCCAATATCCTGCGCGCCCTCGAGGCCAAGGGCTGGGTCGAGCGCGAGCACTCAAAGACCGACCGTCGTCGCGTACACGTCACGGTGACCGACAAAGGATTCCAGGTTATCGAAATCAAACGTCGGGAATTCGAGGACCGCACCGCGGCCTTCCTCGAGCAGCTTGGCGAAACAGATACCCAAGAGATGGTGCGCCTTCTTAGACGTGCCAACGAAATTATCGACCGCAATCAAGAAAGGAGAGATGCCGAGTGAGGATTCTCAAGCTCTTTAAAAAACATATCCTGGCACTGTTCGCAGCTATCGTACTTATCGTAATCAGCTGCAACGCCGATCTGGCGCTGCCTACCTATATGAGCGACATCGTCGACGTGGGTGTGCAGCAAGGCGGCATCGCGTCGCCCGTACCCGACACCATCCGCGCCGAATCGCTCGACGACCTCGAACTCTTTATGAGCGCCAAGGACGCCAAGACGGTAGAAGCTGCGTTTGGCAAGGCAGACAAAAACGGGATTCGCACGTACAAGGGAACCGAGGATGAGCGCGCCGACGGCAGCAAGCTCGCCGATATCATGAGCCTGCCCGAGACTGTCGTCCTTTCGCTCAACCAGGGCATCGACGCCAACTCCATGGGCGACATGATGGGCTCGTCCAGCGAGAAAGACGACAACGCTGCCCAGGCCATGCCAACCCCCGAGCAAATGGCAGCGATGACGCCCGAGCAGCTCGCCGAGATGCAGCAGAAGGCCGCAGCGGCGCAGAACATGCAAAAGCAGATTGATGCCGACGGCGGCAAAATCACTATGAAGAGCCTGCGCCTGGGTGTCGAGGGCGGTCTGGTAGACCAAAGCAAGCTCGTCGAGGGCGCCAACCAAATGGCGGACAAAATGGGCTCCATGTCGGGCTCCATCGTCACCCAGCGCGCCGTGAGCTATGTACAGGACGAGTACAAGGCGCAGGGCATCGACCCCGCCGACGTGCAGAACGCGTACCTGAGCCGCATGGCGACCACGATGTTTGGGCTGTGCCTGGTGTCGCTCGTCGCCACCATCCTGACCGGTGCCGTGGCTTCGCGCACCGCCTGCTCCATCGCCCGCGACCTGCGCCGCGAGACCTTCAACAAGGTTATGCACTTCTCGCCGGCCGAGGTAGGCAAGTTTAGCCAGGCCTCGCTCATCACTCGTTGCACCAACGACATTCAGCAGATCCAGATGGCCGCAACCCTGTTTATCCGCATGTGCCTGATGGCCCCCGTCATGGGCATCGTCGCCGTCATGCGCGTCCTGGCCAACCATACCGGCCTGGAGTGGACCATCGCCGTTGCCATCATCGCGGTCTCGGCCGTCGTCGGCGTGCTTATGGGCCTCACCATGCCCAAGTTCAAAAAGATGCAAAGCTTTGTTGACCGCGTGAACCTTACCGCCCGCGAGCTGCTCGACGGCCTTATGCCCATCCGCTCGTTCAACCGCGAGGAACATGAGCTCGAGCGTTTTGACAAGGCTTCGCTCGACCTAATGACCACGCAGCTCTACACCAACCGCGCCATGAGCTTTATGATGCCGCTCATGATGCTCGTCATGAACTGCATCACCGTGCTTATCGTCTGGTTTGGCGCGCAGGGCGTGTCCGACGGCGTGATGCAGGTCGGCAACATGATGGCGTTTATCTCCTACACCATGCAGATCGTCATGGCGTTTATGATCCTCACCATGGTTTCGGTCATCCTGCCCCGTGCCGAGGTCGCAGCCGAGCGCGTGGAAGAGGTCATCACTTGCCCCACGAGCATCAACGACCCTGTCTCACCCAAACTGCCCGTGGCCAGCGCGCCGCGCGGTGAGCTCACCTTCCGCGACGTGAGCTTCCAGTATCCCGATGCCCGCGCCGATGTCATCAGCGGCGTGAACTTCACCACGCATGCCGGTCAGATGCTCGGCATCATTGGCTCCACGGGCTCGGGCAAGTCCACGCTCGTGCAGTTGATTCCGCGCCTGTACGACGTCACGGGCGGCAGCATTTCGCTTGACGGCGTCGACGTGCGTGACATGACCCTCTCTGAGCTGCGCCGCCGTATCGGTTATATTCCGCAGCAGGGTCGCCTGTTCTCGGGCACCGTCGAGAGCAACCTTAAGTTTGCCGGCGACATGGTAAGCGATGATGACATGCGCCAAGCCGCGCGCATCTCACAGGCCAAGGACTTTATCGCCGAGCGCGAGGGCGGCTACGACTCCCCCATCAGCCAGGGTGGCTCCAATGTCTCGGGTGGTCAGCGCCAGCGCTTGGCCATCGCCCGCGCATTGGCCAAAAAGCCCGAGGTCGTGGTGTTCGATGACTCGTTTAGTGCCCTCGACTACAAGACCGACGCGCGCCTGCGCGAAGAGCTTGCCAAAAACGTTACCGACGCCGCGCTCGTGGTCGTGGCCCAGCGCATCGCAACCATCATGCACGCCGACCAGATCATCGTGCTCGACGACGGCCACGTGGTGGGCACCGGTACGCACGAGGAGCTGCTGCGCAGCTGCCCGGCGTACCTGGAGATCGCACAGTCGCAGCTTTCCGCCGAGGAGCTGGGGCTTACCCAAGAAGAAATTGCAGCCGTCACGGAAGGAGGCGAGCGCTAATGGCAGACGAGACCAAGACTCAGATTCCCAAGCCCACCCGCCAGCGTGGTCCCATGGGCCGCATGGGCGGCATGCGTCGCGGCGAAAAGGCCAAGGACTTTAAGGGCACCATGAGGCAGCTGCTCGGCTATATCGGCCAGCACAAGATTGCCGTGTTTACCGCCGTCGCCTTTGCCGTGTGCTCGGTCATCTTTAACATTGTGGGGCCCAAGGTGCTCGGCCAGGTTACCACCAAACTGTTCGAGGGCTTGGTCGCCAAGGTCAACGGCACCGGCGATGTCGACTTTGCCTGGATCGCCAAGACGCTCGGCTTTTTGCTCTGTCTGTATCTAGCGAGCTCTGCCTGCAGCCTGATCCAAGGCTGGCTCATGACCGGCGTCACGCAAAAGATCTGCTATCGCATGCGCAAGGAGATCGCCGCCAAGATCGCTGTCGTTCCGATGAGTTACTTCAACGGCCACAGCAAGGGCGATGTGCTCAGCCGCATCACCAACGACGTCGATACGCTGGGTCAGTCGCTCAACCAGAGCGTGACGCAGCTTATCACGTCGGTCACGCAGATTATCGGCGTGCTCATCATGATGCTTTCGATCAGCCTGCCGCTTACCGGCGTCACCGTGCTCACGCTGCCGGCAGCCGCAATTATCTTGATGGTGATGATTCACTTCTCGCAGCCGTACTTCCGCGAGCAGCAGCAGGTCCTGGGCACCGTCAACGGCATCATCGAGGAGGACTTTGCCGGCCAGAACGTCATTCAAGTGTTCGACCGCGCCGAGGCCTCAATCGAGGAGTTCGACCGTCAAAACGACCGCCTCTTTATTAGTGGCTGGCGCTCGCAGTTCCTGTCGGGCCTGATGATGCCGCTTATGAGCTTGGTGGGCAACATGGGCTACGTGGGCGTCGTCGTGGTGGGCGCGCAGCTCGCGCTGACCGGCAATGCCACGCCCGGCGACATCCAGAGCTTTATCCAGTACGTTCGCAACTTTACGCAACCCGTGCAGCAGCTGGGCAACGTGAGCAACACGATGCAGTCGATGGCAGCCGCCACCGAGCGCGTCTTTGAGTTCCTGGCCGCGCCCGAGGAGGAGCAGAAAGCCGACGCGCAGATTCCCGAAAAGCGCCCCGGCCATGTGGAGTTTGATCACGTCAAGTTTGGCTATACGCCCGACAAGACCATCATCCACGACTTTAGCTGCGAGGCGCAGCCCGGCCAGACCATCGCCATCGTCGGCCCCACCGGCGCCGGCAAGACCACGCTCATCAAGCTGCTGCAGCGCTTCTACGATGTGGACGGCGGTTCGCTGCGTGTCGAGGGCGTCGACGTGCGCGACTGGGACCGCGCGGCGCTGCGCGGCGAGTTTGCCATGGTGCTGCAGGATACCTGGCTGTTTAACGGCACCATCCGCGAGAACATCCGCTACGGACGCCCCGATGCGAGCGATGCCGAGGTCGAAGCCGCCGCGCGCGCCGCACGTTGCGACCACTTTATCCATACGCTTGCCGGCGGTTATGACTTTATGATTAACGAGGAGGGCACTAACCTGTCGCAGGGTCAGCGCCAGCTCGTGACCATCGCCCGTGCCATTTTGGCCGACCGCCCGGCGCTGATTCTGGACGAGGCGACTTCCAACGTCGACACCCGCACCGAGGAGCTTATTCAGCGCGCCATGGATGCGCTGATGCAGGGCCGTACCAGCTTTGTCATCGCGCACCGCCTGTCCACGATCCGCAACGCCGACGTAATCTTGGTAATTCGCGACGGCGACATCGTCGAGAAGGGCACACACGACGAGCTACTCGCCCAGGGTGGCTTCTACGCCGACCTGTATAACTCGCAGTTCGACGAGGCGGCGTAACAACCGGCGGCAAACAACCGCAATGCCCAGAAAACGGGGGCGCAGGACAACCTGCGCCCCCGTTTTTGCTCTGCGACCCTCAAACCGCCTCCCCTGGGACCTGATTGACAGCCCCTTCGAGGCCCCGTGGGCAAAAAATGGCAAATATGAGTACTGTTACCCTTTTAGTAACAGCCAAAACAGCCCCAAATGCCGTTTTCACGGCTTACACGCGTCCCTAAATTGATCAAACAGCCCTATAGCGGACTTATATGTGTTTGCGTTAATGAACATATTTTACTGTTATGTCTATTATTTTGCGAAGGCAATATGCTACTAAGCTAGCAACCGTACTCATATTTGGCATTTTTTGCCCACAGGGTATTTCCTGGGGAACCGACAACAGCCTTAGGGTCCCGCGCGGCGCCGC
>OMDX01000835.1_pt1 | contig 11266 bp, 10 predicted proteins | sample 1673711 | NCBI WGS metagenome assembly OMDX01 (sample SAMEA103958123, study PRJEB25191) | human gut metagenome
AGCTGGCCCGCGGCACCTACGGCGCCACGAACCTGCACCTCATGCTGCCCTTCGTGCGTACGCTTGAGGAAGCTTCCGCCATGCGCCAGTACCTCTCCCAGGTGCATAACCTTGAGAGCGGCAGGGATGGCCTCAGGATCATCCAGATGGCCGAAATCCCGTCCAACGCCATCCTGTCCAAGGAATTCCTGGATCAGTTTGACGGCTTCTCCATCGGCTCCAACGACATGACCCAGATGACGCTGGCCACGGACCGCGACAACGCGCTTCTCCGCCGCATCTACGACGAAGAGGATCCCGCTGTCGTGTGGACCATCCTGGCCTCCATCTTCACCGGCCAGAAGTACGGCAAGGAAGTTGGCTTCTGCGGACAGGGCGTGTCCAACAGCGTGATCATGCGCGGCATCGTTGCCATCGCGGGCATCGCCTCCGCCTCCGTTGTGCCGGACACCTACGCCCAGACCGTCAAGGACATCTACGCGGTCGAGCAGGAGAACATTCCGGTCAGCAAGCTCGGCGAATGGCTCAATGAGCAGCACTTCAACCGCCTGAAGAAGCTCCTTGAGAAGAACGGCTACGAGCACATCCTGAGCAAGTACCAGCGTAACGACATTCAGGACTGGTATGACGGCGAAATTTCCCGCCGTCTGCAGCAGTTGCGCGAGCACCTTGGCACCAACAAGGAAGCTTTCTACAGGGACGAGCTCAACACGTTCCGCTCCACGTTCCACAAGCCCGTCATCTACGCGACCTGGAACTGGTCCAGAACCGTTGAGGACGCTCTGCATCACGCCGGCTTCAAGGACTTCGAAGAGCAGGCCAAGGCTCTGGAAGCCTACCGCAAGATGGACTTCTAGTCTGACTTCTGCCGGCACGCCCGGCATATGAAAGAATGAATGAGGGGTTCCCGGAACGACACGGTTCCGGGAACCCCTCTGCGTTTACGGGCTCCGGGCGCCATCTTTTCAAAAAAGTACTTGCCAGAAACGGCGTTTGGGTGTAGACCTCTTTTTCGTCAACGGGATGTGGCTCAGTTTGGCTAGAGCGCAGCGTTCGGGACGCTGAGGCCGTGCGTTCAAATCGCACCATCCCGACCAGAAAGAAACGGGTCCGTACTGATAAAACCAGCACGGACCTTTTTTTTGTGCCTGTGGTTCTCCGGCGGAAGGATTCACGGAGAAGACAGGAACCCCCGGGAGGCCTGCGCCTTCCGGGGGAAAATCATTACTGCCTGGCGCCGTCTGACGTGCCGGAGCTCTCATCCGGCTGCTGGCCGGGCTCCGCCGTCTTCTGTCCGGATTCAGCCAGGGCCGCGTGATCAATGGCCGCGGGGAGTCTGAAATTCGGGGGCGTGAAGGGCAGGGCGTGGCGGTCGAGGATATCCTGGCGTTTTTCCCAGAAGGAGAGCGTCTCTCTCAGGGTCTCGCGGATGGCGTTGTGCTCGGCGTGCCCGGGGCCATTCACGGTGATGGGCGGGAAAAAGCGGAAGAGCACGTCGCGGTTCGGGTAGATTCTCCCGAAATCCTTAATCCTGTGTCCCACGCTCCATGCGTCGGTCTTGAGGGCGAGCGGCACGAGCGGCACGCCGGCCCTGGCCGCCAGCTTGACGGCCAGGCTGTTGAATTTTGCGTCGTCGAAGTGCTCGCAGCGGGTTCCCTGGGGGAAGACGACCACGGACATGCCTTTTTTGAGGCGGTCGCTGCCCTCGTGCAGGACCTTCAGGAGATCCTCTCTTGGATTGCTGCGTCCCAGCACCACGGGGGAGCGGCTCTTCATGACGTCGCAGAAGAGGGGCATCTCAACGAGATACTTCTTCACCACGAAGGTGACGGGGAAACGCGGCAGGAGGATGGCGGGCAGCATGTAGGTCTCGAGCGTGCTCATATGGTTGGCGCAGATGACGCACGGCCTGCCTTCAAGCTGGTCGATGTACTGTAGGCCGTCGGCGTGCACATGGATGCCGGTGCGTTCCACCTCGTCGAGGAACCAGTTACAGGAGTAGAGCCAGGCTTTGTCATCGAAGGTGCCGCGCTTGGCCTTGATGACGGTCCACAGTGTCGTTCCAAAGTAGACGCGCAGATAGTAGGAGAGAGAGGGAAAGGCACGGGTGAAGAAACCGGGCTCGCGCGGTTTCGAATCGTACACCGGCCCTTGGAAGCGGCTTGTGATCTTCTCTGGGTTGAAGAAGTGCATGTCGGATGATCCTTGGGATTACTCGTCGTCCCGAATGTTTTTAACGCGCCTCCACCATTGCGAGAGCCGTGGCTCATCGCCGTTGGCGCTGGGTTTATAGAAACGTCTGTTCACGAGCCCGTCAGGCAGGTAGTCCTGCTCCACGTACCCGCCGCGGTAGGCATGCGGGTATTTGTAGCCTCGGCCGTAGCCCCATTCCTTCTGGAGGGGCGTGACGGCAGTCCGTAAATGCAGGGGGACGGACAGGGGGCCCTGACTCCTCACCTCGCGGCGCGCGTTGAGATAGGCCGCGTAGGAGGAATTGCTCTTGCGGGCGAGGGCGAGATAAATTGTCGTTTCAGCGAGAGGCATGTAGGCCTCGGGCATGCCCACGAAATCCACGGCCCGCTGGCAGGAGACGGCCATGGTCAGGGCTGCGGGATCCGCGAGCCCGATGTCCTCGGATGCTGAGAGGATGAGCCTGCGGCAGATGAAGCGGGGATCCTCGCCGTTTTCGAGGAGGCAGGCAAGGTAATAGAGGGCTGCGTCCGGATCGCTTCCGCGTATGGATTTGATGAGGGCTGACGTGAGGTCGTAATGGCTGCCGCCGTCCCCCTCCTGGTTTCTCAGGATATCCGGAAGCATTTCCTTTACGGATTCCGGATCATTCCTGCAGGGGAGACCGGCCACGTACTCCACAAGGTTCAGGAGGGCGCGGGCGTCGCCGCGGGAAAGTTCGGCCAGCATTTTCAGCACGTCATCGCTGATGTCCGCTTTCATTTCCTCCGCGCCGCGCTTCGCGAGGGAGAGGAGCTCGTCCTGATCCAGGGGGCGCATGCGCAGGACGGTGAGCCGCGATAAAAGCTGGCGGGTGACGGCGAAAGACGGGTTTTCCGTGGTGGTGGCCAGGAGGGTAAGGCTGCCGTTTTCAACGAGGGGCAGGAAAAAGTCCTGCTGGGCCTTCGAGAAGCGGTGCAGTTCATCAGCCACAAGGACAGAAACGCCGCTTACGAGGCGGCGCAGCTGGGAGAGTCCTCCCTCGGGCGCGGAGATGCGCCTGAAGGGGCGTCCCGTTTCCTTTGCCAGAATGAGCGCGATGGTGGACTTGCCGCAGCCCGGAGGGCCGCAGAAGAGGAGGCTCGGAAGATGATCCGCCGCGAGGAGTGCGCGGATGCGTTTTTCGAGGTGGGACTGGCCGAGGAAGAGCTCGAGGGCCGCAGGACGCATGCGCTCCGGAAGGGGAGGCACGACTCCGCCGCCCCCTTTCTCCTGTACGCCCGTGTTTTCCGTCATTTCCGGCCTCCGCCCGCGCTGAGGAATCCGTTACTTTCCCGGATAGTCAGGCCTGCCCTGCTGCTGGGAGGCCCACCAGTGCAGCCCGAGGCAGAGCGTGGCAGCTGTTTCGCAGCGCAGGATGCGCTGGCCGAAGCTCACGGGCTTATAGGCCGCTTCCTTCAAAAGGGCGATCTCGCGTTCGGAGAAGCCGCCCTCCGGACCTATGACGTAAATCGTGGTGCCGGGAAGGCCGATGGCGTCGATTCCGAGCATGGGAACGCCGGTCTGCACTTCCCAGGGAAGAATGTGGTGCTCAAAAGCGCCGGCTTCGCGGATGACGCCTGAAATTCCTTCGGGGAAGGCGCGCACGGCAGGGAGCCACGGATTGCCGGACTGCTTCACGCCGGCGATCATCCTGGCCTGCCAGGACTCACGCTCCTTTTCGGGGAGCTTTCCCTGGCTGTGATCCCCCTGCCAGAGCCAGACTTCCTTCGCGCCGAGTTCCACGGCCTTTTCCATGAAGAAGCCGCGCCGTACGGCGTGACTCAGAGCCAGGGCGATGACGGCCCTGGAGGCGGGCTCGGGCGTGAAGGCGGTCTGTTCGGCCCTGACGACGGCCTGCCTCTTATCCGCGCTTTCGATGACGCAGTCAGCGGTGTGTCCGGCGCCGTCGAGCACGCGGATCCTGTCCCCGGCCCTGAGGCGGAGGACCTGGAAGAGATGCTTGTGTTCGGGGCCCGTGATGGTCATGGTTTCGCCGAAGGCGGCGGGCTCCACATAGAAAGAACGTATTTCACTCATGCTGCGGGATTTCCTTCTTTATCCGGATCAGGCGTGTCAGATGACGGCTTCACCTTTCCGGCTGTTTTCTTCGGCTGCTTCGCCTCAGTTTCCTCAGCCGCCTTCTTCCTGAACTTCAGGGCCTGGCGCAGCTCGTCCGAGGCCTGGACCAGGGCGCCGTATGTCTTGCGTATGGCCTGGCCGCCCTTACTCAGCCGCGTGCCCTCCGGCTGGCGGATGTAGGTGCGCACGAGATAGTGGTCCGAGAGAATATGGTCGAGGGAGAAGAGGGCCTTTTCCACGAGCTCGGGGAAGAAGTTAACAATCTCGAACTTCAGGTTGCTCGCGAGATCGAGGGCGATGGCGAGCGTGCGCTTCCAGGAGATGCGCTCCCCGTGATAGCGGCGGTTTCTGAGATCCTCGAGCACGCGCACACGCCGTGCCTGCTGGATGTAGCTCAGCCTCGCGCAGACCTCGCGGTGCAGATCTCTCAGGCCCGCGAAGTCCTCGTCGTGCGCCGGGGAATAGAGGTAGCCGGTGAGCACGCCGCTCACCTTGTCGTAAAATTCGTCGGAATAGTCGATGACGCGCCGCTGGTTCTTGGTGAGCCAGGAGTAGATAACCTTGAGGCGCTTTTCGTGGGTGTCCGTGGACTCGATGATTTCGTTGCGCTTGTAGACCACGCGTCCCGTGTACTCGCCGCGCACCATGTCGTTGAGGCGCAGGTACATATTGGTGGCGTCCCTGATGATGTTGAGCCCTTTCAGCACCCGGCCCGTGATGGGGTGGATGATCTCCTGGGAGAGGACGGAGAGGGCACGGTCCTGACGCACGTTGGCGGGATTGTAGCGGTGCTGGGTGTAGTGCACGCGCAGGATGACCACGCGGCGCTCGCTGTCGAGGAAGAATCCTTCCCTGCCTATGGCGTCGAGGGCATCCTCCTGATCCGGGTCCACGGAGACGAGGGCCGTCTTCTCGATGCGGGGATAGGAGGAATGCGAGGAGCCGTCGGAAATGTAGGTGGTGATGGTTCTGTCCGTCTGGCCGAGCACGCGCAGGATGAAGGGCTCGCCGTGCTTGTAGAGGGAGCGGGCGAACATGGCGGCCGAGGTGCGGCGCTCGCTGACAATGGGAAAGCCGTAGAGTTCCATGAGGAACTGGTACACGAACATGCGGTTCTTCGCGTACATCTCACTGTCGCCGTGGCGGAACTTGCCGATATGCAGGCCGAAGCGCTTGAGTACGGAGTCGATGTTGTTGACGAAGGAGGCGAAGATGCCGGAGAGGAAGAACGAACCGTCGGGCCCGAGGCTGATGACGTGGGCCCGGTCCAGGTTGGTGAGGTACGGCATGAGGGCCGGATAGTTCTCCATGAGAGAGAGGTTCGTCTTCGCGAACTGCATGCGGAAGACGTCCTGATGCACGCGGGGAAGGCGCGCCAGGAATGTCTGCATGTTCTGGCCCATGGCCGCCTTCCCGTCGTCCGTTCCGTCCGGGGGAAGAAGCCTGTCGTACTGGAAACGCTCGTCGAAATACTTGAGCGGCCTGTGGAACACCACCATGGAGAACCCGGGGAGGTTCTTGTACTCGTACATGGGGTTGTCGAACGTGGGCAGAAGCTCCCTCGGCTCAACCAGGGGATAGGAAGGATTGTCCGCATAGGGCTTGGCCAGGCACATACGGATATGCACGGAATCGAGGAAGCGCAGCATGTCGGGCAGGGTGCGCAGGCCGGTGCCGAGGTCGGGCGTGTATTCGTCCTTCCAGGCCGTCTCCCCGCGGGTAAGTACATCCTGCCATTTGATCATCGCTGTTTCCCTGGTGAAAAATTTCCCATGCCGGGTGTCACTGTGCCCATCGCATGGTATTGGTGTAAGAGTTAAGTTTTTTTGACGAGATTTCAAGGCCCTTACGCAAAAAATTCCGGGGGCGGATTCGCGGCGGAACAGGGAGAGCGGGATGCTCCGCCGTTTTTTCCATCCGGAAGGAAAAACGGTCCCGTATGAAAACTTGTACCGCAGGGAGGGCCCTGCGCCGCGCTTTTGCCATTGCAGGGAAGGTGGGTGTCAGATATACTGGAAAACAAGCCGGAAATCCGGCCCTCCCCATTCCAGCAACACGCGGCACCGGGCGGGCCCGCCGCTGCCGCAGAACGGCCGCGCGGTCCGAAAGTCCCCGTTCCGGGAGCGGCGCCTACTATACAGGCCTGTTACGCCATGCCATCAGATACCTCTTCCCTCGAGCAGCAGATGCTCGGACTCGTCGCCGGCATTTTCGATGCCAATACGGTCGTTCTTTTTGTTCCCGACGCCAGGGGCTCGGAGGAGCCCGAGACGTCCCGCCTCGCCGCCTACTGCAGCGCCGGCGACAATGTCATCCCCGATGTGCGCATTGCGCCCGGCCAGGGACTGGTGGGATGGATCCTGCGCAGCCGCAAGCCGCTTCTCGTGCCCGAGTACGACGGCGAGCACAGCAACCTCGACTACTACCGCGAAGGCGGCGAGGCCGTTGTGCGCTCCTTCATCGGCTGCCCCCTGCCCACGGGTGGGGCCCTGTGCGCCGATACAGCGGGGAACCATCCCTTCACGGAAAGGGATCACCACATCCTGCAGATGTGCGCCGACATGATCGACAGCATACGCCGCAAAAAGGGAGCCGAAGCCATCGTGAGCGAGATCCCGGGCTATTATCTGCAGCTCGGCATCATCGAGGATCTGCGTTTCCGCTTCAGGCAGTGGCAGGTCTACATCAAGAATTTCCTTCTGGCCGTGGCCGAGGCCACGGGCTTTGACTACTGTTCCTTCGCCTCCGTCAACGTGCCCGGCGAGTCCTACTGCATCGAATCCGAGAACAGGCCGCGCCTCGTTCAGGGCAACGAACCCTTTTACCAGTCCATGGCCAATGGTCTGGCCGGCTGGGTCTTCCGGAACGGGCAGCCCGTGGTGCAGACCGGCGAGGACGGCCGCGTGCCGACCCTCTTCGGAAACAGCGAAAACCTTCCCGAGTTCTCGGCTGTCATCTGCATGCCCGTCATGGTGAACAAGAGCACGCGCGGCGTCATCTGCCTCGGCCATTCCCAGCCGCACGCCGTGGACGAGACCATGCGCACCTTCCTCAGGCAGGCCGTCGGGCATCTCTCGCTCTATCTCGAGAACCTCTATCTCAGAGTGCGCATGCGTGAACTCATGACAAAGGCGCAGGTTTACAGGGACGGACCGCGTCTGCACGATCCTGACGCGTCCCCATATCAGCCTCCGCATACCGAACAGGAAGACTAGGAGGTCTCCGATATGTTCTGGAGCAAGATTCTCCGCTTTTTCTCCGAGGACATCGCCATGGACCTCGGAACGGCCAATACGCTGCTCTACACCCGTGACGGAGGCATTATCGTCAACGAGCCGTCCGTGGTGGCCATTGACACGAGAAACAACGAAGTTCTCGCCGTCGGCAGCGAGGCAAAGCGCGCCCGCGGCCGTACGCCGAAGCGCATTAAAACGATCCGGCCTATGAAGAGCGGCGTCATCGCCGACTTCGACACCACGAGCCGCATGATCGTTTATTTCGTGAACAAGGCCATAGGCCGTTCGCATCTCGTCAAGCCATCGCTCGTCATCAGCGTCCCCACCGGGATCACCGGTGTCGAGAAGAAGGCCGTCATCGATGCCGCAGCCACTGCCGGCGCCGGACGCGTCTCCCTCATCGAGGAGCCAATGGCCGCGGCCATTGGTGCGGATCTGCCCGTCACCGAGCCCGTAGGCACCCTCATCGCCGACATCGGCGGCGGCACCAGCGAGGTGGCCGTCATCACCATGTCCGCCATCACCGTGTCCCAGTCCATCCGCATTGCGGGAGACGCCATGAACGAAATCCTGCTGCGCATGCTGCGTGACAAGTACCGTCTTGATGTGGGCGAGAACACGGCCGAACATCTTAAAATTCTTCTCGGTTCCACGCAGCCGGTTCCGGATCTGCCGGACTACGCCGAAATCTCCGGCCGCGACCTCGTGAGCGGCGTGCCCATGACAAAAAAAGTGACCAGCGAGGATGTGCGTCTCGCCCTGAAGGAGCCCGTGGAGGAAATAGCCTCCGCTGTCATGCGCGTGCTCGAGAAAACGCCGCCGGAACTGGCGGCCGACATTTACACCTCGGGCTTCTGCCTTGCGGGCGGCGGCTCCCTCCTGCGGGGGCTGCCGGAACTCCTCGCTGACCGCACGGGCCTGCATGTCTTCGTGACAGAGGATCCCCTGACCGCCGTGCTCCGCGGCACGGCCAGAGCCATGCAGGACAGGAAGAATTACAAAGGCGTCTTTCTGAGCTAGGACGCCGTCCATGCATTTTACACGGGAGGCGCTCTCATGCGTCTCCCCTTTTTTACGCCCCCTGACGGGGCTGGGAGACAGATATGCCGCTTTCGGAGAAAGAGGTTCTGGGCGCGCTGGCGGCTCTCGAGGAGAGTGCCTGCCTGCTGCGGGGCCAGTGGTACGCGGAGCGCCATTTCAGACACAAGGGCCGCATTGAGCTCGTGACCACCATGGACGTGAAGATTCAGCAGACCCTGGGCGCGGCCCTCGGCAGGGTGACGCCCGGCGTTCCTCTGGTGGCCGAGGAGGGAAGCGGCGACGCTCCGGTTTTTCCGGAGAGGTGCTGGATCGTCGACCCCATAGACGGCACCACCAATTTCGTGCACGGCATTCCTCTTGTGGGCATCACGGCAGCTTTCTGGGAGCATGACGGTCCCGTCTTCGGCATGACCGCCTGCCCCATGCTGAACGAGACCTGGTGGGCGGTGAAGGGGAAGGGCGCCTTTCTGAACGGGCGGCCCATCTCCGTATCAGCAGCGGAGAAGCTCGAAGACGCCGTGGTGGCCACGGGCTTCCCCTACGACATCAGAGAGACCTGCGACGCCGTTGTGGCCCGCATGGCCGGTGTCCTGCCCATAGCCCAGGGCATGCGGCGCATGGGCGCTGCGTCCCTCGATCTCACCTACGTGGCCTGCGGCCGTCAGGACGCGTATTATGAGTCCGAACTTCACCCCTGGGACTACATGGCCGGCTGGCTCATCGTTGAGGAGGCCGGCGGTACGGTCACCAATGACGGGGGCAGACCGTTCCGTCCCGGGCAGTGCATCGTGGCGAGCAACGGCCGCTTCCACCAGGAACTCCTGGACGCCATGCATGCCGGCGACGCAAGGCTCGGAAAATAGTTTTCAGCCGCGCTCTGCGCGCGGGGCTCTGGTGCGCGGGGAGGGCAGCCGTAAGGTTCCTTCCGTGAGCGCCCGGGCCAGATCCGGGGCGACGCCCTGAATGAGATTTTCCTGACTGCCTCTGGCCTGAGCGCGCGTCTCCACCGTGTTTCCTGCCGCGCCTGCCGTGGCAGCGAGGAGCCATTCCGGGGAGACGAGAGCCGTCCGGCCGGGGATTGTGTCCTGCACCGTGCTCTTTGGCACGGACGCGAGGAAGCAGACGATCCTGTTTCCGCCCGTGCTGCCCGGCTGGCAGACCCCCTGGAAGGACACGTCAAAGGCTTCGTCCAGGAGTTCGGGAGCGGCGGCGTGCAGGACCTCCATGGCGGAGATGCCCGGCCTTCCCGGCACGGCAAGGGTGAAGCCCGCCAGTCCGCTGTCATCGAGGCGCACCAGGGCGCGGCGGTGCCAGTCCACGGCCAGAAGGCAGAGCATGGTAATGGAGAGGCCCTGTTTCAGGGCTTCTTCCTCGGGCGCCACCATGAGCAGACGCCCCCTGCTGTCCAGGACTTCCACTGATGTTGTAAACTCTTCAGGAACTGGGGAGGGAGACCATGAGAAGGGATTCATCGTATGTCCTTTGCCGGCTTACACCGGAAGACGCGGCCGAGCTGAGCGCTCTCGAGGAGAAGTGCTTTCCGAGCTTCTGGACCGCGGAACAGTACGCGAAGGCGCTCGGGAAAGGGTCGCCGTATCTTTCGCTCGGCTGCCGCATGGACGGCCGCCTCGCGGGATACATCACCGTGAGCGAGGTGGCCGGAGAACTCGAGATCATCAACGTGGGCGTGGAGCCCGACATGCGGGGCAGGGGCATCGCCACCCGTCTTCTTCAGGCGATCTTGCACCAGGCCGGGGAAAAGTCTATATTTTTCTACTATCTGGAAGTCAGGCCCAGCAACGCCCCGGCCCTGGCCCTGTACACGCGCGCCGGTTTCCGCAGATCCGGAGTGCGGCGCCGCTACTATGCCGACGGGGAGGACGCACTGGCCATGACCATGGAAGCCGGACATAACCTGAACCAGCCTCAATGAGCGGGGGAAAAATCGTATGAAGAAGATTATCGCTGCAAACTGGAAAATGAATGAGACCCGTGCGCAGGGCGAAGCCCTGGCCCGCAGCGTGGCCGAAGGTATCGCCAGTCTTCCTGATGACCGGAAAGTCGTTATCTTCCCGCCTGCCACGGCGCTCGACATCGTGACCGGCGCTTCCATGGGCCGCTTTGAGACGGGTATTCAGAATTTCTATCCTGCGGAAAACGGCGCCTTCACCGGCGAAATTTCCCCGGCCATGGTGCATGACTGCGGCGGCCAGTGGGCTCTGTGCGGTCATTCCGAACGCAGGCACATCTTCAACGAGCCCGATGAGCTCATCTCCCGCAAGGTCAACTTCGCTCTGGCCCATGACCTCAGGGTCATGCTCTGCGTGGGTGAGACCCTCGAGGAACGCGAATCCGGCCACCTCAACGCCGTCCTCATGCGTCAGCTCACCAGCGCCCTGTCCGGCCAGTCCTCAGAGACCGCCGTTTCCTCCATCGCCATCGCCTATGAGCCCGTGTGGGCCATCGGCACCGGCAAAACCGCCGGTCCCGCCGAGATTAAGGAAGCCCATGAACTCATCCGCGGCGACCTGCGCACCATGTTCGCCTCGGCCTGCACCGAACTGCCCATCCTGTACGGCGGATCCGTGAAGCCTTCCAACGCCCACGAGATTCTGGTACTTGACAATGTGGACGGTGTTCTGGTAGGTGGTGCTTCTTTGGAAGCCAAAAGCTTCCTCGCTATCATCAATTCCTGAGAC
>OMDX01000836.1_pt1 | contig 11258 bp, 5 predicted proteins | sample 1673711 | NCBI WGS metagenome assembly OMDX01 (sample SAMEA103958123, study PRJEB25191) | human gut metagenome
GATAAAAATTTACAAATTGTTAATTGACAAAATATGTCCTTTAGGATATGATAAATGTAATCCATTGGGGAGTAGCTATGGGCAAAAGCCCATCTTGCTGTCACCAACCGTCGTGCAGGCCGCAACAACCGACCGAGCCCGGCTGGCAGCAGACATATGCGTTCAGGCGCGTTTGAGGCAAGACCTTTGGCAGACATAGTCTGTCGAAGGTCTTTTTTGTTTAACCGAAAGGGAGGCATAAAAATTGAAGTACTATCTTGAAGACGTCCGCGAGGTGTTTAAGCGGACGGAGAGCTCGGAAAACGGACTTTCGCAGTCCGAGGCCGAACGCCGTCTTGAGAAATACGGCAAAAACAAATTGGCGCAGGCAAAGCAGAAATCGCTCGTCAGGCGGTTTTTTGAACAGCTTGCCGATCCGATGATAATCATCCTTATCGTCGCCGCGGTCATATCCGCCGTGACGACAGTCTACGAGGGCAGGGTCTCCGGCTCGCCGTCCTTCCCTACGGACACCGTGATAATCCTCGCCGTTGTGCTCATAAACGCCGTGCTCGGCGTCTTGCAGGAGAGCAAGGCGGAAAAGGCTATCGAGGCGCTTCAGGAGATGAGCGCGGCGACCTCCAAGGTCATACGCGAGGGCAAAATCATGACCGTCAAGAGCGAGGAGCTGACCGTCGGCGACGTTGTTGTGCTTGAGGCGGGCGACGCTGTTCCCGCAGACTGCCGCATATTCGAGAGCGCCAGCCTTAAAATAGAGGAGGCTGCGCTGACGGGCGAGAGCGTGCCCGTGAGCAAAATTATCTCCGTTCTCGGCGCGGGCGACGGCGGCGATATTCCGCTGGGCGACAGAAAGAACATGGCGTATATGGGCAGCGCCGTTGTCTACGGACGCGGCAAGGCCGTTGTCACCGACACGGGCATGAATACCGAGATGGGCAAGATAGCCGACGCCATAACAAAGGCGGAGGACGGACAGACCCCGCTACAGAAAAAGCTTGCGGGACTCTCTAAGACTCTCACCTTCCTTGTGCTTGGAATCTGCGTTTTCATCTTCGCGTTCTCGCTGTTCATGGAGCGCTCCACTCTCGCGGGCGGCGATCCCGCGCTGATATTCAAGAGCGTTATCGACGTGTTTATGGTAGCCGTCAGCCTCGCCGTTGCCGCCGTTCCCGAGGGACTTGCGGCGGTGGTCACTATCGTGCTGTCGATAGGCGTTACGAATATGTCGAAGAAAAATGCGGTTATCCGCAAGCTCACCGCTGTTGAGACGCTCGGCTGCGCGCAGATAATCTGCTCCGACAAGACAGGCACTCTCACGCAGAACAAGATGACCGTCGTCGATCATTACGGCGACGAAAAGCTGCTCGCAAGAGCCATGTCCCTCTGCTCCGACGCGCAGGAGGATTCCGACGGACTCGTGATCGGCGAGCCCACGGAGGCGGCTCTCGTCAGCTACGCGATAAGCCTCGGACTTCATAAGGGCGAGCTGAAAAGCGACAGCCCGAGAATCGGCGAAGCTCCGTTCGACTCCGGCAGAAAGATGATGTCCACCGTCCACAAGACATCGGACGGCATTGTTCAATACACAAAGGGTGCTCCCGATGTTGTCGTCGATCTCTGCACCCACGCCTTTATCGACGGAAAAATCGTTCCGATGACAGACGGGATAAGGGCGACAATAGCCTCGGAAAACAAGAGGATGGCGGATAAGGCTCTGCGCGTGCTCGCGGCGGCGATGAGAAAATACGACTCCGCGCCCGACGATTTTTCGCCCGAGGCGCTCGAGCATGATCTGATATTCATCGGCCTTACCGGCATGATAGACCCCGTTCGCCCGGAGGTCAAGGCGGCTATAGAGGAGTGCCGCGGCGCGGGCATAACCCCCGTTATGATAACCGGCGACCATAAGGACACCGCCGTTGCCATCGCCTCGGAGCTCGGCATACTCACCGACCCCTCGCAGGCCATAACCGGCGCGGAGCTCTCCGCGATGAGCGACGAGGAGTTCGCGGACAGAGTCGAGAATATATATGTATACGCGCGCGTGCAGCCCGAGCATAAGACGAGAATAGTCAACGCCTGGCGCTCAAAGGGCAAGATAACCGCCATGACGGGCGACGGAGTCAACGACGCGCCGTCGATAAAGAGCGCGGATATCGGAATAGGCATGGGCATAACCGGCACGGACGTCACGAAGAACGTCGCCGACATGGTGCTCACGGACGACAACTTTGCAACTATCGTCAACGCCGTCGAGGAGGGGCGCAGGATATATGACAATATCCGAAAGGCCATTCAGTTCCTGCTCGGCTCGAACCTTGCTGAGGTGCTCGCGATATTCACCGCAACGCTTCTCGGCTTCACCATTCTCGAAGCGCCGCATCTGCTGTTCATAAACCTCGTCACCGACTGCTTCCCGGCGCTCGCGCTCGGACTCGAAAAGGCGGAGAGCGATATCATGCGCCGCCGCCCGCGCGACCCGTCGGACGGAATATTTGCAGGCGGGCTCGGCTTTGACGTGCTCTATCAGGGCGTGCTCGTTACCGCACTGACCCTCGCGGCGTTCTTTATAGGAGAACGCTTTGAGACGGGACACTGGGCGTTTATGAACATCGCACAGTGCGAGCAGGGCATGACCATGGCATTCCTCACCATGTCGATGTGCGAGATATTCCACTCGTTCAATATGCGTTCGCAGCGCGGCTCGGTCATAAAGATGAGCCTTCGCGGCAGCCACAACCTGCCCCTGTTCGGTGCTATGGTGGCGTCGCTCGTGCTGACTACGGCGGTTATTGAGATACCGTTCCTCGCGAACGCCTTCGGCTTCACTCCGATAGGCTTCGCCGAATATGCAACATCGCTCGCCCTCGCGTTTTCGATAATCCCGATAGTCGAGATAATCAAGGCCGTTCAGCGTGCCGCAGCGAAAAGAAAAGCCTCCAGATAATATAATAATTTGACATTTTTTTCGACAAAAAGATAATTTTTTATTGAATACGCCTTGACTTTTCCCCCGAATATGATATCATTTATTGATGTACCAATGGGGAGTAGCTATGGGGATTATCCTATCTGTTTGCCAACAATCTCGCTTCGGCTGGCAGCAGACAGACGGCCTTTAGGCGTTTGATGCAAGACCTTTGGCAGATAATACTGTTGAAGGTCTTTTTTCAATCTTTTCCTGCGCTCTCTGCCATTCAAATTAAAAAGAAAGGTCTTGAAAGCGCATGAAATTCTATCTTGAGCCGACAGAGAGGGTTTTCTCGGCGGTCGAGAGCTCCGAAAAAGGCTTGACCTCGGCCGAAGCGGAGCAGCGCCTTGCCAAATACGGCAAGAACAAGCTTAAAGAGGCGGAAAAAGACAGCCTCTTTAAGAAGTTTATCAACTCCCTCGCAGACCCCATGATCATCATGCTCCTCGTCGCAGCCGCAATTCAGGCCGTTGTGACGGTCGTGGAGAGCGGCGCAAACTTCTCGTTCAGAGATTTTGCGGACGTGCTGGTCATTCTCGTAGTTGTTATCATCAACACCGTCATGAGCCTCGTTCAGGACAGCAAGGCGGAGGCCGCCATGGACGCTCTTATGGAGATGACCGCGGCGACGAGCCATGTTCTGCGTGACGGAGAAGTCGTCACGATAAAGAGCGAGGATGTTGTGATAGGCGACATTGTAGTGCTCGAGGCGGGCGACGCCGTTCCGGCGGACTGCCGCATAATCGAGAGCCACAGCATGAAGGTCGAGGAGGCGGCTCTGACGGGCGAAAGCGTCCCCGTGACGAAGCTTATCGACGCGCTCAACTGCACGGCGGGCAGCGATGATATCGCCCTGGGCGACAGAAAAAATATGCTCTACAGCGGCTCGACTATAGTCTACGGCCGCGGCAAGGCAGTTGTTACGGCGGTCGGCATGGACACCGAGATGGGCAAGATAGCCGACGCCCTCTCGGACGCCGAGCAGGAGCAGACTCCCCTTCAGAAGAAGATGGCAGAGCTTTCAAAATTCCTCACGAAGCTCGTTATCGCAATATGCGTAGTTGTGTTCGCGGTCGGTCTCGTCGAGTCACTGGTGCTCAGCAATGAGCCCTTCTCATGGGAGCTGCTCGGAAACACCGCGCTGAGCACGTTCATTTCCGCAATCGCTCTTGCGGTCGCCGCCATACCCGAGGGACTGCCGGCAGTCGTCACGATAATCCTTTCCATAGGCGTTACCGCGATGAGCAAGAGGCAGGCTCTTATCCGTAAGCTTACCGCAGTTGAGACTCTCGGCTGCACTCAGATAATCTGCTCCGACAAGACGGGCACTCTGACCCAGAACAAGATGACCGTCGTCGATCATTTCGGCGACAATGAGAAGCTCATAGCCGAGGCTATGGCTCTTTGCACCGACGCTCAGATAGACGACGCCGGCAAGGTCACGGGCGAGCCCACCGAGGCCGCTCTCGTCGGATACGCCTATGCCCTGGGCATGAGCAAGAATGACCTCGTCAAGGCGAGCCCCAGAATCGGCGAAGCTCCGTTCGACTCCGGAAGAAAGATGATGTCCACCGTCCATAAGACGGCTTCCGGCATAGTTCAGTACACAAAGGGCGCGCCCGACGTTGTTATCAACCTTTGCAAAACCGCGCTTATAGACGGCAGGATAGTTCCCATGGACGACGAGTTCCGGGCAAAAATCGCCGCGGACAACAAGAGAATGGCGGACAAGGCTCTGCGCGTTCTCGCCGTTGCGCTTAGAAATTACGATTCCGTCCCCGCGTCCTTTGAGCCCGAGGCGCTTGAAAGCGACCTCGTGTTCGTCGGACTTACCGGCATGATAGACCCCGTCCGCCCCGAAGTCAAGGCAGCTATCGAGGAGTGCCGCGGCGCGGGCATAACCCCGATAATGATAACCGGCGACCACAAGGACACCGCAGTCGCCATAGGCCGCGAGCTCGGCATAATCTCCGACGCGTCGCAGGCTATTCTCGGCGCGGAGCTTGACAAGTTCAGCGACGAAGAGCTTGTCGAAGAGGTTACCAAATACTCCGTCTATGCGCGAGTTCAGCCCGAGCATAAGACGAGGATAGTCAAGGCATGGAAGGCACGCGGCATGGTTACGGCGATGACCGGAGACGGCGTCAACGATGCGCCCTCCATAAAGGCCGCCGATATCGGCATAGGCATGGGCATCACCGGCACGGACGTCACAAAGGGCGTCGCCGACATGGTTCTCGCGGACGACAACTTCGCCACTATCGTCAACGCGGTCGAAGAAGGCAGAAAGATCTATGACAACGTCTGCAAGGTGCTCCAGTTCCAGCTTTCAACGAATATGTCCGAGGTTATAATCATGTTCGTTGCCTCTATTCTCAACTTCCAGCTTCTCGAGCCCGTTCACCTGCTTTGGATAAACATGGTCACCGACTCCCTGCCCGGCCTTGCGCTCGGCATGGAGAAGGCCGAGGGCAACCTGATGAAGAGAAAGCCCAGAGCGACTACGGACGGCATATTCTCCCACGGCGCGGGCTTTGACATGGCATGGCAGGGCATCTACCTCGCAATAGTAGAGCTTGCCGCCTATGTCATCGGCTACCGCCTCGAGGTGGGCAGCTTCGAGAATATGTTCTTCGGCGGTGCCGACGGCTACTGCATAAACGCTATGTCCATGGCGTTCCTGACGGTCAACTTCGCCGAGATGATGTGCGCTATCAATATGCGCTCGCGCACAGGCTCCATCTTCTCTAAGAGTATGTTCAAGAACATGAACTGGTGGCTCGTCGGTGCGTTTGTCGTAACAACTGCACTGACCCTCATTGCCGTATACCTCCCCGGTCTCTCCGACGAGGTCTTTGATATCGAGCGCGGCACTTTCCAGACCAATGAGCTGCTTATTTCCGCCGGTCTCGCAGCCTCCACTATCCCGGTATTCGAGATAGGAAAAGCTATCAGACGTGCGGTTGAGCGCAAAAAAGAGCGAAACGCTGCATAAATATTTAATTTAATCCGAGTATCCCCTGCGTCGAGCGGCGCGGGGGATATTTTATTGCGGGCGATATTTTCGTCAGGGACTGCGGCGAATCCGCGGTCCTTATTTTTATATCCGATGCAAATATTATTCGGAACGCACTTCAATGTGACAAAACATAGTATTTTCTATTCTTTTGCGTCCCTGCGTCCCGTCTAATCTGTTTATATAACATTAATGAATATATTTTCAATTTTTTATTGAAATCTATAGTTATGTATGCTATAATTTCCTCAAAACTGTGGTTATTTTTTATGCAGTAAATCTAAACGCGCGGCGGCGCTTTGATAAGGAGGACTTTTTTTGAAAGCCTATAACGCGAAAGACATCAGAAATATCGCCATTGCAGGCCATGGCGGAAGAGGAAAAACTACCCTTGCGGAGGCCATGCTCTACACCGCGAAGGCTACAGACAGACTCGGCAGAGTCGCCGACGGCACCACCGTGCTCGACTTTGACGCCGAGGAGAAAAAGAGAAAGGCCACGGTATCAACCGCTGTTGCCGCTATAGAGTGGAACGGCGCGAAGATAAATATAATTGACACTCCCGGTCTTTTTGACTTTGCGGGCGGCATGAGCGAAGGCATCCGCGCGGCGGAAAGTGTGCTCATAGTCACCGCGGCGGGCTCCGGCTTCGACGTCGGCGCGGAGAAGGCTCTCAAGGCCGCGAACGCCAGAGGTATCTCGAGAATGTTCGCAATCACCCGCTGCGACGCGGATAACACCGATTTCTACAAGACCTTTGCAGCCATAAAGGAGGAGGTCGGCGCCGCTATCTGCCCCGTTATCGTCCCCCATATGGAGAATGGCAAGGTCGCATCGTATGTAAACCTCGCATCCCGCAAGGCTTTTGACTACAGCGGCGGCACTAAAAAGGAAGTCGATATGCCCTCCGACGCGCAGCTTGACGAGATGCTCGATATACTCACCGAGGCCGTCGCCTCGAGCGACGACGAGCTTATGGAGAAGTTCTTTGCCGGCGAGACCTTCACCCGCGAAGAGATAATCAAGGCTCTCAACTCCGGAGTCAGCGACGGCTCCGTTATCCCCGTATACGCCTGCGCGGGCTACACCTGCGAAGCTATCGATATGCTCCTTGACGAGATAGTATATTCCGCTCCCTCCGCAGCCGACAAGGCGGGCGAGAACGGTCTTCCCTGCGACGAGAACGGCCCTCTTGCGGCTATATGCTTCAAGACCATCGCCGACCCGTTCGTCGGCAAGATGTCCTTCTTCAAGGTCGTATCCGGCAAGATAACCGCGGACACTCCCGCATATAACTCCCGCACCGAAGAGAGCGAGAGAATGGGCAAGATAATCACCCTCAAGGGCAGCAAGCAGGAGGACGCAGCCTGCATCCCCGCCGGCGATATCGGCGTTGTGACGAAGCTTGCGGGCATAAAGACGGGCGACACTATCTGCTCGCCCAAGAACCCGATAACCCTCGAGGGCATTAAGTTCCCGACCCCCTGCCTGTCCATGGCAGTCAAGGTTCGCAAGAAGGGCGACGAAGAGAAGGTCGCGGCGAGCCTGCTCAGACTTCTCGAAGAGGATCCCACTATTTCGTTCGTCATCAACAAGGAGACCCGCGAGCAGGTGCTCTCCGGTCTGGGCGAACAGCACCTTGACGTTATCGTATCCAAGCTCAAGAACAAGTTCGGCGTTGAGGTTGACCTCAGCGTACCGAAGGTTGCATACAGAGAGTCCATCCGCAAGAAGGTCGAGGTTCAGGGCAGACATAAGAAGCAGTCCGGCGGACACGGCCAGTTCGGCGACGTCTTTATCCGCTTCGAGCCCTGCGAGAGCGACGATCTCGTTTTCGCCGAGGAGGTTGTCGGCGGCTCCGTGCCGAAGAACTTCTTCCCCGCAGTCGAAAAGGGTCTGCGCGACAGCGTCAAGAAGGGCGTGCTTGCAGGCTATCCGATGGTCGGCTTAAAGGCTACTCTCTATGACGGCTCTTATCATCCGGTCGACTCGTCCGAAATGGCGTTCAAGACCGCTGCCAACATAGCCTACAAGAACGGTATTCCGCAGGCTAACCCCGTTATCCTCGAGCCCATCGGCACTCTGAAGGCCTATATGCCCGATGAAAATCTCGGCGACATCATGGGCGACGTCACCAAGCGCCGCGGCCGCGTGCTCGGCATGGGTCCGTCCGACGAGCCGAAGATTCAGGAGCTCATCGCGGAGGTTCCCATGGGCGAGATGGGCGACTTCTCAACAGTCCTGCGCTCCGTGACCGCCGGCAGAGGCTGGTTCTCCCTCGAGTTCACCCGCTACGAGGACGCACCGCCCGTAGTCGCGCAGAAGGTCATCGACGAAGCCAAGGCTGCCGAGGCCGAGTCCGACAAATAAACATAAAAAACAGAGAGAGCTGTCAAAAGGCAGCTCTCTCTTATTGCCGTGAAAAAAACGGGACTGTCGCGTTTAGCCGCAGACAGTCCCATATTTTATTTTTTTACGCCGTTGCGAAGCGTCGTCCCGTCATTAGTCTTTATGACGTAATCGACCGCGCCGCCGGTATCCGTTATCAGCATACTGTCGCTGCCCGCTATACTCGCGTATATATTATCTACATCTATATCAACGGTGTAGCTCCATGTGCCGCTGACTATCGTTCCGCTGACATTATCGATTTTGACAACGACCTTGCAGTCGTCATATCTGAGCGTAATGCTGCCCTTTGAGGTGTCCACCTTGATGCTCGGCATCTCGTCAAAGACTCTGTCAAGGTTGCCTACCGTGCCGACAGTGCGCCCGACAGGCCCGCGGTGCGCGTCCTTTGTGTTCTGATCATCCTGCTGTGTTCTGACGTTCAGGGTCACTATAGTATAGTTGCCGTAAGCGACGGCATTTGCCGAAATGAGGTCGCTCGACTTAATTTCATCGGGCACTCCGGGCACTTCGTTCACAGGCGTGCTGTTCGCCGCGAGCGCCGCAGAGGCTATGCCCGTAAACAGGGAGAGCATTCCCTTTTGGAAGCTGTTGCGCGGAGTGTAGTCAACGCGCTTTATCGACATAAGCTGCGTGGCGTCTATGCTCTTTGTGTTCGCAGCAGCCGCCTTGTAATATCGGAGCACCTTAGAGGTATTGGTGGAGTTGAGCCCGCTGTGAACATTTATCGTCTCGGGCTTTGTCGTGCCGGAGGGGCCGGTCTGCGCCGAGGGTCTTGAACCGACGGTAGTCGGCTCGCCCGTTGTGCTCTCTCCTTCCGGTTTTGTCGACTCGGTCACGGCGCCCGAGTCTACCGTTACCGACGGCTCCTCGGTTGAGGAGTCGGAGTCGCCGTCCTTTATCTTGCACGCCGAGAAGGAAAAGAGCAATATCGCCGCAAGCACTGCCGCAGCGAATCTCAAAAGCTTTTTATCCATTCTTCTCCCTCCCGTAGTATTTATTCCCGGATTTATATTTTAAGCTATCGGCGCAGTCAGGTCAAGAAAAATCTTATAAAAAAGTGTATATAATAATTAACTTTTAATAAAGCCGGCGGAATCTTGCTTTTTTTGTCAAAAGACAGCAAAAAGCCGCCCGCCTGAAAAAGACGGACGGCTTCGGTTTTTCGGTTATCAGCCCTTCGCGGTATACGAGAAAGCGACGATACCCTTGAGGTTGTTTACGGAGACGCCGGAGACCTTGATGCCGTTTGCATAGACGTTGACATCATAAACCCAGCTGCCCTCGACGATCTTGCCGGTGGTGTTGTCGATTTTGACAACGACCTTGCAGTTGGTGTAGGTCAGCTCTATCTTGCCGTCCTTGTAGTCAACCTTGAGTCCGAGCTCCTTTATAGCTCTGTCAACATCGCCGAGAGTGCCGACCGCACAGCCTACGGAGCCTGCATGGTTGCTCTCCTTGGGACCCTGAGTCTGATCCTTGACGTTGAAGGTTATGGTGGTGTAGTTGCCGTCGGTCACTGCGCTCGCGCTCTTCATGTGGCTCGCCTTCATACCCGAGGGGTTGCCGGGGATATCGGTGCGATCCTTGGAGTTCTTGCTCAGCGCGTTGGCTATACTCTTTTGAGCCACATTAAAAATGGCTCCGAGAAATCCGCTTGCGGTTATCTCGCCCTTGAGGGACATGTTCTGTCTGCCGCTCTTGAACTGCTTTGTCTTGGCGATTGCCGCCTGATAAGCCTTGATGCAGGCCGCAGCGTCGTTGGTATTGAGATCCTTTGAGGGAGTCACGGTGCTGCCGCCGGACGGGGTCTTGCTTTCGGAGGGCTTGACAGCGTCTGTCTCATCGGAGGTGCTGCCCTCGTCGGATGCTGTCTCGCTCTCCGCCTCGGAGGAGGTCTCCTCACCGGTCACGTCACCCGCCTGCTCTGAGGTCTGGGCGTCGGCCGCAGCGGTTGTATCGGGGTTCTTGTCGGTCTTCTTGCAGGCCGCAAACGAAAGAACGAGCACAGCCGCAAGGATTATTGCAATAATCTTCTTCATCTTTTCCACTCCTTTGGGGCTTTGTTACATATATTGTATAATTGTTGCACAAATCCGTCAATAGACAAAAAATAAAAAATCGCTTAACAAAAAGGCTTATAAATTGTTGAAATACGTCATCGTAAATCGCGGCGGCAAGAAATATTCATTTCGGCAAAAGAAATATCGCAGACAGATATTATCCTTCACCACCGACCCGAGAAAGAAAAAGCCCTCCGCACGAAAAAGCGCAGAGGGCTGAAATTCGGAGAGTTATGCGAGTATCTCGCCCATGAGGCCGGGAGTTGCGCCTGCGGCGTTGGACTCGTCGGTATCGATGTGCATTGCAAGAGCGTACTTCGGGCTGACCCTGACTACAACGTCGCCGAATACAAGCGAGCGTCCGTCGGAATCGATCTTCACGCTGACAATCTGCTTGTCACTGAGACCGAACTTCTCGGCGTCCTCGGGAGTTGCATGGATATGTCTCTGCGCCGCGATAACGCCGCACTCAAGCTCTATTTCGCCCTTGGGGCCGACAAGCTTGCAGGCGCCGCTGCCCGCAACGTCGCCGCTCTCTCTTACGGGAGCGGTCACGCCTATCGAACGGGCGTCGGTGAGCGAAATCTCAACCTGATTCTCGGGACGCACGGGGCCGAGGATGGAGACCGCCGGGAAACTGCCCTTCGGTCCGATAACGGCAACGCGCTCGTTGCTCGCAAACTGGCCGGGCTGAGAGAGCTCCTTCTTGACGGTCAGCTCATAGCCCTCACCGAAGAGGATATCGAGAGCTTCTCTGGTGACATGTACATGGCGGGCGGAAGTTTCAACAAGAACTTTC
>OMDX01000838.1_pt1 | contig 11250 bp, 9 predicted proteins | sample 1673711 | NCBI WGS metagenome assembly OMDX01 (sample SAMEA103958123, study PRJEB25191) | human gut metagenome
CGCGGGCGCCCGGTCGGCGGCCCGTTCTGGGCGCGCCTCAATCGTAGCCCGAGACAGTCCCGGGCTGACAATTTCGACTGTAATGGACGTTCTTAAACGACTAGTCAGACAAGAACGCCCCAACGACTACCCCAACAATGGCAACGCCGCAGGTAGAGGACGGACAGCGAGCGGACACCAGAGCGAACAAATTGGCATGAAAAGAGGACGGCATAGACCTTCTGGTCATGCCGTCCTCTTTGAATGACAAGTTGTCGCTCTGGTGACCGCGCAGCGTCGAGCAGTTACGGCGTTTGGTAAAACGCCGCAACGAACTAGCTCAGCATTGCATCCATCATCTCGGAGTTGACGGAGTCGTCGGCAGACCACTCACCGTCGTCGTTGCAGGTGTACTTGAAGATAACCGTGGTCTTCCTGGGCTCGGTGGCCTTGGTCACATCGACCATAACCTGACCGGCCATCTTGTACAGCTCGTCATCGGAAGGAACCGTGTCAAGCGCGGCAACCTTCTCCTGATACTGGGTGGAGAAGTCCTCGACGATCTTGTTCATGGACTTGCAGGTGATGGAGACCTCGGCGGTCGCGACACCCTTGTCTTCGTCGACCGTCACGTCGCCGATCTTGTAGTCAAAGCCCTCGAGATAGGTCTTGGCATACTCCTTGGGATCGATACCCAGCTGCTCGAACTCGTCGCCCGAAGCCTCCTCCAGACCAGAGAGGAAGTCGTCGCCACCGTTCTTGACCTCGTCAAACTGCGTCGTAAGATCCTCGGTGATGAGCTCCTCAACCGAAGGACCTCCACAGCCGGAAAGCACGACCACGCATGCAACCAAGACGGCCATGAGGGGCGCAAGCAGCAGCTTCTTTTTCATGTTGTTCCTCCCAATGAGCGGCACCGCGCTTCCCGGACGCGGCACACGTTGTAATAAGTAAGCCCATACTATCCACTTATGAACACCCTCGGCAACGCGAAGGCGTGGTCGGTTCGTTTTAGCGTCCGAACGGTTTGCAAGCCCGCCCAACGTGCAATAAAACGCTTCCCCACGGTGCAATAAAAAAGGTGGCCGGAAAACCCGACCACCCTTGCACATCCTTTGGACGCCGCAGTTTACTTGCGGACGACCTTGACGATGGCGTCACCGGCGGCGACGGCGGACTCTGCCTCAACGGTGAGCTCGACATCGGCAAACTCGGCGGTGTTGGACACGGCCACGACGACGCAGTCCTTGTAACCGGCAGCGGCGATCTTGGCGCGGTCGATCTTGAGTATGGGCTGGCCAGCCTTCACAACGTCGTCGGCCTTGACGAAGCCCTCGAAGCCATCGCCGTTCATGTTGACGGTATCGACGCCAACGTGCACCAGAACCTCGATGCCGCTATCGGACTGCAGACCCACGGCGTGACCCATGGTGACGGTCACCTTACCGTCGCAGGGAGCGTAGACCAGATCGTCCTCGGGCCACACGGCACAGCCCTTGCCCAGAACCTCGCCACCAAAGACGGGATCGGGCACGTCGGCCATCTTGATGACCTTGCCCTTGACGGGCGAGCACAGCACGTCGGCGCCAGCAGAAGCAGAGATGGAGGCCGGAGCAGCGGCAGCCGCGGGCTCAGCCTTCTTCTTGAACATGTCAAACAGACCCATATGTTTTCTCCTCTTGATTAAGCGCAACGTTGTGCGCATGCCTACGGTAATTATAGTGCCAAATGGTTCAAATGCTAAGGTGGGGACTCGAATCGCGAGCCCTTCCCGGTAGTGTTCGTGGGGCGAGCATCTCCTTTGCATCGCGGGTCGATAAGCCGAGTATCTCCTGCGCGGGTTATCGAGCGCATGGAGGGTCTCTACCAGACCACGCTGGCCGAAACGCAGGAGCTACTCGACCCCACGCAGCTTGACCACGCCGCCAAACTCATCGCGAACGCCCGGCAGGTCGACATCTACACGGGCTCGCACAATCTCTATCCAGCGGGAATGTTCCGCGATCGCCTGCTCTCCGCCGGTAAAAGCGCGACGTGCCACGACAATGTCGAGGCCCAGGTGCGCACGGCGCTCGCCTCGGGCCCCGACCATGTGGCAATCGCCATCTCCTACAGCGGCCTTGCCCCCAATGACTACCACGGCAACGCCGATGTTTTGGCAACGCCAGCGAGCGGGCCGCATTTGAGACAAGGTGACGTGAAACGAAAGGGCGCTGACCTTCTGGTCGCGCCCTTGAAGTTGAACGTCAGATTGTCCAAATGCGGCCCGCGCAGCGTCGGCCGGTCCGCCGTTCGTTAGAACGGTGGAACTAAATCAACTTAAAGCCCTTGCGCTTGCCCACGGAGAGGGTGTCGCCCAGCTTGAGGGCGCTGGGATCGATGTTATAGCTCTTGGGAGCCACCGCCTTGCCGTTGATCTTGACGCCGCCACCGTCAATGTCGCGACGGGCCTGGCCGGCGCTCGCCGAAAGGCCCAGGTCCTTAAGCAGGCCTGCGAGGTAGATCTGGCCCTCGTCGTTGACGGTCAGCTCAACGTGCTTCTCGGGGAAGTCGGCAAGCTGGCCCTCCTTGAACACGCGGTCGAACTCGGCCTGAGCCTCGTCGCCGGCGCCGGCGCCGTGGTAGGTGTCGCACAGGTCGCGGCCCAGAGCGCGCTTGAGCTCATAGGGATCAGCAGAGCCGTCGGCCAGAGCAGCGTCGATCTTGTCGACCTCGGCCGGGGTGAGCGAGCTCGCCAGGCGGTAGTACTTGCCGATCATCTCGTCGGGGATGGACATGGTCTTGCCGAACATATCCTTGGGCGCGTCGGTCAGGCCGATGTAGTTGCCGTATGACTTGGACATCTTGCGCACGCCGTCAGTGCCCTCGAGCAGCGGCATGGTGAGCGCGATCTGCGGCTCCATGCCCATCTTCTCCATGAGCTCACGACCAGCGAGCAGGTTAAAGAGCTGGTCGGTGCCGCCCATCTCCACGTCAGCCTTAATCATGACCGAATCGTATGCCTGCATCACGGGATACAGGAACTCATGCAGGGCGATCGGCGTCTGAGACTGGTAGCGCTTGGTAAAGTCATCGCGCTCAAGGATGCGGGCGACGGTGAACTTGGAGCACACCTGCAGCAGGCCGGCCAGGTCCATCGACAAGATCCAGTCACCGTTGTGCACGATGGTGGTCTTCTCGGGGTCCAGGATCTTCATGGCCTGGCTCACGTAGGTCTCGGCGTTGGCCTCGATCTGCTCCTGCGAAAGCTGCGGACGCGTGGAGTTCTTGCCCGAGGGGTCGCCGATCAGCGCGGTACCGTTGCCGATGATGAGGGTGACGTTGTGGCCCAGGTCCTGGAACTGACGCATCTTGCGCAGCGGCACGGCGTGGCCCAGGTGCAGGTCGGGGCTGGTGGGGTCGACGCCGAGCTTGATGTTGAGGGGCTCGCCCTTCTCAAGCTTCTTGCGAAGGTCGGCCTCGGGAACGATCTGCGCGGCGCCCGAGGTGATGATACGCATTTGCTCGTCAACAGACAGCATTGGGTATCCTCCTTTTGCTATAGCACCCTCGCCGAAAACGGCGGTGCTGGAAGTCCATAAACTCTCATATGATAACAAACTGACGCGACGCAGCACCTACGACAGGAAAATCCTCGTCCTGCCGCATGCGTCGATGGCAACTGGCAGACGTGTACCGTCACGCTCGACCAGATAGCGTACCTGCCGACGACGCAAACAGTCGCGGCAACAGACCCGCCCCGTCGCATCGGTGGCGCAGACGCCCTCGGCGGTCAGCAGGCAGTGCTCGCACACCATAAGCTCGGGACGGTCGGCGTCGACCGGACCCAAGACGCCGGGTTCAGCAGCCAGTTCGGCAATACGCTCCGCATCATTGCCGAGCAACTCGGCCGGCAAGTACACCCGCCCCGCACCGAGTCCGCGCAGCCAGGTAAGCGTGGCCCGATTCGCGCAGAACACCGGCTCCGCCACGTCAAACGTCACGCCCAGCTCGCGAGCGATCACCACCTGTCCTAGGTTGCGGCAGACGACGCGCCCGGCACGCTGCATCAGTGAGCGGGTCCGGTCAGCGTCACCCGTGCGGCACACCTCGTCAAGTACCACAACGGCGTCGGACAAATCGAGCTCTCCGCGCGGGTCGGCATCCATCAGCTGCCAAGCAAAAACCATGCGAGCGGGAACCGCGCACTCCACCAACTCCGTCGACGCACCGCCATCCACCACAACGTCCTCAAAGGGCAGTACCTCAACGGCACGTGCAACGGGCGCAATCGCATCCGCCTCGGCCCGCATGCGCTCCAACACCGCCGCCGTCTGATCCAACACGCCGGCGCTGCGAATCAGGTACACCTCGCAGCCCGCGTCCACCTTACGCTTGCAATGCACGACGACGCGCTTCCCCGCTGCGGCATCCACCGGGCAGGGCACCTGCGGCCAGCGCTTGGGCACATCGGGACGCGCGTCGACACCCGGATAGAACCGAATCTCGAGCGTGTCACCCGCCGCCACGGCGGCGTCGAGCTCAACGGTCACCTCTTCGTGGCCCACAGCGACCAAACGCCCCACGCGCACGCCCTGGTTAATTGCGCGCTCAAAGCTCATCAGCTCGGCACCCGAACGCCCTCGCAGGTACGCATCGGTAAACCCACGGTTAAACGAGCTCCCCAGCTCGCGTTCAAGCTCTTCCACGGCATCGGGGTCCCACGCGCCGTCGCGCAGCATATCGAGTGCCCGGCGCCACACCCGCACCACGTTGAATACGTAATCGGGGTTCTTCATGCGCCCCTCGATCTTGAGCGACGCCACGCCGGCATCTACAAGCTCGGGCAGATGCGCAATACCCAGATAGTCACGCGGGCACAGCAGGCGATCTCCCTCGACGGCGACAACGCTCTGCCCCGCCTCGTCCACCAGGTCGTACGCCAGACGGCACGGCTGCGTGCAGTCGCCGCGCATCGCCGAGCGCCCACGCCGCAGGGCCGAGAACTCGCACGCCCCCGAATAGCCGATGCAAATCGCACCGTGGCAGAATACCTCGATGGGCACACCCGTGGCACATAGCGCCGCAATCTCGTCGACCGTCAGCTCGCGTGCCGTCGTCACGCGCTCGACCCCCAGCTCATTGGCGGCAAGCCGCACGGCGCCTTCGCTATGAACGCCCGCCTGCGTGGACAGGTGAATCTCGACCCCGGGAATCGCCGCGCGCAGCGCGCAGGCCAACCCGGCATCGGCGACAATCAGAGCATCGGCGCCCAGCTCCAGCGCATGAGCTCCCAACGCCACCGCGTCGGATAACTCATCGTCAAACACGAACACGTTGAGCGTCACGTACACGCGCACGCCATGGGCATGCGCCACGGCACAGCCGCGCGCAAACTCGTCATCCGTAAAGCCATGGGCGCTCACACGGGCGTTAAAGCCGCCCAACCCCGCATAGATGGCATCGGCGCCCGCGGCGATGGCCGCAAGCATCTGGTCGAGCCCGCCCGCCGGCGCCAGCAGCTCGGGCAGCGCCGCACCGGCAGCATCCAATCCAGTCTCGTATTGTCCGCTCGGCCCCATCGTCCGAATCGCCATCGACAAACTCCTTACCAAGGTATGCATTCACTTTGAAAAATGCCGTCTTCCAGCATACACGAGGCCTCGCGCGCCCCGTTTGGTTTATCGTGTAATAACTTGTGTCCATCCTGCCCCGACGGCACGTCCGCCGTCCGGCACGACATACCTGGAGGTCAATATATGGGTCCTCGCCAACGACAGGGACGCAGCCGTTCAAAGACGCACGCTCTGCCCATAATCCTGCTCTCGTTTTTGGGCTTTTTGCTTATCGCGGGCGTGGCATTTGGCATCGGCATGGTCGGCAACGTCAACCGCTGGCTGTCCGATCTGCCCGACTACACCGACGCCAACGCGTATCTGGTGAGCGAGCCCACCGAGATCGTCGACTGCAACGGCAACAAGATTGCGAGCTTCTACACGCAAAACCGCAAGTCCATCACCAAGGACGAGGTCTCCCCCTACGTGCTGCAGGGCACCGTTGACGTCGAGGACGAGCGCTTCTACGAGCACGGCGGTATCGACCTGTGGGGTATCGCGCGTGCTGCGGTGGCAACCCTCGGCGGCGGACACGAAGGCGCCTCGACTATCACCCAGCAGCTGGTGCGCAACACCATCCTGCAGGAGGAGCAGTTCGACTCGACCATCGAGCGTAAGGTGCGCGAGGCCTACATCGCCGTCAAGATGGAGGACATGTACTCCAAAGACGAGATCCTCATGATGTACCTCAACACCATCTACTACGGCCACGGCGCCTACGGCATCGAGGCCGCAGCCGAGACCTATCTGTCCAAGAGTGCCGCCGACCTCACCCTCGGCGAGGCCGCGCTGCTCATCGGCCTTCCCAACTCGCCCTCGCAGTACGACCCCACGGTCAACCCCGACCTAGCGCTGTCCCGTCGCAACAAGGTCCTCGACAACATGTTGCGCCTGGGCCACATCACGCAGGAGGAGCACGATGCCGCACAGGCCGAGCCCATCACCCTCAACGTGACCGAAATCTCGGGCAGCGGCGTCGACGTATACTCGCAGCCCTACTTTGTCGCCTATGTTAAGCAGCTGCTGGAGCAGGAGTTCTCGACCGACGTGCTCTTTAAGGGCGGCCTGACCGTCAAGACCACCATCGACCCCACGATGCAGCAGGTGGCAGAGAATGCCGTCCGCGAGCAGCTCGACACGCTCTCACTCGACGGCCTGGACATGGGCATGGTCGTCGTCGACCCCAAGACCGGCTACATCAAGTGCATGGTGGGCGGCTACGACTACAACGCCGACGAGAACCACGTAAACCATGCCACGGCCAAGCGTCCCGTCGGCTCCACCTTCAAGGCCTTTACGCTGGCAACTGCCATCCAAAACGGCATGAACCCCAACGTCACCCTCAACTGCAACTCGCCGCTCAAGGCCAAGGGCACCACGACCGAGGTCCAAAACTACGCCAACCATAGCTATGGCAACATCACGCTTAAGCAGGCAACGGCATACTCCTCCAACACCGGCTACATCCAGGTGGCGGAAGCCGTCGGCAACAGCAAGATCATCTCACTCGTCAAAAAGCTCGGCATCGATCCCGCCAAGGACAACATCGAGGACGTTCCCGTCATGACGCTCGGCACCGGCTCGATTTCGCCGCTCGAGATGGCCGCTGCCTACGCGACGTTTGCCAACGGCGGCTACTATCGCCAGCCGATCGCCATCACCGAGATTGACTCTCGTACCGGTTCGGTGCTGTACCAGCACACGGACAATCCCTCACAGGTGCTTACCGAGGGCGAGGCCGCCGCGGTCACCGATGTTCTGTCCGGCGTCATGCAGGGCGGCGGTACGGGCGCTGCTGGCGCCCTGAGCGTCAACCAGCCCTATGCCGGCAAAACAGGCACCACCGACAACACCACCAACCTGTGGTTCTGCGGCTATACCCCGCAGCTGGCGTGCGCCCTGTGGACCGGCTATTCCGCGGGCGAGATCCCCATCCAAAAATACGGCACGGACCTGCTGGGCGACAGCACCAACCTGCCTGTCTTTAAGCGGTTTATGAACACCGTTCTGATCGGTACCGAGCGCGAGGAGTTTGCGACCGGAACGGCGCCCACCTACAAGAACAACAGCGTCTGGAAGTTCTACGGCACCAACAACGCCAAGAAGACGGAGAACGACGACAAGGACGAGAACGAGGACGAAGAGGAAACTACCACAACGACTACCGCGACGACCACGACCACCGAGACCACGGGCGGCGACACCACCGGCGACACCGGTACGACCGGTGGCTCGACTGGCGGCTCCACTGGTGGTTCGACCGGCGGCGATGGCGGCACGCCTACGCCTACGCCCACTCCCGACCCCTCGCCCACGCCTGACGATACGGTCGGCTAGAAATTCATCCGGCCATATGCAACAAGGCCCCCGAGCAGCCTATTGAACTGCTCGGGGGCCTTTTAGTTTGAAGCGACCTGGTGGGCGGTCTTTATACCGGCAGACAAAAAAAGGGGGGCACCGACCAACGTCGATACCCCTTACAAGCCACTATGTCAGCGCGCACGGTGCCGAGCGCACGACCCGCACGCCTACTTGCGAGAATTGCCCAGCTTATTGATCAGCGCCTCAAGACGCTCGCCGTCCTCGGCCGTCTGGGCAATAACCAAAATCGTATCGTTGCCGGCAAGCGAGCCAAGCACATCGGGCAGCTCTGCCGCATCAACAGCGGCGGCGATGCCGGAAGCCGTGCCAGGCTGAGCCTTAATCATAACCAGATTATCGGTGCGCAGAACGCCCGTAACGAGTTCGGAAACCATACGCTGCAGGTGCAGGTCCTCTGCCAGAACATAGATGCCCTCAGGGAGCTTACGCAGCCCCATATCGGCAATATCGCGAGAGACAGTCGCCTGCGTGCAATCAAAGCCCATAGCGCGGAGCTCATCGACCAGCACGCGCTGCGTGCGGACGTCCTTATTGCGCACAATATCTCTAATGGCATCCTGGCGCCCATTGCGTTTTTTAGCCATACAAACCCTCTCTCCAAAAGATGGCGGAGACAATCAATCAGTGATTGAATAGTTTAACGCTATTTGAAGGCTTTTGTGTATAAGAACGCATTTCGAAACAATTCTATGCAAATTTGTTTCGAAATGAGCCGTTTAGGCGGTTTTTACGCCCGTCCGGTTAAGAAAAGCTGCCAGATGCGTACACATCACGCAGCGCGCGGGCTTGGCGCTGGCAATCGGCCCAAACAACAGACCGAGTCCCCGATGGTTGTCCTTGAGCGCGGCGACCATCTGACGGGTTCGAGGCGCCTCGAGCATATCACGCATGCGGGCGGAACGCTCGATTGACGACACTCCATGCGGGCTCAGACACAAATTCTCGATGCAGGCGACCAGTCCGGCAAAGTAGAACTTTTGGCTTGCCAGCTTGAGCCGACCACCGCTATCTGCTTCCGAGAGTGAGTCCGCAAGCTCGTCGAGTGCTCGGATGTCATCGGATACCTTGGCATACATGGTGGGATCAAAGGCATCTGTAAGCTTAGGTGCCGCGGCGTGGAAACAAGCGTCGCCGCAGCCGGACACGAATCGTGCCTGCGAGAGCGCATAAGCCATAAACTCAACCGTACGGTACGCCTTGCCGCACGACAGGCATGCCTCAAACAGCGGACGGCCATACATCACGCCAGAGGTCTGAGCGACTAGGCCGCCCAAAATCAAGTGGGGCAGCCCGGCCACCATCGAAGATTTGCTATCAATGGAAATATGAGTAGCATCCAAGAAGCGCGAATGGCGCTCTCGATGTGCATCATAGCGGTCGAGCGACACCGTGGGGAACACTATGTCTGCCGCTGTATCGCACGCGATATCGACCATCTTGGAAAGGGACTGCGGAGCAAACCACTCATCGCCGTTCATAGCGATGATTTGAGAACCACGCGAGGCAGCAAAACCGGCACGAAGACAAGCACCGCGCTTCGCGTCCTCGACGTCAATCAAATCAATATGGATGTCCCTATCGGCAGCAACTTGAAGCGAATGGCGCACACCGGGCGCAGCATCGCGGCAGACAACGACAATCTGCAAATCGTAGAGGTCTTGGTTCTGGATACTCTCGAGCGCACGCATCGCATAGCTGGGCGAACCTTCTACCACAAGGATCACCGAAAGTCGCGGATGCGAGCCACGTCGAACCAAGTTATCCGTCCTCTCGACAGCAATGAATCAAATCGTGGTTCATGGTACACCCCGGCAATAAAAGCAATGAGACACCGGTTGTATTGCACGCCAAGAACAGATGTTGCACACGTGCAGCCCACAGATGACAGGTGCCGACGAACGGCGCGTCGAGCCCTCCCCTAGTCGAGCACGACAAGCTCGGCGGGATCGTAATCCACGCCCATAAACGTAAGGCCGCAGGCAGGAGCCGTGGGACCCGCAGCGGTGCGATCGCAAGCATCGATGACCTCGCGCATCCACTCGGGTTCACGGCGATGCATGCCAATCTCGACAAGCGTGCCCACGATCGTGCGGACCATCGAATGCAGAAACGCATTGCCCTCGATGGTAAACGTCAGGATGTCCTCGCCAAACGCAACCTCATGGCCAAACTCGGCGCGCATTACGCAGCGGTGCGTAGGTTTGCCCACGGCAGAGGCAACCTTGCAAAAGCTTTTAAAGTCCTGCTCACCCAAAAGCACAGGGCAGGCGGCCGCCATCGAATCGACGTCGAGGGGATAGCGATGCCACCACACAGCACCGCGTGACAGCACGGGCCGCGCATCACGATCGGCAATGCGATAGGTGTAAGTGCGAGAGCGCGCGTCAAAGCGCGCAGAAAAGCCCTTACGAGCCTTGTAGACCTCGTTGATGGCGATATCTTTGGGCAGTAGGGCATCCATAGCCCGCAGCCACCTACGGCGCGTACACGCGAGCTCAGCGTCCGTTACGGGCACGCTGATGTACTGAGCCACGGCATGCACGCCGGCATCGGTACGCCCCGCGCACGTCAGATCGATCGGACGGCGAAGCAGCGTCTCGATGGCTCGACGTAGCTCACCCGCAACCGTCGTCTGTCCCGGCTGCTCGGCAAATCCGCTATACGATGAGCCATCATAGGCCACGCGAAATACGAGCGTGGCGTCAAGCTCGGAAATCGAATTGAAATCAGACGGCGCAGTCATGGGCGCTCCCAACAAACAGGCAATGGCATTTCGACAAAAAAAGAGGGGTACGTGAACGTACCCCTCGAATATAGCCTATGCAGACGGAAAGTCTACTCAGCGGTCTCCTCAGCAGGAGCCTCCTCGACGGCCTCAACCTTCTTGGAAGCAGCGGCCTTCTTGGGGGCCGGAGCAGCCTTCTTGGCCTTAGGCGTGCAAGGCTCGGTGACGAGCTCCATGATAACGATGGGAGCGTTGTCGCCCTTGCGGTTGCCGAGCTTCATGATGCGGGTGTAACCGCCGTTGCGGTCCTGCCACATGCCCTGGGCAGCCTTGTCGAAGATCTCGGCAACGAGCTGCTTATCGCCGAGCTTGGCGATAGCCAGACGACGAGAGTGCAGGTCGCCCTTCTTGGCCCAGGTGATGATCGGGTCGACGACCGAACGCAGCGCCTTAGCGCGGGTCTCGGTGGTCTTGATGCGGTCGTTCTCGAAGAGGGCCTTAGCAAGGCTCTTCTTCATGGCCTTGGTGTGGCTCGCATCGGTGCCGAGCTTCAGGCCCTTCTTAACGTTG
>OMDX01000843.1_pt1 | contig 11221 bp, 5 predicted proteins | sample 1673711 | NCBI WGS metagenome assembly OMDX01 (sample SAMEA103958123, study PRJEB25191) | human gut metagenome
CGCGTACTCCGACAAAATTATTCGTTTTATCCGATTTTCAGCCATGCCGTCACCCGATGGGCCGCAATTGATCAAAGAGTTATACATTATGGAAATATTTTTCCATTTTGCGCCGGGCCGGACACCTATCTTTGCAGGGTCCGGAGACTCCGAAGCCCGTTCGTCCGCGGCCCTCATCCCCGGTCCCAACCTTAAATCTTACGACCTATGAAACGATTGCTTCCATTAATCGCGACGTTGTTCGCCATCGCCTGCTGTGCGGCGCAAAACCTCCGAAAAGTGCCCCTGGCCGATCCTTTCATCCTGCTTTACGACGGGGTGTATTACGCCTATGGCACAGGCGCCGGAAGCGGCATCGAGGTGTGGACATCCCGCGACCTCTTCACGTGGGAGAGGGCCAAAGGCAACGCCCGCGACGGACTGGCCCTGCACCGCACGGATGTCTGGGGCGAAAAATGGTTCTGGGCGCCCGAGGTCTACCGGCTGAATGACAAATTCTACATGTATTTCACGGCCGAAGAGCACATCTGCGTCGCCACCTCCGACTCGCCGCTGGGTCCTTTCGTACAGGAGACGCGGCAACCGATGATCGCCGATGAAAAGTGCATCGACAACACGCTGTTCATCGACGACGACGGCCGGGCGTACATGTATTTCGACCGGTTCAACGACGGGCTGAATATCTGGGTCGTCGAGCTGGAAGACGACTGCACGACGCTGAAAAAAGAGACGATGCGCCCCTGCATCCATGTTTCGCAGGAGTGGGAAAAGGTCTGGCCCCGCGTCAACGAAGGCTGCTTCGTGATCCGGCGGAACGGCACTTACTACATGACCTATTCGGCCAACAGCTACGAAAGTCCCTTCTACGGCATCGGCTGCGCCACGGCCGACTCGCCGCTGGGCCCCTGGACCAAATACGACCGCAATCCGCTGTTGCAGAATCCCGGCGAACTGGTCGGCGTCGGGCACAGCGCCCTGTTCCGGGACAAGGCGGGCAACCTGAAGATCGTTTTCCATGCCCACAAAAGCAAAGGCGCGATCCATCCGCGGGAAATGTATATCACCGACGTGCGTTTCCGCCCCGTCGAGGGCGGCTGCCGGATGGAGATCGACCCCGGATACTCGCCGGCCCTGATCGCTGAATGAACGACGCCCGGATGCAGCATGTGCATCCGGGCATCGTTTTTACAGGAGGGCGAAACCGGCCTCGCGATCAATAGAACGTCCCTTTCGGGGCGAAAATCGCATACCCGAAATTGAAGGTCAGGTACATGTTGCGCCAGTTTTTCAGGTCGTATTTCGTCAGCGCGAGGCTCACGGGACCGATCGGCGTGTGGTAGACCAGCGACGCCTCGGCGATATAATGCCAGCGCTCGTCGGGATTCTTCAGGGGGTTGAAGTCCCGTTTTTCACGGAACATGGTGTAGAACCCCGTCCGGAAGAAGCAGTTGGGCAGCAGGTCGAAGGTCGGCATCAGGCCCCACGCCGCAAAGCGTTTGCCCCGGAAATCGGGCATGTAGATCATCCGGGCATGCGGCACGGGCGCATAGTCGGGCATCGACATCAGGGTCGCGGATTCGGTCCGGAACCGCGGGTGGTTGGTCCACACGGCATCGACGTTCAAACCGAACGAGAACCAGCTGACGCCCGGCACATCGAAGAACTTGTCCCACGAAAAACGCCCTCCGAACCACTGTCGGGTTTCGCGCGAAATGAAGTCTTTCGCATCGTAAGGCTGGTATTTGTCGCGTCCGGCGACATAGATGGCCGAGAGATGCAGTTCGGAACCGCGGCGGGGATAGAGGAACTTGTCGAGCGTATTGCGGGCGACCCCGGCCCGCAGGCCGAAGAACGAGAAGCGCGAATGGTCGGTGTCGTCGGCGAACAGCACGTCCGAATCGTAGCGGTAGTTGACGTGTCCGGCGTTGGCGCGCAGCGTCAGGAGGCTGCGGTGGGTCAGCGGCATCCCCACGCCCGTCGAAAAGAAGCTCTCGCTGTTCTTGACCTGCTGGGCGTTGCGGACCTTGGTGACGTTGCCGAAGTAGCCGTGGCGGAAGTTGCGGACCGCGAAGTTGTAGGAATAGTCGAGGAAAATCGGCTTCCAGGCGTAGAAATCCGTGCGGCCGCCGACCGCACCCCACGTGTAGATGGGCCCCAGATAGAGGTCGGCTCCCAACTGCTGCGACACGCGGCCGATCCAATGGTGGTTGACGCCGATGTAAGCCTGGTTGAAAGCCGTCGAGGAGATGTTGCCGCCGATCAGGAACCGGAGGTTTTCGCGTGCGGACATCTTCAGCTTGACCGAATACCGTTCCCGCAGCGGGTCGTACCGGAATTTGGGGTATTCGACCGAAAATTCGTCGTTGCCTATGACGGAGAAGAAGTCGTCGCGGAATTCGGGGAAACTCATCTGCCGCTGCCGTCCGTCGTAGGTGTCGTCCAGCCGCATGACGTCACGTACATAGGCCGTTTGTGCATGGGTGAGTCCTTCGAACTCGTAGTCGTCGAAGATGATCGGGGGACATTTTTCGCGGAAAGCCGCCCGCTTGGTGCGGATCTCTTCGGGCGTGACGATGCGGTGGATTTTTTCCCGCAGGGCCGGAATCTGGGCCAGTGCGTCGCGGTAGCCCGCTTCGATGATCGAATCGGCGCTGTTGAAATCGAGCATGCTGACATTGACAGCCCGGTTGATCATCAGACTGCGTCCTTCGGGCATGTCGTAGTTGGTCTTGTTCATGGCCAGCGAGAAGGCTTGATCGACGAGCGAACTGTTCTCCGTGATGTCGTTGTTTCCCGACGTGCATTTGCTGCCGATCAGGAAATCGGGATGGAACTCCTTGTCGAGGGGTTCCCAGGGGAAGTTGTCGTAGATGCCGCCGTCGTAGAGTAGCATCGTGTCGATTTTCATGGGTTTGAACGCCAGCGGAATGGACATCGACGAACGGATCGCTTCGCCCATGTCGCCCTTGCGCAGCACCACCGGACGGCGGGTGTTCATATCGCTCGCCACGCAGAGGAACGGCACCATCAGGCTGTCGAAGTCCCGCCGGGAAGCTGTCGTGGCCGGGCCGAACAGGTCGGCGAGGGCCAGGTCGATCTGATTCGAGGAGATCAGGTACGAAGGCAGGCGGAAACGGCTCGCGTTGGGGTCGTCCGGGTGGTCCTTCATGTTGAGGCGGATCGAGAGGAAGATCGGGGTGCCGGTATTGCGGCGGTAGTAGGGCAGGTAGCTGGGGTCGATGCGCCCCGAAACCCACTGTTTGACCACACCCGAAGCGACGATCCGGCGCATCTCTTCGGGGGAGTATCCTGCGGCGTACATGCCCGCGATGATCGAACCCATCGAGGTTCCCGACACGTAGTCGATCGGAATGCCGCTCTCTTCGAGTGCCTGCAATACGCCGATATGGTAAAGTCCTTTGGCTCCGCCGCCGCTCATGACCACCCCGACGCTCTGGGCCGCTGCCGGAAGGGTGAAAAGCATTCCCGCCGCGAGAAAAGAGAGGAATTTCCGCTTCATATCCTGATATTTTTATTAACTTTGCCTATTAAACCGTGCGTAAAAGTACAAAATAAAGCGTAAACTTTAGGTTATGAACGATAAAATCAACGAGCTGCTCGAACGGGTGGAGGCATTCAAACCCAAAGCTGCGGCCGAGATCGAGGATTTCCGAATCCGGATGCTGGGGAAAAAAGGCGAGCTGACGGCCCTCATGGAGGAGTTCAAGAGCGTGGCGCCCGAGCTGAAACGGGAGTTCGGCCAAAAGCTCAACAACCTCAAGAACCGGACGCAGGAGCGGATCAACGCCCTGCGGGGGCAACTTGCGGACGCCGCCGGGGACTCTTCGCAGCGGATTCCCGACATGAGCCGTCCCGGTTCTGCGGAGGAGCTGGGTTCGCGCCATCCCATTTCGCTGGTGACCAACCAGATCGTCGAGGTATTCTCGCGGCTGGGCTATACGGTGGCCGAGGGTCCCGAGATCGAGGACGACTGGCATGTCTTCTCGGCGCTCAACTTCCCGCCCGAGCATCCGGCCCGCGACATGCAGGATACGTTCTTCATCGCCAAGAACCCCGACGTGCTGCTGCGGACCCACACCTCGTCGATTCAGGTGCGGACGATGGAGCGGCAGAAGCCGCCGATCCGGGTGATCTGCCCGGGCCGCGTCTTCCGCAACGAAGCGATTTCTTACCGCGCACACTGCATCTTCCACCAGATCGAGGGACTCTATATCGACGAGGGCGTGTCGTTCGCCGATCTGAAACAGTCGATCCTCTACTTCGCCAAGGAGGTTTTCGGCGAGAACGCCACGATCCGCATGCGCCCCTCGTACTTTCCCTTCACCGAACCGTCGGCCGAGGTCGATGTGTCGTGCAACCTCTGCGGCGGCAAGGGCTGCAACGTCTGCAAGGGCACGGGTTGGCTGGAGATCATGGGCTGCGGCATGGTCGATCCCAATGTGCTGGAGGCCAACGGAATCGATTCGAAGAGATATTCCGGGTTCGCGTTCGGCATGGGGGTAGAGCGTATCGCCATGCTCAAATACGGCGTGAAGGATCTGCGGCTCTATTTCGAGAACGACGTGCGGTTCCTGCATCAGTTCGATACGGTGCTTTAAGCGCTGCGGTACACTTCCCGGGTCGGGGAGCGGCGAATCGCCCGCCGGATGCCGGGATGTTCCGGGGATGAAGTGCCGTATCGTTCGCGGGAATACGAAAAGCGGTTCTCCGACGTTTTCCCGACAGACGAAGGGAGGGGCTGCGTCTTGTCCATTGCACTCTTCCGGCGAAGAACGAAGATACAAACTCAACGATTTCAATGAAGCGGATGCTTGCGATTCTGGTGCTCTGCACGGCTTTCTCCACGGGGTTCGTCCCGCAGGGAGAGGCGTTGCCCGCACCTGCGGCGGAGGCCTCGTGGCCCGACTCGCTGCGACCGACCGAATACTATACCGAGGGTGTGAAAAAACTCCTGATCGGAGAGGACACCCTGGCGGCCCGGGCACTGTTCCTGCAGGCCCTGGAGCTCGATTCCGCGTATGCTCCGGCCTGGTTCCGCCTCTCTTCGGTGACTCCCGACGGCGATCCGCAGGGTACGGCGTGGGCACGGCGTGCTTACCGGCTGGACTCGCTCAACAAGTGGTACGGGCAGCTTTACGGGCAAAAACTGCTTGCTGAGGGAGAACTCGACAAGGCGCGTCCGCTGTTCGTGCGGCTTTCGGCGCTCGACCCGACCAATCCCGACAACATTCGTATTCTGGCGATCCTGTACCAGCAGGCCGGGATGCCCTATTCGGCGATCGATATGCTCGATTCGGCCGAGATGCGTTTCGGTAAAATGCCTTTGTTGGGGGCGATGAAACGCCAGTTGCTGATTCGCACGGGGCAGTTGGACCGTGCGCTGGCCGAAGCCAGGGAGATGGCCGAGGCGATTCCTTACGAAGCGGAAAACCACGTGATTCTGGCCGACCTGTACGGTGCTGCCAAACAGGATTCGTTGGCCATAGCCGAGTATAACCGGGCGTTGGAGATCGACTCCATGAATGTCCCGGCGCTGGCTTCGCTCGCCGAATTCTACAACAAGCGCAACGATTCGCATGCTTATCTGGCCGTGTCGAAAAGGCTTTTCGAAATCGACGAGCTCCCCTTGTCGGAAAAGGTCCGCATTTTCCGGCAGCTGACGCTCGACGTCCGTTTTTACCGGGACAACTTCTTTCAGCTCAACGACTTGATTTCGACGCTTGCGATCCGCTATCCCGACGATAAGGACGTCGTCGAACTGTATGCGCAGCACCTGATCAATGCCGGGGAGCTGGAACAGGCGTTGACCCTTTACAAGCTGCATCTGGCCGACCAGCCTCCCCAGTTGGACTATTACCGTGCGGTGATCGACATCGAAACTTACCGCAAGCGGCTCGATTCGGTTTATCTGTATATCGACCGGGCGCTCGAGGTTTTCCCCGGAAATACCGAGCTGTATGCCCGCAAGGGACACGCCCAGGGGTATGCCGGAAAGTTGTCGCAATCGATCGGCAGCTATAAGAAAGCCCTCGAATACGCCGATACGGACTCCCTGCGCGGGGCCGTGTGGGGATATATCGGCGATGTTTATCACCAGATGGAGGAGGCCGGACGGAAGGACTCGGAACGGGACAAATACCGCCGCCGGTGTTTCGAGGCTTACGACCGTTCGCTACATTATTACTACGATAACCCGATGGTGCTCAATAACTACGCCTATTTTATAAGCGAATCGTCCCGGGATCCCCGTCAGCTCGACCGGGCCTTTGCCATGGCAGCCCGCGCGGTGGAGCTGGACGGCAACAACGCCACGCTGTTGGATACCTATGCCTGGGTGCTGTTCCGTCTTGGACGACTGCAGGAGGCTCGTCGAACGATGCAGCAGGCGATCTCTTTCGACCGCAGCGAGAATCCGGAACTCTACCTGCATTACGGGGACATCCTGGCGGCTCTCGGGGAGAAGTTCATGGCCGAAACCTACTGGCGCAAAGCGCTGGAGAAGGGATATGACGATCCCCGGGCGATCGAAGAGCGTATCCGGCAACTCAAATCCAAGCCCTGATTATGCGACAAGCCTTGAACCATTCGTATCGTTTCCCGCAGCGGGCGGAGTCGGTCCGCACGCTGTGTATTCGTTTGCCGAAGGTCGTTTTGTTTCTTTTCCTTCTACTTGGTGCAGGGTCGCTTGCGGCCCAGAATACCGACCAGCAGATCGCGGCGCAGAAACGGTTGATCGCCGACCTCGAAAAGCAGATCGCCCGGGAGGAACAGGAGATTTCGAAGCTCAAGAAGGGACGTGCCTCGGCCGAGGAGACGGTGCGCCGTCTGGCCCGTCAGATCGATTCGCGCAACCAGCTGCTCGACGTGACGGAGCGGGATGCCCGCAAGCTCGAGGTCGAGGTGGCCCGTACGGACAGCGTGGCCCGGGGGCTGTCGGCATCGCTCGACGCCCATAAACGGCGCTATGCCGAGATGGTGCGCGAGGCATACCGCAACTACAAACACAACAATTATCTGACCTACCTCTTCTCTTCGAGCGACTTCAATCAGGTGGCCCGCCGCATCACCAATCTGCGGGAGGTGGCGGCCATGCGGGAACGGCAGATGGAGCAGATCGTGACGCTTTCGGAGCAGGTGTCCGTCGAGCGGACCCGGCTGACCGGGCAGCAGCGGGCGCTGGATTCGGTGAAGCGCAGCCTGACCACGCAGCGGACCCGCCTGCAGAAAGATTCGCAGGCGGCGCGTGCCAACATCAAGCAGCTCTCCAAGAAGGAAAAAGCTGCCCTGCAACAGAAAATCGCCCGCGAGCAGCGGCTTGACGTGGCGATCGACGAGTTGCGCAAGCTGACCCGGGGCAACAAGGAGGGCAACACCTTTACGGCGAAGACTTCGAATCTGCGGCTGCCGGTGGTCGGCGGCGGGGTGAAGCGCTACAAGGGCAATATGGCCGAGATCGCGGGGCCGAAGGGGGCGCAGGTGATTTCGATCTACGAAGGCAAGGTCGTCGAGGTGAAGCGCAACCGGATCACCAATAAATACGACGTCTATATAGCCCACGGCGAATACATCTCTTCGTATGCCAACCTCAATTCCGTGACGGTGGGCAAGGACGACAAGGTGGCCCGCAACCAGCAGATCGGAACGATCGGGTCGGGGGTCGATGTGATGACCATGCAGCCCGAGTACAAGATGGTGTTCGGTATTTACGGACCGTCGCCCAAAGTACAGATGCGTGCTTCGGATTGCTTCAAAAAATAACCGTCTATGGCCGTACGCTATTATACCGATGACTGTACCTATCGCCTGCCGCAGAAACGGCTCACGGCCGCGTGGCTGGACCGCGTAGCCCGGGAAGAGGGGTATGAACTGGGGGATGTGACCTATATTTTTTGCTCGGCGGCCCGCCTGCTGGATATGAACCGGCAGTTCCTCGGGCACGACTACTATACCGACGTCATCACGTTCGATTACAGCGACCGCAAGGGCGCCCGGATCGTGTCGGGCGATATTTTCATCGATGTGGAAACCGTTGCGGACAATGCACGCGAATACGGCGCCGCGAAGCTGACCGAAATGCGCCGCGTGGTGGTGCACGGTTTGCTCCATCTGTGCGGACAGAAGGATAAGACACCCCGTGCGAACGCTCAAATGCACCGTAAGGAGGATCACTACCTCCGACAGTGGGATGAGCTGTCCAAAGGGCTGAAATAGGGCTTTGCGAGGGAATCCGGTCGCGGAGTTGCGGGTCCCTTTCCCGGTAGGGTTATTTTTAATGCCTGAAATATCCCGTAAAATCGTTCGAATATACCATAAGGGTCGATTCTTCCCGACGGCGGAATGGGCGGTTCAAGGTGCTGAAAAGACGGTTTGCAGAGGGATCCGGCCGCAGGGTTGCGAACTCTTTCACGAAAGGATGTATTTTTAACGCCTGAAATGCTCCTTAAAATCGTTCGAATATACCATAACGGTCGGTTCTGTTCCCGACGGCGGAATGGACCGTTAAAGACGCTGAAACGGCGGTTTATGGGCGGATTCGTCTTTTGTTTGGAACCGGTTCCCGAAAAAAGATGGATTTTCCCCGGCAATCGTATATTTCAATGTCCGTCATTCGACGGTCGTTCGTTCGCGGCCGGAGGCCGTGTCTGTAATGCCGACTCTCTCTTAAGTCCTTTCTTCGGAGGGGAATTCGGGTCGTTACGTTTCCAAAAAGAACGCTGTAATCGCGTTTTCCTTCGTTGGGACTGAAGCGGACGACTTCGCTTGCGGGACGTGTTTCGGAGGTTTCTGGCTGCGGTGGCTGCGGCAGCAGTTGTGGGGGCTGTCGATCGGGTCCGCCGTGCGGCGAATCGGTAGCCGGGAGAGGTGGACTGCGAAGATTCGGCTTTCGGAGGAGGCGTTTCCGCCGTGCGGGGACGGATCCGGCCGTTGGTTGTGTCCGCAACCCTTTAATCGTTTGTATTCTTCGGGAATGTGGCGGCAGGGATTACCGGTTCCTTGCCGGAGAGAAGTTTATTTTTGCGGGAAAATGCTGACAAAGTTCGGGATTTTCCCGCGCGGGTCGCCGGAGTGTGCCGGAAGCGGGGAGAATCCGTTTTTGTTGGGGCAGCCCGTATTTGCTGATCTTTTCGGCGCTGCGGCGACGTTTTGCCGCGAGGTTGCCGTTTTCGATCCGACTTTCGCCGTCGGACGGCGGATAGCTGGGCGAAAGTTCCCGTTGCGTGCGGTTTCGGCTTTTTCGGATAAGCGACTTTGTTCGTATCTTTGCCGTGCGGCGGTCGGTCGTCGGATTGACGGCCGGCGGTGTTTTCCGCAATTCATGGAAAAGGAGATATGGTTTTACATTACGATATCATCGTGGTCGGCGGCGGTCATGCCGGCTGCGAGGCGGCTTCGGCGGCAGCGCGGCTCGGCTCCCGCACGCTGCTCGTGACGATGGACATGACCAAGTTGGCCGATATGTCTTGTAATCCGGCCGTAGGCGGTGTTGCTAAAGGACAGATAGTCAGAGAGATAGATGCTTTAGGAGGGCAGATGGGACGGATTACCGACCTTACGGCTGTCCAGTTCCGCATGCTCAACCGCTCGAAAGGGGCGGCGATGTGGAGTCCCCGGGCCCAGTGCGATAAGTCGCGTTTCTCGGCCGAATGGCGGCGTACGCTGGAGAATACCCCCAACCTCTATCTTTGGCAGGACACTGCGGTCGAACTGCTCTTCGGGCAGCGGCCTGCGGAGGAGGGTCGGCCGCAAGTGCGCGGGATTCGGACACAGATGGGGGTGGAGTTCTCGGCCGACTGTGTGATCCTGACTGCCGGGACGTTTCTGGCGGGGGTGATGTATTGCGGTCGTTCACACGCCGAGGGCGGCCGTGCGGGGGATTCGGCTTCGCACGGAGTGACCGAATCGCTCGTGGCGATGGGTTTCGAAGCCGGCCGGATGAAGACCGGGACCCCTGCACGACTCGATGCGCGGACGATCAATTTCGAAATTCTGGAACCGCAATACGGGGATGAAAATCCCTCGAAATTTTCCTTTTCCGCCGATACGCATCCGGTGCAGAATCAGCTTCCGTGCTTTTTGGTCTATACTTCGAAGAAGGTGCATGACATTCTGCGGAAGGGTTTCGGCGATTCGCCGCTTTTCAACGGTACGATCCGGGGGATCGGTCCCCGTTATTGCCCGAGTATCGAGGACAAGCTCAACACATTCGCCGATAAGGACCAGCACCAGCTTTTTCTCGAGCCGGAGGGTCGTTCGACCAACGAATATTATCTGAACGGGTTCTCCTCGTCGTTGCCCTGGGACATTCAGTGGGAGGCATTGCACGCCATCGAGGGGTTCGAGGATCTGCATATTTTCCGTCCGGGTTATGCGATCGAGTACGACTATTTCCTGCCGACGCAACTGCACCATTCGCTCGAAACCAAGCTGGTGGACGGACTCTATTTCGCCGGCCAGATCAACGGGACGACCGGCTATGAAGAGGCCGGGGCGCAGGGGTTGATGGCCGGTATCAATGCGCATCGCCGCAGGATGGGGGAGGAACCGCTGGTATTGGCACGCGACGAAGCCTACATCGGGGTATTGATCGACGACCTGGTGACCAAAGGGGTGGACGAGCCTTATCGTATGTTCACCTCGCGTGCCGAGTATCGGATTCTCTTGCGGCAGGATAATGCCGACATTCGATTGACTCCGATCGGATATAAAATCGGGCTGATTTCGCAAAAAAGGTACGATAGTTTCTGCAAAAAAAATCGACTCGTAGAATCGCTCGTAGCATTCGCTCGCGGACTGAGTGTCAAACCGGACGAAATTAACGACTGTTTGAAATCGCTCGGTTGCGACCCGATTTCGCAAGGTCGGAAACTGCACGACTTGTTGATGCGTAACAATGTGACCTTCGATCTGCTCTCGGGTGTTTTGCCGAAGCTCGGCGATTTTCTGCGCGAGCAGGAGATGGATGCCGAGGTCGTCGAGGAAGCCGAGATCCAGATCAAGTACAAGGGGTATATCGAACGGGAAAAATTCATTGCCGACAAATTGCATCGCCTGGAGAATATCCGTATCCCGGCCGATTTTGATTTCCATTCGATGAATGCCCTAACGATCGAAGCCCGGCAGAAACTCACCCGAATCCGACCTGCAACGATAGGGCAGGCTTCCCGTATTCCCGGAGTTTCTCCGGCGGATGTGAATGTGT
>OMDX01000847.1_pt1 | contig 11205 bp, 12 predicted proteins | sample 1673711 | NCBI WGS metagenome assembly OMDX01 (sample SAMEA103958123, study PRJEB25191) | human gut metagenome
AGCAGATCGCGGTCATCCTCACGCAGTACATGTTCCATGTCCTCAAGATGGAGCGCACGTGGACGCCCGCCGACCTGAGCACGTTCCCGGACGGTGCGAACGTGAGCGGCTGGGCGAAGGAGGCCATGCAGGATGCGGTCGCGCTCGGCCTCATCAATGGCACCAAGACGCCTGACGGCAAGGTCTATCTCGACCCGCAGGGCAGCGCCGCCCGCCAGCAGGTTGCGACGATCCTGATGAACTTCTGCCAGAACGTGAAGAAGTAACATAACGGTATTTTTCGCAGATGCACCCCGGAATGCGCCGGGGTGCATCTTTTTGCCGCGCAGAAAACATTTTGCTTTCTTTTTGCCGCTGTACGTGGTACACTATACTGTACAATTTTATCAGGAGGTATTTTTCTATGCCGGAAAATTATATTACTTGCCAGGATGAAAAGGGCAGCATCAATATCTCTGAGGACGTCGTTGCCGCGATGGTGCGCGCAGCGATCACGGAAGTGGACGGCGTCGCCGGGATCGCGACCTCTGCCGGGACGGAGCTGGCCGAGCTGCTCGGCATCAAGTCCGCTGCCAAGGGCATCAAGGTGCAGATCGTTGACGGCACGATGACGGTCGACACGATCATCACGGTGCGCTATGGCTGCAGCGTTGTGGCCGTTGCCAGAGCGGTGCAGGAGTCCGTCACGAGCGCGGTGGAGTCCATGACCGGTATCGGCAAGCCCATCGTCAACGTGCACGTGTCCGGCGTGGCGTTTGACAAATAAGGAAAAGCAGGAGAAATCACTATGACAAGAACGGTTGCGCGTGAGATCGCGATCCAGCTCAGCTTTGCCGCGCAGCTCGCCGGGGAGGACGCCCGCGAGACGGCGGATGCATTTTTCAGCCGGGAGTATTTCGCGACACTGGCGGAGGAAGATCCGCTGTTCCGGGAGTATCCGGACGATACGCAGCTTGACTACATCCGCCGGCTGACCGGCCTGGTCTATGACCATATGTACGAGCTCAACCACATGATCGAGAAATATGCCCGCGGCTGGCGGCTTGAGCGCATCTCGCGCACCGCTGCGGCGATCATGCGCTGCGCCATGTGCGAGATCCTTTATATGGACGATGTGCCGAATGCCGCTGCGATCAACGAGGCTGTGCAGCTTGCCAAGGGCTATGAAGAGCCGGAGACGGTCGCGTTCATCAACGGCGTGCTCGGAAGCTTTGTGCGCGGTGAGCTTGCGCAGGAAGCAGAGCCCACCGCAGAGGCGGAAGCAGTGCCCTCCGAGACGCCGGGCGAGGTGCTCGCTCCGTCGGAAGAAGGCTGCACAGAAGGCTGAAATGGAGCGTACATCCTTTACTGTCACAGAGCTCAATGCCCATATCAAGCAGCTTCTGGACGCTGATATGCTGCTCGGAAACGTCTGCGTGACGGGCGAACTGTCAAACTATAAGGTCTATCCGTCCGGACACCACTACTTCACGCTCAAGGATGCCGAGAGCAGCCTGCGCTGCGTGATGTTTCGCAGCAGCGCACAGTCGCTGCGCTTTCGTCCGGCGAGCGGCATGAGCGTGGCAGCGGTCGGCCGCATCGCTGTCTATCCGCGCGACGGCGCGTATCAGCTCTATTGTACGCGGTTGATCCCCGGCGGTGTCGGCGATTTGTATGCTGCTTACGAGCAGCTCAAAGAACAGCTGCAAAAAGAGGGACTGTTTGACCGCGCACACAAAAAACCGCTGCCGCAGTTTCCGCAGCGGATCGCCGTGATCACGTCGTCCGCCGGTGCGGCGGTGCGCGATATCATCCGCGTGCTCGGCAAGCGCTGGCCGGCCAGCGAGGTCGTGCTGCTGCCTGTGCGCGTTCAGGGTGCGGAAGCTCCGGCGGAGATCGCCGGGGCGATTCGTTATGCCAATCGCTATCAGGTGGGTGATCTCATTATCACCGGACGCGGCGGCGGCTCGATCGAGGACCTGTGGGCGTTTAACGACGAGCGCGTTGCGCGCGCGATCTATGACTCGGACATTCCGGTTATCTCCGCCGTCGGTCACGAGCCGGATGTGACCATCTCGGACTTTGTGGCTGACCTGCGCGCGGCGACACCGTCCAATGCGGCGGAGCTTGCCGTGCCGAATGCGGAGGATCTGCGCGAGACGCTGCGCAGCTATGACATCCGCATGACGCAGGCGATGCGCAAGCAGATGACGCAGCGCCGCGCCGCGCTGGAGAATTTGGCCGGCCGGCGCGTTTTGCAGTCTCCGGCGGCGTATTTTGATCTCCGTCGGGTGGAGCTTGACTACACCCGCAGCCGCCTGATCGCGGCGGGTGAACGCTATCTTGCCTCACGCAGGCAGACCTTTGCACAATGTGCGGCGGCGCTTGATGCGATGAGTCCGCTCAAGGTGCTCGGCCGCGGCTATGCCGTGGCGTCAGACGCGGCCGGGGCGGTCCTCCGCTCGGCAGGACAGGTTCAGCCCGGAGATGCGATCCGCGTACAGCTTCAGGATGGTGCGCTGCACTGCACCGTGAACAACAGGGAGGAAGCACATGGCAAAACAGAAACTGACCTTTGAAGCGTCCATGCAGCGGCTGGATGAGATCGTCAAGCAGCTGGAAAAGGGCGATGTGCCGCTCGATGCGTCGCTGGCGCTGTTTGAGGAGGGCTCGCACCTGCTCAAAACCTGCAATGCGCTGCTCGATACCGCTGAGCAGAAAGTTGTGCAGCTGAAAAAAGGGAGTGACGGTGCGCCCGTCGAGCTCCCGTTTGAAACAGAGGAATGACGCATGGATTATCAGACGCAGTATTACGAATATAAGGCGCTTGCGGATGCGGCGCTCAATACGTACTTTACGGACACGAGCGTGTCCTATCACCGTCTGCTTGAGGCGATGCACTACAGCCTTGCTGCCGGCGGCAAGCGGCTGCGCCCGGTGCTCGTGCTCGCGTTTTGCGCTGCCTGCGGCGGAGACGTGCGCGCGGCGCTTCCGGTCGCGTGCGCGGTCGAGATGGTGCATACTTATTCGCTGATCCATGACGACCTGCCGTGCATGGACAATGACGATCTGCGCCGCGGCAAGCCGACCAACCACGTAGTGTTCGGCGAGTGCACGGCGACGCTTGCGGGCGACGCGCTGCAGGCGGAGGCGTTCCGCACGATCCTCTCGACGGAGCTGCCGGCGGAAATGCGCGCCGAGTGTGCACGGCTTCTTGCCGAGGCTGCGGGTGAAAACGGTATCTGCGGCGGACAGCAGCTCGACATGGAGGGCGAGGGTAAGGTGCTCACGAAGGAAGAGCTGATGGACATCAATGACCGCAAAACGTCGGCGATGATCTATGCCGCCTGCCTCATGGGCGTGACCTGCGGCAGCGGAAACGAGCGGCAGCGCGAGGCGGCGGCGAAATATGCCAAGGCGCTCGGTCTGGCCTTCCAGATCCGCGACGATATGCTCGATGTCATCAGCACGGAGTCGGAGCTCGGCAAGCCTATCGGCTCGGACGCGCGCGAGGGGAAGAATACCTTCATGGCACTCTACGGTCTTGAACGCTGCGGCGCGTATGTGCATGAGCTGTCCGAGCAGGCGGCAGCCGCTGTGCACGGCGCATTTGCAGACAGCGCGTTTTTGCAGCAGCTTGCCCGCTCACTTGCAGACCGGAAAAACTGAACCAACGAAACACCGGCATCCGGTGAAAATACGAAAAGTGTCGGCTTACACTTGTAAAGTCCGGCACTTTTTGTTATAGTATAGATTGTATTATTATACGATACGTGAGGTATTCTGTTTTGAGTATATTAGAGCGAATCCATTCACCGGCTGACCTGAAGGCGCTGCCGGCGGGAGAAATTCCGGAGCTGTGTGCGGAACTTCGTTCTTTTCTGGTGCAAAGTCTCTCGAAAACCGGCGGACATCTCGCCTCGAACCTTGGCGCGGTGGAGCTTACGGTCGCAATCGACCGTGTCTACAATACAGAGCGCGACCGGCTCGTATTCGACGTCGGACACCAGAGCTATGTGCACAAGCTCCTGACCGGGCGGCGCGAAGCGTTTTCGACGCTGCGGCAGTTCGGCGGCATCGCCGGCTTCCCGAAGCCGGACGAAAGTGTGCACGATGCATTCGTAGCAGGCCATGCCTCTACGTCGATCTCCGTTGCGCTGGGTATGGCGCGGGCGCGCACGCTCATGGGGGAGAATTATGACGTCATTGCCCTCATCGGTGACGGTGCGCTGACAGGCGGCTTGGCCTATGAGGGGCTGTCGGACGCCGGGCAGAGCGGTGAGCCTATGGTCATCGTGCTCAATGACAACGGCATGTCGATCAACAAAAACGTCGGCGGCATGGCAACGCTTCTGTCGAAGCAGCGTGTCAAGCCGGGGTATCTGCATTTTAAGCGGTTTTATCGCAGCACTGTCGGAAAAGCGCCCGGGCTTTATCGGGTATTGCATCACATCAAGGAGCATGTGAAAGATCTTGTCCTGCCGAACAATATGTTTGACGACATGGGCTTTTATTACATCGGACCTGTCGACGGGCACGATGAGCCGCAGCTGGAAAAAATGCTGCGCTGGGCGCGCGACCTGCGTCAGCCGGTGCTGCTGCACGTGGTGACGCAAAAGGGCAAGGGCATCTCGTATACCGAGCAAGCGCCGGAAAAATACCACGGCGTCAGCTCGTTCGACCCTGTGACCGGCGCACTGCCTGCGTCGAAGCCGGACTTTTCGCACGTGTTCGGTCAGACGCTTTCGCAGCTTGCGGACGAAGATCCGACCGTCGTCGCCATCACGGCGGCCATGCTGACCGGAACGGGGTTGGAGACGTTTGCCAAGGCGCATCCCGAGCGTCTGTATGACGTCGGCATCGCCGAGGGGCACGCCATCACGATGGCCAGCGGCATGGCAAAGCAGGGACTCAGGCCGGTTGCAGCGATCTATTCGAGCTTTTTGCAGCGTGCGTATGATATGCTCATCCATGACACGTCGCTACAGCGGCTGCACCTTGTGCTTGGCGTTGACCGCGCCGGTATCGTCGGCAACGACGGTGATACGCACAACGGCTGCTTTGATATCAGTTATCTGAGCTCCGTGCCGTATATGCGCATCCTCTGCCCGGCGAGCTTTGCCGAGCTGCGCGCCATGCTGCGCAAGGCAGTCACGGAGCTGGAGGGACCGGTCGCCGTGCGCTATCCGCGCGGCGGAGAGGGCGCATATCAGGCGTGCTCGCTCGAACCGGTCACGGTTTTGCGCGAAGGCAGCGACCTGACACTGCTGACCTATGGCATCGTCATCAACGATGTCCTGCAGGCGGCGCAGCTGCTTGCCCAGCAGGGAATCTCTGCAGAGGTCGTGAAGCTTGCGCAGGTCGCGCCGCTGGAAGCTGCCCCGGTGCTTGCATCGCTGCAAAAGACAGGGCGGCTGCTGGCGGTCGAGGATGTGTGCGCTGCCAACTGCATCGGAGAACAGGTACTGTCTGCAGCGGAGCAGGCAGGGCTGCCAATGAAAGAGGCCCGGCTGCTGAATCTCGGCAGCGGCATCATCCCGCACGGCGCACCGGATGTACTCAAAACGGCGTATGGCCTGGACGCGCAGGCCATTGCAGCCGCTGCACAGGCACTGTGCGCAAATGACAGAGAGAAGGGGAACGGCGCATGAAGAAGGTACGACTCGACCAGCTCGTCTTCGATCAGGGGCTGAGCGAGAGCCGCGAACGCGCGAAGGCGATCATTATGAGCGGTGTTGTCTATGTCAACGGCCAGCGCGCGGACAAGCCGGGCGCGCAGGTCGCGCCGGATGTGAACATTGAGGTGCGCGGCAACACGCTGCCCTATGTCAGCCGCGGCGGTTTTAAGCTGGAAAAGGCGCTCAAGGTCTTTCCCGTTGACCCGACCGGTCTGACGTGCATCGACTGCGGCGCTTCTACCGGCGGTTTTACGGATGTGCTGCTGAAAAACGGCGCTGCGAAGGTCTACGCCGTCGACGTCGGTTACGGTCAGCTCGCATGGAGCCTGAGAAACGATGCGCGCGTCATCTCCATGGAGCGCACGAACGTGCGCTATATCACCGCCGAGCAGATCCCCGAACCGCTGGATCTTGCGGTCATGGATCTGTCCTTTATCTCTGTAAAACTGATCTTGCCGGCGGTCTGCCCGCTGCTCAAGGATGACGCAGAGGTCGTGTGCCTCATCAAGCCGCAGTTTGAAGCCGGGCGCGAAGAGGTCGGCAAAAAGGGCGTTGTCCGCGACCCGAAGGTACATCTTGAGGTGCTGGAGAGTTTTCTGGCGTTTGTTCCCGGTGCGGGCTACACCGTCATGGGACTGGATTATTCGCCCATAAAGGGACCCGAGGGCAACATCGAGTATCTCGGCTACCTACGCAAGGGCAGCCATGACGCGCCGCAGCTCGATCCGGCTGCCGTTGTTGCACAGTCGCACGGTGCGCTGGCGCACGGAAAAGAGAGCGGCGTATGAATCATATTGTCATAGCGGCCAATCCATACCGTGATATTGGCCTGCAAAAAGCGGTGACGGTTTACAGGATGCTCACAGAGCACGGCCATCGGGCAGTCATTGCCCCGGTGTTTTCACCGAAGGCGTATTTGCCGGACGACATTTCGCCGCAGCCGCTCGCGGAGGCGTCGCGGGACGCGGGCCTTATCATCGTCATGGGCGGCGATGGGACGATCCTGCACGTTGCAGCCCAGGTGCGCGACCATCCGATACCGATCATCGGCGTGAATTTCGGCGGCAAGGGCTTTTTGGCCGGTCTGGAGGACGACGAGCTGGATATCCTGCTCGAGATCGCGGACGGACAGTATACGATCAGCCGCCGCATGATGCTTGATGTGGAGCTCGTGCGCAACGATCGGGTCATCTGTGCGCAGTCCGTGCTCAACGATGTGGTCATTCACGGCGGGCACGTGGACTGCATCGGCATCACGGCGTACGGCGACGGCGTGCCGATCACACGCTTTCACGGTGACGGTATCATTGTCGCCACGCCGACCGGCTCTACGGCTTACTCCATGTCGGCGGGCGGACCGCTCGTCGAACCGGAAAACGAAAACATCATCATGACGCCTATCTGCGCGCACAGTCTGGCCGGAAAGTCCTTTGTGCTCGCACCCGGCCGGCAGATCACGATCGTGCCGGACCGAATACATGACCGGCCGGCCATTCTTGTGGCAGACGGCGGAGACGGCATCGCGCTCATCCGCGGCGACCACATCCGTATCCGCCGTTCGGAGAATTATACGCTGCTGGCCGATACCGGTATCCGCAGCTTTTATGAGACGGCTTTTGCAAAGCTGACAGACAGACTGTAAGGAGGGACGACGTGAAATCCACCAGACAAAACATTATTCTTCAGATCATCTCTGAGCAGGAGATCGAGACGCAAAATCAGCTCATGGACGTACTGGCGCAGCACGGCGTTTCGAGCACTCAGGCGACGCTGTCGCGCGACATCAAGGAGCTGCACCTGACCAAAACGCTCTCGCCGAGCGGGAAATATCGCTACTCCGCGCCGGCTGCGGATGAATTTCCCGGCTATGATGAGCGCCTGAAAAAGATTTTCCGTGAATGTGTGACGTCCTATGCCGAGGCGCAGAACATCATCGTCATCAAGACCCTTCCCGGACTTGCCTCCGCCGCGTGCGCCGCACTCGACAGCATGCACATTGAGACCCTTGTCGGCACGCTCGCGGGCGATGACACGGCATTTTTGCTCATGAAGGACAACACATCCGCCGATGAACTTTTCCAAGAGATCGAAAAGCTGCTTTGACATGCCGCGGGAGGTGAAGCGCTTTGCTGCAAGAATTGCATATTGAAAATGTCGCGGTCATTGAACGTGCCGATCTTGAGCTCGGGCCCGGCCTGAACATTCTGACCGGCGAGACCGGCGCGGGCAAATCCATCCTCGTGGACGCCATGCACGCGATCCTTGGCTCGCGCGCCTCGCGTGAACTCGTGCGAACGGGCGCGGAAAAAGCGGTCGTTTGCGCGACGTTTGACCCTGAGCCGTGCAGGGCGTGGTGTGACGAAAACGAGATCGAGTGCGACGATGAACTCATCATCCGCCGCCAGATCACTGCGGAGGGCAAAACATCCTGCCGTGTCTGCGGCGTTCCGGTCACGACGGCGCAGCTGCGCGGCCTGGGCGCGCTGCTGCTGGACATCCACGGCCAAAACGACGGGCGGCACCTGCTTGACGAGCGGGAGCACCTGCGAAGTCTGGACAAATTCGGGCGCTTAGAGCCGGAACTCGCGCACTATCAGGCGCAGTATCAGGCGTATCAGGCACTCTGCAAGGAACGCGACACGCTCTCGGCCTACGAAAACGAAAAAGAACTGCTGACCGACAGTCTGAGCCGTCAGCTGGAGGAATTGGAGCATGCCCAGCTCAAGGCTGGGGAAGAGGCGGAGCTCGCCGAGCGCAGCGACCTGCTGCGCAACTTCGAAAAGCTCTCTGAGGCTGTCGATCTGGCTTATGATCTGCTGGCCGGCCGAGACGATTCTGCATCCGCGCTGGCAGGCGAGGCACTGTCGGAGGTCGAGCGGGCGGCAAACTACGCGGGCGAACTCGCGGCGCTGCCGGAGGCGGTCAAGGGAGCGGTGTTCACGCTGCAGGATGCAGCGGAAACTTTGCGCGATTTTCGTGACGGGCTGGATTTTTCCGATGAGGAATTTGACCGTATCGAGTCGCGGCTGTCCCTGCTGCGGCGATTGGAGCGAAAATATAGCACTGACGAGGCAGGGCTGATCGATCTGCTCGATTCTGTCCGCAAACGTCTTGATCAGATCGAATACGCCGGCGACCGGCTGCAAAAGCTGGAGACATTGATCGCAAAGCAGGCACAGCAGACGCTTGCAGCGGCAGCGGAGCTGACGCATAAGCGCATGGAGGCCGCCGCCGCGCTCGAGCGGCAGGTTGAGTGCGAGCTGCGCGAGCTGTCCATGCCGTCTGTGCGCTTTCACGTGGAGATCACGCCGCTCGGCGGCGCACCCGGATTCCAGAGTACAGGCGCGGACAATGTGCGTTTTCTGATCTCGGCAAATGCCGGTGAGGCGCTTGGGCGCATCAGTAAGATTGCTTCCGGCGGTGAGCTCTCGCGCATCATGCTGGCGCTCAAAAATGTGTTTGCTGAACGCGATGACGTGCCCTCCATGGTCTTTGACGAGGTGGATGCCGGTGTTTCCGGCGTGGCCGCTCAGCGTGTCGGTGAAAAGCTCGGTAAGCTCTCTATGGCAAAGCAGGTCATCTGTATCACGCATCTGCCGCAGATCGCGGCTATGGCCGATCGGCATTACCTGATCGAAAAACGCGAGCAGGATGGCCGCACCCGCACGACGGTGCAGCTGCTCGACAGTGACGGCCGTCAGCGAGAGATCGCGCGGCTCTACGGCGGCGAGCATATCACGTTGCTGACGCTTGCCAGCGCGGCTGAGCAGCTTGCTTCTGCCGCTGCCTATAAACAATCCATTGAGAAAGGTGATAAACAATCATGAACATCCAAGAAACTGCCGTTGCATATCACACGAACGGCTGCAACTGTGCGCAGAGCGTGCTGATGGCGCTGCAAAACGAAACGGGACTGGATGAAGATACCTCCCGGCGTGTTGCGACCGGTTTTGGCGGCGGTGTGCGCTGCGGTGAGATCTGCGGCAGCATCTCCGGAGCAGTGATGGCGTTCGGACTCGCCGCCGATCAGGTAACTGCCACGGCTATGACCAAGCAAATGACGCAGAGCTTCCGCGAGGAGTTTGGCTGCCTGCGTTGTCAGGAGCTTGTGGCAAAAAACGGCGGCAAGGGTCACTGTGCCCATATGATCGCATGGGGTGCTCAGCGCGCTGAGGAAATTCTTGCTGAGAACAAGGTCAAAGAATGACATGTATGAGGAGATAAGAAGATGACACTGTATGATGAACTGATCGCCCGCGGCCTGATCGCGCAGGTGACCAATGAGGAAGAGATCAAAAACATGATCAACAACGGCAAAGCCACGTTCTACATTGGCTTTGACTGCACGGCGGACTCGCTGCATGTCGGTCACTTTATGGCGCTGTGCCTGATGAAGCGTCTGCAGATGGCCGGGAATAAGCCCATCGCCCTCATCGGCGACGGTACGACGCTCATCGGCGACCCCTCCGGCCGCACCGATATGCGCCAGATGCTCACTGAGGAGACCATCAAGCACAATGCCGAGTGCTTCAAGCGTCAGATGGAGCGCTTCATTGACTTCTCGGACGGCAAGGCGCTCATGCTCTACAATTCCGAGTGGCTCAAGCCGCTCAACTACATTGAGCTCCTGCGCGAGGTCGGCGCGTGCTTCTCCGTGAACAATATGCTGCGTGCTGAGTGCTACAAGCAGCGCATGGAAAAGGGCCTGAGCTTCCTGGAGTTCAACTACATGATCATGCAGTCCTACGACTTCTACTACCTGTTCCAGAACTACGGCTGCAATATGCAGTTCGGCGGCGACGATCAGTGGTCGAACATGCTCGGCGGTACGGAGCTGATCCGCCGCAAGCTCGGCAAGGATGCGCACGCGATGACCATCACGCTCCTGACCGACTCGCAGGGCAACAAGATGGGCAAGACCGCCGGCAACGCCGTCTGGCTCGACCCGAACAAGACCAGCCCCTTCGATTTCTATCAGTACTGGCGCAACGTCGGCGATCAGGACGTCATGAAGTGCATCCGTATGCTGACGTTCCTGCCGCTGGAGCAGATCGACGAGATGGACAAGTGGGAGGGCAGCGAGCTCAACCGCGCAAAGGAAGTGCTCGCCTTCGAGCTGACGAAGCTCGTCCACGGTGAGGAGGAAGCCCGGAAGGCGGAAGCTGCCGCCAAGGCACTTTTCGCACAGGGCGGAAGCGATGAGAATATGCCGACGACTGAGCTGACCGAGGCTCAGCTCACAGATGGCAAGATCGCCATTCTCGATCTGATGCTGGCCTGCGGCCTTGTCCCGTCGAAGGGCGAAGGACGCCGCCTCGTCCAGCAGGGCGGCGTGATGGTCGATGATGAGAAGATCGACTCCATCGACGCCAGCTTCACGGCCGAGCAGCTCAAGGCCGGTCTCAAGATCCGCAAGGGCAAGAAGGTCTTCCATAAGGCCATTCTGAAATAATCGCAGCGAACAAGAAAAGCGCCCCGAAAGGGGCGCTTCAGACTGTCAAAAAACCTCGTAGAGTTTCGCCGCGCACGGCGATGCGCACCACGTGGT
>OMDX01000849.1_pt1 | contig 11194 bp, 8 predicted proteins | sample 1673711 | NCBI WGS metagenome assembly OMDX01 (sample SAMEA103958123, study PRJEB25191) | human gut metagenome
TTCTGGGACTTTTCGGAGGATACCGTGACCAAGATCGAGGAGCTGCGCGAGAAAGCCAACCGCCTGCCGCTTCTGCCGGGCGTCTATATTATGCTGGACGCTTCCGGCGAGGTGATCTACGTCGGCAAGGCTAAGGCGCTCAAAAACCGCGTGACGAGCTATTTCCGCGGCGACCATCTGCCGAAGGTCGCGGCGATGGTCTCGCACGTGAACGACTTCAACGTCATCATTGCCGAGACGGAATTTGAAGCGCTCGTGCTGGAAAACTCGCTCATCAAGCGCCACAAGCCGCATTACAACATCCTCCTCAAGGACGATAAGGGCTATCCGTTCCTGCGTCTTGACCGGCGGGAGCCGTACCCGCGCTTTACGCTCTCAAACCGCGCGAACCCGGACGGGGCAAAATACTTTGGCCCCTACGGCGGCCGGGGACAGACGATGAGCATCATCGATACGCTCTGCAAAACGCTGGGCCTGCCGACCTGCCGCCGCGTGTTCCCACGCGACATCGGCAAGGACCGACCCTGCCTGCAGTACCAGATGGGCGCGTGCCGCGGCTGGTGCCGCGGCGAGCCGGGCGGGGAAGAGTACCGCCGCGCGATCGGCGAGGCCGTGGATATCCTTGAAGGGCGCAGCGCGGAGCTCGTCCGGCGCATCGAGAACGAGATGAATGCCGCGGCCGAAGACCTTCGGTTTGAAGAGGCCGGACGCCTGCGCGACCGGATGCGCGCCGTATCCACGCTGGAAAACCGCCAGCGCGTCATCGCCGCCGCCCGCGCCGATACGGACGCCGTCGGATTCGTGCGCGGCGCGAAAAGCTGCTTTTCCGTGCTGCACTATACGAACGGCGACCTCTCCGGCAAGGATGTATCGCTCATTGACGATCCGACGGAAACGGACGGGGAGGCTCTGTCCGCCCTGCTGCGCCAATATTATGTTAACCGCTCAAGCTGGCCGAAAACGATCCTTCTGCCGTTTGAGCCGGAGGATAAAGAGGACATTGAGCGCTGGCTTTCGGATATGGCCGGGCGGCGCGTGTATCTCGAGGTGCCGCAGCGCGGCGACCGCGCCCGCTTTGCGGAAAAGGCGGCAGTGAACGCGCGCGAGGAGATATTGCGCTCCACGACCGCCGAGCAGCGCCGGAGCAAAACGCTCTCCTGGCTTCAGGAGGCGCTTCAGCTCACGGAATTTCCGCACCGGATCGAGGCCTATGATATCTCCAACACCGGCAGCACGGGCATTGTCGCTTCCATGACGGTGCATGTGGACGGCAAGCCCCTCAAGCGCGATTACCGGAAATTCCGCATCCGCAGCACCGAAACGCCGGACGACTACGGCTCCATGCGCGAGGTCATCACGCGGCGGTTCACACATTATCTGGATGAGGACGGAAAGTTCTCCGCAAGGCCGGACGTTTTGTTCATCGACGGCGGCGCGGAGCACGCTTCGGCGGCCTGCACGGCGCTCGAAGCGCTGGGACTCAGCCTGCCGGTGTTCGGCATGGTGAAGGACGACAGGCACCGTACGCGCGCGCTCATAACGCCGGAGGGACACGAGATCGGCATACAGGCAAATCCCGCCGCGTTCGCGCTTGTAGGCCGCATTCAGGAGGAAACGCACCGCTTCGCCATCGAGTATCACCGCTCGCTGCGCGACAGCGTGCGCGGCTCCACACTCGATAAGATCCCCGGCGTCGGGGAAAAACGGAGAAACGATCTTTTGAAGACCTTCGGCTCGGTGCGCGCGATCCGCGCGGCGAGCGCGGAGGAGCTTGCCCGGGCCGTGCCGAAAAACACGGCGCAGGCCGTATACGACTATTTTCACAAAACCGAGGAGGAAACACCATGCGAGTGATCACCGGCACATGCCGCGGCCGCCGTCTGCTCGAGCCGGTGGGGCGGGATGTCCGCCCCACGACCGACCAGGTGAAGGAGGCCATGTTCAATATCATCCAGTTCGATGTGGAAGGGCGCAAAGTTCTCGATCTGTTCGCCGGGACGGGACAGCTCGGCATTGAAGCGCTCTCCCGCGGCGCGGCGGATTGTCTGTTTGTGGACAGCGCCAGGGACTCTGTCCGCCTCGTGCAGGAGAATCTCCGCCACTGCGGTCTCGCGGCGCGCGTGCTCCAGTGCGACGCGCTCGGCATTCTGAAATCCGGCGAGAAATTCGATCTCATTTTCCTCGATCCGCCCTACGGCTCCGGGCTGGAAGCGAAAGCGATCGAGACGGTGAAAGAGTTTGACATCCTCTCGCGCGGTGGTATAATGGTGGTCGAGACCCGGCCGGAAACGGCGCTGCCGATCCTTCCGCCGGAATACGGTACGACGAAGACGTACCGTTACGGGAAAATCAAACTCACGGTCATAACCAGAGGGAACAACTGATGCAGACAGCCATTTGCCCCGGCAGCTTTGATCCGATCACGCTTGGCCACCTTGATGTGATCCGCCGCGCGTCCAAAATGTTCGAGCGCGTTGTGGTCTGCGTGGTGGCGAACCCCGGAAAACACTGCGCCATTACGCTCGAAGAGCGCTGCGAGCAGGTGCGGCGCGTCACGGCGTCCATTCCCAATGTCGAGGTCGATATGTGGGAAGGTCTGCTCGTGGACTACGCCGACCGATACGAAAACCCCGTCGTCGTGCGCGGACTGCGCGCGCTGTCCGACTTTGAATACGAATTTATGATGGCGCTCACGAACAAGAAGCTCAACTCCCGCGTGGAGACGGTGTTTCTGGCGTCGGACGAAAGATATATGTATCTCTCCTCGACCACCGTGCGCGAGATCGCAAGCTACGGCGGCGATATTTCCCGCTTTGTCCCCGCAGAGATCCTCGACGATCTGATGATAAAACTCAACGGGAGGAAATGAATATATGGAAAACCACGCGCTGGATATCATCGATATGCTCTATAATATGATCGCGGAGGCATGGGGCGTCCCTCTGGGCAACGACAAGTGCATCGTTGAGCGCGACAAGGCTCTCAATCTTCTCGACGATCTTAAGGCCACGCTCCCGATGGAGCTGAGCGAGGCGCGCCGTCTCGTCAACGCGCGCGACGAATTCGTCGCCAACGCCAAGCAGGAGGCGGACAATATCCGCCGCGGCGCCGAGGATAAGGCCACGCAGATGATCGACGAGCAGAGCGTCTATCAGGAAGCCAAGCGCCGCTCCGACGAGATCGTCCAAACGGCGGAAACAAAGTCCCGCGAGCTGCTGCGCGCGGCGAACAGCTATCTGGATGACGCCCTCCGCCAGACGGAGGAGGCCGTCGCCGCGTCGCTCGAAAAAGTTCGCGTGGCGCGCGCGCAGTTCCGCGCCGCCGCTGCGCCCGAGCAGCCGGAAGGCACCGCGGACGTCACGCTGCAGGATGTGGAGGACAGCGAGTTTATCAACGGCTGAGTCCTCCGCCTGAACGGACAAAATTCTCCTGAAAAGCGAATTTTGCCTGCCCAATCGTAACCATTTGTCAATAACGAGACGGAAGCCGCCGGAGCGCACCATATACTGCGCCCCGGCGGCTCTTTTTGCGTTTTTTATACAACATATGGGCCGTTCGCCACGGAAGATGCACTGTTCCAACGGAATTTTGCTCTTGCATTTTTGCCCCCTGCCTTTTATAATAAAACAGCATAGTGGGGCAAAGTGGGGTAAAGTGTCACGATTGTCCACGTGCGAACAGAGAAGGGAGGCGTCGCGTATGACCGGCGAATATATGCACACGCTCGATGCGAAGGGGCGTCTTGCGGTGCCCTCGCGCCTGCGGGACGAGCTCGGCGGCGTTTTCTATGTGACGCTCTCGATGGACCGCTGCCTTTCGGCGTACAGCGCCGAGAGCTGGCAGCGCTTTTCCGATAAGGTGGACGCGATGCCGTTCGTAAAGCAGCGCAGGATGCGCCCGCTCTTCGCCTTTGCCGCGCGCTGCGAGGCGGACGCGCAGGGCCGCATTCTCCTGCCGCAGAATCTGCGGGACTATGCCGGCCTCACGAAGGACGTGACCATCGTCGGCTGCAACAACCATGCGGAGCTCTGGGACAGCGCGCGCTGGAACGAGATCCACGATGCGGAAATGACGCCGGAGAACATTGCCGCCGTCATGGAAGAGCTGGAGTTTTGATATGCCGGAACACAAAAGCGTGCTTCTGCACGAATGCATTGAAAATCTGAATATAAAGCCGGACGGGATCTATGTGGACGGGACGCTCGGTCTCGGCGGCCACTCGATGGAGATCGCCAAACGCCTCACGACCGGACGGCTCATCGCCATCGATCAGGACGAGACCGCCATCGAGCGGTCAAAGGCGCGCCTCACGCCGTGGGCGGAGCGCATCACGTTCGTCCACGGAAATTTCCGCTCGCTCGGAAAGATCCTTGACGATCTCGGCATAGACCGGGTGAACGGAATGCTCTTTGATCTCGGCGTATCCTCGCCGCAGCTCGATGAAGCCGAACGCGGCTTTTCCTATATGGCGGACGCGCCGCTCGACATGCGCATGGATCAGAGCGCACCGGTGACGGCGTGGACGGTTGTGAACACATGGCCGGAGCGGGAGCTCGTGCGCATCCTGCGCGACTACGGCGAGGAGCGCTACGCCAACCGCATTGCGGGAAACATTGTCCGCGCGCGGGAGAAGAAGCCCGTGGAAACGACGCTGGAACTTGTCGATATCATCAAAAGCGCCATGCCCGGCGCGGCGCTGCGCGAAAAGCAGCACCCCGCCAAGCGCAGCTTTCAGGCGATCCGCATCGCCGTGAACGACGAGCTGGAGGCGGAGCGGGAAATGCTCCTCACGGCTATGGACCGGCTGGCGCCCGGCGGAAGACTCTGCGTGATCAGCTTCCACTCGCTGGAAGATCGGATCGTCAAGACCGCCATCCGCGAGCGCGAGGACGGCTGCACCTGCCCGCGCGATTTCCCGGTGTGCGTGTGCGGCTTTGTGCAGACGATGAAGACCGTAACGAAGCCCATCACAGCTTCGGAAGAGGAACTGAACGACAACCCGCGCGCGCGCAGCGCAAGACTGCGTGTCGCCGAGAGAATATAAAAGGGGAGATACCCGTGAACGCAAAAACGACCGAACAGAAAACCGCGGTATTCACCCCCTGCGCAGAGAGCGCGGAAGCAACGCGCGCTTTCCCCGTTCTGGATGAGGATACCAGAGAGCTGCCCCTGATCGCCGACCGGTTTGCCGGGCGGTACTGGGACGGACGCATGGAGAACGAGACGGAAGAGACAGGCGAGAAACCGGCGCGGAAAAAGACGTGGCGCAGCGCGCTTGCCTTTGGCGCCGCCGCGGTCGCGGCCATGCTGCTTCTTGTCGGCTCGCTGACCGGACAGGCGGAGCTCACGGCGATGAACGACGAGCTCGTCGCCGTTTCGGAGCGTATCTCGGAGCTCAAAGCGGAGGAGCGCACGCTCCTTGTGGAGACCGAAAAAGCTGAGAGTCTCGCCGCCGTGGAGAGCTACGCCGTGGGAACGCTCGGCATGGAGCTGCCCCGGCTCGATCAGCGCAATACCGGCGCATCCGAGCTTTCCGACCGGGCCACGGTGCTCCACGCGCGCCGCGGACAGGGCCTGCGGTATTTCTGGGAGAACCTTCTCGACACGGTTATGGCATGTTTTTGATCCCGGCGCGGTATAATGCATCAGAATGATGCATTTGCCGATCTGGAGGAAATGCCATGCCGCCCAACAGCCGACCCAACCGAACCATGCTCCGCCGCGCGCTGTTCCTTCTTGCCGCGTGCGGCATTGCGGCGTTTGCCGTATTGATGCTCCAGCTTTTCCGGCTGCAGATCCTGCGCCACGACGAGCTGGAGAGCGCCGCCTTGCAGCAGCAGCTCCGCCGCACGGCGATCCCCGCCTCGCGCGGGACGATCTATGACCGCGAGGGGCGCGTGCTTGCAATGAGCGCGACAACCTATACCGTGTACGTGAGCCCCGCGGAGATATCCATGAACGGCGAGGACGCCGAGCGCATTGCGTCCGGTCTTTCCGAGATCCTCGGCGTAGACCGCGAAAAGATCCTCACGATGACCGCCGACCGGCGCAGCTGGTACAAAACCGTCAAGCGCCAGATCGAGGAAGCCGAGGCGGACGCGGTGCGCGCCTTTAAAAACGAGTACGACCTGCAGGGCGTGAAGCTCGAGCCGGATACCAAGCGCTATTACCCGTATGCTTCGCTCGCCTCGCATGTCATCGGCTTCGTCGGCGCGGACAATACCGGCCTTTCGGGACTGGAGTTTACGCAGAACGAGCTCCTGACCGGAACCGCCGGAAGCATCCTCCGGCTGAAGAACAGCGCCGGAACGGATATGATCCTCACAAGCTATGAGGATTACGTCGATGCGCAGGACGGACTCAATCTCCGCTTGACAATCGATACCACCGTCCAGTACTATCTGGAGAAGCAGCTTTCCCAGGCGGTGCAGGACTTTGATATACAAAACGGCGCCGCCGGCATCATCATGAACCCGAATACGGGCGCAATTTTGGCGATGGCGTCGCTCGGAACCTTTGATCTCAACAACTACCAGCGCGTCTCCGCCGACATCCAATCGGAGATCGATTCGACCGCCGATCCGGACACCGCGGCGCAGATGCTGAAAGACGCGCAGCTTGCCCAGTGGCGCAACAAGGCCATTTCCGATACCTACGAGCCGGGCTCCACATTTAAGATCATCACGCTTGCCATCGCGCTCGAAGAGGGCGCTGCCACGCCGTCCGACAGCTTTTACTGCGGCGGCAGCATGACGGTGCAGGGACGCGGCAAGCCGCTCAAGTGCTGGAAAACGATCGGTCACGGTCCGCAGACACTTACGCAGGCGGCGCAGCATTCGTGCAACGTAGCATTTGCCACGCTGGGGCTCCGCATCGGCGAGGAGACGTTCTACCGCTACTGCGAGAGCTTCGGCTTTTTCCGCGCGAGCGAAAATCCGGACGCTTCTCTCACGGGGAAGACCGGCATTTCGCTTCCGGGCGAGAGCGGCAGCATCTGGTGGCCGCGCAGCGTCTTCTGCAACAGCGAAAACTTTTCGCAGCTTGCGGCGGCATCGTTCGGCCAGACGTTCAACATCACGCCGCTCCAGCTCATCACCGCTGTGAGCGCCTGCTGCAACGGCGGGTATCTTATGAAGCCGTACATCGTCGATTCCGTCACGGACGGCACCGGCGCGCTTATATCGAAAACCGAGCCGGAGGTGCTCCGGCAGGTCATTTCCGAGAAGACGAGCGCGCAGGTGAACGCTGTTCTGGAGCAGGTCGTGTGCGATACGAAGCAGGGCACCGGCAAAAACGCCTATGTTGCCGGGTATCACATCGCCGGCAAGACCGGCACCTCCGAAAAGGTGGCGCAGGACGCCGCCGGCGGAAAGAAGGAATACATCGTCTCCTTCATCGGCTACGCGCCCGCGGACGATCCGCAGGTCGTGTGCCTCGTTTTGATGGATACGCCCTCGAACGAGAGCGGTATCTATATCTCCGGCGGGCAGATGGCCGCGCCCGTCGTCGGGCGCATCCTCGGCGAAGTGCTGCCGTATCTCGGCGTACAGCCGCAATACAGCGAAGCGGAGGAAAAATACATCGACCGCGCCGTGCCGCCGCTCACCGGCAAAACGCCGGAGGAAGCGGTAAAGCTGCTCCGCGAGGCCGGGCTCGCCGCCTGGATCGAAGGGACCGGCGACATTGTCACCGGCCAGCTGCCGGGGAAGGGAACGGTCGTTGCGAGCGGCACAACGGTGCTCATCTATACCGGCGAAATACCGGAGGCAGAAGAGGGGACTGTGCCGGAGCTTACGGGGCTCACCTATACCGAGGCGCGGGAAGCGCTCTTTTCACGAGGGCTGTTCCTCCGCTCGGACAGCACGATCCTCGCCGACAGCGATACAGTGCGCGTTGTGTTCCAGAGCACCGGCGCGGGGGAGAGCGTCCCCACGGGCAGCGTAATTGAGGTCAGCATCGTCAACGACGATAACGATACATACGGCCGGTATTGAAAAGCCGGCCGGGACAATGAGGAAGTACCATGAAGCTATCGGAAATTCTCAAGGAAATAAACGTTCTCTCCGCAGCCGCCTCCGGCGATACGGAGATCACGGGCGTCTGCTACGATTCCCGCCGCGTGAAGAGCGGCGACCTTTTCGTCGCCGTGCGCGGGTACGAGTCGGACGGACATAAATATATCCCCATGGCGGTGGAAAAGGGCTGCGCCGCCGTGCTGTGCGAGGAAGCGCCCGCCGGAAACGTGCCGTACGTCCAAACGGACGACAGCCGTCTTGGTCTCGCGCTCGCCGCGCGGAACTTCTACGGCGACCCCAGCCGCGAAATGAAGGTCATCGGCATCACCGGCACAAACGGCAAAACGACGACCACCATCCTTATAAAGCAGATCTTGGAAAAGACCCTCGGCGCGAAGGTCGGGCTCATCGGCAGCATCTCGAACATGATCGGCGACGAGGAATTCCACGCCGAGCACACCACACCGGAATCCTGCGACCTGCAGGCGCTCTTCCGCCAGATGGCGGATGCCGGGTGCACCCACTGCGTGATGGAGGTTTCCTCTCACTCGCTGGTGCTGCGCCGCGTGACGGGCGTGCATTTTGCCGTCGGCCTCTTCACGAATCTGACGCAGGATCATCTCGACTTCCACAACACGATGGAGGAATATGCGAAGGCTAAGGCAATGCTCTTCCCCATGTGCGAAAAGACGGCGGCGAACGCGGACGATCCGTGGACCGAAACGGTTATGAAGGACGCGCCGCAGCCGGTGTATACCTTCTCGGCGAAGAGCGACAGCGCTTCGCTCACGGCGCGCGATATCCGTCTCGCGCCGAGCGGCGTGCGCTTCTGCGCGCTGGAAGAGGGCGAGCTCGTCCGCGTAAAGACGAACCTGCCGGGACAGTTTTCCGTATATAACGCGCTCGCGGCGATCTCGTGCGCGCGGCTGCTCGGCGTATCCCTCGCGGACGCCGCCGCGGCGCTCGAAACGGCCCACGGCGCAAAGGGGCGCGTAGAGCCGGTGCCGACGGACGGCGATTACAGCATTTTCATCGACTATGCCGTCACGCCGGACGCTATTGAAAACGTTCTCACGACGCTGCGCGGCATTGCGCCGAAGCGTCTCGTGATGCTCTTCGGCGCCGGCGGCGACCGCGACCGGAAAAAACGCCCGATCATGGGAAAGCTCTCTGCGGACATTGCCGATTTCGTCATCGTTACGAGTGACAACCCGCGCACGGAGGATCCCATGAGCATCATTGAGGAGATCCTGCCCGGCGTGCGCGCTGGCAAAGCGCCCTACAAGGTCATCTGCGACCGACCGGAGGCCATCCGCTGGGCGATCGACCATCATGAGCCGGGCGACGTCATCCTGCTCTGCGGCAAGGGCCACGAGGATTATCAGATCATCGGCCACGAGAAGATCCACATGGACGAGCGCGAGATCGTCGCGGACTATCTTGCCGAACGCGCGAAGCGCACCTGACAAAGCAAAAGAGGAAAGGCACGGGAAAAAGAATGACTTGGAAGCTGATTTTGGCGCTTGTCGTCGGATTTTGTATATCGAGCGCCGTAGGCGCGGTTTTGGTACCGTATCTGCGGAAAATCAAAGCCGGGCAGGCGATCCGGGAGGACGGTCCCACGTGGCACATGAGCAAGACCGGCACGCCCACGATGGGCGGGCTGATGTTCATCATCGCCGTTACGGTCGTTTGTCTCACGGTCGGCTTCTCCTGCATGGCGAACGGCGAGTGGGGACACATTTTCATTCTCGTGTTCGGTCTCGTGTTCGGCGCGATCGGCTTTCTGGACGACTATGAAAAGCTCCGCCACAAGCAGAATCTCGGCCTGAGCGCAAAGATGAAGTTCCTTCTGCAGCTCCTTGCCGCCACGTGCTTTTTGCTGCTGCTCCGCTTCACCGGCTATCTGAGCCCGAATCTCTATATCCCGTTCTGGAACACCTATGTCCCGGTCTCCGAGCCGCTGTACTTCATTTTTGCGGCGTTTGTCATCGTCGGCACGGTGAACGCCGTGAACATCACCGACGGCGTGGACGGCCTGTCTGCCAGCCTCGCGGTGGTGAGCATCGGCACCTTCCTGCTGGCTTACGGCGAGGAGCTGGGGGACTACTCCACCGCTGCCATCGTCTTTATCGGCGCACTGCTGGCCTACCTGTGGTCCAACGCAAAGCCTTCCAGCCTCCTGATGGGCGACGCCGGCAGCCGCGCCATGGGCTTCTTCCTCGCCATCCTGGCCCTCAAGTGCGGCCACCCGTTCGCCTTCCTGCTGGCGGCGCTGGTGTTCATCGTGGACGGCAGCCTGGGCATCCTGAAGATCAGCTTCAAGCGCTTCCTCCACATCAGCATCCTCAAGAACACCCTCACCCCGCTGCACGACCATGTGCGCAAGCGCATGGGCTGGAGCGACGAGCAGGTGGTGACCCGCTGGCTCATCCTGCAGGCCGTCGCATCGGCGCTGCTCCTGCTGATGAACCGCTGATTTACGGATTTTAAGTACGATGTTTGTGCAGCTTTCCAAAATGCAGATTGACCCGCTCTGATTTTTGTTGCACTTTATGGATTGAAAGTCAAGCGGAAAAAGACTATACTTTAACCAACGAAAGCAAAGGCGCTTAAGTGGATGTATTCACTTTGCGCCTTTTTTGTTTTTTCGTTTTTGTGTGCGGTTCGGGAAAGCCGCACAAGATGCGCTGTCCGTGGCGCTGGAGCACGGACAACAGAACAGGATAGGGAAAGGCGGGGATCACAGTGATCAAACTCGAACACGTTGACAAGTACTTCGGAGACCTGCACGTCCTCAAAGACGTGAACCTCGAGGTCGCCGAGGGCGAAAAGCTGGTCATTATCGGACCGTCCGGCAGCGGCAAATCTACCACCGTCCGCTGCATGAACTTTCTGGAAGAGCCGACCAGCGGCCACGTCTACATCGACGGTCAGGAGCTGACCAACAAGAACAAGACCAGGATCGTCCGCGACAACATGAGCATGGTCTTCCAGCAGTTCAACCTCTACCCCCACATGACGGTGCTCAAAAACCTGACGCTGGCACCCATGAAGCTCCATCACAAGACCAGGGCAGAGGCCGAAGAGCTGGCATATCATTATCTTGAGGTCGTCGGCCTCCGGGACAAAGCGGATGTCTACCCTCCGCAGCTGTCCGGCGGCCAGCAGCAGCGCAT
>OMDX01000851.1_pt1 | contig 11178 bp, 3 predicted proteins | sample 1673711 | NCBI WGS metagenome assembly OMDX01 (sample SAMEA103958123, study PRJEB25191) | human gut metagenome
GGCAGCTACGCGGTCTGCACGGTCAGCATCAAGAATAAGGGCATGGCTGTCACCGCGCTGGAGGTCAGGAACGATCAATCCGTGACTGTGACGGACATTGACGGGAAGACGACCACGACCCGCCTGCAGACCCAGCTCGACAGCGGCGCGATGGTCTTCGGCCTGCAGGATTCAAACTATAATCACGATAAGAACGGCACAAATATTAAAAACTCCAACCTGATCTTCACCGAGCTCACACTGACCGCGCGCATCAAGGCGCCCGACACGCTGCTTAACAGTGAAACGGATCGGAAAAATGCGTACTCCCGCATCGAGTGGACAAGTTCAGCGCCCACTGTTGCAAAGGTAAGTGAAACGAATTCGGACAAGGATTCGGCGACCGCGAAGATCAAGGCGGTCGCACCCGGCACGGCGACGATCACCGCGAAGGTCGACGGCAATGTCACCGCGACGTATGCGGTCACGGTCTATCAGGGCCGCGCTTTCCGCGTCACAGAAGAGCCGAGCATCGGCGAGACGGTCGGCAAGATGACGGACACCGAGCTCAAAGCTATGTTCGAAAAGGAATCAGCCAAGGTCGAGATTCAGACCAGCATCTACGCTGACGAAGTGATGATCTACGAGCTGCCCGTCAAGACGGCAGAAGTCGTAAACGGCACGAACGGCGGCAAGAAGTTCAAGTATACGCTCAACGGCCTCAAGCCGGCTACGAAGGAATTCTTCTACAACAGAGAAGACCCGAACGGCACAGGCGTTACGACGGATAGACAGGTGACCTTCTCCGACATTTCCTTCTCGGAGCAGCCCGCAAACGCGGCCTATAAGATCACGGACACCATTGCCGATCTGGCCATGACAGCGTCGGTTTCGACGGGCAAGATCAAATCCGTGGTCTGGTACATGAACAGCGACCAGACGACCGGCGGTGTGGATAAAGCAATTCGGACAGACAAAATTACCGATAAGCCTACGAACTACCGTTCGGTTCTGTCCAATCTCAAGCAGTACATCACCGGTACCGGAACCTATGTGTTCTACTGCCGCGTCACGACCGATGACGGCAAGTATGCCGAAACACGCAAGGCCATCATCACCATCACGGGTGAGAACCACATCAACATTGTCTTCAACCCGACTACGGTAAAAGCTGGCGGGACGTTCACCATCACCGGCACGCCGCAGGAGTATGTGAGCGGCAAGCTGACCAATGTGACCGGCAAGACCTATACGATCACATGGTCCTCGAGCGACGAGAACATCGTCAAGCTCTCCAGCAAGACCAGCACCAACAGCAGCCCCTCTATCACCGCGACGGCCAAGGCCGGCGGTCAGGTCACCATCAAGGCTGAAACGACGATCGGCGCGAAAAAGTATGCTGCCGAAGTGAAGTTCACCGTCACTGTCCCCGAGGCGGACACTGTCAGCCTGACGCTCGGCGAGAACGAAACCTACGTCCAGCTCGACGGCAGCAAGCTTGCCGCGGCAGTCAAGACCGCCGCGAAGGTCACGCCCAGCACCTTTACCTTTGAGTCCCCGGCCAACGGTACGCTCTATACCTCGAGCGCCATGTCCGGCACGGTCAGCACGACGACCAAGTATTCTGCCAGCGAAGTCAGCAAGATGGTCTACCGTCCGACGAGAACCACCGGCACGCATACCATCAGGTACGCCGCCTATGACGGCAGCGCCCAGATCGCGACCGGCACGATCAATGTCGTGACCAGCGCAAGCACGGTCGAATACCACATCTCCGCCAATGAAAAGCAGCAGATGGTCGTCAGCGACTTCCAGCGCGTCTACGGCTCCGGCCTGAGCACCGTGACCTTCGGCACGAACTCCGATAACCGCGGCGCACTGTACAAGGGCAGCACGACCAGCTCCGGCAAGGTCGGCAGCGAGGCCTACAGCGTCTCGACCGGCTCGAACCTGCTGAAAAACGTCTGCTTCATCGCGGGCAGCACCACGTCGAAGTACACTGTGACCATCCCCTTCACGGCAAACGGCTCGTCCGGTCAGATGAACGGCCAGCTTGTGGTCTATGTCAATGACACCCACACGCTGAACTCCACCGGCGCGTCCTTCCGCTCCATGGGCATTGCAAACGAACTCACGCCGGATAACGCCACCGGCAGCACCTACATCACCATTGACCGTGTCGTCGGCGGCAAGCTCTATTCCAGCTACACCAGCATCAAGAACTGCACCGCGCTGACCAGCAAGGATTTCGGCAGCACGAAGTTCTACTTCTCTGGCTCCGGCAGTCTGGATAACCTCTATATCCTGCCGCTGGCCGACAGCAAGAGCGTCGAGGTCAGCTACACCATCGACGGCAGCACGAAGGGCACGCTGTCCTTCAAGGTCAACCAGCAGACAGCCTCCAACCAGTTCACGGATGTGAGCGGCTCGTACAAGTGGGCGGCCAACTCGGTCGACTTCATGTACATGAACGACATCATCAAGGGCAACAACACCAAGAACCCGAAGCTCTTCGGGCCGGGCGCCAAGATGACCCGCGCAATGCTCGTCACGGTTCTCTACCGTGCGGCAGGCGAGCCCACCGTTACCGGTATCACCAACAAGTTCACCGACAACAAGCAGGGCCAGTACTACTACAACGCAGTCCTCTGGGCCTCCAACATGGGCATTGTCAACGGCGCGACCGCCACGACCTTCGACCCGAACGGCAATGTCACCCGTGAGCAGATCGCGGCTATCCTGTACCGCTACGAAGGCAGTCCGACCGTGACCGGTTCTCTGAGCGGCTATCCCGATCAGGCGCAGGTCAGCTCCTTTGCCGTCACGGCAATGCAGTGGGCTGTCGGCACCGGCATCATCACCGGCGTCACCTCCGGCGGCAGGACGACCCTCTCCGCAAAGGGCAACGCCACCCGCGCTCAGGTCGCCGTCATGCTCCACCGCTTCCTGACGTTCTAAGCATATCGACCCCTCGCCCCCGGCTCACGCCGGGGGCGTTTTTTGCGCACAAAAAGGCGCCCCTTTCAAGGCAATGTCATCAACTTAAGGTCAGCACACATCAGATTTACACAGAGAACGACCGGCACTCGAACAGGGCTGGTAGGGGCGGGGCTCTGCTCCGCCCGGCGGAGGGCACTCGTTTTAACGGGAATCTCGGGCGGATACGAATGCAGTTTCCTACTTGTATGTACGGGCCGATGCCTACTCGGCCCATTTGGAAGCTCTGAATTCGCCGAAGAGTTTCGAAAGAACCGGTGCATTCTGCGGGCGGACAGAGTCGTCCGCCCCTACAGGATACGGGGTATTGAGGTTTCGGTGCAGGGGCCGGCGACGCTGTCGGCCCATTTGGCAGATACGAATTTGCCGCAGAGTTCCGTAAAAACGGGTGCATTCGGCTGTAGGGGGCCGATGTAGGCATCGGCCCCCTACAGCCGAATGCGCACGTGCATACGGATTCGCCGAGGCTTTCCAAAGATTCAGGGCATCCTGCCGGGCGGAGCAGAGCCCCGCCCCTACCAACTGCGTTTGAATTTCGCCAGTTTTCGCGGATAATGGGTAATCTATCCGCCTTAGTATGAAAAATCTCCCCTTGCCGGGCGGCAAGGGGAGGAGATGAGGGCGTTTACCCTTCGAACTGACTGTGGTACAGATTGGCGTAGAAGCCGTTTTTGGCGAGCAGGTCCTCATGGCGGCCCTGTTCGATGATGTGGCCGTCCTTCATAACGAGGATGACGTCCGCTTCGCGGATGGTGGACAGACGGTGGGCGACGACGAAGCTTGTCCGGCCCTGCATCATGGTGTCGAACGCCTGCTGGATATGCGCCTCGGTGCGCGTGTCGATGGAGCTGGTCGCTTCGTCGAGGATGAGCATGGGCGGCAGGCAGAGCATCACGCGCGCAATGCACAGCAGCTGCCGCTGTCCGGCGGACAGCGCGCCGCCCGTGTCGGACAGCACCGTGTCATAGCCCTCCGGCAGACGGAGGATGAAGGAATCCGCGTGCGCCATGCGCGCGGCGGCTTCAACCTCGGCATCCGTCGCGTCCGGCTTTGCAAGGCGGATGTTCTCGCGCACGGAGGCCGTCTTGAGCCACGTATCCTGCAGCACCATGCCGTACTGGCGGCGCAGGCTCTCGCGCGTGACGGAACGGATCTCGCTGCCGTCGACGGAAATGGAGCCGTCCTTCACGTCATAAAAGCGCATGAGCAGATTGATGAGCGTCGTCTTGCCGCAGCCCGTTGGGCCGACGATGGCAATGCGCTGGCCGGGCTTTACGGAGAGATTCAGATTTTCGATCAGATGCTGCTCCGGCGTGTAGGAGAACGCGACGTTCTGCAGCTCTACGCTGCCGGAGACGGCTTCAAGCTTCTTCGCGTCCAGTGCGTCAGGCGTTTCGGCAGGCTCGTCGATGAGTTCGAAGACCCGTGCGGCGCAGGCCAGCGCGTTTTGAAGCTCCGTGACCACGCCGGTGATCTCGTTGAAGGGCTTGGCGTACTGGTTCGCATAGCTGAGGAAGCACGACAGCCCGCCGACCGTGATCGCGCCTGCCACGGCGCTGAGCGCGCCGGTAAAGCCGACGCAGGCATAAATAATATTGTAAATGATGCGCGTGGACGGGTTCGTCATGGACGAAAAGAACGTCGCACGCATGGTCGCCGCCGTCAGACGGTCGTTGATCTCGTCAAACTGGCGCAGGCTCTCGTCCTCGTGCGAGAAAGCCTGCACGACGCGCTGGCCGCTCAGCTGCTCGTTGATCAGCGCGGTCTGCTCCCCGCGTGCCTTGGACTGCAGCTGGAACATGGAATAGGTATGCCCCGCGATGAACTTTGCCACCAGCAGCGAAAGCGGCGTCAGCAGCACAACGACCAGCGTGATCTTCCAGCTGATCGAAAGCATGAAGCCGAGCGTGCCCACAATGGTCAGAACGCCGGTAAACAGCTGCGTGAAGCCCATGAGCAGGCCGTCTGCGAACTGGTCGACGTCGGCGATCATGCGGCTGAGCGTGTCGCCGGAGGGGTGGCTGTCCAGATACGCAAGCGGCAGCCGCTGCAAGTGGGAAAACGCCTGACGGCGCACGTCGCGCGTCACGCAGAAGCAGACGCGGTTGTGAATGGCCGTCATGACCCACTGCAAGACCGCCGTCAGTCCGGCAAGCACCGCAATTTTGACTGCCAGATTGCCCACGGCAGCAAAATTGACCTGTCCGGGGCCGACGATCTGGTCGATCGCGTCGCCGACCAGAATGGGGATATAGAGCGTGCCCGCTACGCTGGCCGCGGCCAGCAGCAAGGATGCAAGCAGCAGCGGCAGATACCGCCCGAGGCTTTTTAACACGCGCCGCAGCGCCCAGGAGGATGTATGCTTCATGATGCACTCGCCTCCCCCTTCTCCTGCGACCGGCAGATTTCCTGATAGACCGGGCAGGTCTGCTGCAGCTGTGTATGCGTGCCGAGTCCGGCCATATGGCCGTCGTCAAGCACAACGATCTTGTCCGCGTGCCGGATAGACGACACGCGCTGCGAGATCAGCACGACTGTGGGCTTCCACGGAAGCTTCGACAGCGCCTTGCGCAGCGCTGCGTCCGTCGCGAAGTCCAGCGCGGAGGCGCTGTCGTCCAGAATGAGAAGCTCGGGCCTGCGTACAAGCGCGCGGGCGATGGTCAGCCGCTGGCGCTGGCCGCCGGAGAAATTGCGCCCGCCGGGTTCGACCGCCGCGTCCAGCTGGCCCTTCTTATCCTGCACGACGCCATCCGCCTGCGCTGCGCGCAGTGCGTCCCAGAGCGCCTCGTCGGACGCGTCCGCATTGCCCCAGTACAGATTGTCCCGGATGGTGCCGGAGAAGAGCAGCGCCTTCTGCGGCACAACGCCGATGCGCGTCCGAAGCGCTTGCAATTGCAGCGTTTTCACATCCTCGCCCCGCACGAGCACCTGTCCGTCTGTCGCGTCATAGAAGCGGGGGATCAGATTTGCCAGCGTCGATTTGCCGGAGCCTGTGCCGCCGATCACGCCAATCGTCTCGCCGGGCGCGGCACAGAAGCTGATATCGGTCAGCGCATCCGCGCCTGCCTGCGGATAGCGGAAGCTGACGTGCCGGAATTCCAGCTCCGCCTCTCCCGCGCCGTCCGGCAGCGCGTCCGCGCCGCTCACCATGCTGGACTTCGTGTCCAGCACCTGCGAAATGCGGCCCGCGCAGGCGGCGGATTTTGTGATGTTCAGGATCAGATTGGCAAACTTGATCAGCTCAACCAGGATCTGCGACATATAGTTATAAAGCGCGATCAGCTGGCCCTGCGTGATCGCGCCCTCGTTCACGCGGACGCCGCCCACGCGCAAAATCGCGACAATGGCCAGATTGATGATCACATACGTCAGCGGATTGAGCAGCGCGGAAAGTCTTCCGACAAACTGCTGCGCGGAAAACAGATCTCCGGTTTTCTCCGCGAAGTTTTCCGTCTCTGTCTGTTCACGGGTAAAGGCGCGGATGACGCGCACGCCGGACAGATTCTCCTGCGCCGCACCGGTCACGCCGTCGAGCTTCGTCTGCACGCGCCGGTAGAGCGGAATGCAGCTGAGCATGATGGCAAACACAACGGCAAAGAGCACCGGGATGGCCACGGCGAAGATAAGCGCCGACTTTGTGTCGATGGTAAAGGCCATGAGCATCGCGCCGAAAACCACGATGGGCGAACGCAGCAGTAGGCGGAGCGTCAGATTGAGGCCCGTCTGCACCTGATTCATGTCGCTCGTCATGCGCGTGACGAGCGTGGCCGTGCCGAGCCGGTCAAGCTCGGTGTAGGACAGCGACTGGATGTGCGCAAAAAGCGCACGGCGCAGGCGGCCCGTCGCGCCGGTCGCGGCCTTGGCGGAAAAATACTGCGCGCACGTGGCGCTGGCAAAGCCGCACAGGCCGAGTCCGACCAGCACAAGGCATTTTTTCAGGATATACGCCGTATCGCCGGACGAAATGCCGACGTCGATGATATCCGCCATGATGAGCGGCACCAGAAGCTCAAACGCGGCCTCGAGCAGCTTGAAGCACGGGGCCAGGATCGCCTGCAGGCGGTAGGGCCGCAGGTAAACAAGCAGTTTTTTCATGGGGTGTTTCTTCTCTTTCTTCTGCTATTCAATGGATTTGAGCGCCTGCGACATATCGATTGTGCGGATCTTCCGCCGCAGGGCAAGATTGACAAGCAGACCGAACACCAGCGTCAGCGCGGCTGAGATGAGATAGCTCAGCGGCGCGACGCGCACATCGAAGCACATGAGATCGATCTTGATCTGTCCCATGACATACGCGTGCAGCAGCTTTCCCATCGGAAGGCCCACAAGCGCGCCGAGGACGGTCAGGATGATGTTCTCGCGGAAGACGTAGCGGTTCGTCTCGCCGTCGTAGAAGCCAAGCACCTTGATGGTCGCGATCTCTCGTTCGCGTTCGGTGATGTTGATGTTCGTGAGGTTATACAGCACGATGAATGCCAGCGCTGCCGCGCCCAGCACGACGACCAGCACGATATATTGCAGGCTTTGCATCATCGTCGCCACACGGCTGCGGAAATCGCGGCTGAGGGTGACAGCTGCCGCGTTTTTCGCGCCCGTGAGCGCTGCGGAGGCCGCCTGCGCGTCCTCGTCCGTCTGATAATTGACCCATGCGGCCTCGTATCCGGGCGCTTCACCGAAGACGTCCTGCCAGGTAGTCTGCGTCAGATAGACGTAATTATAAACATAGTTTTCAAACACAGCCTCGACGGTCAGCTCCGTCCGGCGCATGTCGCCTGTCTGTAAGGTGATGGTGTCGCCCGCCGACAGGCGCAGCGCCTGCGCAAGCCCCCGGCTGATGATGCAGCCGCCGTCCTGCGGGTAGGGGATCGGCGTTTTCTCCTGCGTGTGCAGGTCGATAAAGCCGTCCACGCTGCCCGATTCCGGGCAGACGACGTTTGTGGTCTTGACCGTGCCGCCGGCAGAAGCGTCCAGACTTTTTTCCGCGACAAACAGACAGCCCTCCGCACCGCTTTTCTCGCAGACGGCGAGGAAGTCCTCGCGTTCGCTGCCGCTCAGCGCGTGCTGGAAGGTCACGGCGGCGTCATAGCGGGTGATCTCGTCGTATTGATAGTCGACGACGCTGCTGATGGAGTCCTGAATGCCAAAGCCCGTGATGAGCAGCGCCGTGCAGCCGCCGATGCCAATCATCATCATGACCATGCGCTTTTTAAAGCGCAGAATGTTCCGGATGGAGACTTTATGCAGGAACGGCAGCCGGTTCCAGAGCAGCGGGAGCCGTTCGAGCAGAATGCGCTTGCCCGCCTTCGGCGCTCTGGGGCGGATCAGCTCCGCTGCCGGCTTCTGCAGTTCGGCGTGTACGACGAACCACGTTGTGCCGAGCGCGCACAGCAGATATGCGCCCGACGAGACGAGCGCAAGCGGCCAGTCAAAGGCATACAGGATGCCGGTAAAGCCGTACATGATGTTATAGGCATGCCAGATCATCTTCGGCAGGAAATACGAACCTGCCGCGATGCCGAGCACACAGCCGAGAACCGAGGCGATCCCGGCATAGAGGAAATATTGAGACAAAATCGCGCCGTTGGAATACCCCAGCGCCTTTAAAACGCCCGCCTGCGTCCGCTGCTCGTCGACCATGCGGGTCATGGTCGTGATGCAGACCAGCGCGGCCACGGCGAAGAAAAACAGCGGGAACACCTGTGACACGCCGCGCACGATATCGGAATCGCTCTCAAAGCAGGCGTAGCCGACGTTGCTGCTGCGATCCAGCACGAACACGTCCGGGTTTTCGAGCTTTTCCAGTTCGTCCTCGCCGTCGCGGTAGTCCTGCTCGGCATCGGCAAGCTTTTGTTCACCGTCGGCCAGCTCCTGCTCGGCGTCTGCAAGCTTCTGATCGCCGTCTGTGATCTCCTGCTTTGCGTCAGCCAGCTCCTGCTCGGCGTCGGAGATCTTCTGTTCTGCTTCGGCCTTACCTGTGTAATAATCCGCCCAGCCGTCTTTGAGTTCCTGTTTTGCGTCTTCCAGCTCCTGCCGGCCATCTTCCAGCTCCTGCTTCGCATCTTCCAGTTCCTGCTGCTTTTCTTCCAGCGTTTTTTTCGCCTCGTCCAGCTTTTTCTGGTTTTCCGCGAACGCCTCGTTCGCCGCGTCTGCCGCCAGATCCAGCTGATTCTCATTGTCGGCCAGAGCGTTCTTGCCCTCGTCCAGCTGCGCCTGCGCCGCTGCAAGCTGCCCACGCGCCGCCGCGATCTGCGCTTTGGCCGCCTCCGCCGCCTCCGGCGACATCGCTCCTGCGGAAACCGCAGCGTCTATCTGTGCCTCCTGTTTGTCGAGCGCGGCTTTCTGCGCGTCTAACTGCTGCTGCTGCTCGGTAAGCGTTTCGCGTGCTTTCTGGAGCTGCGCGAAAGCGAAGCTCATCTCGTTCTCGGCCTGTTTCTTTTCTTTTTCAAATTTGGCGGCGTTTTCCTCATAGGTCTGCTTCGCGTCGGCCAGCTTTTTTTCGCCGTCTGCCAGCTCCTGTTCGCCATCGGCCAGCTTCTGTTCATTTTCCTCGATCGTCCGCTGCCCATCCACCAGCTTCTGGTATGCGTCGGCCAGTTCCTGCTCCGCCTCCTGCTTTGCGTCGGCCAGAGAAACAACGCCGTCAGCATACGTCTGATGCGCGTCTTCCAGCTCCTGCTTCGCGTCGGCAAGCTCCTGCTTTGCATCGGCCAACTCCTGCTGCTTTTCATCCAGCGTTTCACGCGCGTCGGAGAGCGTCTGCTCGGCCTCTTCATAGAGGCGATCGCTGCGCCCATAAGCCGCGCTCTCGGCAAGCTGCGTGACCCACGGCTCAGCAGCGTCAATGCAGGCGGTATATTCGTCGGAATAGACCTCGCCCTGTCGGCCGGCCAGACGGAGATAGAGCGACGTGTCGTATTCCAGCGCAAACGCCTCCGGCAGGATGTACACGAATGACGAAAGCGTTCCGCTGCCGATGGAGGTGCCGCCGCGCTCATAATTGATGTATAAGACGCTCTTGGCGATGCCGACGATGGTGAATTCCCGGCGGTTGAAGCCGTCCAGCGTATCTTCGTCGTTCTCTTCCGTCAGAACGACTGTTTTTCCGAGATCCTTTTCGGAATACAGCAGCCCGTCAGCCAGACATTCCTCCGCCGTCTGCGGAAATCTTCCACATTTTAAGCCCGGCAGGTCGATCTGCTCAGGCAGCGACAAAAATCTGCACGGCTTCGCCGCCCCATCTGCGACGGAGGCCAGCGCATCCGCGCTCTTTTCCCCCTCGCAGGCCGCCACGCGCGCATCGGCGGCGAGCGCTTCCGCGTCCGTTTCGTCAAAGCCGACCGTGCTGACGAGGCGGAAATCATACATCCGGTGCGCCTCGGCATAGTCGTCCAGCGTATGTACCATTGCGGTCTTTGTCAGCCGCAGACCGCAGAAAAATCCCACGCCCAGCGCGACGATCGCCGCGATCGCCAGAAACCGGGTGAGACTGCTGCGGATCTGGCGCATTGTCAGTTTCAGCATACCCGTCACCATTCGATGCTTTCCACCGGCACGGGCGCTGCGTTTTGCCGCACGTCGGTGATCTGGCCGCTTCTGACGCGGATGACGCGGTCGGCCATGGCGGTCAGGGCGGAATTGTGCGTGATGATCACGACGGTCATGCCGTTTTCCCGGCTCTGCTTCTGCAAAAGCGCAAGGATCTGCTTGCCGGTCTGGTAGTCAAGCGCGCCGGTCGGCTCGTCGCACAGCAGAAGCCGCGGCCGTTTGGCCAGCGCCCGCGCGATGGCCACGCGCTGCTGCTCGCCGCCGGAGAGCTGGGCGGGGAAGTTCTGCATCCGCTCGCCGAGGCCGACCTGCCGCAGAACTTCGTCTGCCGGGATGGGATTTTTACAAAGCTGGCCAGCGATCTGCACGTTTTCCAGCGCCGTCATATTGGGCAGCAGATTATAAAACTGGAACACAAAGCCGACCTCATGTCGGCGGTAGGTCGTCAGCTGCCTACGGTCAAACCCCGACACATCCTCGCCCGCCAGCAGCACATGGCCGCTCGTCAGCCGGTCCATGCCTCCGAGAATGTTTAAAAGCGTCGTCTTGCCCGCGCCGGACTGCCCGACGATCACGCAGATCTCCCCCTCCGCGATCGTAAACGAGGCATCCTTCAGCGCGTCGATGCACACATCGCCCATCCGATAGGTCTTGCAG
>OMDX01000854.1_pt1 | contig 11159 bp, 9 predicted proteins | sample 1673711 | NCBI WGS metagenome assembly OMDX01 (sample SAMEA103958123, study PRJEB25191) | human gut metagenome
ATGTGCGGCAATGCCGCGATGAAAAGCTACTCGATCTTGCCGTAGCGCTCTTCGGTGATTTGGTCGAGCGTCTTGCCCTGGGTTTTGGGACACCAGATAACGCCCACAACCAGGGAAATAAGAAGAACGACGCACATAATGACAGCTGCAGGGAAGAAGCCGGCAGGGTTCGTGGAAATGTCGCCCATGATGGCGCCAACGCCCACGAGCGACCAAATGCCCAAAGCGCCACGAACCAAGAAGAACATGATGCCCTGAGCGCCGCCGCGATACTGTGTGGGGAACAGCTCGGTACCCCACAGAGCGTAGAAGCACTGAGCGGAGAAACCGGCGGAAATGCCCCACAAGATTACGTATACCCAAAGAACCCAGCCCATGGATTCGGTGTCGCCACTCTGGATAGCAAGGCCGAATACGGCAATAGCAACCCAAGACAGCAGCGCCAACAGCGCAGAGGCACCGAACAGCACGCGGTGGGAGACAATGTCGCCGAAGCGGCTGAAGATTGCCAGCGAGCAGACGGCAACCAGTACCCACTGAACTACGCCCAAGAGGCTCTGGCCGGTTGCATCGATGTTGCCTGCGGCAGCATAGAGGTATGGCATGAACTGACCGTTGGTGCCCGCAGCCAGGTTCCAGGTCAGGTACACGGCAACCAGGAAGATGATGGTCTTCACGTTCACGGGGTTCTTCAAAGCGGTTGCCATCATTTTGCCGAAAGACTGCTTCTCGGTGGCAGCAGCGTTCTTTTCGGCCCAGTCGGCGGATTCCTGCAGCTGACGCTGAAGGTTCCAGGCGATAAGGGCAACGATGAACAGAACCAGGAACAGCAGGCGGGTTGCCAGCATGCCGTCAAACGGGCCGTAGGTGCCTGCGGGGAGCAGGGTGGTGCCATCAGACTCGAAGCCAGGGATGATGAAGCTCATGACCAGCGAAAGGATGAAGATGATGGCGGGACCGCAGCTCCATGCGAACTGGCTAATGCCGATGTTGGAAGCGCGCTTCGTGGAGGTAGACGTTTCGGAGATATAGCTCCAGGAGGCGGGAACGCCAGCGCCTACGGAAAGGCCGGACAGCACAACGCCCACTACGACCATGGGAAGGTTCACGGCAACCATTGCGATGAATACGCCGGCAGCGTAAACCAGCAGATTGTACTTATAAATAGTGGTGCGGCCGAACTTGTCGGTCAGGAAGCCGCCGATCAGCGCGCCAACAGCTGCGCCGAAAGCGTTTGCGCCGATGGCGCCTAGGATTGCGGTCCAGGCGGAGCCGAAGTTGAATGCAGCTGCCCAAGCGGTAAGGGCAAGGCTGCTGGCTACGATGCAGCCAGAGTCAAGGAAGTTGGTCAGGGAAACCGCCATGGTTCCCTTGCGTTCTTGGGAAAGCGCCAATGCTTTACCTTTCTAGTCGAGGTGGAATGCGCAGGGCAGGTCTACGGAAACGGGCGAATTGTCTGCATTCGTTTCCATGACGCTTGCCATGAAATCCCACCATTTCTTGCAGATATCGGTCTTGGCAGACTCGGCATAGCGTTCAGGGTCGTCAAGCTCGATATATCCGAAGAGGATGTTGGTTTCCTCGTCGATGAAAATGGAGTAGTTGTGCCCACCGTATTCGTGGAGCATGTCGGCCATTTCGGGCCACAATTCGTTGTGGCGCTTCTCGTACTCCTCGGCAAAGCCCGGGTAGAGCTTCATCTTGAAGCCTGAAATGGTACGCCCATCAGCAGTTTTACGGATAGTCATCGAAGTGCCGCCTTAGTCCAGGAACTCATCATTGACGGTGAGGCCGAAATCGATGCCGATCTGGCGCAGGCCTTCGTCGGAAATAGTGTTCAGGAATTCGTCGGAGCCGCCATTCATCTGGCGAGCGCGACGATATACGTCGGCAGCCTTTTCGATGGTGTGCATCAGGCCGAAGGTGGTGTCGAAATCGGGACCGGAAACGAACAGGCCGTGCTGTGCCCAAACAGCCGCCTCGTACTTCTTCATGAGTTCGGAGGTTGCCTTTGCGATCTCGGCGCCACCGGGAACCATCCAAGGCACAACGCCAACGCCAGAGGGGAATACCACGATACATTCAGTCATGGCCTTCCACAGGGCGCGGGTGAAGTAGCGTGCGTCAAGCGGGCATACGAACGTCATAGCAATGACATTGATGGGATGAGCATGGTAAATCACGCGGCATTCGTTGTTGGTGGCCTCCATGCGCACGGCATGGTTCATGAAATGCGTGGGGAATTCGGAAGTGGGCTTGCCACTGTCGGTCAGGCCCCATACGATGCGCCAGGAATCGCCGGCGTCATTGATTTCGACGATGCCGATGTTGTGGGAAGGGTCGCTCATGACGTTGCGCATATAGCGGCCAGAGCCGGTGGTAAGGAAGAACGCGCCGCGCAGGCTATCTGCCTGTACGCCCATGTTCACCCACTCGCCGGGGTTTGCGTTGAAGAAGGGGCGAGCCTGCTCTACCTCCTCTTCCTTCATGCGATAGGTAAGGTTGCCGCCATTGCGCTCGTGCCAACCCTGCTTCCAACCGTCGTCGCACAGACGGCGGAAGCCGCGCACGAAGCCCAGCTGCTCGACGGCAACGCCAGAAACTGCGCCGCGAGCTGCTGAAACGCCGCTTTTAAGCGTGTCCATAGCACTGTCGATAATGTCCATCATTGTCCTTTCGTTCTGAAGTACCGAATGATCGGTTCCGGAAAAGCCGCTCGGGTAAGTGGCTTTTCCGGAACGCATTCGACTTGCGTTTACGGAGTTGAATCTCGGCATCGGATCCTTCCGGCGAGGGCCTTCCGGTGCCCGGTGCGTTTCGACAAGGGTTTCTCGGTGCCAGAGGCTTCGACGATGGTTCCCTCGGCACCGGACGCCCCGGCAAGGGCTTCCACTTGCCTTCTAGGCGCAGAAAGCGCCCCTCGAGAAGAGGGGCGCTGAAAAATGCGCAGGCTTACTGGCGCTTGGAGAGCACCTCGTCTTCGTAGGCCTTAACCTCGTCCCATAGCTGGTCTTCGGCAACTACGCCCTGACGTGCGCAGTACTCGTCCCAAACCGCGGTCCAAGGCATGGTCTTGAATTGCTCGGTAACGATCATCTTCTCGGAGAACTGGTAGGTATCCTGCAGCTCCTTCAGGCGATCCCAAGGCTGCAGCAGTTCGAACAGCAGGCACTTTTCCATGGCGCGCATGCCGGTAGCCCAAGCGCCGATGCGGTTGATGGAAGCATCGAAGAAGTCCATGCCGATAAGGACCTTGTCCATGCCCTCGGGGCAGCGAACAACCTCAGCAGCGATGTCCTTGATGGAATCCTCGAACAGAACAACGTGGTCGGAGTCCCAATGCATAGAGCGGGTAACGTGAAGCGGCACGTAGGGGAAGAACTGCAGCAGGCTGGGCAGCTTGTCGGAAATGTTTTCCATGGGGTTGAAGTGACCCGCATCGATAAGCACTACATGGTTGCCGCCTTTCTTGGCAGCGTAGGATACGTAGAACTCCTGGTTGCCGGTGGTGAAGCCTTCAACACCGATGCCGAATACCTTCTGTTCAACCGCATCGATAACATGTGGGGTTTCGAAGGAATAGATTTCGTCGAGGGAGTCCTTCAGGCGTGCACGCAGGCCATAAGCGTCAGCGGCATAGTCCTTCAAGCCGTCAGGGATCCAGAAGTTGTTCAGGACCATGTCGTCCATTTCCTCGCCGATGCGCTCTGCGATCTGGCGGCAGGCGATGCAGTGACGGATCCAGAAATCGCGTACTTCTTTTTCGGGGCTGGAAACGGTAAGGCCTTCCTTTACCAGCGGGTGGCTGAACAAGGTGGGGTTGAAGTCGATGCCGAAGCCGTTCTTCTTTGCCCAGGTTACCCAGGGCTCGAAGTGCTTGTACTCGAGCTTGTCGCGATCAACCCAGGGGTTTTCCTCGGTGAAGATGGCGTAGCTCGCGTGCAGGTTAATGCGCTTCTTGCCGGGGATCAGGCTTGCTGCTTTCTCGAAGTCGGCCATGAGTTGTTCGGGGGTGGCGGCGCGGCCAGGGTAGTTGCCCGTGGTCATGATGCCACCGGAAGCTGCGTTGTCGTCGCCCTGATCGAAGCCGACAACATCGTCGCCCTGCCAGCAGTGCATGGAGATGGCCTTGTTTGCCAGGGTTTCGATCGCTGCCTCGGTGTCGATACCCTGCTTGGCATACGCTTCGCGCGCCAATTCGTACATAGTGGTCATGAATGCTCCTTATCTGTACCTAAAAGGTTGGTTGCTGTTATTCGAATCGCTTCACGTCGAATGACGTTGCGATAGCGTCGCGGACGCTTTGGAGGTCGGGGAATGCGCCATCGGCGATCATCTGCACGGCAAGGTTGCCCAAGCTTGTTCCCTCAACTGGACCGGCGAACACGGGAATGCCGCATGCGCGGGTGGTGAGTTCGTTCAGATATACATCTTGGCAACCGCCTCCAACGATGTTGATGGAAGTGTAGGTGCGTCCGGTAAGCGATGCCATTTCTGCAATGGATTCCGCATAGCAGGAGGAAAGGCTTACATATACGCAGCGCATAAGCTGACCGACGGTTTGGGGCACGTCCTGCCCGGTTTCAAAGCAGGCGCGGCGAATCTCGTCGATCATGGAATCAGGCGCCAGGAAGCGGTCGTCGTTCACGTTCACGTGGGCTTCGAAGCTGTCTGCCTCTTTTGCGTGGGCAATGAGGTCGGGGAAGCCCCACTCGATTGCCTCATGCGTGAAGGGGGGCAGCTCGTCTTCGTCGGTTTGCTGATGGGTGTCTTTTCCCTCTACGTAGGAAACGCCGTTCAGCTCGCGGCGAATAGACTGGATCATCCACAGGCCCATGATGTTCTTCAAGAAGCGGAAGCGCAGTTCAAAGCCGCCTTCATTGGTGAAGTTCTGGAAACGGGAGGCATCTGAGGTGATGGGGCCTTCGTTTTCAACGCCCAGCAAGCTCCAGGTGCCCGAAGAAAGGAACACCGCATCGGCATCGCGCGCGGGAACAGCCAGGTAAGCGCTGCCCGTGTCATGCGTGGCAGGCGCGATGATATGCGTGGGGTAGCCGATTGCTCCTTCGATTTCAGCGGTGACGGCACCCAAATCGGTGCCAGGCATAACCACATCGCAGAACATGCTGCGCGGAATGTCGAATGCCTCCAGGATGGTTTCATCCCACTGCTGGGTGCGTGCGTTCATCAGGCATGTGGTGGAAGCGTTGGTGTATTCGTTGGCCTTGGTGCCGGTTAGCAGGAAGGCCAGGTAGTCGGGGATCATCAAAAACGTTTCAGCGTTTTCAATCTGTTCGGGGTGCTCACGCTGGAGCGCCAGCAGCTGATAGATGGTATTGAACGGCTGGCGCTGAATACCCGTGCGGCGATACACCTCATCAGGCGAAACGATAGCATCTGCCACGGCGTACATGCCGCTGGTGCGCTCATCGCGGTAGGCTACCGCATCACCGAGCATGTTGTCTTCGGCATCGAGCAGCACGAAGTCGACCGCCCAGGTGTCGATACCCACGGTTTTGGGCGCATAGCCTGCTTCTTTGCATTTTGCCAAGCCCGCAACGGTTTCGCGGAACAGCATATCCACGTCCCAGCAGTCGTGACCGCCGGAGCGTTTCTGGATGTTGTCGAAGCGATGGATCTCGGTAAGCTCGATGGTTCCCCGCGGAGTAACCTCGCCGATTACCACGCGGCCGGAAGAGGCGCCGATATCGACGGCGGCATAGCAGTTGGTTTTGATTTCCATTAGTTATCCCCCTCTGCTTCAACGCCGATTTGCACGATCTGCATTACGTTGGTGGGGCGCGGCGAAGGCGCAGTTGGGTCGAAGCTTACAGCGTCGCCCGTTTGGCTGATGCGGGGAGAAGTGGTGCGGTCTCCCAAAGTGAACACGCAGATATCACCTTTGTTCACGAAGTTCTTTTTCACAACGACGCTGCGAGCTTGCTCAAGAACGTACGAGGCGTCACCAACAACTTTGCCTAAAAGCGGCGTAACGCCCCAGTTCAGCTGCAAGGAACGACGGTATTCTTCCGAAGTGGTTACCGCATAGATGGGCATCTTCGGACGGTAATTGGAAACGATGCGGGCCGTGCGGCCGGTCATCGTAGGGGTAACGATGCAGCAAGCGCCCACGTTTTCTGCGGCGGTTACGGCAGCCAAGCCCACAACAGCGGAAATGCTCTTCTGCTCTGCGTTGCGGTTGGGGATGGAGCCTTCGTCGTAGATATGCGATTCGCTTGCCTCGGCAATGCGTGCCATGGTTTTTACTGCGGGAACTGGATACATACCGATGGCAGTTTCGCCGGAAAGGGTAACGGCATCGGTTCCGTCGTAGATGGCGTTTGCCACGTCGGCAACCTCTGCGCGCGTTGGGCGGGGGTTGCGGATCATGGAATCGAGCATCTGCGTGGCGGTGATAACCGGACGGTAGGCGCGGTTGCAGGCTTTGATGATCTTCTTCTGCAAGTGCGGAACCTGGTTAGAGGGAACCTCTACGCCCAAGTCGCCGCGGGCAACCATCACGGCATCGGAGACTTCGATGATTTCTTCGATATGATCTACTGCATGCGCGTTTTCGATTTTCGCTACGATTCGAATGCTTTCGCCGCCGTTTTCTGCGAGGAAAGCGCGAATGGCACGCACGTCTTCGCCACAGCTTACGAATGATGCTGCTACGAAATCGACGCCCTGCTGAATGCCGAACAGGAGGTCTTCCTTATCCTGTTCGGTCATAACGGGCAGCGGAACGTTGGTGCCAGGCAAGTTAAGCTGCTTGCATTCGCCGAGCATGCCGGAGTTCTGAACGGTACATTGGATATCGGACCCCAGGATGCGATCGACGGCGAGTTCGATTAGGCCGTCGTCGATAAGGATGATGGTGCCGGGTTCAACATACTTATAGAGCCCTTTGAACGTTTGATGCACGCGGCGGGAAGTGCCGGCGATGTCATCTTCGGTGAGGAAGAAGTTGTCGCCCGCGCGGAGCAGCACGGGCTCGTTGCCCTCAAGCTTGCCGGTGCGGATAGAGGGCCCTTTCGTATCGAGCATGAGGGCGCAGGGTGCGTCCAGTTCGCGACGAACCTTTTTCAGGCGGTCCATGCGCGCTTTATGCTCGGCGCGGGAGCCATGTGAGAAGTTGCAGCGGGCAACGTCCATGCCTGCTAGCACAAGATTTTTCAATGCTGACTCAGAGTCCACGGCGGGACCCAGGGTGCAGATGATCTTGGTTCGCTTCATCATAGGGATGATGCGCCTTTCGACCGTGCGGTAAACGCCCGTTCGTGGGGTTAGTTCGACCGCTAAACGACAATACGTTCAGAATTGTAAACGAAAATTAAGAAGTATGCTTGTGTTCATCGTTTTTTCTAAAGCTGCATACGTTGCAGCAGGTGTTGGCTGCGCTCGTCTGGGTGCCGATTGCGCCGGCTCGTGTTACGCGGAGTGTTACGCGCACTGTTTCGATGCTGCCGTAGGTGCCAGTCGTGGTAGTCTGATGGGGAGAATCGAAAGGCGGCCATTATGACCTGCAGCAACCCAAATGCCACCGAATCGGCAAACGTAACCGAGAAGTTGAAAGCCCACGCGCGAGAGCTCGAGCCTTACGTTATCGAGCGTCGGCGCCACTTCCATGCGTATCCCGAATTGAGCGCTCGTGAGGTCTCCACTTCGCGCACGATTGCCGAAGAGCTCGATAAGCTTGGTATCGAATATGTGCGAGCGGGGGGAACGGGGCTCATTGCCACCATCAAAGGTACCGCGCCCGATGCGTATGACGAAGAGGGCAAGCCGCGCCGTCGCATTGCGCTTCGAACCGATATGGATGCGTTGCCCGTTTTGGAGCAGACGAAGCTACCCTTCGCGTCGCGGAACGAAGGGGTTATGCATGCCTGTGGCCACGACTGTCACATGGCAATGATGCTCGGCGCTGTTCACCTGCTTCTGGGCATTCGAGACCAACTGCATGGCGAGGTGCGTGTCTTGTTCCAGCCGGCGGAAGAGATATCGGTCGGTTCGCGCAAGATGATTGCTGAAGGTGCGCTCGATGGGGTGGATACCATTTATGCTGCTCATATTTGGAGCGAAGTGGAAGCGGGTACCATTTCCGCCGAAGCGGGGCCGCGCATGGCGAATTGCGACTGGTTCCGCATTGATGTCGCGGGCGCTAGCGCGCATGGCGCCATGCCCCACAAGGGCGTCGATGCCATCGTTGTGGGCGCTGCGGTTATCGATGCGTTGCAGGTTATCGTCAGCCGCGACGTTTCCCCGTTCGATCCTGCGGTTATCACGATTGGCGAATTCCATGGCGGTGTTGCGCGAAACATCATGGCGGGCACAGCGTACCTAACGGGCACGGTTCGCTCGTTCACGCCCGAAGTGCGCGATTACATCAAGGAGCGCATGGCCCACGTGGTTGAAGAAGTGGCGCTTTCGTATGGCGCAACCGCGAAATTCGAGTGGACGTACGGCAATTCGTGCCTGGTGAACGACGAGGCTTGCGCCGCACGTGCGCAAAACGCCATTGCAAAGGTTCTTGGCGAAGAGGCGCTTTGCCATTACGAGGGTACGCTTTCGGGTGAAGACTTCACCGAGTACCTGGCAAAGGTTCCCGGCGTGCTCGTGTTTATTGGTGCCCGTAATCCGGAAGTGGGCGCAACGTATCCGCAGCACAGTTGTTTCTACAATGTCGACGAAAGCGTTCTGGTGGGTGGCTCGCTTGCTGCAGCGCAGTATGCCTTCGATTTCCTCTCTGAAGAATAGAAGGGCTGCAGTTTTCGGCCTTGCTGCCTTGCCCGCCTGTTTCACTGATTTGCGCCGTCGTTCCCTTGCCCGGGGCGGCGGCGTTTTTTTTATGCGGTGAGGCGCCTGGCCTGCAGTTTGGCCATTTTCCCGTCCGTATGGCACTACCGCCTCCCGTGCCCGCCCGATACGATTTTTCCATCTGACGAACACATGAACGAGGGGAGCGGTCATGAATGCCAGGGACAACATGCACAGAACAGGCAGCTGCACCGAAGGCGGCTTCGCCAAGGCGTCTGCGCGCTTCGGCGTGGTAACCGCGCAGGGCGGCTGACGCAAGGTGACGTGGGGCGTCGTCGCCGGGGTTGCCGCCGTGGCAACCGCGGGGTCGTTGATGGTGCCCAGCGCCGCGCTCGCCGCCGAGTGGGTCGATGTAGGCGGCACCCAGTACAACGCCGGTACCGCGGCGGGCGACGACGCCGGCACCTGGAGCTGGGACGGCGCTGACGACATGAAGCTCAACGGCTACAACGGCGGCGAGATCAAGGCCGCCGGCAAGCTCAACGTTGCCTACGAGGGCAAGAACACCGTGAAAACCGAGCCTGATTACACCGGAGCCGCCATCAAGGCGCAGGACGGCACTAGCCAGAAAGCAGAGTTGAACATAACGAGCTCGAATAGCACGGATGAGCTCAATGTGACAGCCGAGGCCGATGCAATTAAATCCACAGGCAACCTCTCCATTTCCGGCCCAGGCACTGTGAACACCACAAGCACTGCTTCCGACGGAATTGAGGCAAAGGGCAATCTCTCTATCACGGGCTCGGGCACCGTGAATGCAACGGGCGGTACCGAAGGCATCCAATCCAAGGGCAAGACCACCATCGATTCCTCTGGCACAGTGATCGCTAAAGGAGGCGAAGGTTACGGCATCGCCGCGGGCAGTGACCTGATCATCAAAGGTGGCGGCAAGGTAGAGGCAAGCTCTATAGGAGAAGCGGCGATTTGGGCTGACGACGGCATTAACATCTCAGGCGGAAGCCAGGTCGAGGCGAGCTCCAGGGAAACTCTTGCCGTCGACACCGATGGCGGCCTCGCGGTCGCGGACGCCTCCCTTAACGCAAGCGGTGTTGAATATGGTGTCTATGGCTACAAGGGCATTGCGCTCGACCACGCGACCGTGACGGTCCGTACAAGCGGGGGCGGCGGCCAAGCTATCGCACTCTTCACCGACGGGGACGACATCGTCATCAAGAATGGTTCCATCGTGGACGCGTTCGCAGAAGGAGAGTTCTCAGCTGCGATCTCTACTAGAAACCATCAGCCCAACATCGCGGGTGGCCATATCTACATCAGCGACTCCGTTGTCAAGGCTATAGCCCGCTATGTCGAGTCCGGTAGCGACGGACCCGATCACTACAGCAACGACCAAAGCGGCGAGGTCACCCCCGAGCATAGGGGCATGAACCTGGGCATCTTCGCCCAGACCTACGAGGGCATCACGCCCGCGACCATCTCGATCGTTCGCAGCAAGGTCACGGCTGAGGGAGACACGGCGGCAATCTTCGCCCTTGCCATAAGCGAGGACGGCAAGGCGATCGGCACTATCGAGATCGAAGGCGCCATCATCCAGACGCCTGCGGGCGGCAAGATCATCGACTATCGCTACGAGGAAGAGTACAGCCGCGGCATCTCCTACGAGGCAGGCCAAACCATCGGCACGGGCGATGCCGTAGTCGACTCCCCCTATAACGAAGCTGTTGCCAAGAGCACGGTCATCGCGCCTTCCGAGGAGGCCAAGCCCGAGGCCAACCCTGAGGAAGCCACGCCCGTGGTGAAGCCAGCCAAGCAGCAAACGCTCGTGACGGGCGCCAAGGCCGAGCCTGCGGAGGCAAAGAAGAACCTTCCTGCGACGGGGGACGCATCGCCTGTAGGGCTTGCTGCCACAGCTTTCGCTGGCGTGGCTGCGGCATTCGCGAGCTTGGCTGCTCTGTTGACCGGGTTCGTCGCTCGCCGCAAGCGAGAATAAGAGCTACGTTTTAAGCGAAGTGTGTATTTCGCTTGGATGATTTGTTCAATGTGGCTGGCGCCAGTGCGGTGCCAGCCACGCTATTTCAGCATGAATTCTTTCAGCCCCGAGCGGCTGGTTATTCCCAGCTTCGCATACGTTGTTGAAAGCCTGTTTTTTACCGTACCGCGTGAAATCCCCATATGATCTGCGATTTCAGTGTTGGACCAACCGCGGCATGCCAGCATCGAAATGGCGAATTCCGTTGTGGTAAGACTGTCGGCAACGGTTTTGTGTGCTGCGGGGTTATGAACATGCCGCCATCCGCGGCTGAATCGGTAGGTGATTTCGATTACCCGTGCAAATTCGTGCGAGTAAACTTTTTTGAGGCACGCTTCAGGCAGACCCTGAAGAA
>OMDX01000869.1_pt1 | contig 11050 bp, 10 predicted proteins | sample 1673711 | NCBI WGS metagenome assembly OMDX01 (sample SAMEA103958123, study PRJEB25191) | human gut metagenome
AGATGACATCACAAAGCCAACATTATGTAAATTTTTCAACACCGAACTCATTCAGAATGAAGATGCTTTGAACAATGTGCGAGAGATTTTCAAACTACGAGGCTATCCAATGAGCGAACGTAACGTTCAACAGTCTTTTATACCAAAATCTTGCACCTATATACCCAATCGTTTCGGTACTGCTCCCTGCATGTGGTTTGAAAAAAATGCAACAGTGTATGTCTCCATGCCTGGTGTACCATTTGAGATGAAATCTGTATTCGAAACGGAAATACTTCACCGACTGTTGTCAAGATTCAAAGTGACACCTTATATAAGTAAGGTAGTGATGACAGTAGGTGTAGGAGAATCTTTTCTTGCCGACAGACTTAAAGACTGGGAAGAGAAACTGCCGGATTTTTTGTCGTTGGCATATCTGCCTCAATACGGAATGGTTAGACTGCGTCTCGAGGGGCGTCACGAAGACAAAGAGTTGTTGCATAGCACTGTGGACAAAGAAATAGAAAAACTGTGCGCCATCATACCGGACAATATCTTCGGTTTTGATGATATGTCCATAGCTGAAGTAGTGATAGAAATGCTGAAGAAAGAGAATAAAACCGTATCAACGGCAGAGAGTTGCACCGGAGGAGCTATCGCCAGAATGATAACAGGCATACCGGGATGCTCAGCAGTGTACAGAGGTTCGGTAGTATCATACGCCACAGATGTGAAAGAGAGCGTACTTAGTGTTGAACATCAAGATATTGTGAAATTTTCCGTAGTAAGTAAAGAAGTAGTGGAACAAATGGCAAAAGGAGTTAAAGAACTGTTGCATACAGACTATGCCCTGGCAACGACAGGAATAGCCGGTCCCGATGGAGGCACGGAGACGACACCGCTCGGCACAGTGTGGATAGCTGTTGCCACACCCGACGGAATAATATCACAACGCCATAACTTTGGTAAAGAACGTGACAACAATATCCAAAGAGCCTGCATAGTGGCATTAGAAATGTTAAGACAATGTTTAAGAAAGAAAGAAATAATATTATGAGATTGAAAACCATATTGATATTATTAGTAGTGTCCGTTTTTTGGACAGCATGTTCCGGAGATAAAAAAAACGACAAGGCAAAATTCGATATACCTTATCAGGATATGGAACCTAAGATATTAACTGTAAAAGAATATCAAAAAGTTCTTTTCGACATCGACACCGCAGATTTCAAAAAAGGATTAGAATCTTTGATACCTGAATATTCATCTGTATTGGGGACATCCATCAATGATATACAGGCCAATTATGTAAAGGCTTTTGTTACAGATACATTTTGTCGCCATCTTTATGAAATGGTAGATGAAAAATTTTCTGACATAGAACCTATAAGCAAAGACATACAGACTGTATGTCAAAGATTTAACTATTATTTCCCAGGTAACGATTTACCGGAAGTCATTACATATATCTCAGGTATAGACTATGAAATGGGACCGGTTACAAACAATGGACATGCCATACTTATAAGTCTGGATTATTATCTTGGCAATGAAGACAATATTTATGATTATATCGGCATGCCGCGTTTTCGTTCTTTGAGATGTCGCCCGGAATACATCACAAAAGACCTCGCTGTCTTACTATATATGCATTATATTTATGACACTCATATTTACAAGAATATCATCACAGAAATGGTGGAAAAAGGCAAGATGTATTATTTTGTCGAGGCAATGAATCCTTCTTTGCCGGATTCGATACTTTTGGGATATTCTGAGAAACAGATGGATTGGGCAAAGAATAATGAAGGCAATCTTTGGGCGTCTTTGGTAGGCGATAACTTATTATATGCCAACAAATTGACTGAATATCAACAATTTTTTGGAGACGGACCTTTTACACAGGCATATTCCAATGATGCCCCTTCACGGCTTGGAGATTTTATAGGACTTCAGATAATACGTTCTTACATGAACAATAATGATGTGACATTACAGGAATTGATGGACAACAAGGATCTGTTACAGATTTTTCAAGATTCCAATTATAAACCGAAAAAATAAAATATAGTTATAGTGATAAAAGACCGAAATTTATGAAACCAAAATATCATGTTAGTAAAGACTTATGGGAGTGCCATCAGTGGCATAAAGGCTATTGTTGTCACCATAGAAGTAAATATCGACAGAGGAGTACAGTTTTTTCTTGTCGGATTGCCTGACAGTGCAGTAAAAGAGAGTCAACAGCGTATAGAATCAGCCTTAATAAACAATGGGTTGAAATATCCTAAACGTAAGATAACCATTAATATGGCTCCTGCCGACATACGCAAGGAGGGGTCATCTTACGATTTACCCATTGCGATAGCAATATTGGCAGCATCGGAACAGGTAAGTACGGAGAATCTTGATAGATATATCATTATGGGAGAATTGTCGTTGGATGGCAGTCTCAATCCCATAAGAGGTGCTTTACCCATAGCTGTCATGGCATTGCAAGACGGTTTCAAAGGAGTGATAATACCGCGAGCCAATGCCATGGAAGCCGCAGTTGTGGAAGGTATAGAAGTGTATGGAGTAGATACTATCAATGATGTAATAAACTTCCTTAACGGAGGCTCTCTCGACCCGGTGACGCTGAAAGATTCCACACCTGAAAGCGATGATATGTATGATTTTGACTTTGCCGATGTCAAAGGTCAGGAGAACATTAAAAGAGCCTTGGAGATTGCCGCTGCCGGCAGCCATAATGTGATACTGATAGGTCCGCCCGGCAGCGGCAAAACGATGCTCGCAAAAAGACTGCCGAGCATCTTGCCTGTCATGACACTGCAAGAAGCATTGGAGACTACAAAAATACATTCAGTAGTAGGATTGCTCGGTAACGGAGTGTCATTGTTAAGGACACGCCCATTCCGAAGTCCTCATCATACCACTTCTTATGTCGGTCTTGTCGGTGGAGGCACCTATCCACAACCGGGAGAGATATCTTTAGCCCACAATGGAGTCTTGTTTCTCGATGAGTTGCCGGAGTTCAAACGTAATGTGCTCGAGGTACTGCGGCAGCCTATGGAAGACAGAGTCGTGAATATAGCTCGGGCAAAACAAACTGTGGAATTTCCGGCAAATTTTATGTTGGTGGCAGCGATGAACCCTTGTCCTTGCGGCTATTATAATCATCCCACACAAGAATGTGTGTGCCAGCCAGGTGCGGTAGAGAAGTATCTGAACAGAATATCAGGCCCTCTTCTCGACCGTATTGATTTGCATATTGAAGTGGTGCCGGTGCCTTTTGAAGACCTTGCAAACAAACAACCGGGAGAAAAAAGCATTGAAATCAGAAAACGTGTCATGGCGGCAAGAGAGATTCAATCGCAACGCTTCATTGACATGCCTAACGTACACGGAAATGCTCAGATGTCAACAAAAATGATACAGAAATATTGCATCTTGGATGACGTCAGCAATACTTTACTGAAAAAAGCCATGGAACAACTTAACCTGTCAGCCAGAGCATATGACAGAATACTGAAAGTGTCGCGTACCATAGCAGACTTGGACGGCAGCAATAACATAAAAAGAGAACATGTGGCAGAAGCAATACAATATAGAAGTCTTGACCGAGAAAACTGGGGTAAATAAATATGAAAACGGATATATCAAGTACGCATCAATCAATCTATCCTAAAGCGGGAGAAAGAAAATATAACTCAGAAACACAGGATCGGATGGATTGGATGGATGAGGCAAACGCTTACCGTGATCTCATTATGACGAACATCGAGTATGACATTCTCTGCGAGCGTCACGGCGAGGAACGCATGGACGAGGTCGTGGAGCTCATGCTGGAAGCCGTGATCTCAAAAAGACCATATATCCGTATTGCCGGTGACGAGTTCCCCCGTGAGATCGTCAAGAGTCGTCTGCTTAAAGTAGGCCCCATGCACGTTGAGTATGTGTTCGACTGTATCGACAGGAACACAACCAAGGTCGGGAATATCAAGGCTTACCTGCTGACGGCTCTTTTTAATTCTCCGGCTACGATGGACAGCTATTACAGGGCGGAAGTCAATCACGACCTGTACGGCACTTAGCGCCGCAAGGCGCTGAAAAATATGAATTCGAGGAAGGAGGTGCGCTGTATGAAAAGTAAAGCCGCAAGAAAGCTATGCCCGGCGTAACCAAGGAGCAGATCAGGCAGGCGCGGGAGGCGGATCTGTTTGCCTATCTGGAACGGCACGAACGCGGCGTATTGAAACGTGACGGACCCAACTACCGGCATAAAGAACACGACAGCCTTGTCTATGTCACGGCAAAGAATTACTGGTACTGGAACAGCAGAGGAAAACGGATCAACGCCCTGGACTACCTTATGGAAATCCGGGGATACGGCCTTGTGGATGCGGTAAACGCACTGGCGGGACCGGCAATGCAGTATTCTTTCCCTTCCAGGGACTCTCAGGACTACGCTGCGGCAAGGCAGGCAAGGAAGCCTGACCACTGCTATCTGCCCTGGCAGAAGAAATGTGCGACTTCGTATGTGTCCTATCTGCAAAAGCGCGGGATCAGCACGGTCGTGATCAAACGCTGCACACAGCTCGGCATTCTCTACGAGGGCTCCTACAAGAAAAAGGAGCCGGAGGGCAAAGCGACATATATCCCGGTCTGTGTGTTTGTCGGTAAGGATGAGCACGGCACGGCAAAGTTTGCCTGTATGCGCGGTATTCATTCCGACCTGCGAAAAGACGCCTACGGCAGCGACAAAGAATACAGCTTTTGTCTGCCTCCCCATCGAGCAGGCAGCCGCCATGTCGCCGTGTTTGAGGCGCCCATAGACGCGCTCTCTCACGCAACCTTGCAGGAAATGGACGGCTGGAAATGGGACGGCTACCGGCTTTCGCTGGGCGGCACTTCCCATGTTGCGCTGTTTGCATTTCTGGAAAGGCACCCAAAGATCCGGCATGTGGATCTGTATATGGACAGCGACTATGCGGGGCTGAAAAACGCCCGGAAGATCAAAGATATGCTGCGGGCCGATCCGCGTTTTAAGCATATCCGTGTCGGCATACACCCGCCCCGTCAGGGCAAGGACTACAACGAACTGCTGCAAATCAAAAAACAGGAACGTCACCGTTTGCCAGAACGCCGCCTTGAAAAACAGGGGGCTATTTCAATTTAAGGAGGATGATACCAGATGAAAAAAGAAAAAACGGCACTGCAAATGATCGCCGGAGCTGCCCGATGCCCGGAGTATGGCCCCGCAATGGTAAAGGCGCTGATGAAAAAGCTGGACATGAACGAGAAAGGCTTTGCGCTTTTAATGAATGTCACGCCCACCACGGTCCGGCTCTGGACCTCCGGCGCAGTCCATCCCTGCGGGACGGCCAAGCGCCTTATGCAGATCTATGATACCGGCCCGGAGATCGTCAGCATTATCGCCGGAGAAAAGGAGGACGTAAATGCCACCTGAACTGCATGAGGACTTCGGCGAAAAAATCGGCGGTGCGAAGAAAGACCTCTGGAAAGATCGGGGGCTATATGCCGATGACCTGGACGGAATGAATGAGCGCGAAGCCGAAAAGTACGTCAAAAAGGATAATGTCTGGAAAAAACCGGACTATCAGGCCATGCTTGACGAGGGTATCCCTCTGGGCGTGGTCTTTTTTATGAAAAAGGCGCGTGACAGCCTGAACGCCTCCCCGCAATATCCCTATCGGGATAATACCCCCGAAAAACGGCTTGACCGGCAAAAGCAGTACATTGAAACCGTGCGTGAGCTGCAGGCCGTTGTCGAAGGCGTCCGAACTGTTGAAGATGTTATGCAGGTATGCGACCGCTTTTTCCTGGATAACGGTTATCTGGAAAAAAGGCATGGATACGGAAGCACACCGGCGTATCAGGGCACGAAAAAAGGCTCTGACAATCCTGTTATTACAAATAAGCTCTTTCGGGCTTTGCGGGTCCATTCCCCGGCAGAGTTTGAACGGGATTATACAAGGCAGGCCCAGAAGGAGCAATTCGGTGTTGCGAAGGATCAAAAGGTGCCGCGCGGCTATGAACTTCACCTCTACGATGGCAAAGGATATTCCCGCAATAGGGACTGGAAGGAAGGCACCTACTATGTCACAAAAAGCTATTCCATTTTGCAGGACAACCTGCCCACCCGTGAGGCTGCCCTTCGCTGGGCGCAGGAGCACGCCAAAGGCCGCGGCAAAAGCGGTAAGCAGCGTTTCGTCCCGCCCCAGCTCGAACACATCACCCGAACCGGACCGGACTACCGAAACGGCCAGGAAATCGTCGGGCAGCACTACCTTGATACCTTTGGATTCCGCGGCGGCGAGTTTGGTAACTGGCTCAATCAGAATGACCGGCAAGCGTCCCTAAACATGGGCTTTGAGGCTTTGAAGGATCTGGCGGCTGCGCTTCACGTTTCGGATAAGGACATTGCCTATCAGGGAACTCTTGCGATTGCCTTCGGCGCCAGAGGCAGCGGTAACGCTGCGGCGCACTATGAACCGCTACGCAAGGTCATCAACCTTACCAAAATGCACGGAGCCGGATCGCTGGCTCACGAATGGTGGCACGGTCTGGACGATTACCTGGGCGGCAAGATGGGCGCGAAGGGCTTTTTATCGGATAACGCGCACCTCTATCCTCCTATGAAAAAGCTGATCGACGCCATGAAGTTCAAGGCAGAAACGCCGGAGCAGGCGGCCAAGCGTGCGGAGGTACAAAACGCAAGGCTTGTAAAGCAGGCCGAAGCCTGGGCGGATTCCGCTATGAAATACGCCGTGGACCGCTACGGTGACGACGCCGTAAAGGAGCAGTATGCTTCTCTGAAAGCGGCCTTTGTTTCCGGCGAGCCCGGCAGCGTGGATAAGCTAAGCGACCTGAAAAAGACGATCAGCGGCCATGTGATCCCGAAAAGCGAGCGCGACCAGCTTCATAATTACGAGCGTATCATGCGCGAGATCAAGGAGAACCCGCAGCCCACGCCCGGCAAGACGCCGACGGACTACTACCGCAATTCCAAGAAGATGGGCGAAAACTGCGAGCGTGACGGCGGCTATTGGGAAAGTAATGTAGAGATGACGGCGCGGGCGTTTGCGTGCTACGTCAAGGATCGTCTGCCTTATCAATCGGACTATCTCGTGGGTCATGCGGAAAGCTGCGTGACCATTGCCTTTGATAAATCCGGTCATTCCGAAGTGATACGGGCTTATCCCCAGGGCGAAGAACGAAAGGCGATCAACGCTGCCTTTGACGAGATTGTGGCGGATTTGAAGCTGGAGCGTATCTTCACCCACACGGCGGAGATCACCGCTTTGGAAGCCTCCGCTATCCCACTGAAAGATGTCGCGCAGCTTTCTCTTTTCGGGTCGGACAAACCTTCCGTGATCGGGCAGCTTGCGTCTGCAAAGGCGGCGGAAAAAGCAGTTCCTACGCCTAAAAAGACACATGAGCCGGAACGATAACATACAGGAGGTAACGAGTGAGAAAAGAAGATTTTTACGATGTTTTTGAGTATGGCGATCGATTAGAACCCGGTGTAGAACTCAAAATTGAGCACAGTATCACGATGGAATACGACACGCCGGATCTGACGCCTTTTACCAACAGCGACGTAAAGGAGCTGGAAAGCCTGCGGAAAATCAGTGCGGGAACGGAGCAAAAAATCTTTGACAGCTTGAAAGAACCGCTGTCGAAGTGGGAACGGCAGGCGGCACTTACAAAACTGCTGGATCGGGCTATTCAATATCTGAAAATGCCTGAGGTTGAACACACGTCTAATCAATGGATGCATGATGACAGATCTGACCGCGATAAAATCAGCAACAGGGTCTATCAAATGTCGGTGTCTGTTTACGAGGATTATAAATACGACCGGCAAACGCGGGAGCGTATTCCAACGGCGTGGTATGTCACCTGGGATGTGACGATTAACACGCCAAGGCGAGGCTATGGAAAAGTCATTGCCGGACAAAGGCAGAAACGCTATACGGACAAAGACGCCGCCCTGAAATATATCGAAGGCCGCAAAAAAGCCTATGCGCACCTGTTTACAGAGATTTCCCCGCCCTTACCGCAGGAATACGCAGATAGTTTCAAAGTACACGGCGTACTGCTCCCAGGCTATACCATCGAGGGGCAGGAACCGATCCCCACCAACCGCACCGCCATTGAGGTTTTGAATGAACTCTCAGGCGGTGCTTTTGCATTACAGGATAAAAAGCCGTCCGTGCTGGGAAAGCTGGCGGCAAGCAAGGAAGATATGAAAAAAGCTCCGTCAGCCGGAGCCAAGAAAAAGGAGGAACCTGCACTATGAAAGTTTTAATGGTCGAGCCCGGCAAGACGCCGTATGAAACAGAGATCGAGGGCGGTTTGGAATCGCTGCAAAAGGCTGTCGGTGGCAGCATTCAGGCTGTTTATCCGTATGACGATCCGGTCGCCCTGATCTGCAACGAGGAAGGCAAGCTCATGGGGCTGCCCTTAAACCGCTCGCTTACCGATGACAACGGAGAAATCTACGACATCATCGCCGGCAACTTTATCCTTACGGGACTTACGGAGGATAACTTCGGGGATCTTTCGCCGGAGCTTATGGAGAAATTCAGTGAACAGTTCAAACACCCGGAAGAATTCGTCCGTATCGCCGGGAAGATCCTCGGCGTCAAGCAGCCTGTTCCCGGAGAAAGCGAGCCTAAGAAGTCTCATACGGGGCCGGAGCTATGATGCAGCTTGCCATTCAGGAGCCGTATATGCTCACGATCCAGCCGGACGATTTCTTTATCAGCCCCCGGAGACTGGACGAAAACTTTGGCACAATGATCTGCTTCCACCGGCGCTATGATCTGGGCGATGAGCATAACTATGGCGACAACGAAGATTTTCTGAAAGACCTGTATCTCAAAACGGTTGGGAACGACGAAAAAGGCGAGGAAAAATACGACCGGCTGCTTGACCGCCTCTCTAAGCAACCGGACACGCCTTTCGGATCAAGGGAGTATGCCTGCGCTGTCAATCAGGCGCTTATGGCGGAGATTGAAAAAGAACATATCGTGCTGCCCCTCTATCTCTACGATCACAGCGCCCTTGCCATGAGTACGGACAGTTTTATCGGTCGCGCTGTCCATGCGGAATGGGACAGCGGTCAGGTCGGATGGATCTATGTATCCAAAGAGGATATACGGGCGGAATATCAGGTTGACCGCATCACCCCTTCTGTCAGGGAGCAGGCGGAAAACCGGCTGAAAGATGAAGTCAGGATATATGACGCCTACTTACGCGGCGAGTGCTACGGCTATGAGCTCTACAAAAACGGCGAGCTCACCGATAGCTGCTGGGGCCTTGTCGGCAGCTTTGATGAGGCCATAAAAGACATCGCCGAATACCTGCCCGACGAGTGCAAGGGCATGACCGAAAAGCTCGCGGAGGTGAGCGACCCTGCTTCTATGGTAAAGACGCTCTTAAAGCACGCGCGGATTCAGGTTGAACAGGCGGCAAAGGATATGGAGCGAAAACCGCGTGAACAGGTATTAGGCGTGGAACTGTAACACAATAAAAAATCGGAAAGGAGGACTACTTTGCAGGAAGAAATTGAACAAAGAACCGTATCCGTCACCATTCAGGCAGCAAAGCTTTCCGGGCGTGTTCTAAAAGCGGCGATTGCCGCCGCGCTTCGCAAAATGGAGCAGGAACGCAACACACCGAAGGTCGGACGCAACACCATGAAACGCCTTGCCGGTCGGGACGGCGGAATGAATACGATTGAGGTGTCCGGGCGTATCCGCTCTTTTGAAAGATACGCAAGGAAACACCAGGTACGTTATCACATTGAAAAGGAAGTCGGTGTTGATCCACCCCGCTGGACCGTATATTTCAAAGCAAATCAGGCGGACGCTCTGACGGCGGCATTTAAGGAATACACCAAAAAGGATCTGTCCCGTGAGAGTCGTCCGTCCATGCTGGCGAAACTCCATAAATTCAAGGAGCTGGCACAGGCGCTCGGAAAGGACCGCGTAAAAAACAAGGAACACGGAGGGCCGGAACGATGAAGGTAAGCGATATACTGAAAAAGTATGTGTTGCCTAATCTACCGTATCTGATGTTCCTTTGGGTATCTGCCAAGCTGGGCGAGACCGTAAGACTTGCCCCCGGCGCCGACGCTTCTATGAAAATGCTGGGGCTCTCCGAGGGTTTCTCCCTTGCTTTCGGTCACTTTCTCCCGACTGCTGGGATTGACCTTCTGATCGGTCTTTGCGGTATGGCGGCGGTTCGACTTGCGGTATATATCAAAGGCAAGGACGCCAAAAAGTACCGAAAAAATGTGGAATACGGAAGCGCCCGCTGGGGCACCAAAACTGATATTGCCCCCTTTATGGACCCAAAGCCGGAGAATAACATCATTCTTACGCAGTCCGAAGGGCTTATGATGTCCGGCAGACCAAAGAACCCGGCCAATGCCAGAAACAAAAACGTGCTGGTCGTTGGTGGTTCCGGCAGCGGCAAAACGAGATTTTTCATCAAGCCGAACCTTATGCAGATGCACAGTAGCTATGTTGTAACAGACCCAAAGGGTACGGTGCTGGTGGAATGCGGAAAGCTCCTGCAAAGAGGCGCGCCGAAGCTGGATAAGGACGGAAAACCGGTGCGGGACAAGCGCGGGAAGATCGTCTATGAGCCGTATAAGATTCGGGTGTTCAATACGATCAATTTCTCTAAATCCATGCACTTCAATCCCTTTGCCTATATCCATGATGAAAAGGATATTTTGAAAATCGTCACCACGCTTATCGCCAACACCAAGGGCGAAGGCAAGGCCGGTGACGATTTCTGGGTCAAGGCGGAAACGCTGCTTTACACGGCGCTGATCGGCTACATCTACTACGAGGCCCCGACAAACGAACAGAACTTTGCCACGCTGGTAGAAATGCTGAACGCTATGGAAGTACGCGAGGACGACGAGAGCTTCAAAAATGCGGTTGATCTTCTCTTTGACGCCCTGGAACAAAAGGACCCGGATCACTTTGCGCTGCGGCAGTACAAGAAATACAAGCTGGCGGCCGGCAAG
>OMDX01000874.1_pt1 | contig 10999 bp, 10 predicted proteins | sample 1673711 | NCBI WGS metagenome assembly OMDX01 (sample SAMEA103958123, study PRJEB25191) | human gut metagenome
TTGCGCAGCTTGCGCAGCCTACGCACTTTTCCATATCCTCGGGGCGAACGGTTGCAGGGTGATAACCCTTACGATTTGTGGCGGTTTCTTCCATGACGATGATGTTCTTCGGGCATACGGTGATGCAAAGCCCGCAGCCCTTACACCGGTCACGGCGGAACGACACATTTCCTGCCATGTTAAATATCCTCCTCCATTGTGATTTCCCACGGTTTTTTCATGTATATGTCCAGAGGCAGAATGGGCTCTGCCAGCTGTTCACAAACCTCCGGCACAAAGCGCCGCTGCACCGCATGGTGCACAACGGGCAGGCCGGTCGCCTCGGAAAGCGCGTGCGCGAGCGCCGCACCCTTGAGAATTTCTCCGGCGGTGGTCTGTGCGCACAGATGGGTGTTGTTGACAAGTCCGGTCATTTTCTGACCGCACGCGGCCTCGACGCCGCGCAGCGACGCGAGCGCCTTTTCAAGGTCGTGCGTCTCGGGACGGTTGGCGTTGACGACGAACAGGAGGTCAAAATCCTCCGCGTGCAGCTCGTCAACGAAGCGCGCCAGCACATGCGCGCCGATGGGGTCGCCGCCGATGTCGATGACGCCCGACCAGCTCTTGTCCTGAAACAGAGACAAGACCGCCGGGTCGATCGCGGGCATATCCACCGCGCCGCCGCAGGAGCTGACGATCACGCGGATGCCCGCCTCGCGCAGGCGCTCGGCCTGCTCATAGGCGCGGAAATAGGGGTTTACGATGTCAAGGTCGGCCAGCGCCAGCTTTTTGTCCGCTCCCGCGAGGCTCAGCGCCAGATTGACGGCATATTCGGTCTTGCCCGTGCCGTAGTGGCCGGTGATGATCTGCAGACGTCTCATACGATGTGATACTCCAGGATCTCCTCCTGCCCGCGCAGCACACGCAGCGCGCCCATCGCAAGGGCGAGCATCTCGTCCTCGCCGGGATAGACGTGCACGGGCGCGATGTGGCTGACATATTCCTCGATCCACGCGACGAGCTGCTTTCCGTAGGCGCTGCCGCCGGTGAGCAGGATGGCATCGACCTTGCCGCCCAGCACGACGCTTTGCGCGCCGATCTCCTTGGCGATCTGATACGCCATGCCGCGGTAGGCGAGCGTGGCCTCGGGGTCGCCCTCTGCCACGCGCTGGCCGATGACGCGGCCGTCGTTCGTCCCCGTGTAGGCGACCATGCCGCACTTGGACATGTAGAAGCGGCGCTGGTCCTCGTAATTGTCGCCGTAGCGGTGCTCAAACGCCGCGCGCAGCACCTGCAAAACGGGAAGGCTGCCCGGACGCTCGGCGGTATAGGGGCCGTCGCCCTCAAGGCCGTTGTTCACGTCCACGATCTTGCCCTTTTCGTGCGCGCCGACGGTGACGCCGCCGCCCATGTGGGCAACGATGAGGTTGAGCGTGTCATAGGGCTTTCCGACATCCTCGGCGTAGCGCTTGGCGATGGCCTTCTGGTTGAGCGCGTGGAAGACGGAGCGGCGCGGGAAATCCGGATGGCCGGACAGGTGCGCGATGTCGGTCATTTCGTCGATCACGGGCGGGTCAACGATGAACGCGGGCTTTCCGATCTCCTCGCCGATCTCCGCGGCAAGGATGCCGCCGAGGTTGCAGACATGCGTGCCGAAGCGGCACTCGCGCAGGTCGCGCAGCATCTCGTCGTTGACGGCGTAGGTTCCGCCGGGGATCGGATGCACCAGACCGCCGCGGCCGACCACGGCGTCGAAGCTCTCGAGCGAGTGGCCGTGGTGGGTCAGGAAGTCGAGGATCAGGGGCTTGCGCATGGCGGCGTTTTCCTCCATGGTGCTGACGCCCTCCATGTCCTCGCACGAGTGCAGAAAGCCGTGCTCCAGCAGCTTTTCCTCCCCCGCGTAGACCGCGATCTTGGTGGAGGTGGAGCCGAAGTTGATGGCAAGGATCTTGTAGTTGTTATGTTCCAAGGGCGTCTCCTTTCTTGGCGGCCACAGCGAGCGCCAGCGCGATGGAATCGATCTTGGTCTGTTCGCTGTCGGCGCGGGAGGTCACGATCACGGGCGCCTTGGCGCCGACGATCAGGCCCGCGTTCTTCGCGTGCGCGAGGAAGACCATGGATTTGTAAAAGACGTTGCCGGTCTCGATGTTCGGCACGAGCAGCACATCGGCGTGTCCGGCGTTCGGGTCGGTGATGCCCTTGCGCGCCGCGGCCTCGACGCTGATGGCGTTGTCCAGCGCGAGCGGGCCGATGACGGTGCAGTTTTTCAGCTCGCCGGCCTTCGCGGCCTCGGTCAGCGCGGCGGCGTCAAGCGTGGCGGGCATCTTGGGGTTGACCTTCTCGACGGCGCAGAGGCAGGCGACCACCGGATTATCGTTGCCGAGTGCGTTTGCCACGCGGACGGCGTTGCGGAGGATCTCCTTTTTCGTCTCAAGGTCGGGGGCGATGTTCATGGCCGAGTCGGTCAGCAGCAGCAGGCGGTCAAAGCCGGGCACCTCAAACAGCGCCACATGCGACAGCACCTTCGCATCCCGCAGACCGTTCTCCTTGTCCAGAACCGCCTTGAGAATGACGGCGGTATCGACAAGGCCCTTCATCACCGCGTCGGCTTCGCCGTTTTTCACGAGCGAGACCGCAATGCGGCAGGCCGCTGCGTTGTCCGGCTCGTCGATGATGCGGTACGGCGTAAGATCGAGCGCGTGCTCGGCGGCGATGCGGCGGATCTGCTGCTCGCAGCCGACCAGAATGGCCTCCGCGATCCCCAGACGGCGCGCCTTGTCAACGGCAAGGAGCACGTGGTCGTCCTGCGCGCAGGCAACGGCAAGGCGCTTTGTGCCCTGCGCACTGGCCGCCGCGCGGAGCGATTCGATGGATTCGATCATAGGAACCCTCCTATTACATGATATTTGGACAGGCCGGAGCCTGTTCCGCTTCCAGCAAAGCAAGAAAAAGGGGGCGTTCACAGAACGCAAAACAGGCGGATCTGCCGCCGCGGATCCCCTTCTCTATATAGAATACAATTTTGCATAAAAAAAATCAACATTTATTATTGGAAAATAGTTAATGTTCACAACGAACTCCGGCGTATATACCGTATAATCATACACAGTCTGAATAGAGAGGCGGATTTCCGCCGCGAATCGCGCGCCGGATTCCGTTCAAATTGTATATACATGCAAAAAACCGGCCGGCGTTTTTTTCGCCGGCCGGTTCAAATCGGACAACTTTCAGTAGAATTTCGCCGTTTGCGGCGAAATTCGGCACGAATTGTGCATGTCAGGCCTTGTCCTGGGCGTCCTTTGCCTCCTCGGCAGCCTTGGCGGCCTTCTTCGCCTTGTGCTTTTTGCGCAGCCGCAGGGCGATGAGCACCGCCGCGCCCGCGATCAGCAGGAACAGGATGATTCCCGGCAGCGCGTAGACGAGATCGATCAGGAAATACTGCACGCCGCGCGAGAAGCTGCGCCAGCCATCTGTCAGGGCGTCGCTGAGCTTTTCACCGAACGTGCGCTGCACGGGCTTGGTCGGCGTGTAGATCTCGACCTCGTGCAGGCTGATCGTCACGCTGGAGTAGGCGATCCTGCGGTCGAGGTTGCGGAGATTGCGCTCGATCGACTCGATCTCATAGCGCACATCCGCCAGCCGCTCCTCAAGGGCGATGAGACTCTCCACGTCCTCGGATTTTTCCAGCATGCTGAGCAGGCGCTCCTCCTGCGTGTACAGCGACGCCAGCCGCGCCTCCTGATCGGTGTAGTGCGAGGTCACGTTTTCCGCGTAGCGGTTGCAGGAGAGCACGTTGCCGAGGCCGTCTGCCTGCGACAAAAACTCCTGAAAGCGCTTTGCCGGGACACGGACGACGTAGTCCGCCATGCGGTTGACGACGCGGCTGGTGCCGTCGTCGTTGTAGCGGATGTCGCCGTAGGTGTTCGACTGCTCCACAAAGCCGCCGAACGCCGTGACCGAGGACTCGAGCGCGGCGACCGCCGCGTCATACTCCGTGGTCTGGATCTCCAGATTGGCAGAGTAGATCATCTTGTCCGCGAGCGACTCTGTGGGCGCGTCGCCCGCGGGCTCGTTCGCGGCAGTGCTCTGCTCGTCATAGCTCTGGGTCGTGATCGAGTTCTCCGCCCAGTCGCTCTCCGACTCTGCCATCGCCGGCGCCTCCGCGGGCATTTCCGCCGATGTCTCCTCTGTTTTGTAGTTGTCGGCTGCCGAGGCAGTGTTGTCATACGCCATCGGCGCGGCCGACTTTGCGGCGCACGCCGCAAGGCTGCACGTCAGCACGAGCGCCAGCAGAAGTGCAAGAAGTCTGGTCTTTTTCATTGTGAGCTCCCCTTTCAATTTCTTTTGTCACCCTTAAAGACGAGATTTCCCGCCGCAGGTTTCAGAAAGAGGAAAAATTTTTCACAAAAAAATCAGCCGGGCGCCGAAACGGCCTCCGCGGCGGCCGCCGAGACCTCATAGGCAACGCGCGTCTCGCTTCCGCCGGGCAGGAGCTTGACGTATTCGCGGCTTTGCAGCCGCCCCGTGAGCGCGAGCTGCGCACCGGGCGGAAGCTGCGCCGCCGCCTGCGCCGTCCGTCCCCAGAGAATGCAGGGCAGATAGTCCGTGCGGTGGTACGGGCGGCTGACCGCCAGCATCACGTCGCAGATCTCCCGTCCCAGCGGCGTGCGGCGGTAGACTGGCGGCTTGCAGAGCGCGCCGGTCAGCTCGACGAGGTTTTCCGGCCCCTCGTCCGAGGTCTCAAGCTCGGCGGCGTAGACCGACAGGATGAGCTTTCTGCCCGATGGGGCGCGGCTGTTAAAGGAGCGGAGCTGGCCGCGCACCTCGATGTGCCCGCCGCCGGAGAGGTCCATCGTGTTCAGCACGTCCTCCGCCGCGATCACGGGCAGCACATCCGCCGTCCCGGACAGGCGCTCGACCTCGAGGAAAAAGCGGTAAAACCGGCGGGCATGATTCTCGTGCGAAAACGCGGGCAGCCCCGCCAGACTGCCGCGCAGGATGACTCGGTTGGCTGTATATTCCATGTATCCACCTCATTTTGTTCGTATGGCAAACTATATGAGGCGGAGCAAAAAAATAGTACAGGCCGCCTGGGCTCAGGCGCTCGGAATCCCGGCGCGCGGTTCGCGTCCGAGCGCTTGTCAAAAAGACTTTTTGACAAGCGCAAACAGGGACAGGTGCGCCGCCGGCGCGTCCTGTCCCTGTCTGTTTTTCATCGTTTGCGCGCGTCAGGCAAGGTCAAAGCCAAGCAGGACGTTTTCCCAGCCTGCGGGGCGCGCGGTGAGCCATTTGCACATGGCATACGGCGCCTGCGGCAGCCGGTACCGCGCCGCGCCCACGGCCTGCGCCAGCGCAGGCAGCATACGGTTGTCGGGGAGAAGCTCGTCCACGCGCGCACTGCCGTCCGGGAGCTTGCGCACGGCCGCGCAGCCGGACGCCGAGCCGAGCCGGAGCGCGTAAAACGCCGCGTCCAGCGCCTCATACTCCAGCCACGCCTTACTGTAGCGCACATGCGGCACGTCCCAGAGAAGCGTCTCGCGCAGGCCCGCGTATTCGATGGGCGTGACCTGCTCCGCCTGGCCGGCGGCGCTCGGCGCGGCGGCCTCGCTCTCACGGCGCAGCGCGCCGGAGAAGCCCAGCTTTTCATACATCGCGGCAAGCCCCTCGTCCGCCGGAACGAGCATCAGGCAGTCCGTGCCGCGCTTTTTGAGCTCCTTTTCCGCAAACGCCAGCAGCGTGCGGCAGACGCCCTGCCCGCGCCAGTGCTCGTCCGTCGCCACGGCGTAGAGATACGCGGCGGAATACGTGTCCTCGCCGCACGCAAGCTGCTGCGGCAGGGCAAAGCACATCCCCACCAGCGTCTCGCCGTCGTGCGCGGCAAAGCCCGATGCGTGCGGATACGCCTCACGGAAAAAGCGAGCGATCTCCTCGTCCGTGTCGCCGAACGCCTGCTTCCACAGGCGCGAGAGCGCCGGAATGTCTCCCTCGTGCGTTTTCTGACAGCGCATTATATCTTCTCCTTCCAGTCTGCGGTGAATTTTTCGAGCAGCAGCGTCGGCTGATACGATTCCTTCGCCTTGCGAAGGCCGGGCTCGCCCATGTCGTCCTCGCGGTTGAGGTACGCGACGGCGGGGTATTTTTCCGCGATCATGCGGGAAAACTCGCGGTTGATCATGGCGTATGCGCCGTTTATGGCGGAAAACGCCTTCTCAAAGCAGACGTCATAGTACCGCTCGTTCATCCGCGCACCGAGCGAGAACGCGAGCACCTCGCCGTTTTCCACCAGCAGCAGCCCGTCCATGCCCGTCTCGGAGAAGCAGTCAAACGCGCGCGCAATGGCGATCTTTTCATACTCGATCTTCTCGTTCCAGGCGTGCGCCTCGTACCATTTCTCCGTCATCTCGCGGCAGAGCGGGATGGTCTCCGGCGTGACGCGCTGCGTTTTGAAGTCCGGGTGCTCGGCCTCGAAGTGGTTGCAGTGGTTTCGCTTGGCCTGAAGCTTTTTTCCGTGCAGCTCCGCCAGCTCCTCGACCGTGTAGATATAATCAAAAGAGTCGCGATAGGAGGTAAATTCAAACTTTCCGGGGAAAAGCCGCTCCAGCGTCTCGCGCTTGTCCGGCGTGACGCCGCGCAGGCGAAGCTGCCCGCCGCGCTCCCGCGCGTCCTGAAGGACGGCCTCCAGCGCGGGCCGTTCATCGCCCGCTCCGGCGGGGTAGAGATAGACCTCGGCCCCGTCCTGCCGCAGGTGCTGGGTCACGAAGCCCTCGGCAAGGCCGACCTCGCCGTAATAGCCGTCCCAGAAATACATGCTCTGGAACGTGTTGTCTGCGCCGGGCAGCCCGGCCTTGTATAAAATCGGTTGGATCCATTCGTAGTCGCGCGCCGTCGGCGCATGGAAATTCAGCATAAAGACCTCTCTTTGTCTGTTTGTCTGTGATCGCTCCGTTCGGAGCTGCCGTGTGTCCGATATTTCTTCCAGTTCCAGTATAACACAACTGTCAATCGCCCAAACCGCGCGCGGCGCACTTTCTTTTTCTCCGCCTGTCTGCTATAATAACGGCTGCAAACGTAATTTTGACGAAGGAGGCGCTCAGAATGCCGGATTTTCTGCCCGTCAGCAGACGGGATATGGACGCGCGCGGGTGGACGCAGTGCGATTTTGTATATGTGATCGGCGATGCGTATGTCGATCGCCCCTCCTTCGGCCACGCCATCATTTCGCGCGTGCTGGAGGACGCGGGCTATAAGGTCGGCATCCTCTCCCAGCCGGACTGGAAGGACCCAGCCTCCGTCACCGCCCTCGGTGAGCCGCGGCTCGGCTTTCTCGTCTCCGGCGGCAACATGGACTCGATGGTCAACCACTACTCCGTCTCGAAAAAGCACCGCCAGACCGATGCCTTCACGCCCGGCGGCGTGATGGGAAAGCGGCCGGACTACGCCGTGACCGTCTACTGCAACCTCATCCGCCGGACATACAAAAAGACCCCGATCATCATCGGCGGCATCGAGGCAAGCCTCCGCCGCCTTGCGCACTACGATTACTGGTCAGACAAGCTCAAGCGCTCGATCCTGCTCGACGCGCAGGCGGATCTGCTGCTCTACGGCATGGGCGAGCGCAGCATCGTCGAGGTCGCGGAGGCGCTCAACGACGGGATGGACATTCACGACGTCACCTACATCGACGGGACGGTCTTCCGCGTGCGCGAGCCGGACCCGAACCTGCCGTGTCTGCGGCTGCCGGACTACGCAAGCCTTGCGGCGGACCCCAGAAAATACGCCGAGAGCTTTTATCTGCAATACTGCAACACCGACCCGTTTTCGGCGCGGCGGCTGCTGGAGCCGTATGGCGAGCATGAATTCGTCGTCCAGAATCCGCCGCAAAAGCCGCTTTCGCAGGCGGAGATGGACCGCATCTACGCCCTGCCGTACTGCCGGACATACCATCCGTCGTATGAAAAACGCGGCGGCGTGCCGGCGATCTCCGAGGTACGCTTCAGCCTCGCGTCCAACCGCGGCTGCTTCGGCGCGTGCAGCTTCTGCGCGCTGACGTTCCATCAGGGCCGCATCATCCAGACCCGTTCGCACGCGTCGATCCTGCAGGAAGCCGAGGCCATGACCCATGCCCCCGGCTTCAAGGGCTACATCCACGACGTCGGCGGCCCGACGGCGAATTTCCGCCAGCCCGCGTGCAAAAAGCAGCTGCAGCGCGGCGCATGCCCGGGGCGGCAGTGCCTGTTCCCCGCGCCGTGCAAGAATCTCATCGCCGACCACTCGGACTATCTGGCGCTGCTGCGCAAGCTCCGCAAGCTGCCGAACGTCAAAAAGGTCTTCATCCGCAGCGGCATCCGCTTCGATTACCTGCTGGCCGATCCCTCCGACACGTTTTTCAAGGAGCTCGTGCGCTACCACATCTCCGGCCAGCTGAAGGTCGCGCCGGAGCATGTGTCCGACCAGGTGCTGCGCGTCATGGGCAAGCCCCCGCACAGCGTCTACCAGCAGTTCGTGGAAAAATACAAAAAGATCAACGAGCAGGAGGGCATGAAGCAGTACGTCGTGCCCTATCTCATGTCCTCGCACCCCGGCTGCACGATGCAGGAGGCCGTCCGGCTGGCCGAGTATCTGCGCGATATCAACCACGAGCCCGAGCAGGTGCAGGACTTCTACCCCACGCCCTCGACGCTCTCGACCGTCATGTATGACACCGGCCTCGACCCGCGGACGATGGAGCCGGTCTATATCCCCAAAAATCCGCACGAAAAGGCCATGCAGCGCGCGCTCATGCAGTATCGCCGGCCGCAGAACTACTTCCTCGTGCGCGAGGCGCTGCAGAAGGCGGGGCGGACCGACCTGATCGGCTTCGACCCCAAGTGCCTCATCCGTCCCTACCCGCCGAAGGAGAAAAAGCCCGGCGCGCCGGACGCGCAGCCCGCGCGCCGCACTGCACCCGCAAAACCGGCCAAAAAACGCCCGCCCCGGCGGTAGTCTATCCGCCGGTCCCACCTCATATAGTCTTCCATACGAAGAAAAGATGAGGTGGAACCATGGAAAATACAGCAAATCGCATCACCCTGACCGGCACGCTGGCATCGCTGCCGGAATATTCGCACCAGAATCATGAGCGGAAATTTTTCCGCTTCCTGCTCTCGGTCGACCGGCTGAGCGGCACGGAGGATCTGCTGCCCGTGCTGGCGGCGGAGGACGTGCTGGCGCAGGCGGACCTGTTCGCGGGCGAGCGCTTTACCATCGAGGGGCAGATCCGCTCGTTCAATAACCGCGAGCCCATCGGCCGGCGGCTGATCCTGTGCGTCTACGCCCTCTCGCTCACCACGACGCAGGAGCCCATGCAAAACGAAGCCGTGCTGACCGGCACGGTCTGCAAGCCGCCCGTCTACCGGCAGACGCCGCTCGGGCGGCAGATCACGGATCTGTGTCTGGCCGTGCCGCGGCTGTACCGCAGGACGGACTATATCCCCTGCATCCTCTGGGGCCGGACGGCCCTGGCCGCCGCGGAATACCCCATCGGCACGGAGCTGACGCTCACCGGGCGTCTGCAGAGCCGGACGTATCTGAAAAACCTCGGCGAGACGAGCGAGACGCGCACCGCGTACGAGCTTTCCGTCAGCGCCTGCGAGCGCATCGCCGAGCCCGCGATCTTTTAGAAAAACTTCCCGTTTCCTGCAACCAACTGCGCAAAAATCCGTCTATAGAAGCAGAAGCACATAAGAAAGGGGAACTCAACATGAAAAAGCGATCGATCCTTGCCATCCTTCTCGCCGCCCTGCTGGCCCTGACCATTTTCACCGGCTGCGCGGCAAGCACCAACTCCATGGCGGCAGACTCCGCCCCACAGACCCCCGGCGCATCCTACAATTCCAAATCTGAGGCTGCCGCCGCGGAAATGCCCATGGAAGAGCCCGCCGCGGCGGAGGAATTCGCCTACGACACCGTCGCCACGACGGAGGCGGGCGGCGGCTCCGCCGAAACGCCCGAGCCGGACGATTCCGTTGCCGACTATACCGCGAAGATCATCTATACCGCCTCCGTCTCCATCGAGACGACCGAGTTTGACAAGGCGGTCGCCGCGCTGGAAAATCAGGTGCAGAAGATCGGCGGCTTTGTGGAAAGCTCCAACGTCACGGGCGACACCCAGTACAATTCTGACGGCACGACCACCGTCGTCAACCGCTGGGCGTATTACACCGTCCGCATCCCCTGTGACCACTTTGAATCCTTCCTGCACGAGACCGAGGGCTTCGGCAACGTGACCTCCACCAGCCGCGACGCACAGAACGTCACCTCGGCCTACACCGACTATGAAGCGCGCCTGTCCTCCCTCAACACACAGGAGGAGCGGCTGCTGGACATGCTCGCGAAGAGCGAGGACGTCGAGACCCTCATCGCGCTTGAGCAGCGGCTGTCCGACGTGCGCTACGAGATCGAGTCCATTGAGCGCAATCTCCGCAACTACGATATGCAGATCAAGTATTCGACCGTGAATCTCGACCTGCGCGAGGTCGAGGTCTACACGCCGACCGTCCCGGTCCGGCGCACGTTCAGCCAGAAGCTGGCGGACTCGCTTTCCGACGGCTGGAACGGCTTCACCCGCGGCATCCAGAACGTGATCCTCGGCCTGGCCTCCGCCCTGCCCGCGCTGATCCTGCTGGCCGTCATCACCGCAGCTGTGATCGTCTGCATCAAAAAAGCCCGCAAAAAGCGCAAGGCGAAAAAAGCCGCGCAGGATCCTACCCCACCGCAGGACCCGCAGTAAAAAAAAACTCCGGTGCAGCCTTATCGGGCTGCACCGGTCGTTTTATTTTTATCGATATTTGGCAGCAAATCTGCAGCTGCCGGCGGCCTCCGGCGGCCATATCTTTTCCCATGCGCGGGAAAAGATATGGAAGAAAAGGGCGCTTGAGGATGCGTTTGGTGCTTCCTGCCTCTGCATTCAGGTAAGACCCAATGTTTCGGGCGTCGTTCCACTCGAGACTCACTCTACGAGTTTCTGCTGCGCGCCGCCTGG
>OMDX01000878.1_pt1 | contig 10971 bp, 8 predicted proteins | sample 1673711 | NCBI WGS metagenome assembly OMDX01 (sample SAMEA103958123, study PRJEB25191) | human gut metagenome
CCGATGAAGATCAGTTCATTCGGCGTTTTGTCAAGCCCTTCGTCATTCATCAGCAGCTCCTCATAGAGCTTTTCGCCGGGTCTCAAGCCAGTGTAGACGATGGGAATGTCCACGTCCGGCTCAAATCCGGACAGGCGGATCATGTTGCGCGCCAAGGCGTCGATGTGGACGGGCTCGCCCATGTCCAGTACAAATACCTCGCCCTCCTGCGCGTAGCAGCAGGCCTGCAAAACCAGCGAGACCGCCTCGGAGATCGTCATGAAATAGCGGATGATGTCGCGGTGCGTGACGGTGACGGGACCGCCGCGCTCGATCTGGGACTTGAACAGGGGAATGACGCTGCCGTTGGAGCCGAGGACGTTTCCGAAGCGGACGGCAGCAAAGCGCGTCTTGGAGTCTTGCCCCATGACCTGCACGATCATTTCACAGATGCGCTTGGACGCGCCCATGACGTTTGTCGGGTTGACCGCCTTGTCGGTGGAGATCAGAATGAAGGCCTCCGCGCCGTATCGGTCAGCGGCGCGGGCTGTGTTGAGCGTGCCGAAGACGTTATTCTTGATGGCCTCGTTCGGGCTGTCCTCCATCAAGGGAACGTGCTTGTGCGCGGCCGCATGGCAGACGAGCTGGGGACGGTAGGTCTCAAAAACAGACTCGACGCGGTCGCGGTCGCGGACGGAGCCGATCAGCGTGACCAGCTCCAGCTCCGGGTGCGTAAAGCGCAGCTCCTGCTGGATGGCGTAGGCGTTGTTTTCGTAGATATCGAAGATGATGAGCTGTTTCGGGTGCTGCGCTGCCACCTGACGGTAGAGCTCGCTGCCGATGGAGCCGCCGCCGCCCGTCACAAGCACGACTTTTCCTGTGATGAACGAGCCGATCTCTGCGAGATTCGGCTGCACCTTGTCACGGCCGAGCAGATCCTCCACGCGGATGTCGCGGATCTGCTTGACGCGGACCTGGCCGCTGGCGAGCTGATAAAGGCCCGGCAGGATCTGAAGCTTGCAGCCGGTCTTCTGGCAGATGTCCACGATCTGGCGCGTGTCACGGCGCGTAGCGGTCGGGATCGCGAAAATGATGTCAGTCACATGGTAGCGGCTTGCTGCCTCCAGAATGCAGTCTCTGCCGCCGACGATGGGAATGCCGCAGAGCAGCGAGTTTTTCTTGCCCGGGTCGTCGTCGATGATGCAGACGATGTTGTTCTGGCTCTGCTGGCTGCGCTTGAGCTCGCGCACGACCATCGAACCGGCGGCTCCGGCGCCGATGAGCATGGTGGGGCGCATGGGCGTGCTCTGCCTGCGGATGAAGCGGCGGAGTATGCGGTAGGAATAGCGGATGAGCGTCAGCGAGAGAAACAGGAACAGCAGATCGAGGATCGGCATGCTGCGCGGAAGATAACAGCCCGTGACATAGCAGATCAGCTGCTCCAGCAGCGCCGAGCCGATCGAGGCAAAGAGAATATAGCGCAGCTCGTCGATGCTGGCGTACGCCCACAGGCTCCTGTAGAGGTGCAGCAGTGCAAACAGGAGAATGGAGAGCACGGAGTAGAGCGGCGCTGTTTTCAGATAGATCTGCGCAAAGCCGGACTCTGCCAGATCATGGATGCTGAACTCGAACCGGAGCAGCAGCGCTGCCAGCGCGGAGAAGTTGACCGCAAGCAGATCCAGAAGGATCAGCAGCACAACGCGCCGATGCAGCGTGTAGTCTCGTTTTACAGATTGGATTGCCATGAAAATGTCTCCTTAAGCGCCGGCCGTCGGGGCATCACCGGATGCCTGCGCGCGCCGGCTGCCATAGCCGTAGCCATAGCCGTAACCGTAATAGCCGCCGGAGGCGTGCCTGCCGGAGGCATAGTTGATGACGCAGCCGATGACGGGCAGCTTGCTGTCCGAGAGGATCTGCGCGCATTCGAGGATCTTCCGCTTCGGTGCGTAATTCTGCCGGATGGTCAGAAGCGCGCAGTCCGCTGAGACGGCGACCTCTGCGGCGTCCGCCAGCAGCGCTGCGGGCGGGGTGTCGAGTATGACATAGTCAAAGACGGTGCGGCAGGCGTCGAAGAAAGGCCTGCACGCGGGGCGCGTCAAAAGCTCTGCCGCGTTGGCGTCTGGTTTCCCGGCCAGCACGAGATAGAGCCCCTTGGTCTGGGCTTGGCGGACGATCTTCTGATGGGACGTTTCACCGCGCAGATATTCTGCCAGGCCATCCTTGTTTTCAAGGCCGAGTGCGCGGGCGACCGATGGGTTTCTGAGGTCGCAGTCCACCAGCAGCACGCGCGCGCCGCCGCCGGCAAGCGCCTCGGCAAGGTTGATCGCAACCGTTGTCTTGCCCTCGCCGGGCGAGGCACTGGAGACAAGCAGGACCTTCATCCCGCTCTCGCGCATTTTCTTTTGCACGCGGATGCGCATGAGCTGTACGGCCTCAGAGAAGCCGGAGTGCGCCTCCGGCTGGAGGCAGAGCGCACGCTCGCTCTTTTTCCGGCTCCGGACGAGCGGCAGAACGCCGAGCGTGGGCAGATTCAGGATCTGCTTGAGCTCGTCCTCTCCGTGAACAGTGCTGCGGAGCGCCGCAAACACGATGCAGACGAGCAGCCAGAGCGCGGTGCAGACCAAAACGCTTTTTTTGACCGCGCCGCGATAGCTTCGCGTATTGTACGGTACGGACGGCAGTCCGCTCTCATCCAGCAGATTCATGACCGTCGGGCCGACGACGAATTCTGCGACGTCGGGATAGTTCTCGATCACGGCGTTTAGCACATTGTAGGCAAGCTGCGGGTCGGGGGAGGTGACGGTGAGCGTAAAAATGTTGGTGTTGTTCAGAACAGAGGCGGACACCGCCGGCATGGCAGAGATGCCGAGCTCGCGCATGACACGGTCGTTCAGCGCACCGCTCGTCAGAATGTAGGGGAAGGTTTTTGCCATCTGCTCCGCCGTGGCGGTGTTATAGCTGCGGATCTCGGACTGAAGCGGGTTTGCGACATAGACCGTAAACGTTGCGCTTGCGCGGTACATCGGGCGGTAGGTGCGATAGGTGCGCCAGCAAAGAAGACCCGTGCAAACGGCGAGCGCCGCAATGAACAGCAGCAGTGTCTGCCGCATGGTGCGTAAGCCGTCGGTCAGAAGCTGATGCAGATCGATGCCCGCGATATTCACTTCTTTGTTTGTATTATTCTCCATAGCGTAGCTCCGTTCAGCGGCCATCTTTCCGGGCGGCGTCATAAGCGCCGTATTTGCCGTACTTTCCGTAATGGCCGTAATGTCCATAGCCGTATCCGTAACCGTATCCGTAGCCGTATCCGTAGCCGTAGCTGCTCTGCTCGGAGAGGATGGAGGCATGGCAGTCATTCAGCACGCAGCCGAGCAGCTTTGCGTTTGTGCCGCGCAGCGTGCTGACACAGGCGCGCAGCAGTGCTGTTCCGGCCTGATTTTGCCGCACGACCAGAATGGCGGCGTCGGCCAGCTCCGCAAGCGCCTCTGCGTCAGAACCGGCGGACATGGGCGGCGTGTCCAGAATGACGTAGTCATAGCGTGAGCGGACGGCGTCAAGAAATGCTGCCATGGCACTGGAGCTGACGAATTTACTGGAATTGCGGACGGACTGCGTCTGCAAAAGCAGCGACAGCGTGGGTGTATCCGATGCGCGCACAATGGCGTCGCCCGGCGCAGCTGTGCCGCGAAGGACCTCCAGCGTTTCGTGCTGGACAGCGGGGATCTCAAGAATCTTGCGGCAGGCGGGCTTGCGCAGATCGCAGTCAACCAGAAGCACACGCTTGTGTTTCTGTGCCAGCGACAGCGCCAGATTGACGGCGATGGTGGATTTTCCCTCGTTTTCGAGCGCGCTTGTGATCAAAATGGTGTTGCCGCGCTCCGGCATGTGCTGCTCCAGCTTCCGCCGGAGCGTCCGGATGGTCTCGGTGTAGGAGAACGAGGTCAGCGGCTCGGTGATCAGGATGGAGCTCTTTTTACGGCGCAGCGCAGCGCGGAGCGTGCGGTATTTGCGCTCGTGCCGGATCTCGGCGAGCACGCGGCAGTCAAGCTTCCGCTCGGCCTCACCAACGCTTCGGACGGCGTCACGCAGCAGAGAGATCATAAACAGCAGGACGCACATGCCGGCTGCGGTCAGCAGCGCGGCCTTTTTGGCGGTGTCCGCGGCATTCAGCGGGTTGGACGGTGCGGAAGGCACGGTGGGGCTTTGAAGCACCTCCAGAACCGTGTCGCCGATGACCTGCTGGGTGACAACTGAGTGGCAGTCGATGATGGCGTTTGTAACGAGAAAGGCGGTGCGGGGGTCACGGTCTGTGACGCGCATGGTGAGCAGGTTCGTCTCCGCGACTGCGGAGGCCTCAATGCTTCCGTGGAAAGCGGGAATGCCGAGCGTCTCGACCACGGTCTTGCGCAGGACGGAGCTGTTCAGAATTTCAGAAAAGACGGCGGCAAGATTGCTCGTCGCAGAGAGATTCTGGTATACGGAGGAGGAGCTGTCCTGCATGGTGACAACGAACGTTGTCGTCGTGGTGTAGCGCGGCGTATATGTCGCCTCACTTCCGGCGTAAGCGCCGAGCGCGGCGATCAGTGCGAGCGCTGCGATCACGTACCAGCGGCGCAGCACGTCGCGCAGGCAGACGATCGGGTCAAACGACAAAAGCTCGATGCTCTGCTCTTGCTTTGGTACTTTTTCTTCCGTCATGTCAGTCCTCCACAACCACAAGCAGGCGGCTCCTGCCGGTATAGCGTCCGTATGTCACGGTGTAATCCACATAATATGTGCCGGGAACGGCGGTATCCACATTGGAGCTGACCTCCACATCCACGCCGGTCTGCGCGTGGTTGAGCAGGAACGTCTGCCCGCCCGCGTTCAATTCCTGAAGATATTGTCTCGGGGAAAAGGCGTCGCCTGTCTTCAGATAGAGAAGATACGTCTCCAGCGTGATCTCCGCCGAGCCGGTCCCGCCGTCCGTCAGCAAAACGGGCGCGGTCAGATAAGACGTGTCACCCAGCGAGTTTGTCACGCGGAACTGGACGGTGTAGTCACCGGCCTCTCGCAGCATGGAGCCGCCGCTAATGAGCGTGCCCTTGATGCGCTCGGTCAGGTCGCCGTCAAAGACGTCCTGTGCGCTGAGCGGCGCGAACGCGTCCGGTGAGACGCCCGCGCGGAAAATAAGCGGTGCGCTCAGGCTGAAGCGCGGGCTTGTATAGTCGGAATAAAAGACCGTGCGCTGCGCCTTTGCCACATTTCCGGCGCGGTCAAATGCCGCGTAAGTCACGGTAAAGCGCTTGTCCGCCACAACGCCGCGCACAGACTCAACGATCAGAGACGGCGTCACATCACCGTCCCGTGCATCCGCCGCGGACATGCCTTCGAGAAGGCGTGTGTCCGGGTCGGAGACAGACAGCGTCAGCTCCTGCTGCGCCATGCTGATCTTGGGCGGCTCGCGGTCAGCAGTGCGCAAATAGCGGTACTGATACACGGCAAACGCCGCACAGCAGAGCAGCGTCAGAGCCAAAAGCAGAATTTTTCCCTTGTTTCGCACAGTCCATTCTCCTCAATCGAACCATCTCGGTTCGTCTGTTTCAATTTCAGTGTCGCGCAGTACACAGCGCGGATTTTGGTCGAGCAGCTTCCATGCCAGCTCGGTCGGGTACTCCCGCAGCAAAAAGGCCGCCGCATCGCGCAGCCAAGGCGTCCGCACGGTGGGGTAGTGGGCGTCGCTGGCGACGAATGACACAAAGCCGCGCTCGAGCATACGGTGCGCCAGCGTCTCCGCACGTTCACCGAAGCGGCCGAGCAGGCTGCCGCGGTTGATCTGCAGCAGGCAGCCCATGCTGACCCACACGCTCAAAAGCTGCGGCTGCGTCTGCGTATACGCATAGCGCTCCGGATGCGCCACGATCGGGCGCAGACCGAGCCGGAGAACGGAATGCAGGATGTCGGTCGCCTCCGGGCCGTAATCAGCGAACGGAAACTCAATGAGCGGGTAGCGAGATGAGGCCAGCGTGCACAGTGCGCCGCTTTTCAGGCGTTCGGCGGTCTGCGGCGTGCCGAAGATCTCCATGCCGGGATAAATGCGCAGCGGAAGACCGGCCTCACGCAGAGCGTGGGTCAGCAGGTCCACCCGCAGCGGAATGTCACGCGCGGCAACGCAGTGCACACCGGGCAGGTCACAGTGGGGCGTTGCGATCATGGCGCGCACGCCGCTTTGCAGCGCGAGCCGCGCCATTTCGATCGAGTCCTCCATCGAGGGAGAACCATCGTCAACACCCGGCAGAATATGCGCGTGGATGTCAATCATCGGTCTGCGCAAGTGCGCCGATTTCGCTCAGCTGCCGCAGAAAATCCGCTGCGTCGGCACGTGCGGTTTCGGGGGTGACGTCGTATTCCGATACGACCGCCGCGGTAAGGCTGTCAAGGCTCTGGTCGGTCTGTAGGGCCTTAAAAAGAAACGCGCCGATCTCGTTGAGCGTGACAAGACCGTTGATTCCGGATGCGCCGGGACCGACCGGAACGAGCATAAACTCTCCTGCGATCTCGCGGAGAAGAAAATCTGTGGAAGCTCTCATGTGTGTGTCCTCCTTCGGAAGCTGAGTATTTGATATACACGCTGAAGCCGGTGCCGCAGCGGCAGAAGATGCGTCCAGACGTGCGCGAAAAAATCCCACCAGAAGCAGCCGGGCTTTTGGCATTTTCCCTTTCGCGTGGCAGAGCGTACCACGGCAAAGACCTGTTCTCTGCGGATGCCGCGCTCCAGCACGGTCTGTGCGTCTCCGGCGAGGCAGAGCGTGCCGTCGCGCGCGAGACGGATGATGCGGTGAAGGACATACGCGCCGTCATCGCGGCGGTATAAAACGATGTCGCCGGGGCGAAGCGGCGCTGCCGGCTTTGTGAGCAGGACGCTGTCGCGTCCGGGGACGAGAAACGGCGTCATGCTGCTGCCGGTGATCTCCAGCGGGAGCGCGTCTGCGGTCTCCAGCAGCTCGCGGTAATGCTCCAGCAAGGTCCCGGTATCAACGCTCAGATGTTTTCGCTGCATGCGTTTTCCTCTCGAACAATGCCGTCCGCAGCGCGGTAGCGGCGGCTGCAAATGGCGGCTGCCGCCGGGCGGTGCGTTGCGAAAATACAGGTATGGACGAACGGACTTTCCCGCAGGTTCCGAAGAAGCTGCGTCTCCGTCGCTTCATCTAGCGCGGAGGTCGCCTCGTCCAGAAGCAGAATCGGCGCCCCGCGCAGCAGCGCGCGCGCAATGGAAAGGCGCTGGGCCTGACCCTCGGAGAGTCCCTTTCCGTGACCGCCGAGGCGATGGTCGAGCTTATCCGGCAGTGCGCTGACAAACTCCCACGCGCAGGCGGCGCGGAGCGCGGCCTCCAGCCGCGCGTCGTCCGCATCGGGGTCGGTAAGACAGAGGTTTTCACGAATGGTGCCGGAAAACATGCTGTTTCCCTGCGGGACATAGGAGAAGGCGCGCCGTGTCGCGGCGGAAAGCGCGTATTCGGCGCCGTCGCAGAGAAGGCTTGCCGTGCCGCTTTTCGGCTGGATAAGACCAAGCAGCATGCGCAGCATGGTCGTCTTGCCTTCACCGGATGGGCCGGTCAGTGCAACGAATTCGTTTTCCGCGGCGTAAAAATCAGCGCTTTTCAGAACGGGCTCACCGCTCTGATAGGAGAAGGAAGCGCCGTGGATGCAGACGGAGACATGGCGCAGTTTGTCCGAGGTGAGCGTGTCCGCGCCGGATTCCGCAGGAAGCTGGGTGACGGCCATCACGCGTCCCGCAGAGGTCGAAATGGAGATTGCGGACGAGACGAGCCCGATCAGTGCGGAAAAGGAGGAGCTGAGTGCGGAGGCGAGCTGAAGGAACATGGTCAGCGAGCCATAGGTGATCGCGCCGCTCCACAAGCGGAATACGCCCCAGCCGAAGCACCCGGCGGAAACTGCCGCACCCAGCAGGGACAGGCAGGCCGAGGTGCGCACGGAGAAGCGGTTGAAGTCAAGATATTCGCCGCGGTAGTTCCCCTGAAGCAGGAGCATACGGCGGTAAAACAGGCCGGTGATGCCAAAGGCCTTGATGCTGGTGATGTTGGACAGGGAATCCTCATAAAACGACATGACGTCGCTGGAGATCTCCTTCATTTTGCGGCTGTGGTCGCGCATCCGGCCCACGAGCAGGCGCGAGAGCAGCACACTGACCGGAATGGAGATCAGCGCGATCAGCGCCATGGTGGGGTCATAGCAGAGCATGATGACCAGTGCGCCTGTAAACTGCGCAAGTCCGGAAACAAGGCCCGGTGCGAAGCTCGTGACGCTTCCTGCAACGGTGTCCACGTCGCCGGTCAGGCGGCTGAGAAGGTCGCCGGAGCGAAAGTCCTCCAGCGGCTCCCACGCGGTATGGAGGATCGCGTGGTAGACTTCTGCCTGGATCTCATTGCGGACACGGATGTTGATCTTCGCGCCGATGCGGCTGCAAACGCCGCGCAGCAGGATGCTCGTGAGCATCATGCCCGCCATAACGGCGGCGGCGAGGCCGATGGAGCCGGTTTTGTGGCCGGTCACGGCGTCAATCAGGTATTTGGAGGCAACAGAGGTACCAAGGCCGAGCGCCGTGGACAGCAGCGCCAGCAGAACATGGATCACGACCGTCAAGCGGTAGCGGCGGATGTACGCCCAGATCCAAAGCGCCTCCTGATAGAACTCGCGAAGCCATCCGGAACGAAGCTTTTTGCAGACTCTCCGCACAAAATCCAATGTACCCACCGCCTCTCTGATGCCAAAACTCAGCAATATTATATTCTAGCACATTCAGGGGGAAATTGTCAATTTTTTGGCGGAAAAAGATGATCTCACAGGGATTTGAGGCGCGTCTCGATCAGGCGGAGATACGTGCGCGTCATGGCGCACATGTAATCGGGCGCCTGCGTATAGCTGCCGCTCTCGGCATAGCAGACGGCGGCGCATTGGTCGCAGGCATTTTTGACGGTGCAGGCGGTGCATTTCGCGGGCACCATGATCTCCTCGCGCATCGTGTGCAGCCGCTGCCAGCCCTCTGAAAAAGGCATTGCGTCCAGATCGACGCTGGGCTCGGTCATCATCCCGCACGGGCGCATCTGCTGATCCCATGTGACCCAGAACGTGCTGCTTCCGGCGCGGCAGCGGAGCTTTTGCGTCGGAAGCTCCTGACACTCGTTGTCGGGGTCCGGCACACTGCCGCCGGAGAGATACGTCTGCCACCGCAGGCGCAGCTCGTCGTGCGTGAATCGGGAAAGGTCATAGCGCACCTTTTCCTCGGCGGCCTCGTCAGGGGACATGCGGTCGGCGTCGTAGCAGCCATGCTCGCAGGCGCGGACAGGCGGAAACATATAGCAGGCCGCCTGAAGGGGAAGCTGGTGCTCCGCCGCAAAATCGTATACGGCCTGCGCGTCGTGGCGGTTGTAAGGTGTGACGGAGAAATTGAGCTTGACGATCACGCCCGCGCTTTGCAGGTTCAAAATCGCGCGGACAACGCGCGCGTATGCCTCACGGCTGCCGCAGAGCGCGCCGTAGGTCTCCGGCGACGCGCCGTAGAGCGTGATGTTGACGCGGCGCGGCGGATTTGCGGCGAAAAGCTCGACCATATCATCGTCTATCAGCGATGCGTTGGTGTTGACCGAGAGGACAAGCCCCATGCGCTTGCAGCCGGTGTAGATTTCACGAAAATCCGGCCGGAGCAGCGGCTCACCGCCGGTCAGCAGGAGCATCAGCGTTCCCTCGCGGCAGCACTGCTCCGCAAGTGCGAGCCATTGCGCCGCACTGCGTTCGGCAGCGCGTGCAGCCGCGTCATGTTCGGCGCGGTGGATGTAGCACATTTTGCAGCGGAAGTTGCAGCGCGGCGTCAGCTCAAACGTGCCGGAAAGCGGCACGCCCAGCATGTCCGCGCGCGCGAACAAGCGCTGGTTGTAAATGTCATAGGCGTTCATAAGCGCCTCCTGTTTCATATATTTCAGAACCCGTCGCGGACGAGTGCATGTTCCAGTGTTTCGACGGCCCGCACGTCCGGCGTGCAGGCGAGGGCGTAGACCGGCACGGCGGCGATGAGGTCGAGCAGCAAGGACAGCGTCCGCTGCCATTCCTCACGGACGGAGGCGTCGGCAAAGGCATTTTGCGGCAGCAGCGCCAGCGCCTCGGACGCGCCGAGACGGCGAATGCGGTTTTCGGGGGCCTGCGAAAGCAGGACGATGCAGCGCAGCGGCATGGAGACGTTGCGGCAGATGCCGCTCGTGCCGGAGAAGGGCACGCCGTGGACCGTCGGTGCGCCGTCAAGGCGGACGGCGGCCTTGTCGCCGTTGAGGACTTCTGCGCCGCGATGCTGCGCCCAGAGCGCAGCCTGCGTGGATTTTCCGGTCTGACTGGGGGCGGAGAACAAGATCGCGCCCTGCGGCGTGCCGGTGTACGCCGCGTGAAAAACGAGCGTGCTGTGATACAGCAGGAGCTGCGGCAGGGACACGCCCGGCCACAGATAGTTGGAGCGCGTGGCCCACTGCCAGTACTCCTGCCGGGCATGGCAGGTGACAGTCTGCGGCGCGTCAAGTCGGTAGGAGGAAAGCAGATACGGCTCCGGGCGGAAAACGTCCTTCGTCAGGCGGAGAACGGTGCTGCCGTCACGCCAGACCTGCTTTTCACCGCGCTGAGCGAGGAACTCGCCGCGCGGCGTCAGCTGCTCGGACGGCGAGACGGTGAGCGTGACGTCGGGGGAGGCGGGAGCAGTCTCAAATACAGCTGCGTTTTTGTCGAGGCTCATTGCAAGCGGCGCGGAAACGCGGAAGCGGACGCCGCAGAATTCGTAATAATAGTCCAAAATTCGACCCTCCTGAGACTGGAAAAGCGCCCACGCCCGCAGGGGCGTGGGCACTTGCTTGTGGTGCGCAATTAGGATGTGAAAAGATTATTGCCGTCAGCTCCGGTGAATTTGCATTTGCCTTCAAAGTCAATCTTATCATCACACTGAGCTTCCAATTC
>OMDX01000890.1_pt1 | contig 10909 bp, 9 predicted proteins | sample 1673711 | NCBI WGS metagenome assembly OMDX01 (sample SAMEA103958123, study PRJEB25191) | human gut metagenome
AAATATCGGGGCAAAAGTGCCCCGATAGCTTAATATCTGTTTTGTTTATTATTCCAGTCTTTCCGCTTCCTCCAGCCACAGCCGCGCTGATGCGTCGGACGGCATACGCCAGTCGCCGCGCGGCGAGAGCGTTACCGTGCCGACCTTCGGCCCGTCAGGCAGGCAGGAGCGCTTGAACTGCTGCGCAAAGAACCTGCGCAGGAAAGTTCGCAGCCAGTGCAGTATCACATCCCTGTCGTATTCCCCGTCGAATGCATAGCATGCCAGACGGAATATCCGCGCCGGGGATGCGCCGCTGCGCAGCATATGGTACAGGAAGAAATCGTGCAGCTCGTACGGGCCTACGATGGCCTCCGTTTTCTGCGTGATGCTCCCATTGTCCGCGGGCAGCAGCTCAGGTGAGATAGGCGTGTCGAGTATATCTTTCAGCACCGCGGCAGCGCCTGCGGAGCAGCGCCCCATTTCGTATTCTATAATATACCGCACGAGTGTCTTGGGGACAGACGCGTTGACGCCGTACATCGACATATGGTCGCCGTTATAGGTCGCCCAGCCGAGCGCAAGCTCCGACAGGTCGCCCGTGCCGACGACTATGCCGCCGTTCTGGTTCGCTATATCCATGAGCACCTGCGTGCGCTCGCGCGCCTGGCAGTTCTCATAGGTCACGTCTGTGCAGCCCTCGTCGTGCCCGATATCCGCAAAGTGCTGCCTGACCGCCGCGCCTATATCCACCGTCATAAAGCTGACGTCCAGTTCCTCGCAGAGCTTTTCGGCGTTGCTGCGCGTGCGTTCTGTCGTCCCGAAGCAGGGCATCGTGACCGCGACGATATCCTCCCTCGGTCTTCCAAGCATGTCCATCGCCCTGACCATGACCAGCAGCGCAAGCGTGCTGTCAAGGCCGCCGGATATACCGATCACCGCCTTGCAGCAGCCCGTGTGCTCTATGCGCCGCATCAGCCCGTCCGACTGTATGCTCAGTATTGCCTCGGCGCGCTCGGCGAGTATCTCCCCGTCGGCAGGCACGAAAGGCCGGCGCGCGATGTGCCGCGTAAGCTCCGTGTCTCTCAGCTCCTGGCTGAAGTATACGCGCCGGCATTCGGGCGCGCTGCTCTCGTCAAAGCTCGTGTTCCTGTGCCGCTCAAAGCGCAGCCTGAAGAGGTCTATCTCAGTCGCGATAAGCCCGTTTTTTGCAAAGGGCTTCTTCTCCGCAAGAAGCTGTCCGTTTTCGTATATAAGGCTGTGCCCGGAGAAGACCATGTCCTGCGTGGATTCTCCATGCCCCGCGTTCGCATATACATAACCGCAGATGAGCCGCGACGATGCGGACGACACCAGCAGCCGTCTGTAATCGTTTTTCCCTATCAGCTCGTTCGAAGCCGAGAGGTTCGCTATCACCGTTGCCCCCGCAAGACACAGCCCGGTCGACGGCGTGACTGGTGCCCAGAGATCCTCGCATATCTCCACGCCGAGCACGAAATCCGGCATCTCCCGGCAGCAGAACAACAGGTCGCGTCCGAACGGGACATCCCATCCCGCAAGCCTTATCGTGTTCTCTCCGCGGTAGTCCGCTCCAGAGCTGAACTGGCGCTTCTCATAAAACTCACCGTAATTCGGCAGCACCGTCTTCGGCACAACTCCAAGCACCGCACCGTTCTGGATAACAGCAGCGCAGTTATAGAGCTTTCCTCCCGTCCTCACCGGCACACCAATCACCGCCATGCAGCGCTTTCCGGATGTATAGTCCCGCAGCGCCTCCAGGGCTTCGAGTGCGCCGTCAAGCAGCGTGTCGGAATAGAAAAGATCGCCGCAGGTGTAGGCCGTCAGGTGCAGCTCCGGAAACACAAGGAGGTTTGCACCCACACGCTCCGCCTCGTCAAAGCACTCCCGGGCGCTCTCAAGATTATAGGCTGTGTCGCCCACCTTGAGCTTTGGGCTTGCCGCCATCAAGAACATCGGGCGCGGCTTCATCCTGAAGGTCATGGACGAGCGCGAGCAGCACGGAAAATTCACGAGCCTTGAGGATTTCACCCTGCGCATGTACGGCACAGACCTCAACAAACGCGCGCTGGAAAACCTCATCAAGGCCGGCGCCTGCGATGGCTTCGGGCTCAACCGCGCGCAGATGCTGCGCATGTACGAGCTCATCATGGACGCCGCAGCCAACCAGAAAAGCAAAAATGTCGAGGGTCAGATGGGCCTGTTCGACCTGCTCTCCGGTGAGGATGCACCTGCGGCCATGCCCGCCATCCCGGTGCCGAATATCCCGGAGCTGAGCGCGCAGGAGAAAATGAGCCTGGAAAAACAGACGACCGGCCTGTATCTTTCCGGCCACCCGATGGACGATTACCGGCCGCTGCTGCGCGGAATGGACGTCGTGCCGATCGGTGAGATCCTGGAATGCTTTGAAAACGGCGAGGATACCTATCAGGATGAGCAGATCGTGAACATCGCCGGGATCGTCGAGGCCGTCAAGATGAAGACCACGAAATCCGGCTCCATGATGGCCTACGTCACGGTCGAGGACGACACCGGTTCGATGGAGCTGCTGGTATTCTCGGGCGTGCTCGGCCAATATGGCTCGATGCTGTATGAAAATTCGGCGGTAATTTTGAACGGACGCATCTCCGTGCGGGATGAAAAGCCGCCGCAGCTGGTCGTCAACCGGGTTTTGCCGATCGCCGATATGCAGGATGCGGACGTGGCCCAGGCCGCGCGGCAGGCTGCCGCGCAGGCGCATACCGTGTATCTTCGGATCGAGGATTCGGCGCAGAGCAGCGCCCGGAAGGTCTTCCCGGTTTTGAAAATGTTCCCGGGCAAGGCGAAGGCCGTGGTCTATTACGCGGATACCGGCGCGAGAATGGGCGGCAAGTGCGCGATCGATGAGCGGATGCTCCGCGAGATGCGCGAGCTGCTCGGCGAAAAAAATGTGATCGTAAAGTAGTCGCTTTTTTACAAATTCGCTACACTTTTGCAACCTGGCATGTTATACTGTATTTTATGGGAAAAGGGGGATTTGCGTTGCGGTTGCGGATGAAACGGATGCTGCTGGCCGTGCTGGCCGCGGCAATGTCGCTGGTCCTGTCCGGCTGCTTTGTCAAGACCGTCGACGAGCTGTACACGCTCCCTAAGCACTCTGATGAATATAACCGGCTGGAACAGGCCATCGATCAGGTCATGTCCAGCCAGAACGCGTCCTACGCTGCGCCGGTCTCCGGCATGAACCAGCAGTCGGTCCAGCTGGCCGATCTGGACGGCGACGGGACGGAAGAGGCGGTCGCTTTCCTGAAAACGACGGGCGACAAGCCGCTCAAGGCCTGCATCTTTTCCCGCGTCGATGAGGATTATCAGCTCATGGACGTGATCGAAGGCGACGGTACCAGCTTTGCGAGCGTGGAATACGTGCCGCTGACCGGCGGCCCCGGTGTTGAGCTGGTCATCGGGCGGCAGCTTTCCACGGACGTGCTGCAGTCGCTGTGCGCGTATTCGTACACCGGCGGGCACGTGGTCGAGCTGCTGAGCACGAATTACTCGGAATACCGCTGCGTCGATCTCGACGAAGACGGGCGGACGGATCTGTTCGTCCTCCGCTTTGACGCGGAGCAGCCGCAGGGCGTGGCCGAGCTCTACCGCTGGCAGGGCGACCAGATGGAGCGCGAGCCGGAGGCGTATCTGACGGCCGGCGCGTCGCCGGTCAAGCGCATTGTGTCCGGTGATCTGATGGAAGATGTCCCGGCTGTCTTTGTGGCGAGCGCCTATGAAGAGAACGGGCTTGCGACCGACGTGTTTGCCTTCCGGGACGGCGTGTTCCGCAACATTACCGCTGCCGACCCGGGCAGCGCGCTTTCCACCGTGCGCAGCTATTACGTCTACGCCACCGATGTGGACAGCGACGGACTCATCGAGCTGCCGCAGATCCTTCCGCTGCCGTCGGCTGCGGGCTCGGAGGAGAACTACAGCGTCATCAGCTGGTATAATTTAGACCTGCAGGGCCGCAGCACACCGAAGATGACGACCTATCACAGCTTTTCCGGCGGCTGGTTCTTATCCCTGCCGGACCGGTGGCAGAACCGGCTCTGCATCACCCGCAGCGAAGAGGTCGGCGGTGTCCGCGGCTACGTCTTCTCCGAGTGGAAGGATGAGACGCACACGGAGCCGATCTTCACCATCTATGCCTTCTCCGGCGACGACCGGGCGCAGCTTGCTTCGTCTGACGGCCGGTTCCTCCTTGCCGAGAAGGGCGATATCACATACGCAGCGCAGCTTGCAGCAGGGAAGTGGGCAGGCGAGCTTTCCGAGCAGACGCTCAGAGGCATGTTCCACTTTATTCATATTGACTGGAATTCGGGAGAGACGTGAGGAGCGTAATGGAATGAAGAAAGTAATGATTCTGGAAGACGAGGTCAGCATCCGGAGCTTTGTGGTCATCAACCTCAAGCGCGCCGGCTACGAAGTCGTGGAGGCCGGGACGGGCGAGGAAGCGCTGGAGCTTCTGAAGGCCAATCCGGACGTCGGCGTCGCCATTCTGGATATTATGCTGCCCGGGATCGACGGCTTTGAGGTCTGCCGCAGCATCCGGGCGACGGATAAAAAAATCGGTATTATTATGTTAACCGCAAGAAGCCAGGAGATGGACAAGATCACCGGCCTCATGACCGGTGCGGATGACTATATGACCAAGCCCTTCAGCCCCGCGGAGCTGACGGCGCGGATCGACGCGCTCTACCGCCGCATCGACTCGGACGGTTCGTCCAACCAGATCGAGCTCAAGCACGGCCCGTTCGTACTCAACACGCGCAACCGCACACTCGACAAGGACGGCCGCCGCATCAAGCTCACGCAGGTGGAATATGCCATCGTGAAGCTGTTCATGCAGAATCCCGGGCGGGCGCTGTCCCGCGAGGACATTCTGGCGGCGGTCTGGGGCCGCGACTATGACGGTGAGCTCAAGATCGTCGACGTCAACATCCGCCGTCTTCGCATCAAGATCGAAGACGATACCGCGAGCCCGACCTACATCACGACGGTCTGGGGCTTCGGATACAAATGGGGCGCCTGAGAAGAAGCAGGGAAGCGCCGGTACGGCGCACGAGGTGAAAACGCTTGAAGAAAAAGAAACGGTTGTCCGGCATCGAGCGGCGCTGGTTCGTGAACAATGTGGGCGTCATTATGCTGCTGGTGCTGGCGTGCGTGCTTGGCGTCGTGCTCTACATGGCGGCCTATTACGATACGAACCTGCGCTCCGGCCTTGAAAACAGGGCGAACACGACAACCGATTTTTTCAGCAATTATATTGGCCAGAGCTACAACGAATACTATCAGTCCTGCATCAAATTTGCCAAGACGTTTGAAGATAAAGACCGGCTGGAGCTGCAGTTCATCTCGCCGGGCGGCAAGATCGTTGCCTCCTCCTACGGGAAATTCGCGGGCCGATCGCCCTCCACGCCGGAGATCCAGCAGGCCATCGACAGCCAGCAGACCCGGCACTACAAGGGCCGCAACCCCCTGACCGGCGAGCGCATCCTCGCTGTGTCCAGCCCGATGATCTACACCAACGGCGAGGTCATCGGCGTGCTGCGCTATGTGACGAGCCTGCGCAACGCGGACCTGCAGGTCCTTATGATCGCGCTCATCGCGGTGACGGTCGGGCTTCTGTTCATCGGCTCGATCTTCTTTCTGAGCAGTTTTTTTATCCGCTCCATCCTTGTGCCGGTCTCGCAGATCAACGCGACGGCCAAGCGCATCGCCGCCGGCTCCTACGGCGTGCAGATCCCCGGGCAGTACGATGATGAGATCGGCGAGCTGGTCAGCACAATCAACGATATGTCCGTCAAGATCGGGCAGGCTGAAAAGACGCAGACGGAGTTCATTTCCTCTGTCTCGCACGAGCTGCGGACGCCCCTCACAGCCATCTCCGGCTGGGGCGAGACGCTGCTGACGTCGGAAAACCTGGACGCGGAGACGCGCCGCGGCGTCGTCATCATCGCGCGGGAGGCCAAGCGCCTGACCGGTATGGTCGAGGAGCTGCTGGAATTCACGCGGATGCAGGACGGCCGCTTTACGCTGCATGTCGAAACGGCCGATATCCTGGCGGAGTTTGAAGATACCGTCTTCATGTACGGCAACCGGCTGAAGCAGGAGGGCATCTGCCTGCACTACGACGGCTGCGAGGAAGACATTCCCGAGATCCCCTGCGACGTGGCGCGGATGCGGCAGGTGTTTCTCAACATTCTCGACAATGCGGCCAAGCACGGCGGCGAGGGCAAGCGCATCGACGCCTCCATCGCGCATGAAGACCGCTTCGTCGTCATCCGCATCCGGGACTACGGCCCCGGCATCCCGGAAGAAGAGCTTCCCCGCGTCAAGCTCAAATTTTACAAGGGCAGCTCCAAAGCCCGCGGCAGCGGCATCGGCCTTGCCGTGTGCGAGGAGATCGTCACCATGCACGGCGGCACGCTGACGCTCGAAAATGCAGAGGGCGGCGGCACGCTCGTCACGATCTGTATCCCCACGGGGGAGGAATAAGAGGCTTTCATGAAAAAAGAGAACGAATCTGTCATCCAGGAAAAATTCAAGACGCTCATCGGCGGTCAGGCGCTGATCGAGGGCATTATGATGCAGGGGCCGGACAAGCGGTCGATCGTCGTGCGCGGGCCTGAGGGCATCGTCACGAAGGTCGAGCCGCTCAAAAAGCGCACGGGCATCGCAAAATGGCCGCTCATCCGCGGCGTGGTGAATTTCGCCTCGTCGATGGTCTCGGGCGTGAAGGCGCTCATGTACTCGGCGGACTTTTTCCCCGAGGAGGAAGACGCCAAGCCCTCCAAATTTGACGAGTGGCTGGAAAAAAAGCTTGGCAGCGAAAAGATGGAGAAGGCGGTGATCTCGTTCTCCGTCGTGCTCGGTGTGCTGTTTTCCGTCGGCCTGTTCTTCCTGCTGCCGACGCTGATCAGCGGCCTGTTTGACCGCGTGATCCACAGCGCCGTGATCCGCAGCCTGATCGAGGGCGTGATCCGCATCGCGATCTTTATGGGTTATATGATCCTGATCTCCAAAATGAAGGACATGAAGCGTGTCTTCTCCTACCACGGCGCGGAGCATAAGACCATCCGCTGCTATGAGGCACAGCTGCCCCTGACCGTGGAAAACTGCCGCGGCATGACAAGACTCCACCCGCGCTGCGGCACGAGCTTCCTGTTCGTCGTCGTCATGATCTCCATTTTGCTTTTCGCGCTGGTCAGCGCGGTGCTGCCGACGAGCAATATGCTCGTCCGGCTGGTCGTCCGGCTGGCACTTCTGCCGTTCGTGGTGGCCATCAGCTATGAGTTTAACCGCCTGGTCGGCCGCCATGACAACTGGCTGACGCGGATCCTGACCGCCCCCGGCATGTGGTTCCAGAATTTCACGACCAACGAACCGGATGATTCCATGCTGGAGGTCGGTATCGAGGCGCTGAAGCTCGTCCTGCCGGACGAGGCAGGGGCCGACCGATGGTAAAGAAGTACGGAGACCTGTATCTGCAGGCCCGGCGGGCTCTGCTGCCCACAGAAGGTGAGAATGCCGCAGCCGCCGCGCGCGAGCTGCTGGCGTTTGCGTCCGGGAAATCCGTCGCCGCCGTGCTGGCGGATGCCAACCTGTATGCCAGCGAGCAGATCGAAGCAGATCTGAACGGTTATGTAAACCGAATGCTCGCCCATGAGCCGCTGCCCTATATCCTTGGGCAATGGGATTTCTACGGGATCTCGCTCGAGGTCACGCCGGACGTCCTGATCCCGCGTGACGACACGATGGCCGTCACGGATCTGGCGCTGGAGGTGCTGCGGACCGGCCATCCGTCGCCGCGCGTGCTCGATCTTTGCTGCGGGAGCGGCTGCATCGGGCTGGCTATCGCCCATCAGCTGCCGGATGCGCATGTGACGCTGGCGGATATCTCTCGCCCGGCACTGGCCGTGGCCAAGCGGAACATCAAGCGGCTGAAGCTCATGAACCGCGTGACCGCCATCGGCCTCGACGCGAAAAAGCCCGCGCCGTCCTTTGTCGGCACGCTCGACGCGCTGGTATGCAATCCGCCGTATGTGACCGCGGAGGAGATGACCCAGCTGGAGCCCTCCGTCCGTGACTACGAACCGGCGCTGGCGCTCGACGGCGGAGCGGACGGGCTGGATTTTTACCGCGCAGTGGCGGAGAACTTTACGCGGCTGATCGCCAGCGGCGGCTATCTCTGCTTTGAGTTCGGTCTCGGCCAGCACGTGGCCGTGTCGATGATCCTTCAGGAATACGGTTACACCGATATCGTCCTGCGCAAGGACCTGCGCGGCGTGATCCGCGCAGCCCGCGGTACGAAAAAATAAAACAAACGTTTGATTTTATTCGAACATTGTGGTATAGTGTTTGTAAACACCAAAGAGGAAGGAACTGAGACGATGGAAAGAAAAAAAACAGCCGATCAGACTCCCAATAACGACAAGAAACAGGCGCTCGATACCGCCATCCGGCAGATCGAGAAAAACTTCGGCAAGGGCGCGGTCATGCGCCTGGGCGACCGCCCTGATCTGCAGGTCGACGCCATCCCGACCGGCTCGCTGGCGCTCGATGCCGCGCTCGGCATCGGCGGCGTGCCGAAGGGGCGGATCATTGAGATCTACGGCCCGGAATCTTCCGGCAAGACCACGCTGGCGCTGCATATCGTGGCGCAGGCGCAGAAGCGCGGCGGCGAGGTCGCGTTCGTCGACGCGGAGCATGCCCTTGATCCGGATTACGCGGCGAGAATCGGCGTCGATATCGACTCCATGCTCGTCTCCCAGCCGGATACCGGCGAGCAGGCGCTGGAGATCACCGACGCACTGGTGCGCTCGGGCGCGGTGGACGTGGTCGTTGTTGACTCCGTCGCGGCGCTGACGCCGCGCGCCGAGATCGAGGGCGAAATGGGCGACACGTTTGTCGGCCTCCAGGCGCGCCTCATGTCGCAGGCGCTCCGTAAGCTCGCGGGCAACATCGCAAAGACAAACTGCGTCGTCATCTTCATCAACCAGCTTCGCATGAAGATCGGCGTCATGTACGGAAACCCCGAGACCACCACGGGCGGCAATGCGCTGAAATTCTACGCCTCCGTCCGCATCGACATCCGCCGCATCGAGGCCATTAAAAACGGCACGGAGATCATCGGCAACCGGACGCGGGCGAAGATCGTCAAAAATAAGGTCGCGCCGCCGTTCAAGGAGGCCGTGTTCGACATCATGTACGGCGAGGGCATTTCCAAGTGGGGCGAGCTGGTCGATATGGCTGTGCAGCTCGACATCATCCAAAAGAGCGGAAGCTGGTTCTCGATCGGCGAGGAACGCATCGGTCAGGGCCGCGACAACGCGCGGAAATATCTCATGGAAAATCCGGAGACTGCACAGCGCATCGAAACGCAGGTGCGGGAGAACATGTGGAAGCTCCAGGGCTCGCGCGCAAAGCCGCCCGCGGCTCCGGCAGCAAAGCCCGTAGACGTCTCTGCCGACGATTTCAGCGATGAGGGTTGAACGGGCGGAGCAGGCCGGACAGAGCACGACTTGGCTCCAGCTCACGCTTGAGGACGGCACGCGGCTGAAAGCGCCCGCGTTTTCGGTCGCGGAGCTCGGCGCATTCGCAGGAAAAGAGCTGACCGACGAGGAGCTGGCGAGATTAAAGGCCGCCGCCTCGAAGGCGCGCACGAAGGAGCGTGCCGTGCGCACGGTCGCGGCATCCGCCGTGTCGGAAAGAGAGCTTCAAAAGCGGCTGCTGCAAAAGGGCGCGTCACAGGAGGACGCAGAGGAAACCGTCGAATGGCTGCGGGAGCTGCATCTTCTGAGCGACGCCGATACCGCCGCGCAGCTCGTGCGCAGTGCTGCGGCAAAGGGCTACGGCGAGGCGCGCATCAAGAACATTCTGTATGAAAAGGGCATCCCGAAGGAGCTTTGGGACGCGGCGCTGGACGAGCTTCCGGAAATGGACGGCGCGATCGACAAGTTTCTGCACCAGAAGCTGGACGGCAGAACGCTTGACGACAAGCTCGTCAAAAAAACAGCCGATGCGCTTATGCGCCGCGGGCATTGCTGGCAGGACGTCCGGGACGGGCTGCGTCGCTACCGTGAGGGGCTGGATTTGGAGGAAATGGAATGAGTCAATCGATCGGCATGGTCAGCCTCGGCTGCGCCAAAAATCAGGTGGACGCGGAACAGATGCTGTTTCTGCTCCAGCAGGCCGGATTTGAGATCCACGCAGAGCCGGCAGGCTCGGATGTGGTCATTATCAACACCTGCGGCTTCATTGAGTCCGCCAAAACGGAGGCCATCGACAATATTCTCGCCATGGCCGCGCTGAAGGCGGAGGGCAGCATCGGCAAGATCCTTGTGACGGGCTGCCTCGCACAGCGCTATCAGCAGGAGATACTAAAGGAACTGCCCGAGGTAGACGGTGTGCTCGGCACCGGCTCGTACTACGACGTGGTCGGCGCCGTCAAGCAGCTTCTCGCGGGCCGCGAGGGTCTTGAGGAATACGGCGACATTCAGGCGCCGGTTCAGGAGTGCGGGCGCATCCTTACAACGCCGCGGCAGTATGCGTACCTGAAGATCGCGGAGGGCTGCGACAATCACTGCGCGTTCTGCATCATTCCGGCGCTGCGCGGACGATACCGCAGCCGCCCGATGGAAAAGCTGATCGAGGAGGCAAAGGAGCTTGCTGCCGGCGGTGCGAAGGAGTTGATCGTCGTGGCGCAGGACACCAGCCGCTACGGCATTGACCTCTACGGCGAGCGCAAGCTCGCGGAGCTGCTGCGCGAGCTTTGCCGGATCGACGGGATCGTCTGGGTGCGCGTCCACTACCTCTATCCGGATGAGATGTCCGACGAGCTGATCGACGTGCTGGCGAGCGAGCCGAAGATCGTGAAGTATCT
>OMDX01000905.1_pt1 | contig 10834 bp, 9 predicted proteins | sample 1673711 | NCBI WGS metagenome assembly OMDX01 (sample SAMEA103958123, study PRJEB25191) | human gut metagenome
CAGACTTCGTCTGTTTTCATTGCCCTTTGGTCACCTCCGCAGAGGCGAAATCCCCCTGCAATAAATAGATTGTCTGTTTTTTCAGACTGCCAAAGTTGATTTCTTTATCATACTGGTAAAAATAGCAGCTTCCAGAGGGCTTTCCGATCGCCCTCTGGACTCCTTCGGCTCCGCACTGATTGAGATGAATCGAAGAGCTTTTTACCCCTTTCCAGAAAGGAGCGTTCCCCCATGCGCAACATCGTCCTCATTGGGATGCCCGGCTGCGGCAAATCCACCGTCGGGGTCGTCCTCGCCAAGTCCCTCGGCATGGATTTCGTCGATTCTGACCTCGTCATCCAGTCCACCATGGGCGCAACCCTCGCCCAGCTCATCGAGCAGCACGGCGACGATGGCTTCCGCGACATCGAGAACCGCGTCAACGCCAGCATCGACGTGCAGAACAGCATCATCGCCACGGGCGGCAGCGTCGTCTACGGCGCGGAAGCCATGGCGCACCTCAAAAGCATCGGCACAGTCGTCTACCTCCGCCTGACGTGCGAGAACATCACCGAGCGGCTGGGCGACCTCCATGCCCGCGGCGTGACGATTAAGCCCGGCTGGACGCTCCGGGATTTGTACAACGAGCGCTGCCCGCTGTATGAGCAGTACGCCGACATTGTGCAGGACTGCGACGGACTGCGCCTGCGGGATGTTGTGGCGGAATTGCAGAAAAAGCTGAAAGGCTGACAAGACCGGCTGTCCCCCGACTTTTCCGGGGCTGGCAGCCGATTTTTTGCGTGCAGAATCGCATGTTCCTTGCATTTTCAGGGAATGTATGGTATACTGTATGATGGTATGTTGCATGATGCGTATCCTGCGCCGTCCGGCAGAATACGCGGCGACTGCCCGACATGCGGGCGGAACTTGTTCCGAAAATGAGGAGGTTTTTTTGTGTCCGGTGACCCATGGGCTGGCCCTTTGCTGCTTCAGCTGGTCCTGATTTTTCTGAGCGCCTGCTATGCCGCCGCTGAGGTGGCGCTGCTCTCGCTCAACGCGACAAAACTGCACCACGACGCGGAGGAAGGCGACCCCACAGCCGCCAAGCTGCTCCGCATGACGGATGCCCCTGCGCGCACTCTCTCCACCATTCAGGTGTGCATAACACTGTTTGGTTTTCTGGGATCAGCGCTGGCGGCAACGCAGTTTGCACCGCGACTGGCTGGAGCGATTCTTTCTGCCGGGGCTGGCATCGACGCGGACGTGCTGAACGTCCTCTGCGTCATCCTGATTACGTTCCTTCTTTCCTACCTGACGCTCTGTCTGGGAACACTCGTGCCCAAGCGCCTCGCGATGAAGAATCCCGAAGCGATTGCGCGCCGTTCGCTGCTCCTGCTGGAGGTCAGCGCGGTGATTTTCCGCCCGTTCGTGATGCTGCTGAACGCCGCGTCGCACGGCATCCTCCGCCTTTGCGGCATTGACCCCAACGCCGCCGAGGACGAAGTGACCGAGGACGACATCCGCATGATGGTGGACATCGGCGGCGAAAACGGCGCGATTGAGGAAGCGGAAAAGGAAATGATCGAAAACATCTTCGAGTTCAACAATTCCACTGCCGAAGAGGTCATGACCCACCGCACCGACGTTACCAGCATCTGGGTGGATGATACGGAGGACGAAATTCTCCGCACCATCTGCGATTCCGGTCTGAGCCGCTTCCCCGTCTACAACGAAAACATGGACGACATCATCGGCATCCTCAACACGCGCGACTTCCTGCTCAATGCCCAGTCCGACAACCCGAAATCCCTGCGCGCGCTGCTGCGCGAGGCATACTTCGTACCGGAAACAGTGCAGGCTGACCAGCTCTTCCGCAATATGCAGGTGAAAAAAATCCACATGGCAATTGTCGTGGATGAGTACGGCGGCATGAGCGGCATCGTCACGATGGAGGACTTGCTGGAAGAAATCGTCGGCAATATCTACGACGAGTTTGACAAGCAGACCGAAGCGGAAATCGTCCGTGCGGGCGACAACACTTGGCGCATCAGCGGCAGCACGCCGCTCAAAGACGTCAACGACGCGCTCGACCTCTCGCTCCCCGAAGACGAGGATTACGATACGCTGGGCGGCTTGATTTTCAGCCAGTTCACCACCATCCCGCAGGACGGCAGCACCCCCGATTTGGACTGCTTCGGTCTGCACATTCATGTGGAGAAGCTGGAGGATCACCGCGTGGAGACCGCGCTCGTCACGAAGCTGGCGACCGAGGACGACCACGCCGACGACCACCCGGAAACGCTGATTGACCGCCTGCGCAGCCGCGACGATAACGACACGCAGACCGACAATGGGAAAGGAAACGAAGACAGGTAATTCATCATGGATACTGATTTGCAGGCCACAGACCCTTCTTTACAATTCATGACCAGCGGTGTGCTGGATACCACGTTTTATGCCACCTACAAGAAATGGCTGCTCTATCGCACCCAAGACCTCAACCTTTACGTCGCGATGGTCGTCATGGCAATCGCCGTCGCGCTGATTTCCATCTTCTCCCGCAGCTGGTACGTCATCCCCGCGGGCGTTGTGTTCATCGCCGTGCTATACATGATGATGATGCGCAACCGTACGCGGATGCTGAACGCCCTCAGCCGCGCGCTGGAAGAGCAGTACCCCGAAGGCATGGCGGAAATGTCCATCGCCTTTGGCAGCGACGGTCTTCATCAGCTGAACCAGACCACGGGCGACTTGACCGTTCTCCCCTACGACAACCTGACCGATCTAATTGAAGGCGAGGACTCGATGGCGCTGCTGACCCGCGCGAACGCCTTGATTCCGGTATTCACGAGTCAGCTGACCGAAAGCGAAAAGGAGCATCTGCTTGCCCTGCTGGCGGAAAAAGCCCCCAAGTGCAAGCATCATCGCGCCTAAAAAACAAAATCACCGACCAGAACCGCGTGTACTGGTCGGTGATTTTTGTTTGCGATTTTTTGATTTTCTAATGGAATAGGCTGCTTTGTTGCAAAGGTTTCGCCCCTGCAACAAGAAAAATCAAGCAACACAGAAGCCGTAGAAGGAGTTCAGCAGGAATCCTTTTATTCCTGCTCCCCCCGCGAACACGCCGCATAGTGCCCCGCGCGCACCTCGCGCAATTCGCAGCTCGCCGTTTTGCACGCTTCCGTCGCCCACGGACAACGCGTGTGGAATACGCACCCGCTCGGCGGGTCAATCGGCGAGGGCAAATCGCCTTCCAGCAGAATGCGCTGGCGATTGTCACGCGGGTCAATCGACGGCACAGCAGACATCAGCGTCCGCGTATACGGGTGCTGCGGATGGTCGAACACCTCGTCCGTGTCGCCCTCTTCCACCAAGTGACCCAGATACATCACGCCCACGCGGTCGGAAATGTACCGAATGACGCTCATGTCGTGCGCCACAAACAGGTACGTCAGCCCGCGCTTGCGCTGCAACTCCTTCAGCAGGTTGATAATCTGCGATTGAATCGACACATCCAGCGCCGACACCGGCTCGTCGCACACGACAATCTTCGGATCAAGAATCAGCGCGCGCGCCAAGCCGATGCGCTGCCGCTGACCACCGGAAAACTCGTGCGGATAACGGTAGAAATGCTCCGGACGCAAGCCGACCTGCGCCATGATGTCCAGCGCCCGCGCCATCCGCTCGTTCTTATCGCCGATATGGTGAATCGCCAGCACTTCCATCAGCATGTCGCCAACGCGCTGCCGCGGGTTCAGTGACGTGTACGGGTCTTGGAACACAATCTGCACATCCCGGCGGAACGGCAGCATTTCCTTCTTGCTCAGGTGGGTGATGTCCTGATCGAATAGCGTGATTTTCCCGCTCGTCGGCTCCAGCAGGCGGATGAGCGTGCGCCCCAGCGTGCTTTTGCCGCAGCCGCTTTCACCCACCAGGCCGTACGTTTCGCCCTGCCGCAGCGCAAGGCTCACGCCGTCTACCGCCTTGACTTCCTTGACCGTCTGCCCCAGCGCCCCTTTGACCGGGAAGTAGGTGCGAACGTCCTCCGCTTTCAGGATGATTTTCTCCTCGCTCACTGCGCGGTCGCCTCCTTCTGTGCCAATTCCGCTGCCCGGAAGCAGCGGACGCTCTGCTTGTCGCTGACGGGCGTCAATTGCGGCGTTTCCTGACGGCAGCGCTCCGTCGCGTACGCGCAGCGCGGCGCGAACCGGCAGCCCGTCGGAATCTGGCTGAGCAGCGGCACCGTGCCGGGAATCATGTACAGTGGTTTCGTGCGATCGCCTTCCATGCGGGGGATGGAACGCATCAGCCCCTCGGTGTAGGGGTGGCACGGATGGTCAAACAGCGTCAGCACATCCGCTTCCTCGACAATTTGTCCCAGATACATCACGATGACGCGGCTGCACGTCTGCGCGACGACAGCGAGGTCGTGCGTAATCAGCATCACGCCCATGTTCAGCTGCTCATTCAGGCGGACAATCAGCTCCATGATTTGCGCCTGAATCGTCACGTCCAGCGCGGTCGTAGGTTCATCGGCAATCAGCAGGTGCGGACGGCACGCCAGCGCAATGGCAATCATCACGCGCTGCCGCATACCGCCGGACAGCTCGTGCGGGTACTGGTCGAGGCGCTTTTCCGGCGCGGGCATCCCCACCAGCCGCAGCATCTCCAGCGCCTTCTCACGCGCCGCCTTCTTGGACAAATGCTGATGAATGCGCAGCGGCTCGCTGATTTGGTCGCAGATGGTCAGCACAGGGTTCAGGGAACTTAATGCGTCCTGAAAAATCATCGACACACGCGAACCGCGGATGTCCTGCATCTTGTGGAACGGAATGTCCAGCAGCGACTGCCCTTCCAGCTTGACCGTGCCGCTGTACCGTACCAGCCGCCGTTCGTCATACAGGCGCATGATGGACTGGCTCGTGACGCTCTTGCCGCAGCCGCTTTCGCCCACGATGCCCAGGATTTCGCCCTGATACACGTCAAAAGAAACGCCATCAATCGCCTGCTGCCAGCCGCGCTCGGTGTGGAAGCTGGTCGCCAGCTGACGGACTTCCAGAATCTTTTCGCTCATCTTTTTTCCCCTCATCGTCCGCTCAACGGGTCAATCAGGTCGCGCAGGCCGTCACCGAACAAGTTGAAGCCCAGCACGGACAGCGCCGTAAAAATCGCCGGAAATACAATCATCCACCAGCCCATGTAGACATAGCCGCGCGCCTCGTTGAGCATCCCGCCCCAGCTCGGATAGGGCGACGGAATACCCGCGCCAAGGAAGCTCAGGGACGCTTCGGAGATAATCGCCGTAGCGAAGGTGAACGTCATCTGCACGATGATGGGCGAAAGGATGTTGGGCAGAATGTGCCGCCAGAGGATGCGCGTGCGGCTTGCGCCCACCGCCGTCATCGCCTCGGCATACGTCTGCTCGCGCGCCAGCAGCGCCTGTGAACGGGCAATGCGCGCCACGCCGGGAATACTAACGATGGTCAAGGAAATGATGACATTCTTCATGTTCGCGCCCAAGACCGCCATCAGCGTAATCGCCAGCAGAATGTTCGGAATCGCCTTCAAGCCGTCGCACAGGCGCATCAGCACGTTGTCCAGCACCTTGTTGACGGAGGCGTACAGCCCCAGCGCCGTGCCAATCAGCGCAGACAGAAGCCCGACGGTAAAGCCGACCGTCATGGAAATCTGCGCGCCGTAGAGGACACGGGCGAAGATATCACGCCCCAGATTGTCCGTGCCGAAGAGGTGCGCGGCAGACGGCGCCTGAAAGCGTTCCTGCATCGTCGCGGTGTACGGGTCAACGCCCAGCAAGGCCGTAATCAGCGGGGCGAAGACAGCACAAATCAGCATCAGCAGCACCAGCACCATGCCGACGACGGAGAGTTTGTTGCGGAAAAATTTGCGGATGGAAACAGCGCGCTGCTCACGGACGAGGCGGCGGCGAAGCTGGCGCAGGGATTCGCGATTCTGCGCGGAGATGGATTCGGTTTTCATCATGCAGTTCGCTCCTTTCGTCAGTCCAGCCGGATGCGCGGGTCAGCCAAGCCGTAAATCAGGTCGATAATCAGGTTGATGAACACGTTGAGCATGGCAATCAGCAGCGTAATTGCCTGAATCACCTGATAGTCGCGCTTCTCGATGGAATCCACCATCAGCGAGCCCATGCCGGGAATGTTGAACAGGCGCTCAACAACCGCCGCGCCCGCCAGCGCGCTGATGAAGCCCTGCCCGACGACGGTGATGACGGTCAGCAGCGCGTTGCGGAAGGTGTGCTTCGTAACAATCTTCCATTCGCGGACGCCCTTGGAGCGCGCCATCTTGATGTAATCACTGCCCAAGACCTCCAGCATGGATGCCTTCGTCATGCGCATCATGTACCCCGCGTGGATGAAGCCCAGCGACACCGCCGGCAGCGTCATATAGCGCAGGAAGGGCAAAAATCCGTCCGTGAACGGGTTCTTATAGCCCGCCGCGGGCAGCACACGAAGATTCACCGCAAAGAGCAGCACCATGCCCAGACCCATCAGGAAGCTCGGCAGCGAAATGCCCAACATCGACAGCACCGACACGAAATAGTCGGCAATCGTGCCGCGCTTCTTCGCCGCCAGCATCCCGCACGGAATCGCAATCAGAATGGTGATGAGCTGCGAATAGATGGCGAGCAGGATGGTCGGCTGGAAGTGGCTGGCAATCATTTCGCTGACAGGCTTATTGACGACGGCGGTTGACGTGCCGAAGTCGAGCCGCAGACAATTGCCCACCCAGCGGAAATACTGCACAACGAGCGGGTCATCCAGCCCCAGCTGCGTTTGGAGCGCCGCAATTTCCGCCGCCGTTGCGTCCTCACCCAGCATAGCGGTCGCTGGATCGCCGGGGGTGAGATGCACCAGCAGGAAAATGACCACCGACACAATGAAGATGGTCGGGATGAGCGACAGCAGTCGCTTGAGCACATACTTTTTCATGCTGTTCCTCCTCAGCAGGGATGGGGGTTTCGCCTCTGCGGAGGCGACCAAAGGGCAATGAAAACAGACAAAGTCTGCGATCGCTATTTGGAAACCTTCGGGCGCCGCTACTTTTGGGGTTATTTGCGGTTGATTTTGTCCGTTTCTTGGATAAACACGCGAAAGTTCTATGAGAGTGTCGCCAACTCAATCGCGCGAAAAGGAGTTCAGATGGTCAACGACCCTTTTGCAGGGTCAAGGGGCAGCGCCCCTCGGGTTTCCACAATAAACACGCGGAAGCAGTATGCAGTCGTCACCAACTCAATCGCGCGAAAGGGTCAAGGGAGGAACTCCCTTGCGGGGTCAAGGGGCAGCACCCCTTGGGTTTCCCCTATCAATCACGAAAAGGCAGCCGTACTGAGAATACGGCTGCCTCAGCGGTTGGGATTACTTCGCGAGCTTCGCGTTCCAGAAATTCGTGGTCAGGAAAACGTTGTAACCGGTCAGGCGGTTCGTGCAGGCAGCTGCCTGATGGAAGTGACCCATCATCAGGATGGGGCAATAGTCGCTGTAGCAGTAATACTGGATTTCTTCCCAAGCCGCGAAAGCCGCTTCCTTCGTGGCGGCGGTGGTCATCTGGAGCATGAGTTCCTGCAGATGCTCATCGTCAGACCAGCCGGCATAATCCGCAGACAAGAAATTGCGCAGGGACGGCACCGCGACAGAAGAGAAGGTGGTGAAGTACGCATCGTAGAGCGTCTCGTCGTTGCGCATGGAAGTCATGGTCGTGCGGTCGGTCGCGGTGATTTCCAGCGTCACGCCAATCTTCGCGGCTTCCTGACGCAGCACTTCCAGCATGGCTTCCGCGCCGCCGCCAGTCGCCGTCAGGATGCGCAGGGGCTTGCTGGTGTCAAAAGACGACTGCGCCAGCAGTTCCTTCGCCTTCTCCGGATCGTTCTGGCAGAAGAATTCTTCGCCCTTGGTGGTGTACCAGCCGGGCTGGGATTTTTCCATGAAGCAGGGGTCATTGTCGTACAGAGAGCCGTAGTTCGCGGTGTTCAGGTCATCCGCATTCGCCAGCGCCTGGAACGCCAGACGGAGGTACTTGTCCATGGAGTGCTTGTTCCAAACGAGGTTAATCATGCCGGTCTGCATGGAGTAGCAGGTGATATCAGGCATGGAGCGCAGGGTGCCAAGATAAGCGTCGGTCGCCTTGACGATGAAATCATATTCGCCGGACATCAGGCCATTGAAACGGGTCGCCGCGTCCTTCACAATCCAGTACTTCAGCGTCTTGGTATACGCGTGCTTGTAGCCCCACAGGCCGTCAATGGGCTGATCCGGGTCGCCGTACGCCGCATAATCGTCGAAGCGCTCCAGCAGCACATACTGGTCAACCGCCCATTCCTTGAACATGTACGGGCCCGTGCCGATGATGTAATCCGCCGGGACATAGCCAGTATCAGCATTAACCGCCTCGATGGATTCCACCGGGTAGATAACAGCCGCCTGCGCTGCGCCCGCGAGCATGTCCAGCAGCATGATGGCGGAATGGTCAAGCGTCAGAGAGACGGTGTAATCGTCTACCACCGTGAAGCGCGCGTCGCCAACCATCTTGCGCGCCGTGCCGAAGCACTCCAGCCAGCGGTTCAGGGACGCCACCACGTCGGCGGAGGTCATTTCCTTGCCATTGTGGAACTTCACGCCCTTGCGGAGGTGGAAAGTGAACGCAGAGTTATCGTCGCTCACGTCGTAGCTTTCGCACAGTTCCGGCGCAATGCTGCCGTCCGCCTTCAGGGTGACGAGCTGCTCCATCACCGTGCCGCGCAGCATGTTGCGGCCATTGACGGAGGTATCCTTGTGCAGGTCGTAGGACGCGCTCTGGTTGTCATCGGCAATGTTGATGATGTCCAGATAGTCCTCTGCGAAAGCTGCGGGCAGAGCCAGCGCCGCCAGCAAGGTCAGCGCCATGAGCAGGGAGAAGAGTTTCTTTGCCATTTTGCGTTTCTTCCTTCCTTTGTCCTTCCGGGTGTGAAGATGCCCTATCCCATCCATTCGCGCTTTTTGCCACTGTCGGGCGCTGCGCGTTTTTAGCAGGGCAAAAGCAATTTTGCCACGATTTCATCTGTTTTTCAAGAGAATTTTACGTCTTTTTGCGGAAAAATCATAACAAACTTGATTAAATAACGCGGAATGTTCGCCTTTTTCGCAAAACGGTTGATTGCTTGCCAGCTACACACGCTTTTGGTATAATGTTTATTGCATATAACGAATGCATAGGAGATGTTTCTCCCCTTGCAACAAAAAACAAAGCCGTAAATAACCCCAAAAAGTAGCGGTGCCAAACGTTTCCAAACAGTGATCGCAGACTTCGTCTGTTTTCATTGCCCTTTGGTCGCCTCCGCAGAGGCGCTTCCCCTTGCAACAAGAAAAGCAAAGCCGCAGATAGCCCCAAAGGTGGCGGTGCCGAAGGGGTCGAGGGGGCGATCGCAGACTTCGCCTGTTTTCGTGCCCCCTCGTCGCCTCCGCAGAGGCGAAATCCCTGCACAACAATACAGAAATAGGCTAAAAAGAGCCGACAGCGCCTCTCCACGCTGCCGGCTCGTTATCAGCCGCTGATAAATTACTCTCCCACAACCTGCTTGCCGCCCACAAACACAGCCTTGGTGCGGCACTGAATGTCGCGCAGCGGATTGCCCTCGAAAATGGCGATGTCCGCATCCTTGCCGACTTCCAGCGAACCCACGCGATCAGCGATGCCCACGACGTGCGCCGGGTTGATGGTGATGGCGCGCCATGCGGATTCTTCCTTCATGCCCGCCTTAACCGCCAGACCCGCGCACAGCGGCAGGTAGTACAGCGGAATCACCGGCGCGTCGGTGATGATGCAGACTTCCAGCCCCGCGCGGTCGAGGATGCCCGCCGTCTCGAATGTCTTTTCGCGCAGCTCAATCTTGCTCTTCGAGCCGAACGACGGGCCGACCAGCACGGGCTTGCCCGCCTTCACCAGCTGATCCACAATCAGGTGACCTTCGGTGCAGTGGTCGAGCGTGATGTCCAAATCGAACTCACGGGCGATGCGCAGGGCGGTCAGAATGTCGTCCGCACGGTGCGCGTGGGCCTTGAGCGGAATCTGCTTGCGAATGACGGGCAGCAGAGCTTCCAGCTGCATGTCAAACGGGCGGGTCTTGGTGGGGTCTTTTTCCGCCGCATCGATTTCAGCAGCATAGCGCTTCGCCTTGAAGAGCTGTTCGCGCAGGAGCGCCGCGACCGCCATGCGGGTGACGGGTTCCTTGTGGCCGTTCTGACCATAGCAGCCCTTGGGGTTCTCGCCGAAAGCAATCTTCATGGCGACGGGGTACTTGACAATCATGTCGTCGATGCAGTTGCCGTCGAGTTTGAGGGCAACGAACGTGCCGCCGAGGACATTCGCCGAGCCAGGGCCGGTGGTCGCGGTGGTCACGCCGCCTTCAAGGGCGAGGTGGAACGCTTCGTCGCGGGGATTGATGCCGTCGATAGAGCGCATTTCAGGGGTCACAGGGCTGGAGTATTCGTTGCAGTCATTGCCCTCCCAGCGCATCCCCTCTTCGTCGATACCGATATGGCAGTGCGCGTCAATGAAGCCGGGAGTCACGAGGCAGCCCGTGGCGTCGATGACCTTGGCGTCCGCGGGTGCATCGACGGTCTTGCCGATGGCGGCGATTTTGCCGTCGTCGCCGATGAGCAGTTCGCCGTTTTCGATTTCCGTACCCGTGATAGGCTTGATTTTTCCACCCTTAATGAGAATCATAGGGGTCAACCTCCTTATATTGAACAAGGGATCGCGCCCTTGAACTTTTCGCTGATTATGCAGGGGTTTCGCCTCTGCGGAGGCGACCAAAGGGCAATGAAAACAGACGAAGTCTGCG
>OMDX01000907.1_pt1 | contig 10817 bp, 9 predicted proteins | sample 1673711 | NCBI WGS metagenome assembly OMDX01 (sample SAMEA103958123, study PRJEB25191) | human gut metagenome
CCCGGGTGTCCGTGGTAGCGGTGCTGATGCTGCTGTGGGACCGCTATGTCAGTGACGGCACCTTTACCATGTGGCAGGCCCCGGCTCTGCTGCTGGGGGTCATCCTGCTGGCATGGGCCTGGGTGGACTACCTGCGGCTGGATGGCGTGACCATCCACCATCTGCTGGAGGAATTCAAGGGGATGGGCAAGCGGCAGAAAAAGATCCACTCCACCCGCTCCATCATCGACTATGCGGATGAGAAGATCGTCTCCTTTGAGGAGCTGGAACCCGAGGAGCGCACCTATTGCAGCCTGCTCTCCAATCTGGTGCTGGGCCTGCCGCTGGTCGCTGCTGCGCTGATCGCCAGCGCACTGTAAGGGGGCCGCGGCATGGAACAAGAGCACAAACAGCTGGTTATAGGCATTCTGGCCCATGTGGACAGCGGCAAAACCACCCTTTCCGAGGCCCTGCTCTACGGCACCGGCACCATCCGCAAGCTGGGCCGGGTGGACCATAAGGATGCCTTTCTGGACACCGACGCGCTGGAAAAGGCGCGCGGTATTACCATTTTCTCCAAGCAGGCCCTCTTCACGGCGGGCAATACCGATTTTACCCTGCTGGACACCCCGGGCCATGTGGATTTTTCCACGGAGACCGAGCGGACACTGCAGGTGCTGGATTATGCGGTGCTGGTCATCAGCGGCACCGACGGCGTGCAGAGCCATACCGAGACGCTCTGGCGGCTGCTGCGGCGGTACCGCATCCCCACCTTTGTGTTCGTGAACAAGATGGACCTGCCCGGCCCGGGCAGGGAAGCGCTTCTGACCCAGCTGAACCGTCGGCTGGGGGATGGCTTTGTGGATTTTGGGGCAGAGCAGGCTGACCGGGACGAGGCGCTGGCTCTCTGCGATGAACGGCTGATGGAGACGATGCTGGACCGGGAAAGCCTGACCGATACCGACCTCATCCCTGCCATTGCCCGGCGGCATGTGTTTCCTTGCTGGTTTGGCTCAGCCCTGAAGCTGCAGGGTGTGGATGCGCTGGTGGAGGGCCTGGACCGCTATACCCGCCCGGCCCCCGCGCTGGAAGCCTTCGGGGCCAAGGTGTTCAAGGTGAGTCAGGATGAGCAGGGGAACCGCCTGACCTGGCTGCGGGTGACCGGCGGCGCGCTCAAGGTGAAAGCCCAGCTTGCCGGAGAGGTCGATGGGGAGCCATGGGCCGAAAAGGCCAATCAGCTGCGGCTCTACTCCGGCGCAAAGTTTACGCTGGCGGAGTGCATCGGCCCCGGCCGGGTGTGCGCCGTTACCGGCCTGACCAAAGCCCGCCCGGGCGAGGGTCTGGGGGCGGAACGGGACAGCGACCTGCCGGTGCTGGAGCCGGTTCTGAGCTATCAGGTGCTGTTGCCCGAGGGCGCGGATGTGCACGCCGCGTTGGGAAAGCTCCATCGGCTGGAAGAGGAGGAGCCCCAGCTCCATGTGGTCTGGAACGAGACCCTGGGCGAGATCCATGTCCAGCTGATGGGCGAGATCCAGCTGGAGGTGCTGAAAAGCCTGCTGGCCGAGCGGTACGGGCTGGAGGTCAGCTTCGGCCCCGGCGGCATCCTGTATAAGGAGACCATCACCGAAGCCATGGAGGGTGTGGGCCACTACGAGCCCCTGCGGCATTATGCGGAAGTCCACCTCAAGCTGGAGCCGCTGCCCCGGGGCAGCGGGATGCAGTTTGCCGCCGACTGCCGGGAAGAGGTGCTGGACAAGAACTGGCAGCGGCTGGTGCTGACGCATCTTGAGGAAAAGCAGCATCTGGGCGTGCTCATCGGGGCACCCCTGACCGATGTGAAGATCACCCTCATCGCGGGCCGCGCCCACCTCAAGCACACCGAGGGCGGCGACTTCCGGCAGGCGACCTACCGCGCCGTCCGGCAGGGCCTGATGATGGCAGACCAGATCCACAAGACCCAGCTGCTGGAGCCGTGGTATGCCTTCCGGCTGGAGCTGCCCTCTGACAACGTGGGCCGCGCCATGAACGATATCCAGAACATGGGCGGCAGCTTTGACCCGCCCGAGACCGGAGCCGACGGGGATACCACCCTGCTCACCGGCACGGCACCGGCCTCCACCATGCGCAGCTACCCCATGGAGGTGGTGGGCTACACCCGGGGCAGGGGACACCTGACCCTGACGCTGGACGGCTACCGTCCCTGCCACAATGCAGCAGAGGTCATCGAGGCCGCGGGCTATGAGCCGGAACACGACCTCGACAACCCGGCAGATTCGGTGTTCTGCGCCCACGGGGCCGGATTTGTGGTGCCCTGGGAGCAGGTGCGCAGCCACATGCATGTAGACAGCGGCTGGGGCAAGACTGCAAAGACCGAGGAAGCGGTGCAGGCCCGTCCCCGCCGGATGGCCGCCTACCGCGCTACCCTGGAAGAGGATGCTGAGCTGCTGAAGATCTTTGAACAGACCTATGGGCCCATCAAGCGGGACCCGCTGGCGGCGTTCCGCCCCACCCAGAAGCGGGAACGCCCCGATTTTAACGCCGAGCAGTGGGAGATCCAGCCCGAATACCTGCTGGTGGACGGCTACAACATCATCTTTGCATGGGACGAGCTGAACGCACTCTCCAAAGAGAGCCTGGAAGCGGCACGCCACAGGCTGATGGATATCCTTTGCAACTATCAGGGCTTTAAGAAGTGCGTGCTCATCCTTGTGTTTGATGCTTACCGTGTGCCGGGCAGCCCCGGCAGCATAGAGCAGTACCACAATATCCATGTGGTCTACACCCGGGAAGCCGAGACCGCCGATATGTTCATCGAGCGTGTCACCCATGAGATCGGCAAGGGCCGCCGCGTCCGCGTGGCCACCTCCGATGGCATGGAACAGGTCATCATCCTGGGTCATGGTGCCCTCCGTGTCTCTGCCCGCATGTTCCATGAAGAGGTGCAGGAAGCAGAGAAGGAGATCCGGAGGTATTTGCAGGGAACGGATTAAACCTCTCCGTCATCCCTGCGGGATGCCACCGTCCGGGTTGCGGCTCCCAGCGTCCGCTTCGTGCAAAATTTTGCACTTGCGTCCCGCTGGCCGCTGCCCCAACAACTCCTCCCTGTTTCCGCCACTGGCGGCGGTCGTCGTTGTTGCCCTAATAGGGGAGGCCTTGGCAAAGAGGGTGAGCTTTACGAAATGCCAAGGGCCCCCCTATTAGCGGGGGCTGTCACGCAAAGCGTGACTGGGGGGTTAAACCACAGTAGGAAAGGAGCCGCCTATGTTTGAAATAACGTCTGATTTTGTTTGGCAAAAGATCCAGCCCCGCCCCCGGGACGCACATAAGGGGACCTTTGGCTCCGTGCTGGCAGTGGCGGGCAGTGCGTCCTACCGGGGCGCGGCGGCGCTGGCCGTGGAAGGTGCCCTGCGCACAGGGGCCGGTATCGTTACGCTGGCAAGTGTGGAGCCGGTGCTGGCGGCGGTGGCCGCCCGCCTGCCCGAGTGCTGTCTCTGCCCCTGCGAAGCGGGGGCCGAGGGCGGCATCTCGCCCCAGAATATCGACCGCATCCGGCGGCAGAAGGCCTCTGTTCTGCTGGCGGGCCCCGGGCTGGGTTATACGGCCCAGAGCGCGGCCCGTGCCGCCGAGACCCGGGCACTGGTAAAAATGCTCCTGCCCGGCTTTTCCGGCAGTGCAGTGCTGGATGCGGACGGCCTGAACGCCGCCGCTGACCTGCTCCAAACGGGAAAAATGCTTCATCCTCAAGGAGAACTGATTTTAACGCCCCACCCCGGCGAGATGGCCCGGCTGACCGGGCGCTCTGCGGCAGAGATCAACGCGGACCGGGAAGGCACGGCGCTGCGCTATGCGAAAGCATGGAATGCTGTGGTGGTGCTGAAGGGGGCGCACACCGTCATTGCAGGGCCGGATGGCCGCTGTGCGGTCAATCCCACCGGCAACCCGGGGCTTTCCCGGGGCGGCAGCGGGGATGTGCTGGCGGGCATGACCAGCGCCCTGCTGGCCTGCGGCCTGCCTGCCTTTGAGGCCGCTGCCTGTGCCGTTTATCTCCATGGTGCAGCTGCCGACCGTGCTGCCGCCCTGCACGGGGAAACCGGGATGCTCCCGCGTGATCTGCTGGATGCGCTGGGGACCCTGTTTGCCGAAAACGGGCGCTGAGCAAGGGGACGATCCCATCAAAAAAAGAAACGCTTCCTTTCCTCTGGATTTGTGTTATACTGGAGCTATCCAAAACACAACGATCTGCCGGAAAGGAAGCGTTTCTTTTATGGTTCCTGCACTGGAAAAAATCATTGCCGAGAGCGACCGCATCGTCTTTTTTGGCGGCGCGGGGGTCTCCACCGAAAGCGGCATCCCTGATTTCCGCAGCGTGGACGGCCTGTACCACCAGAAGTACGATTACCCGCCCGAGACCATCCTGAGCCACACCTTCTGGGAGGAGAACCCCGAGGAGTTCTACCGGTTCTACCGGGATAAGCTCATTGTGAAGGGGGCAAAGCCCAACGCTGCCCACCTGCGGCTGGCAAAGCTGGAGCGGGAGGGCAGGCTGAAAGCCATCGTCACCCAGAACATCGACGGCCTGCATCAGGCGGCGGGCTCCAAGACCGTTTACGAGCTCCACGGCAGCACCCTGCGCAACTACTGCGTGAAGTGCGGCACGTTCTACGATGTGGACTTCATTGCCAACAGTACCGGCGTGCCCCGCTGCCCCAAGTGCGGCGGCATCGTCAAGCCGGATGTTGTTCTGTACGAGGAAGGGTTGGACGAGGAAGTGCTCTCCGGGGCCGTGTCTGCCATCCGCAAGGCGGATACCCTCATCATCGGCGGCACCAGTCTGGTGGTCTACCCGGCGGCGGGGCTCATCCGGTACTTCTGGGGCCGCCATCTGGTGGTCATCAACATGCAGCCCACCGGGGCCGATGCGCAGGCCGACTTGTGCATTGCAAAGCCCATCGGTCAGGTGCTGAGCGAGGACGTTTTGTTGGAGGACTGAGATGAAAGCTGTCATTCTGGAAAGCTATGTCATGGAGGAAGGCGACCTCGACTGGTCGGGGGTAAAGGCGCTGGTGCCCGATACCACCAGCTATGTCCGCACGGTCTACGAGGAAATCGCCCCCCGCATTGGAGATGCGGACATCGTTCTGCTGAACAAGTGCCGCATGGATGAGAAGATCTTACAGCAGTGCCCGAACCTGAAATGGGTGGGCATCATCGCCACGGGCACCGACAACCTGGATCTGGAAGCCTGCCGCCGCCACGGCGTTGCAGTGGCCAATGTGCCGGGCTATTCTACTTACAGCGTGGCCCAGATGACCTTCAGCCTGCTGCTGGCCATCTGCCAGTGCGCGGAGCGCTACAACCGTGCCGTCAAGCAGGGATGCTGGCAGCTGGATATCCCGGAGAGCATCGGCCTGCTGCCCCAGATGGAGCTCTATGGCAAGACCTATGGCGTATACGGCTATGGCAGCATTGGGCGGCAGTCGGCCCGCATTGCCAGAGCCTTTGGCATGGAGGTGCTGGTCTGCACCCGCACCGTCCGGCCCGAATACGCCGCCGACGGTGTGGAGTTCGTGGATTATGATACCCTGCTGAGGCGGTGCGATATCCTCAGCCTGCACTGTCCGGCCACACCCCAGACCAGGGGCCTTGTCAACGCGGAGGCGCTGGCGAAGATGAAGCACGGGGCCATTCTGCTCAACACGGCCCGGGGCGCGCTGGTGGATGAGGAGGCCGTGGCAGCGGCCCTCCACAGCGGTCAGCTGGGCTTTTACGGGGCCGATGCCTTTGTCACCGAGCCTCTGCCTCAGGAAAGCCCCCTGCGGGCAGAACCCCACGCTATCCTCACACCGCACATTGCGTGGACGACCCGGGAGGCTTTGCAGAACCTGATGGACATTACCACCCGGAACCTGCGCACCTGGCTGGAAGGAAACGGCGAGCACATCGTCAACAGATAAAAAGGAGAGATGAATCATGCAGGCAACCATTCACAACGAATTCCTGACCCTGACCGTGGATACCCATGGTGCCGAAGCAGTCAGCCTGAAAAATGCCGCCGGGCAGGAGATGCTCTGGCAGGCCGACCCGGCTGTCTGGAAGCGCCATGCCCCCATCCTTTTCCCCTGGACGGGCAAGCTGACCGGCGGGGCCTTCACCCATAAGGGCAAGACCTACCCCGGCGGTCAGCATGGCTTTGCCCGGGACGTGGAGCACACCCTGCTCTGCGCCGAGGGTGACACCATCCGGCTGGAGCTGCGCTCGGATGAAAAGAGCAAGGCAGAGCGCTTCCCGTTTGATTTTGTTCTGACCAGCACCTTCCGGCTGGAGGGCAGGACGGTGCACCACACCCTGACCGTCACCAACCCTGCCGATGCCGCCGAGGAGCTGCAGTTCGGCATCGGCTACCACCCGGCGTTCCGCATCCCCTTTGATGACAAGCACACCACCACCGATTACGAGTTCCGCTTCGACCAGCCGGAGAGCCCGATGATCCTGGATGCTTACCCCAACGGTCTGCTGACCGGCAAGTGCGGTTACCGGTGGAAGAACGAACAGAGCATCCCCCTGACAGACGATCTGTTTGAGAACGACAGCTTCTGCATGGCCGGTCTGCGCAGCCGCACGCTGGGCATCTACGAGAACGACACCGGCAAGGGGATCGTCTGCAATGTGGAGGGCTACCCCTACACCCTCATCTGGTCGGCTCCGGCAAAGCCAGTGCGCTTTGTCTGCATTGAGCCGTGGCACTCCCTGCCCGGTGCCCAGACCGATACCCAGGAGTGGAGCCAGCGCGCCGCTGCCGCCTGCCTTGCCCCCGGCCAGACCTGGGAGACCACCCTCAGCACAACGTTTGAGCGCTGAAGCAAAGTTTGGCAAAGAAATGCAGGAACCCCTTGACAGAGGGGACTGCATTCTGATTTAATTAGAATCGATAAAAGGGAGTAAAGGGCATCCCGCAGGGCCTGCGGGGTGTTGCATGGCAGCGTCATCACGGCAGAAATGCCCGATGTCATGTGTTGGCTTGAGACTTTTGTCACAGACAGAGTGCTGTGGCAGGGGTCTCTTTTTTCTTGCCCGGCACAGGAACACAAGGAGGAAAAATAAATATGGATCTTCTGAACACATTCGCCAGTCTCTTTTCCAATTTTGGGAATCTGACCTGGCAGATGGTGGTGATGTGGGGCATCGGTGCACTGCTCATCTACCTTGCCATCGCCAAAAAGATGGAGCCGAGCCTGCTGCTGCCCATGGGCTTTGGTGCCATTCTGGTCAACCTGCCCCTCTCGGGTGCCATCACGCAGGGGGATACGGTGGGCCCCATCTCTGCATTGTTTGAAGCGGGCATGTCCAACGAGCTGTTCCCGCTGCTGCTCTTCATCGGCATCGGTGCCATGATCGATTTTGGCCCGCTGCTGGAAAAGCCGTGGCTGATGCTCTTTGGCGCGGCGGCCCAGTTCGGCATCTTTTTCACCCTGTTTCTGGCGGGCTTCTTCTTTGACCTGAAGGATGCTGCCTCCATCGCTGTCATCGGTGCGGCAGACGGCCCCACCGCCATTTTCGTGGCCAACACGCTCAACTCCCAGTACCTCGGTGCCATCATGGTGGCAGCCTACAGCTACATGGCGCTGGTGCCCATCGTGCAGCCGCCCGTGATCCGGCTGCTGACCACGCAGAAGGAGCGCCGCATCCGGATGTCCTATGAAAAGGGCAGTGTTTCCCAGCTGACCAAGATCCTGTTCCCCATCGTGGTCACGATCATTGCAGGCATGGTGGCTCCGGCCAGTGTGGCGCTGGTGGGCTTTTTGATGTTCGGCAATCTGCTGCGGGAGTGCGGGGTGCTGAATGTGCTGAGCGAGACCGCCCAGAATGTGCTGGCAAACCTTATCACCATCGTGCTGGGCCTGACCGTTGCCGGGCAGATGACCGCCGACAAGTTCGTGCGGCCCGACACCCTGCTCATCCTTGCACTGGGTCTGGTGGCCTTTGTCTTTGATACGGCAGGCGGCGTGCTGTTTGCAAAGCTGCTGAACCTTTTCCGGCCGGAGGGCAAAAAGCTGAATCCCATGATCGGCGCGGCCGGCATCTCGGCCTTCCCCATGAGCGGCCGTGTGGTCAATAAGATGGGCCTGGAAGAGGACAACCAGAATTTCCTGCTGATGTATTCCATCAGCGTCAACGTTTCGGGACAGATCGCGTCCGTCATTGCAGGCGGCCTGATCCTGACCCTGATGGCTTAACGGAGGTGATCGCATGCTTCATCTTACTTCGTGGATGACCACGCTGCCGATGATGCTGATCGGGATGGTCGGTATCATCCTTGTCATCGGCATCATTGTTCTGGCAGTGATGCTGCTCAACCGGCTGACGGGCCGGAAATAAAAGAAAAAGGCGATGCAGCTGTTCAAAACTGCATCGCCTTTTTGCTTGTGTAAGTTTACAGGGCCTGGATGGCGGCCTTGATGCGCTGGGCGGCGACCTTGGTCTTTTCGGCATCGCCGAAGGCGGTCAGGCGGAAGTAGCCCTCGCCGCACTCGCCGAAGCCGACACCCGGGGTGCCGACCACGCCGCAGTTCTCCAGCAGCCAGTCGAAGAACTCCCAGCTCTTCATGCCGCTGGGGCAGCGCAGCCAGATGTAGGGGCTGTTCTTGCCGCCGCAGTACCACACGCCGCACTCGTCCAGCGCGTCGGCAATGACCTTGGCGTTCTGGCGGTAGTAATCGAGGTTGGCCTGGATCTCAGCCATGCCGCTCTCGGTGAACACGGCGGCAGCAGCGCGCTGAACGACGTAGGGCACGCCGTTGAACTTGGTGGTCTGACGGCGCAGCCACAGCTTGTTCAGGTTCATGCCCTCGCGTTCCAGCTCGTGGGGCACGATGGTGTAGCCGCAGCGGGTGCCGGTGAAGCCTGCGATCTTGGAGAAGGAGCAGATCTCAATGGCGCACTCGCGGGCACCCTCCACTTCAAAGATGCTGCGTGCCAGAGCGGGATCGGTGATGAAGCACTCGTAGGCGGCATCGTACAGGATAACCGCGTTGTTCTTTTTGGCGTAGTCCACCCAGGCCTTGAGCTGCTCGCGGGTGTAGGCGGCACCGGTGGGGTTGTTGGGGCTGCAGATGTAGATGATGTCAGCCTTCACGCTGTCATCGGGCATTCCCAGGAAGCCGTTCTCCTGGCTGGTGCGGCCGTAAATGATCTTGCGGCCGTCGGTCACGTTGTCGTCCACATAGGTGGGGTAAACGGGGTCCGGGACCAGAACGGTGTTGTCCACATCAAACAGGCCCAGCACATTGGCCAGGTCGCTCTTGGCACCATCGGAGATAAAGATCTCGTCCTCAGCCAGCTGGGTGCCGCGGCCTGCGTAGTAGCCCTGAATGGCCTGCTTCAGGAACGGATAGCCCTGCTCGGGGCCGTAGCCGTGGAAGCCCTCCTTGGTGCCCATCTCAGCGGCGGCATCCTGCATGGCGGTGACCACGCACTTTGCCAGAGGCTGGGTCACATCGCCGATGCCCAGGCGGATGATCTCCTTTTCGGGGTGTGCTTCCTGATAGGCGGCCACCTTGTGGGCAATGTCCACGAACAGGTAGCTTGCCTTCAGCTCACCGTAATGATGATTCATTTTCATAAGTTGTTCCCTCACTTTATATGATTGCCCGCCCTCTCAGGCCGCTTCGCGTCCAGCTCTCCCAAAGGGAGAGCCGATGCAGCGTCTACGCCAGCAGAAGCTGACCGTTGAGCCGCAATTGCCTCTCCCTTTGGGAGAGGTGGCATTGCAAAGCAATGACGGAGAGGGCGAGGATGTTAAACTTCCGCAACTCCCTCGTACACCGTGACAGCGCTGCCGGTCATCAGCAGCTGCCTGCCGGGCAGTACCCGAATGACCAGCTCACCGCCGCGCAGCTGCACATGGATATCCTGCCCGGCGGGGCAGATGCCCAGCTCAGTCAGGGCCGCCACGGTGGCGCAGGTGCCGGTGCCGCAGGCCCAGGTCTCGCCGCTGCCGCGTTCCCACACCCGCATCTTCAGGTGGGCGGCATCCACCACCTGCACGAACTCGGTGTTGATGCGCTCCGGGAAGTTGGCGTGATGCTCGAACGCCGGGCCGATGGCTTCCAGCTTCAGGCTGTCCACATCCTCCACCACGGTCACGCAGTGGGGGTTGCCCACGCTGATGCAGGTCACCTTCCACACTTTTCCCTCTACGGTGAGCGGCTGATCCACCAGCGGGCCTTCGCCCATGTGGATGGCAGGCAGGTCGGCCGACAGGGTGCTGTAAGCGCCCATCTCCACCTGCCACAGCTGTGCGCCCTGCCGACTGATGCGCTTGACACCGCTGTTGGTGTCGATGGTCAGGACAGGCTTTTCCATCCCGTGGGTGTAGAGCCACTCGGCCACACAGCGCACGCCGTTGCCGCACATCTGGGCCTCGCTGCCGTCTGCGTTGAAAATGCGCATCCGGCCATCGGCCCCGGGGGTCACAGGGGCGCAGATGCAGATGATGCCGTCCGCACCCACGGAAAAATGCCGGGCTGAGAGCCGCTGTGCAAGCGCGGCAATGTCTGCGGGCACACCGGATGCACGGCAGTCCAGATAGATATAATCATTGGCACAGCCCTGCATCTTGGTAAATGACAATTTCATGGAGCATTCTCCTTTACAGGCGGGACCTCTGCGGCCATGCTGATGCAGCATGGCTGAGAGGTTTGGTTCGTCACATATAATCATAAGAATCAAACGGGCTTCTGTCAAGCAAAAAAGAGGGCTTTGTGCAATTTTCATCGGTTTTTTCTGCCCGTAAAAGGCCGGAATGCAAAACAGGGCTTGACAAGATACGGCCCATGGGA
>OMDX01000911.1_pt1 | contig 10808 bp, 8 predicted proteins | sample 1673711 | NCBI WGS metagenome assembly OMDX01 (sample SAMEA103958123, study PRJEB25191) | human gut metagenome
AAACGCGCCCGGAAAGCGTTATACTGTATTCATCGTACAAAAACACGCAGACGCATGCCGGAGGAGTACTTCCTCCGGTCATGAAACAGGAGGTCATTTCCATGTCTGAGCTTATGAACATCATCAAATCCCGCCGTTCCACCCGTGCCTTCAAGCCCGAGCTTCCGCCGGTCGAGCAGATCCGCCGGATCGTTGAAGCGGCTGAGTGGGCGCCGTCCGGCATGGGCAGATACAACTGGCATTTTTCGGTCGTTTACAACCCGGAAAAGACGCTGAAGCTCGCGCGCGCTATCGCTGAGGCGGACAACCGCGGCCCCGAGTACAATTTCTACGGCGCGCCGGTCATCATCAACATCTCCTGCGAGCGCGACGACCGCAACGCTCTGCTCAACGGCGCGGCCGCTATCGAAAATCTGATGCTCGCGGCGACCGAGCTCGGCCTCGGCTCCTGCTGGATAAACCGTATCCGCGAGACCTTCGAGCGCCCGGACGGCCAGGCCCTGCTCAAAAAGTGGGGCGTGGAAGGCGAGTGGACGGGCGTCGGCTCCTGCATCCTCGGCTACCCCGACGGAGAAATGCCCAGAGCGCATGAAAGAAAGCCTGGCCGCGTGTTCTTCGTAAAATAGCCTCTTCCCCAAGCGGCACCCTGCTCTCCGCCAAGCCGTAAGACGCTAAAGACCGGCGGGGCGGAACCGGGGGACAGCAGTGCGGCTGATCCCGCCCCCTCCGCAGGAAAACTCCGGCAGAACGTCCCCCGGAGCTGGCGCCGGGCCCTTCCGGGAGAGATTCTGACATCATCTCCATGTCCCCCGTCAGGATTTGTGAAAAAGAGAAGGTCTGGCAGGCAGGAACTCCCAGCGTTCCTGCCTGCCTCTTTTGTGAGCATGCCTGCCGGCAGGGAGCGGACGCGGCGGGCGCTCTGCGCTCTCTCCGGGTAAACGTTCTTCCGCAAAGGCAGCGTTTCTCCGGGGCACAGCGCCCGTACACCGCGGAACACGGGATGGAATTCTGCTTTTTTCCAGGGCACAGAAGGGATGCCCCGGCCGCAGAAAAAGAGCCGGTGTCTGTTCTTTGTGCCCTGGATCGTTGACTTCCCTCTTCCGCTTTCTATTCTGTTGTGGAACACGCTTTCGCCCGGCCGGGCGTCTTTCCGGCGCAGGGACAGGGCGGCACCTCTCACACTCCGCGCACAACGGGGACACCGAAATCAGGAGAATAGCATGCTGCAGTCAGACAGACGCAACCTGAGCATGATGATGGACTTCTACGAAATGACTATGGGCTACGGCTATTTCCGCAGCCAGAAACCCTGTAACCGGGTCATTTTCGACTTCTTCTACCGCCAGAACCCCGACAACGGCGGCTACGCCATTTTCGCGGGCCTCGAACAGATCATCGACTACCTCGTCAACCTTCATTTCGAGGACGAGGACATAGACTACTTCCGCTCCCTCGGCTGCTTTGACGAGGAATTTCTGAAATGGCTCAGGAATTTCCATTTCAGAGGCGATGTGGACGCCTTCCCCGAAGGGTCCATCATTTACCCCAACGAGCCCGTCCTCACCGTGGCCGCTCCGGCCATTGACGCGCAGTTCGTGGAAACAGCCATTCTGGCCCAGGCCAACCACCAGTCGCTCATCGCCACAAAGACCAACCGCATCGTGCGCGCAGCCCAGGGACGCCTCGTCTCCGACTTCGGCGCCCGCCGCGCCCACAACATGGACGCTGCCATTTACGGCGCGAGAGCCGCCTACATCGGAGGCGCCGTGGGCACGGCCACCGTGCTCGCGGGCAAGGAATTCGGCATCCCCATCAGCGGCACCATGGCTCACAGCTGGGTCATGTACTTTGACTCCGAATTCGAAGCCTTCAAACACTACGCGGAGACCTATCCTGACAACACCATCCTGCTTGTCGATACCTACAACGTCCTCAAGTCCGGCGTGCCGAACGCCATCCGCACGGCCAGGGAAGTGCTCGAGCCGATGGGCAGGCGCCTCAGAGGCATACGCATTGACTCCGGCGACCTCACCTATCTCTCCATCAAGGCCCGCAAAATGCTTGACGAGGCCGGGCTCACGGACTGCTCCATCGTGGCGTCCAACAGCCTCGATGAGTTCACCATCGAGTCCATCCTCAAGGAAGGCGCGAAGATAGACAGCTTCGGCGTGGGCGAACGCCTCATCACGGCCAAGAGCGATCCCGTCTTCGAAGGCGTCTACAAGATGTCAGCGGTTGAGGAAAACGGCGTCTTCGTGCCCCGCATCAAGGTGTCCGCTTCAGCGGCCAAAATCACCAATCCTGGCTGGAAAAAGGTCTGGCGCGTCTACAGGCCGGACGGCAAGGCCGTGGCTGACCTCATCACAGCCCACGACGAGACGCCGGACTTCTCCGAGGAATACTGCTGCGTGGATTCCCGCAGGCCCTGGAAGACGCCCGTGTTCAAATACTGCCAGGCAAAGGAAATGCAGGTGCCTGTGCTGAGGCAGGGGCGCCGCGTGAGCCCGAAGCCCAGCCTCTCTGAAATCCAGGCCTTCGTGAAGCGCCAGCTCGATCATGAAATCTGGACAGAGGAACAGCGCTTCACCAATCCCCACGAGCACTACCTCGACATGAGCCTCGGGTACTACGCCATGAAGATGAAGCTGCTTAAGGAGGTCAATCCCAACAGGGACTAATCCCGCCGTCCGGAAGCGCCGGCCCTGCGCCGGCTCTTTTTTTTCTCCTATATAAAAATCTTTTGACCTTATAAAAATATTTTATTATTCCTCCGGCCACACTTTTTTCCCTGGAGGAATATGCCAGCCGATGACGCCCGCGGGCAGGGCGCCGCCCTACCCCTCGTTTTCTTCATTCTGTTCGTTTTCGCGGCGGCGCTGATCCCCGGTACGTGGGGGCCGGCCCTCTCCGGATCCATGCTCAGGCTCTCGGCCGCCCTGCTCCGTCCCCTGGCCCTGTTTGCTCCGGGCTATGCTGAAGCCGCGGCCAGGATAGCCGCGATCGATCCCGGGGCCGTAAGCCCGTCCTTTGCTTTCGCCGTACTCTCGAAGTCGGCGCGCTGGTACGTCTGGATTCTCGGCCTGCCGCTCGGTCTTCTGCTTTTCCGGCTCGGCTCCGGAATCTCGCCCGCAGAGCATTTCCGCCGTACCCTCGGCATGCGCGGCCTCCTGCGTGAGGATATGCCCTTCAATCCCTGCGTAGCCCCTGCCGTAAACTGGCCGGGCGGCATCCTGAACGAGCCGTTGGACAGCGGTCCCTGGCGCGCGGGGAGGCAGCCTCTCCAGCTCTGCGCCGAGGAAGGTCTGCTCAGGGACGGAAACGGGAAACGCATTCCCGCGGACGAGCTTCTCGATTCTACAGGACTCGCCAGCCCCTCCTCTCCCTGGCTCGATCCCGCGGCCACGGTCATTTTCGACAGGAAGCGGGCTGCCGCATACTACGCCGCGGCGTTCAGGGAGCCCTGGCGGGGCTGGGAAAACCTTCCGCCCTACCTGAAAAAACTCTCCTGTGCTTTTGTTCTGCACGCCCTCGACAGAAAGAAAGAGGCGCAGCGCCTCCTCGACGAGATGAGTCTTTCCTTCCGCGCCCCCGAAAAGGGAAGAAACGCTTCCTTTTCTTTCAGGCCTCCCTTCTTCCGTCCCGCACGCCGGGGCAGAGGCTACCGCCTTGACACGCATCTTCCCGGCGGACTCGCCGGGCGCATGGACGCGCTCCTGAAGGATCCCCGCGCCGGGGAGTTTCTCAAACCGCACAGCTTCTGGCGGGACACAGCCCTGCTGGCCCTTTATGAGGCCGCGCGCACCAAAGGCGTCCTTCCCACAGCCGAGTTCATCTGGCTGAGGCCCGTCAACAGACAGCTCTGGTACCTCCTGAACAACCTCGGCCGCCGCACGGCCTGGCCCGAGACCGCGGGCCTTTGGGCCCACTACATGACGGAGACAGCCATATCCCGTGTTGATCCCTCATCCCGCGGCATTGAAGATCCGCAGGTGGAGGAGGCGGTCAGCGCCCTCGGGAGAGCCCTGTACGAGGAAGGCTGGATCACCGCGGATCAGGCATCCCCCCAGGATTCAGGCTCGCCGGACCGCAGCTTCCGGTAGAAGGAGTTTGTATGCCCTTCCGCGCCCACAAAGGCTATTACGGCGTCGACCGTATCCAGGAACACAGCAGGGAGGAGGTGATCCGGGACATACGCCCCGTTTCCTCCCGTTTCTTCAGCGCTCTTCTCGGGCAGGACGGCTACGCGGCAGCCGTCTGCGCGGCCATGGGCCTCATGGCTTTCGAGCCCGCGTCAGCCTTTCTCGTCCTTCCGCTCCTCGCCCTGCTCTGCCTCTGCCGCAGGGCGGCCGTGTCCCGCGATATCCTGCCCATGCGCGTCCCGCAGTCCTGGAAGGGGAAGGACTACGGAGACATGACGCCGCAGGGATCCTGCCGCCGGGCCAGGGGCATGTTCTATATCGGCAACGATCTCGAGGCAAACCGCGAGCTCTGGATTTCCCGGGACGACATCCTCACGCACATGCTGATTCTGGGAACTACGGGCTCCGGCAAGACGGAAACGCTCGTGTCCCTGGCTTTCAACTACCTGGCCGTGGGCGGCGGCCTGCTCTACGTCGACCCAAAGGCCGCGCCGAAACTCGCGGTCCAGCTCTACACCATGTGCCGCATCATGGGCCGCGACGACGACTTTCTCCTCCTTTCCTACATGGTCAGCCGCGCGGGCGGGCCGTCCGGAAAAAGCGGCCTTACGCGCACGCCGCGGCACGAGTCCAACACCCAGAACCCCTTCGCCGTGGGCGGCGCCAACCAGCTCACCCAGCTCCTCTTCTCGCTCATGCCCGGCGATGATGACAGCAACGGCAACGCCATTTTCTCTTCCAACGCGCAGACGCTCATTTCGGGGCTCATGTTCGTACTCGTGGAAATGCGCGACCGCGGCGAGATCCCCCTGTCCATCGACGTCATCCGCAGATATCTCATGGACACGGAAGCCATCACGAAACTCGCCCTCAGGACGGATCTTCCGGAAAAGGCCGTACTCGCCCTGCAGGCCGGCCTGGCCACGGTCGGCTGGGACAAAAACCTGCCTCTCGACAGACAGCCGCGGGCCTTCGGCGATCAGTACGGCTACGCCAGAGCCTACTTCGGCCGGGCTCTGTCCCTCCTCGTGGACAACTACGGACGCATTTTCATGACCACACACGGCGAGGTGGACGCTGTCGACGTCATCACGGGACGCCGCATCTATGTCACGCTCATTCCCTCCATGGACAAGGACCCGAAGGAGCTCAGATCCCTCGGCCAGATCTGTCTCTCTTCCGTGCGCAACGCCTGCGCCGTGGGTCTCGGCAGCCGTGTGCAGGGCCGGCTCTCCGACGTGCTGGGCTCTCTTCCCACGGACGCCCGCACGCCGTTCGGGGTCATCGTGGACGAGTACGCGGCCATCGAGACGCCGGGTTTCGAAATCCTGCTTACCCAGGGGCGCGGCCTCGGCATCGCGGTCATGGTGGCCTCGCAGGACTTCGCGGGCATCAAACGCGCCTCCGAGGCGGCGGCCGAGCAGATCGTTTCAAACTGCAAGGTTAAAATCTTCATGTGCCAGGAGGATCCGAACCAGACCTTCCAGCTCATCCGGTCCATTGCCGGCAGAGGGCTCGTCATGCAGTCCGGAGGGTTCTCCAGAGGCAGCGGGGAAAGCTATGCGGACAAGCCGGACGCTTCCCTGCAGGAGCTCGACCGGGTTTCCTTCCGCGACCTGCAGAAACAGGTGGAGGGGCAGATCACGGCCTTCTTCAAGGGAGAGATGGTGCGCGGCAGAAACTTTTACGCGAACCCGCCCCTGGATATGAACCGGCAGATCCGCCTCGTGTGCCACCTCAAGGTGCGCGACCCCTCTCCCGATGTCCTGCGCGCGCGTCTGGGAAGCCTCGCCGGCCTGGAACGCGCGCTGGCCTGCCTCTATTCCGGGGAAAACACGCTGCCGGAAGGCGGCGGGGATGATGCCTGCTCCGGCCCGCTCACGGAAATCCTGGACGGAGCAGGCCCGGGCGCCGGGGGGAAGGCCGCGTCTCTCGGCATAGCCGCCTTTCTTGCGGCCATACCGCTCCTGGAGGACGGGGAGGAAAAACAGCCGGAATAGCCCAGTGAAAGGGAAACCGCCGCCCGGGAGACAGCCGGAATTTTCCGTTTCCCGCGGTCCGGCGGGATGCCGCCCCTAATGGCGTATGCCGCCGCGGTGCCTGCTTCTCAGATTCCGTCCCACGCGTCTGTCGGAATGGCCTTTCTTTCCCGGCCTGATTTTTACCGGGTTCACGGCAGGGCCAGCGGACGCGGAGGTCTCAGCCGTACCGGCTGCGGCGGCCTTTAGCGGGGGATTGATTACACGGTCATACTGCCTGCGCTTGCGGAAGATGACCAGCTTGCTCAGGGCGTAGTTGGTGACCACCACCACAAAACCCGCGACAATCTTGACGATGGCGTCATTGAAATGCAACCAGTCGACGAAAACCTTGAGGCCGCCCGTTTCCAGCACGCCCGAAAACACCCTCGCCGCAGTAAACTGCCAGGCCTCGCGGAAAACCACCTTCGAGCTCCAGTCAAGGGAGCGGAAGACAAAAACCTTGTTGACCACGAAGGCAAAGATGACGGCCACGACCCAGGCGATGACATTGCTGATGAGATAATTGATATGGAGCCAGAGCGTGCACACGAAATACGCGGCGTAGTTGACCACCGTTGTCATGACGCCCCAGAAAAGATACGAAATGATATCCCGGTAGCGGTGATACTGGCTGAGGCAGAAACGGTATAATTTCAAAAACATGGAGCGTTTTCTCCCGGTGGCTTGACATTCGGCGTGACGCCTTGCGCGGGCCTTTCTTTACCTGTTCCACCCCGCGGGCGCAAGGGAGAAGCGTCAGAAAACGCTCATGACGCAGGGATGAATATCTCCCCGGGAAAAGGGCCGGTCTCCGGACGGATGTTCCCTGTCTTTTTCCCGGGAAGCGGGATTTCTGGTGCGTTTTGTCAGATGCAGGCACCGGGAAGGGAAGCAGAAAAAACTCCCGTCTGGTTTCGCGGCGTCAGTCATCCTTCTCTTCCCCGGCCGGCCGGATTTCCTCTATAATGAGTCTGCCGTGATCGAGGAGGCGCAGCGGCCCGGATACGCGGGAAGGACGGCCGTCCTTTCCCTCAAGCAGGAAAAGAAGACGGAGTGCGTCGGCCCGGGCAGCGGCCTCCTTCGCCACGGCAGCGGCGTCCTGCCCACGGACACAGAAATGAACGGATCCGGAAAAGTCTATCCTCGCGCTGAGCTCCATCCTATTTTTCCCTGGTCTGGCCGAGATAGCCGGCCACGCGGCTGTTCTGGGCTTCGGTCATGATGCCGAGCATGGCGGAGAGCACGGCGTTTCTATGGAGCTCAGCCCTGTACCTCTGCACATTCAGGCTGAAAGACTCCGCAGCGATGTGATAGATGTTCCGCAGAACGTCCGCCGCGATCATGCGGTTCACGTCATCGGTCATGCGCAGCGAACTGAAATACCCGGCCCTGGCCTCAAGGTACTGCATGGTGCTGTAATTTCCCGTTTCGCCGTCCGGCCTGCTCCTGGACGCGCTTTCGATGCCGCTCCTCTCCTCAAGGTCAGGCACTGTGTTCCGGTATCCGGCCGGCGCAAAGGCAGCGGCTACATCTGCCAGGGCCGCCTGGGCCGCGCTTACGGAGGCGCTCTTAAGTTTGATTTCCGCGGCAGCCCGGCGCCCGGCCACGGTTCCCTGCTGCAGTTTCGGAACTGACGGCGCGGGATGGGGATTGGAGAGAGAGGCCATCATAAGTACGGTGCGGCCGAGGTCAGATCCGGAAATCAGGCGGGACGGGGGCGTGAGCCAGTCGGATTTGAAGACAGCTTCGGCGGCCATGCTTTTCCCCGTAACCAGGGACGCCACCCTGAGGGCGTCCGCCTCGGCCCACGAGGAAACGGACGCGTCCCTGCCTCCCGAAAAGGCGAGGGCCTCCGCAAGAAGATTCTCCATAGAAGCGCCGAAACGGGCGGAGTGCATCCTGTCGAGCGAAGCCGCGGCATCGGCGCAGCCGCCATCCGTGCGGGCCGGATCCTGATCTCTCGCCGCGATGGCGCCAACCACGGTGGCTGACAGATCCCGGAGGGCCAGTCCCATATCCTTCAGAAGAGCGCGCAGCATGACGTCTTGGGCCGTCCCACTGCCGTGCATCTTTGCCGTAATGGCCGCGGCCGCTTCCGCGATGACCCTGGAAAGCTGCTGGGCCGAGGCCCCGGCCTGCTGCATCATGAGAAGCTGGTTGGTGGCCGAAGCCAGGTTGTCGCCCCAGCAGTCGCCTCCGACGCGGCCGGACACGCCATTTCCGGGTGAAAATTTCGCGATATCCGAGAGAAGCGCATCCATGACGGCGCCGGCCTGCTGGACCGGACCGTCGAGGCCATCCAGGGAAAGCCCCCTCCCGTTGCCGGGATACGGCAGGGACGAAACGCCAGGCTCATAAAGATTGCCGGCGCTTCCCGCCACCACAGCCGCAGCGTCCTGGCTGAGGCTGAAAAAGATGGAACAGAGAAAAACAAGCCGGAACGCGGTGCCGGCAGCGCTTTGTATCAGAGGCATCAGCCACCCTTCAGAGGCTCCGGAAGCGGCCCGCAGCCGGTGCGGGACAGAACGCGTGAGGAGCCTTCGGCGGAAATACTACAAACTTTTATAATGTCAAATAATTTTTATAAACTTCAGACCGGCGCGTCACGGTCTTCGGCAATATTAATATAAAATTATTGACGTTATTAAAAATTTTCTTTAAACAGCGGCAGACGGGACAGCGCACGTCCCGCAGACCTTTAAACGGGCGCCGCTCCGGCGTCCCGGAAGGAGACCGTATGTCGGCCACATTCAGCGTACTGAAAACGGAACAGCGGCTTCCGGAAGAGAGTGATTCCGGTCAGACCCCCTCCGTCATTTTCAGCCATTTCTCCGGCGACACAAAGGCTTCCCGGACTGAAGCCCCTGAAAAGATGTCCCGCGCGGAAAGCCAGGGACAGGAAGAAGACAGTTCCGGCGCTTCCGCGAAACCGGACAGGCTCCGCGACCAGACCGAACGCTTCCTCGAGCAGGCAGCCCCCTATCTCACGCGCCATCAGGAGCAGATCATCGCCGCTGCGGCCAGAGGCCTCGACGCGAAGGGCGTGGCGGAATGCCGCTACTACCTCGGGCGCGCAAGCCTCATCGCTGACAGCGCCCCGGAACCGGCAGGTCCGGGCTCGCCCGTTCTCGACCTCGTGCAGGGCTACGTGGAGACAAGCCGCCTCGAGCCCCTGCAGATGGAGATCATTCTCCTTCTGGCCAGGGGCTATGACGCGCGCACCATCGGAGAGGCCGTCTACCTGCTCGCCCGCGTCTGACGCGGAAGGAGGGTTTTATGCCCATACCTTCCTCCCCTGCTCCCCTGAGGGCGGCCGGAGAGGACTTTCAGCCCCGCGACCTCGCGGGACTCGCCCTGCTCTGCGCGCGATCCTGGGGCGTCCCCCGCGCCGCAGTCATGGAAAGGCTGGAGAGCACGGACTGGGAAGAGGCAGAACGCCGCCTCTCGGAGGGACGGCCAGTCAGCCTTGATCTCGGCACCGTTGATCTTCTCGCGAGCCGCACGTTCCGGAGCGGCCTCGGCGCATCCCGCCCCGATCCCGGCTCACCAGTGCCGGGCCATCTCCTCTGCGGAGTCAGGCCTCTCGGGGACGGCCGCATGGAAGCGGCCATGGCAGCCTGTCCTGACAGAGCTTTCCTTTCGGGGCACCCGGAATACAGAACCTGCGGAGCGGTCACGCTCTCGGCGTGCGGCATCCCGGGCATTCTCGGGCCTGCCCTGCACAGGAGGCTGGATCTGGATCTCGGTCCCATGAAGGCCGCTCCCCGTGACGCAGTCTCCCGCCTTCCGGCCTGGTGCACAGAGGAAAACTTCTCCGGCACGGCAGCTCTTATTCTCTCCGCCGTGGCGGAAAACGGGCACCCGGTGTTCTCCGGCAGTCCGGCGGATCGGCTCAGAAACCTCCGTGAAAACAGGCTGGACGGGGTATTCCATATCAGCTCGGCCCGCGCCGCCGCCGGAGCGATCCGGGGCTTCGGAACGGATCCGGCTGAAATACGGCTTGCCGCCTCCTACGATTCGGGCCTTGACGAAATCGTCTGGCGGGTCTGCTCCTTCAGCACCCGGAGCGGCCGGTCCCTGTTTCTCGGCATTGTCCGCGCAGGCCTGTCCGGCGGGGAAAGCACACCCTGCTGTCCCGCCGCTCCGGCAGCCCTCCTGCTCAGGCAGGCGGAAAAACACCTCTCAGAAAAAAGCGGGCCCGCCGCGCTTCTTATAAAGACGATCATCGCAGCCGGCGGATCACCTGCCGCTGACCATGTCAGCCGGATTTTCCTGAAGAACGGCTCGGTGCACGTACTCCTGAGAGGCCTTCCGGGCCGGGAAGGACAGGCAGAGATACGCTTCGGCACAACGGGCCCGGCTCTGTACGAAGAACCGGGGAAGCCTCCCGCCGCCGTCCCCTTCTCCCGGTTTTCCCCCGAAACAGACCTGGCCAGCCTCATGACTGACGTCCTCACAGGCAGACGCCTTTCATCCCCCGCCGGCGGCCAGGAAAGATATATGCCCGTCATGTCCCGCACGGATTCCGCTCCAGCGATGGCCCCGGGTTTCTGACAAACGAATCTTTCAGAAGAGACGGCAGCCGGACGGATATTCCGCCAGGCCGCCGCCTCTTTTGTACTGCAGCCCTGCGGCCGGGAAAAAACCA
>OMDX01000922.1_pt1 | contig 10775 bp, 9 predicted proteins | sample 1673711 | NCBI WGS metagenome assembly OMDX01 (sample SAMEA103958123, study PRJEB25191) | human gut metagenome
GTCGGGGAACGAAAAAGTGCATCCTGCTGCTGCTTGCGATCCTGCTGCTCTGTCTTCTCGCCTGGCGGCTGACGCCGCACACGTTCGAGGAGATGACGGCTTCTGACCGGGATGAGATCACCAGCCTCGCCGGAGTCGTGTCGCTCAGCGGAGTTCGGGACGGCAGGGCGTACACGGAAAGCTATGCGCTGCAAAACGTGACGCCGGAGGACACGGCGTTTGAAGGTGTTCTTATGCTTCTGAACTCGACCCGCTACCGGGAGGATTTCCGCAATCTCCTGCCGTGGCCTATCGAGTCGGTCAGCGCCGGCAGAGCCTACGACGGCCGGGGCGTTTCGCTCATGCTGGTCTGGGGGCCATCCGAAGACGAGTGCTGCAGCCTCAGCCTTTCCGGCAGGCAGCTCGTCGTCAGCCGGCCGCATCACGACGGCTTCCTGATCTACCATCCGGAGGATCCCAAGCTTCTGAATTGGCTTGCCATCTATCTGGCAAACAACGGTGAAAAGGGCTGAACGTACATCCGGAGGCTCCCCTTGTCAGGACATGACAGGGGGAGCCTTTTCGAGGGTGCTATCGGAAAAACACGCGCACGCTCAGTGCGGCCATGCAGAAGCCGGTCAGGTCGGCGATCAGGGCTGCCGGGAGCGCATAGCGCGTTTTTTTGACGCCTGCGGCGCCAAAATAGACGCTGATGGTGTAGAACGTCGTTTCGGTCGAACCGAGCATGACCGCTGCCGTCCGGCCGATCTGGGAATCGACCCCGTATTCCCGCATCAGATCTGTCCCGACGGCCAGCGCCGCGCTGCCGCTGAGAGGCCGGATAAGTACCAGCGGCGCGACCTCCGGCGGGATGCCAAGCAGGCGGAAGACCGGCGCGAAAACGGGCGTGAGCAGCGCAAAAAAGCCGCTCTCCCGCAGCATCGTCACCGCCGTCAGCATCAGCACCAGCGTGGGGGTCAGCGAGAGCATCAGCCGCAGCCCGTCCTGTGCACCGGTCAGCATTCCGCCGTAAACATCCTGCTTTTTTGCGATCCCTGCCGCACCCGCCAGCAGCAAAAGCGCAGGCAGCAGCAGCTCCGTCAGGTTCTCCAGCATCGCTTCAGGCCCTTCGCCGCCAGAATCCCAGCTCCGACCGAGCAGGCCGACGCTAGCCACACGGCAGGCAGGATATCGAACGCGTGCGCCGCGCCGAGCTGCGCGCGGACGGCGGCGACCGTCGACGGGATCAGCTGCAAAGACGCCGTATTCATCACGACCAGCAGGCACAGCTCATCCGACGCTCCCCCGCCGCCGGACAGCGCCTGCATCCGCTGCGCCGTCCGGATGCCGAGCGGCGTCGCCGCGTTGCCCAACCCCAGCAGATTCGCGCTCAGATTGCCGCACAGGTTCCAGAAGCCCTCGGAGTCTTTTGCGCATACCGGAAACAGCCGCCGCAGCACAGGCCGCAGCGCCGTACACAGCCCTTCAGTCAGTCCCGCACGCTCCATCGCCTGCGACAGCCCCGACCAGAGGCAGACCGGCCCGGCCAGCGTCAGCGCCAGCTCCAGTCCCGCCCGTGCGCCGCTCAGTCCGTCCATGCCGGACGAAAACGGCATTCCTGTCAGCAGATCAGATACAAACGCAAGCAAAATCAATCCAAACCAGAGAAAATTCAACAACATATTTCGCTCTCCGACAAGAAAAAGATTTTTTGTTCAAAATTTGTACATAATTGGATGGTAGAATAAAGCTGCTTGAGGGAGCGCTGTCCGGTGTCCATGCAGCATCTGACAGCTAGATCTATAGTGCATGGTAAAGAGTGAAGGGGGTTATTCACAATGAAATCCACAGGTATCGTCAGAAAGGTCGACGAGCTCGGCAGAATCGTTCTGCCCATCGAACTGCGCCGCACGCTCGACATCGCAGAGAAGGACGCTATCGAAATCTATGTCGATGGCGAATCCATTATTCTCAAGAAGTATGAGCCGACCTGCATCTTCTGCGGCGACGGCAGAAATGTCGAAAACTACAGAGGCAAGAACATCTGCGCGAACTGCATGAAGGAGCTCAGATCCGGCAAATAAGTTCTGCACAAAAAAGAGGCTGTCTCAGGATGACAAAGTGTCATCCGGGACAGCCTCATTTTTTGTTTTTCAGCGCTCGAGCCAGGTGAGAACGTCCTGATAGACCTCGTCCTTGTTGCGCTCGTTGAGCATTTCATGGCGGCCCTCGGGATAGAGCTTGATGGTGATATCCTTCATGCCGCTGCGCTTGAACGCGTCGATGCATTTGAGAACGCCCTTTGCCATGCCGCCGACGGGATCCTTGCAGCCGGAGATGAACATAATGGGCAGCTGCTTGTTCATCTTATCCAGATTTTCCTGCTGCTCGTTCATGCCGACACCTGTAAGAAGGTCGCGCGCGAGGCCAACCGTCGCGTCGAAGCCGCAGAGGGGGTCTGCGTCATAGGCGGCGACAACGGCGTCGTCTGAGCAGATCCACGCATTGGGCGAGGTCACGGGGCCGAAGGCCCTGTTATAGCTGCCGAACATGAGCTTTGTGACGAGCGCGCTGGTGTTTTTCTCGCCGATGCGGGCCTCTTCGAGCTTGCAGACGAGCTTGCCCATGCGCACCTTCATGGGGTCCTCCCAGCCGGTGCCGGAAATGACGGCCTTGTCCACGGCGTCTGGGTAGGTATAGAGATAGGTGCGCAGCAGGAACGAGCCCATGCTGTGGCCGAGAATATAATAGGGCAGATCCGGGTACTGCGCGGAAATTTCGTCGTGCAGGCGCTTTTCATCCTCGACCGCAGACAGCCAGCCGCCGGAGAAATAGCCTCTGAGGCCGTTTTCCGCGGAGCCGCCGTGGCCCATGTGATCGTCGGCAGCGACGACATAACCATGCTGCGTCAGAAATTTCGCAAACTCGTCATAGCGTCCGATATGCTCGGCGATGCCGTGAATGAGCTGGACGACGGCCTTCGGCTCCCCTTCCGGTTTCCAGAGCGCGCAGTGCAGGCGGCCCGCGCCGCAAGAATCAAGATAGAATTCTTCCATAAAAGTGGTGCTCCTTTCAAAAGTCCGGTTTATGGTACATATGATCTGCTAGAATGGCGTCAGAAAAACATGGGAGGATATTTCTGATGCGTTCTGATTCTGTGATTGAACTGTCCCAATATTTGAAGCGTTCCCCGGAGACGCCCGCTTCATCCGTATCCAGCAGCCGCCTGCAGGTACGCAGACGGCGCATCCGGTGCGCTGCTGCGGTGATCGAAGCGGCGGTAACGGTTTGCATCGGGGCGGGATTTCTGGTCTGCCTTGGGCTGGTATTCAGTATGCTGTGATCGGCACAATTTCACCGTCTGGCCGGATGAGGTGTTCCAGGCACGGTTCAGCGCCGCCGTAGCGGGAGGCGAGGCTGCGTCCGTCCGCGCCGAGCATACCGATGAGCACCAGATCGCCTTGGCGAAGCTCCGGCAGGAGGCGGCGCATGACCGGACCGTCCTGCGTACCGACGGTCAGCAGCTGCACCAGCGTCCGCCGTCCGGCGGCATACGGAACGTACACCGGATGGTATGCGCCGCTTTTGACCAGGCGCGGACACTGCGCCGGATCGACATCCAGCACGGCAAGCGGAGCAGGCCCCGGCTTGACAGCCCGTACCCGCGTGACCAGCGTTCCGCAGGCTGCGGCGAGGAACCGTCCGGGACTCATTTGCAGCGAGAGGCCGCGCAGCGCTTCCGGAAGGGCCTGTATCTGCGTCAGGATGGCTTTGGCGCACGCATCCGGCTCCGGACCGGAAAAGCCGGGCCGGTAGCTGACGCCAAAACCGCCGCCAAGGTCAATTGCATCTGCCGCGGCGCCGGTTTTCTCATACAGCGTCTGTGCCAGCGCGGCAAGCTGGGCGAAGATAGCGGGATAGAAGTCCTCGTCCATGCACAGCTCGCCCAGCCGCATACCGAGGCCAAGCCAGCCTACGCCGCCTGCGCGCAGGCATTCCGCCGTGCGCAGGAGCGCTTCGCGTTCCATCCCGGCATAGGAGGCCGGGACGCCCGTCACAGGCTTCGCACCGAAGCGGAGCTGGCCCTGCTGCCGCAGGAGCAGAATTGCGGCCTCCGGCATTGCTTCGGGCAGCAGCTCGGCTCCGTCCAGCACGAAAACTGCGCCGAGCGTATGCGCAGCTTTCTCCGCTTCCGCGCTACGGATCGACGGCTCGTAGGCGATTTTCCTGCCATGGAAGCCGCACCGGGCGGCAAGCTCCAGCTCCGCAAGGCTCCTGCAAAGCACGCCGCAGCCACAGCTGCGCAGAATTTGCAGAACCGTGGGATTCGGATTCATGCGGATGGGAAAGCGCGGCAAGAATCCGTTGCAGTCGGAAAATGCACGGAAAAGAGCCTGCGCTGCCTGCACGAGACTCTTTTCATCGTATAAAAACAGGGGCGTCACGGCGGTTTTCAAAAACCGCGCGAGCGTTTTTGAAGGAAGAACACACTGCGCATTGAGATTCGTCTGCACATGAATTCACTTCTCTCTGCGGTTATTTTCATAGAGGATCGAAAGCCCCTTCAGAAGAAGGTCACGGTCGTATTCGATTCTGCGGCGGCACATTGGAAGGACAAAGCGCGCAATGCCGCCTGTTGCAACGACAGTCACGCCGCCGCCGAGTTCTTCCTCCATCCGGTCGATCATGCCGTCAACCATACAGGCGGAGCCGAGCATCACGCCGCTGCGCATGGCATCGACGGTGTTTTTGCCGATGGCCTTTTTCGGGCTTTCCAGACTGATGGCAGGCAGCTGCGCCGTGCGCGTGGAGAGCGACTCGGCAGAGAGTTTCGGACCGGGGCTGATGCAGCCACCGACGTAGGTGCCGTTTTTATCGATGGCCGTCATGGTCGTGGCCGTGCCCATGTCAACGATGATGAGAGGCGGTTTAAAACGGCTAAGTGCGGCGACAGCGGCGACGATCAGATCACTGCCGATCTGAGCCGGGTTCTCCATCTGGATATTGAGTCCCGTTTTGATGCCCGGTCCCACGATCATCGGATCGATGTCGAGGAACTTCACGATGCTCGCACGGAACGAATGCATGACCTTCGGCACCACGGACGAAATGATCACATCATCGACATCCGCCGGCTTGTAGCCGCTCAAAGCCAGGAACTGCGTGATCATCAGCCCGTATTCGTCGGACGTGTGGTTCGCCTTCGTGGTGATGCGGTACGTGCCCGCGATGCGCCCATCGTCGATGAAACCGATCACGACGTTCGTGTTGCCGATATCCACAGCCATCAGAAGCATGTTGCGTTCTCCTTCGCGTTTTGCGGAAGTTCCGTTGAAATATTGCGATTATTGCGATTGATACGGTTATTGCGATTCGAAAATGCTGCGGTTAGCGCCGTTCGCCGTCCGCACGCATGGCTGCGAGCTTGACAAGAATACGTTTCGCAAGTGCGTCCTTGCCCATCTTGCTCCATCGTTCGATGCTTGGCCTGTCTGCGGTTTCGCCCGGCGTCAGCACCGTCACCACGTTCGTGTCCGCTGCGAAACCGGCGCCGGGGGTGCGCAGATTGTTGGCCACCAGCATGTCGCAATGCTTGCCGTTAAGCTTCTTCGCCGCGTTGGTCTCAAGGTCGCGCGTTTCCATGGCGAATCCGCACAATGTCTGGTCCGGCCGCTTATGTTCGCCGGCCCAAGCCAGAATGTCCGGATTCGAGGTGAGTTCGAGTTCGATGCTGCTGCGCCCGTTCTTCTTGATCTTGTCCTGCGCCTGCTCGACCGGACGGAAATCGCCGACGGCCGCGGCCATGACGGTGATTTCCGTGTCCGAGAAACGGCTCGTCACCACATCGAACATATCCCGTGCGGTCGTGACATCGACCACATCCACGCCATACGGGGCGTCCAACGCCACCGGACCGGACACAAGCGTCACCTGCGCGCCCAGATCGCGTGCCTGTTCGGCCAAGGCATACCCCATCTTGCCGGTGGAATGGTTGGTGAGGAACCGCACCGGATCAAGCGGCTCCTGCGTCGGGCCGGCGGTGACGAGCACGGCAAGTCCCTTAAGCGGCAGCTCGCCGTCCGGACGATTCGCAAGCAGCAGCGCTTCCACCGCCGTTTCGATGCGTGCCGGCTCCTCCATACGTCCCTTGCCGGCGTCGCCGCAGGCCAGCATGCCGCTTTCCGGCTCCACAATCGTCCAACCGAGCTCACGGCAGGTATTGAGATTGCGTTGCGTCACGGCGTTTTCATACATATGCACGTTCATGGCGGGGCACAGGACCTTCGGTCCCTTGTCGTACGCGAGCATGGTGCTGGTCAGCTGGTCATCGGCGATGCCGCAGGCGATTTTCGCGATGATATCGGCGCTCGCCGGAGCGACTGCCAGCAGATCCGCCCACTTCGCGTCGGCCACGTGGCTGATCTGCAGCGGACCGTCCGGTCCGGGTGCCACGTCGGCCGTAGCGCCGGGACGATGTCCGGCGGCGAACATGGACGTGCGTGTCGGCGTGTGGGTGAGGGAACTGAACGTCAGGGGAGTGACGAACTCCTGTGCGGCGGCGGTCATCACCACACGCACCTCATGCCCCTGCTTGCTCCAATCGGAGGCGAGATGGCAGGCCTTGAACGCGGCGATGCTGCCGGTGACCCCCAAAAGAATATGCGCCATGGATCAACCGTCCTTCTCGTTGTGACCTGCCGCGACTGCGTCAAGTATATAACCGGGCCGAAGCCTCCGCGCGCTTTGCGGGCGAATCCGAACGGGCCGCGGGTATGGCGGACGGTAGAATCAGGCCGTGGTGATCGACCTCACGCAGGCGGTCAACCGCAATCACAACACATAATCGAAAATACGAAGAGGAGAAATCCCATGTCGTCACCTACCGGTGCGCACGGCGAAGCCGACGCAACCAAACAGGAGAACGAACAGCAGCCGCAGTCCATGGCAAGCACCGACGCCACGCTGAACGCGCGTGCGAAATCGTCGAACGGCGCGAAATCGCAAGGCCCGAAGAAGTGGCTTATCGCGTTGATCGCCGTCATCGCCGTCGTAGCGGTGATCGTCGCCATTGCAGTGACGCGCGGCAAAAACGATGACGCGAACACTTCCGGCGTAACTAAAGCCGACACCGTCACCATCGGGCTCAAACTCGCCCCGGTCAGCCTCGACATCCGCCACCAGTCCGGATCGGCCATCGAACAGGTGCTGATCGGCAACGTCTACGAAGCGCTGCTGTCGCGCGACTCCGACAACAAAGTGCAGCCGGGCCTCGCGAAATCCTGGGACATTTCCAAGGACGGCAAAACCTACACGTTCCATCTCAACAACAACATGTGTTTCTCCAATGGCGACAAACTCGACGCCGACGACGTGGCGTGGTCCATCAACCAGCTCAAGGAGAAGCAGTACTACAACGCCAACCAGGTGGAAAGCCTCGATAAGGCCGAAGCCGTCGATGCCGACACGGTCAGGCTCACGCTCGATGCCCCTGATTCCAATCTCCTGTGGTATCTGACCGGACGCCCGGGATTGGTGTTCGATAAGAACGCCACGTATAACGCGAAGACCGAGGCCGTCGGTTCCGGTCCGTATACCGTCGAATCCTTCGACCCGGCCAGCAAGATGGTGCTCAAAGCCAATCCGAAATATTGGGGCAGCGCGCACAAACCCGCCACCGAACATGTGGTGCTCAAATTCATCACCGATGACAACGCGGCCGTCAATGCGCTCAAAGGGGGTGACGTCGACGTGCTTTCTCCTGTGAACGCCACGCTCGCCAAATCGCTCGATACCAACACATATCGGGTGTCCGCGGCCGACGGCAGCGACAAGTTCGTCCTCGCCTTCAACTGCACGAACGCCAAACTCAAGGACAAGCGCGTCCGCCAGGCCATTCGATACGGCATCAACCACAAGGAGATCATCGCCTCCCGAGGCAACGTCGACTACGCGCTCGGCGGTCCGATCCCGTCCGTCGACCCCGGTTACGAGGACCTGACCGGCCTGTACCCGTACAACGTGGACAAGGCCAAGGAACTTATGAAGGAAGCCGGTTATACCACCGACAAGCCGTTGCGGCTCACCCTCACCTACGCCAACACGTACGGCACCGAACTGGGCGACCAGCTCAAAAGCCAGCTCGCCAAAATCGGCATCGATCTGAAGATCAACTACGTGGAATTCTCCACATGGCTTCAGGACGTGCACGCCAACGGCAACTATGAGCTTTCGCTGGTGGACCATGCCGAAAGCCATGACTTCTACAAGTGGACCACGCCCGAATACTACTACCACTACGACAACAGGAACGTGCAGGCGCTGTACGCCAAGGCGCTCGCCGCCACCGACGAGAAGGAAAGCGACGAATACCTCAAGCAGGCGGCGAAAACCGTCAGCGAAGACGCACCGGCCGACTGGCTGTTCGGCTACCGTGTGACCGTGGCGTACAACAAGGGCATCAAGGGATTCCCTGACAAGCTCAGCCAGACGGTACTGCCGCTATGGCAGATTTCCAAGGCGGAATGATATGAGATTCGTGGCCAAACGGCTGCTCATAGCGGCATTGGTGGGATTGTCGATACTGGTGTTTCTGGCATTGCGTGTACTCCCCGGTGACGTTGCAGCCGTAATGGCCGGAACGAACGCGACCGCGGCCCGTATCGCCGCACTGCGGACGCAGATGGGACTCGACAGGCCGCTGCCCGTACAATACGCCGACTGGCTTGGCGGACTGCTGCATGGCGATCTTGGCATATCCGCCATCAGCGGCAGATCGGTCGTCTCGCAGGTCGGCGCCCGGGCGGCGGTCACGTTCCCTCTTATCATGCTCAGCCTTGCCGTAGCCCTGCTGATCGGATTGCCGCTTGGCTGTGCTGCCGTCATCACCAGGAACAGGCGGTGGCGGGGGCTGTTCCATGTGCTTGCCATTGTCGGAGGTGCTGTTCCGGCGTTATGGAGCGGACTGCTGCTGATTCTGCTGTTCTCGCACGGCTCGGGACTGCTGGGGCTGTTCCCCTCGCAGGGTTTTCCGAACGATGGCTGGAAGGATTGCGGGCGGGCCATGGCGTCGCTCGTGCTTCCGGCATTGGCCACCGGTATCACCGCCGGTGCGGGGATCATGCGCTATACACGTGCCGCGTTGGGCGATGCCGCGCAATCCCAGGCCGTAAGCATGGCCATGGCATGCGGCATGACGCGCAGGCAGGCGCTGCTGCGCGTAGGCCTGCGACTGTCGATGCCGCAGCTGGTGTCGGTTATCGGATTGACCTTCGCCCAGATGATAACGGGTGTGATGGTGGTCGAGAACCTGTTTGCCCTGCCGGGGCTGGGCTCGATGCTCATCACCGATGTGGGCAATCGTGATCTGATCGCGGTGCAGAGCGAACTGTTCCTGCTGGCAGCGTTCTTCCTGCTATTGGGATTGGCGGTCGATATGGCGCATCATGCGCTCGATCCGAGACTGAACACCGCTTCCGACGACGTGCAGGAGGTGCTGTGATGTCGGCCGCTCGTGTGGTTATGCGTTCGATGTGGCGCAAGGCCAGTGGAAAATATGCGTTGATCGTGCTCGGCCTGTGGGTGCTGGTTTCGCTGATTTCGCTGGTGTGGACGCCTTATGCGCTACTTGAGACGGACGGATTCCACGCATGGGCTTCGCCCACGGCCGCGCATCCGTTGGGAACCGATGGCGTTGGCGCCGACGTGCTGAGCTGGCTGATGGCCGGTTCGCGCACGAATCTTGCAATCGCATCGCTTACCGTAGTCGTGGCCGGAATATTCGGATTGGCGTTGGTGGCCGCCATGGTGTCACGCCATACCGCGCTGCGATCCACGTCGGTGGTGGTGGTCGATGCGCTGATCTCGATACCGACGGTGCTGATCGCATTGATGTTGTCGGTGCCGTTCGGCGCTTCCGCGGCGGTGATCGTGGCCGCATGCGGATTCGCCTACGGATTGAATCTGGCACGCATCGTAAGACCTGCGGCCATACTCGCCGCGCGTTCGCAGTATGTGGAGTCGGCGGTATGGTCCGGCGCTTCGGGGGCGCGCGTGTTCGTCAGGCATATTATGCCGAACGTGATGCCGGTGCTGCTGGTGCAGTTGTCGATGAGCGCAGGGACGTCGATACTGGCTGAGGCTGGCCTGACCTATCTTGGCGTCGGCGTGGGTGCCGGCGTACCCAGTTGGGGGCATTCCCTCGCCACATCCGTACGATTCATCAGCATCTACCCGCTGACCGTGCTATGGCCGGGACTGATCGTCACGATGACGGTGATCGCGCTGCATCTGTTCGGCGACGCACTGCGCGACGCCATCGACCCGTTGGCCAATCCTGAGCTGAGGGAGGCGGCATGAGCATCGAGATTCGTGGGCTGACCATCACCATCGGCGACAAACCCATCGTGCACGATGCGTGCATGGACATCGCCGACGGTGAGCGCATCGGTCTGGTCGGTTCCTCCGGCTCGGGCAAATCCATGATCGCCAAAGCCCTGATGGGGTTGCTGCCCGACACGGCGCGGGTGAGCGGTTCCATCATGGCTGGTGGCAGGCAACTGATCGGGTTGGACGATACCGCCATGGCCGATCTGCGCGGGCGTTATATGGGCATGGTGTTCCAGAATCCGGCGGCAGCGCTCAATCCCGTGATGACGGTTGCACAGCAGATCGGTCTGCCGCTGTACCTGCACTACGATCTGTCGCTTGACGAGCGTCTTGATCGTGTCAAGGCGATGCTTGACAAAGTGGGGCTTTCCCAGGATGCACTGCTGAAATACCCACATCAGCTTTCCGGC
>OMDX01000927.1_pt1 | contig 10740 bp, 9 predicted proteins | sample 1673711 | NCBI WGS metagenome assembly OMDX01 (sample SAMEA103958123, study PRJEB25191) | human gut metagenome
TTTATCCGAAGCGCAGACCTTCTTGACCCGGAAGACTTGGAAAAGCTGAATCGGCTCTCAAGGCAGATCGACACAATGAGCGAAAAGGAGCATCAGATATTTGCCGGCGCACTGTTGAGTGAATGTATCAGCAATCTCAACGATGTGCTGCAAACGGTTGGACGCATCGGACAGTACGGAATGATCCCGGAGGTGACCTGTGACCGGGAACTTGGCTGGTATTTGGTGGAGCATGGCAAAATCGACTGCCCGGAGCATCTCAAGCCGTATTTGGACTATGTTGGCATCGGCGCGGAGTTTTACAGCAATTGCGGCGGCGCGTACACCTTGGATGGGTATGTAGTTCGAAAAGAACATCTGTCGGACCATTCCCAAGTGCCGGAGCCTTGGCGCAATGAAAATCGGGATGAAATGCTCCGTATGACGCTGCGTGTTGAGGGAAAGCCGGACTACACCCTCGTCCTCCCCGCTGACGAGGAATACCTCGACGCTGTGAGGGCTTACCTTGATATTGATGTTTTCGCGGACGCCATGCTCTGCGATATTCGCTTCAAGGTGCCATACATTGGGGAGCTGATCCGTGATACGGATTGCCCCGCCGTGGAGGATTACAACGATTTTGCCGAAGCCTTGGAGGACATCTGGCAGAAGGACGGGATGCTCCTGACCTACGCCGCCGTGCTGGAGGCAGAGAAACCGGAAACCCTGCACCGTGCCTGTGAGCTCCTGCGAAATCTGGACAACTATCAGCGCATCACGGAGGATGCCTACGGTTACGGTCAGCAGCGATTGCAGGAAACGCTGGGGCTGGATGATGAAGCCATCTATGAGCTGGACGGCTACATGGATTTTGAGAAATACGGTCAGGACTGCATGGAAAACGACTGCGTGACAAAAACAGAGTTCGGCCTGCTGCGCCGCTTGGACCCGCCCTTCCCGGAGCAGACGCAGGGGCAGCAGATGTTTCAGTAGACTTTGCGACAGATGTGTAGTATGTTTGCCGTTACCAAAAAAGAAAGGAAGGAACACCAAATGGCTGTAAACGCAAGAACAGAGAAATTCCAGCACCTTGAAGTATTTGATAAGCCCGCGCTCTTCACCAACGGGCGTATTGCCCGTGATACCGTGCCGAAGGGCTGGTACTGCTATGACATTCGCGGCTCTGACGATGATCCCGGTGAGCTGTGCTACATGGAAGAAAATGTTGTGGTCAACCACGCAGGCTCGGTGCTGATGCCGGAAAAGCTGGCGATGCCTAAGTCCGGGCGGCTGGATGTGCGGGATGAGCTCGGTTTTCTCGATGAAGGCAACATGACGCTCCGTGAGTTCTGCGAAGCACATCAGCTCCCCTATCCCGCAGAGAACATGAAATTTCATATCCGTCCTGCCCGCCCGGAGGAGGCGGGCTTATTTTATACCCCGCACCCCGAAGAAGATAAGCGGCTGGGTACCGTTGGACATGTCCGGATGGACTTCGGACGCAGCGGCAACGAGTTCTGGCATACATGGTGGCCCCGCGGCCCGGAGGAGCTGAACAGCCCCGCATTCAAGCTGGAGCTGCAGGAGGTCGTGGACACGCTGCGGGAGAGTGTGCTGAAAAACCGCTTCGCTATGGAGCGTTTCTGCTATGAACACGGCGGGAAAATCAGCGGCGGCTGGACACAAAACTACGGTTACATCGTGGAAACCGAGCATTACCGCTACTGCCTGCGCTGCAATCCGTCCCCCGGAGATTATAACTGCTACTGTACGGCCTATGATCTGGATGTCCAGCGGCAGAACATGGCGCGGGACAAGCCGCTGGTCGGTCGCACGACCTACGCCAACGGCGACACGCAGGAATTTACGAGTGCGGACGAGTTCCTCCGCTGCGTGCGTGAGGAGTTGCCGTACCGCCCCACCACCGGCTTCCACTACGAAGTGCTGACGAACGATCCCGCTGTCCGCAAGGCGGTGGACGATATGGCCTACGACTTCTATGGCGAGGAGAATCCCCGCCAGTTAGATGACTACCAAAATCCGCCCGAACTGGGCATGACTTTCGGAGGTATGTGAACATGGACAGAAAAATGGTGGAATTCATCAAGGAGCAATATCCGCCCGGAACCCGCATCCGGCTCAACAGTATGGACGATCCCTACGCGCCCATCGTGCCCGGTACAGAGGGTGAGGTGGACTTCGTGGATGACATCGGCCAGCTCCATATGAAATGGGACAACGGCAGGACGCTGGCGCTTGTCCCCGGCGAGGACAGCTTCTCCGTGCTGCCGCCGAAGCTGACCACGCTGAAGCTGTATATGCCCCTGACCGCTGACCTCTTTGCGCCGAACGAATACGGCGATATGGATGAATACAGTGAGCTGCTGGAGGGTCACGAACTACGGGGCTATCAGGATCAGATCACGGCGGCGCTGGTCAAAAATCGGATGCCGGAGGAAACGGAACGCGGCCTCATGCACTGGTACGATGTGGCCGACAGCATCGACAGAAAGGTACATTCCGCCGTATTCACCGTGGAAAGCCGGGATCGGCAGCTCTGGGGTGTGGCGGAGTGCCGCGTTGCCGGAGGACTGAGCACAGCAGAGATGGACACCCTGAAAGATTTTATCACCGGGCAGGCGTCGGACGGCTGGGGCGAGAGCTTTGAGCAGCAAGAGATCCGCGTGGATGGTGGAAGCGAGTTATATATCCACTTCTGGAACTCGGATCAGTGGAGCATTCAGACGGAGCAAGAGCTGTTTGCTCCCAAGCTGGCGGAAGGTCTGCCGGAGCTGTGCTTCTCTATCCTGGCATCTACCGGCGCACTCATCTGCATCAAGCGCGGTGAGAGCGGCTATTATCCCAGTGACTGGTCTACAGATGATCCCGCGCAGAACCGGGAACTGGCCGATTACAACAATGAGCGCCTCGGCGTGACGCAGGCGCAGCGGCTTGCCATGGAATGCGGCAGTATACACGGCTGGAATGTTCCTGGCGCAAACCCTGCCAGCTATGAGCAGGACGCTCCGCAGATGGGAGGGATGACCCTTGGATAAGAATATCTTTGGCGTGTATCTGGCAAAGGAAGGTGTGCCGAACAACGAGGCGTATGCAAAACTCGACCTGCCCGCTTCCCCGTGGGCGCTGTGGGACGCGATGGACAAGGTGCGATTGCAGGAGGGCGAAACGCTGTATCTGGAAATCGACGAGTATTACAGGTTCGATGCACTTGCGCCCCATTTGGCAGGGCTGGATATCAGCCTCAATGAGTTGAATGACCTCGCCGGAGAGTTGGCAAGGTTGGGTACGATACAGGGCATCGCCTATCGGGGGCTGCTGGAGATGGCAGTGCAGGAAAAGGTACAGTCCAACGGCGGTATCATCACTATGCAGGAGCTGCGGGATCTGGCGGTCAGCGCCGGTGCGGATTGCTGCCATGTAGTGGATACCGCGGACGATGCACAGCTTGGACGCTTTTACGCGGAAAACGACTTTGTGCCGGAGCTGGAGGGCATATCGGATGCGGTATTTGACATGCTGGACTTCGCAAGGATCGGCAAGGCGCTACGCACCGGCGAGGGCGGCGTTTATGTAGGCGGCTGTTATGTGGTGCGGGACGGTGGATTGCTGGCAGCACCGCCTTGCCCCAGAGAGCTGCCGGAAAAGCCGGGATACCTCTTCCGGCTGACCCTCGGCCTGCACCCGGATTACGGGAATGACCGCACGGTAACGCTGAACCTCCCCGCCTCAGAGAAAGAGTTAGAGGAAGCGCAGGGGCGGCTGGGCACGCTGCAATGGGAAAATACCGTTGTGCTCGACTACGATGGCGTCATCCCCTACGCGGCAGAATTTGCTGATCTGCCCATGGAAATGGAAGCGTTCAATGAGTTTGCCAAAGCGGTGAAGAATATCCCTGCCCGACAGGTACAGCTCCCAAAACTGAAAGCACTGCTGGAGCAGTTTGAGGTACAGGACATCGGAACGGCTATCCTTCTGGCGGAGCGCATGGACGAATACATCCTTACGCCGGAGATCAGCTCACCGCAAGAGACAGCCGTAGACCAGCTGCGCTTTCTGCTGGACGATGCCGCGGCAGAGCGGTTGATTCCCCATGTAAATCTCTTCGCCTACGGAAACGAGGTGATCCGGCATGACAACGCCGCGCTGACACCCTACGGCCTGCTGCATCGCGCGGATTATCAGCCGATGCTGTCTCCATCGCAGGAAAAACAGATGGATATGGGAGGTCCGGCATGAGCGGCAACGTCAGTGCCAGAGGGCCTCCCTATTTTGTTTCCGCCGCTTCGCGTCTTTCCGTTGACTTGCGGGCAGTTGTGTGATAGTTGTTTGTGCTACCAAAACACAAAGGAGGATGGCACAGATGAAAAAGATCACAGTATTACTAATGAGTATCCTGCTGCTCCTGTCTGCCTGCGGGCAGGCACCGATTGCAGCAGAAACCGAGACAATCCCGCAAGTGACGCAGGAACAAAAGGAAGCGCCGATGATTCCAGCAAAGGCGGAGGCAGTGGACGAAAGCACAGAAGCCGGGGACAATGCGAACGCGGCAAAGCCTGCCGAGCAAATGGATGCGCCAAAGGGTGCGGATAAGGCAGTCGAAAAGCAGCCTGCATCCGCCGAAGCGGGGCGGCCTGCTGTGTCTGAAGCGCCAGCGGCATCCAAGTCAGAGGCCAAATCAGACCCTGCACCTACACTTACATCGGCGCCTAAACCCGAACCCGCTTCGACACCTGCACCTACGCCCGAGCCTGACCCTGCGCCGACTGCGGCCAGCGGGAACATCTACTCCGTGGCGGAGGCGGTGCGGGCGGGCAACGAGTATGCGCAGGCGCAGTACGGTGTGACCATCGACACCACCATGACGACTGCCGATTCCAGCTACTTCCCCGGCACGGCGGACAGCGTGGCGTGGTTGGCGGCCAACGGCGGGCAGGAGGCGCTGAACCGTGCGGCGCGGGGCAACGTGGAAGCCACTTTTGACTACCTTGCAGCCATGGACGGCGCGGACACGGTCAGCGCCTACGCACGGTTCAACTGCACCGTGCGCTACAACGCGGCATCGGACGAGTATATCGCGGTGGTGCTGTACGGATAAAATTGAATACCCACCAGAGGGCCGACAGCGAAAGCTGCCGGCCTTTTGCGTTGGGAGAAAGGACATTGCATGAAGAAAACCATTCCAAAGCTGCTGACACTGGTGTGCCTGCTGGCGGCGCTCATGGGGCTGTCCATCGTGACGGCCCACGCCGAGACCGTCACTGGCACCATCAGCGGCGGCAACGAGTATCGCTACCACGAGGACAAGACGCCGGTGTCCCAATGGGGTGCATTTACCAGCACGAAGCTGAAATATTTCACGCGGGACGATACCGGCGCAACAGTGCCCGCCTATTGCATGGAGCCGGCTGTGCGTTCGCCCCAGGGCGACGCCGAATACTCCTCCGTCAGCTGGAGCGGGCTGAGCTGGAACCAGCGGTACGCCGTGACGCTGGCCATGGCCTACGGCTATGGCGGCAACTACGGCTTCGATATGCACCCGGACTGTGCGCAGCTTGCGACGCAGGCCATCATCTGGGAGTTCGTCTGCGGCTACCGCGGCACGACGTACCCCTACACGCTGTATGACACCACCTGCAAGGAGCTGTTTCACTATGCCGGCGACGATGTGGCGGTGGCGTATGACATCATCATCGACCGCATCATGCAGCACGGCACGATCCCCAGCTTTGCGGTGCGGTATCGCAATCAGCTTTCGGACAGCAATGCTATCCAACTGAAGTGGGACGGCAGCCAGTACACCGGGACGGCCACCGACACCAACGGCGTGCTGTCGCAGTATCGTTTTCGCGCCAACATCAGCGGTGTGACCATCAGCCAGCGGCGCAACGTGCTGACGGTCGCGGCCACCAAGGAGGCCGGAGCGCAGCTGAACGGCTGCGTCAGCAGCGATTACGGCTACTCGCTGGACGTGGAGGGCACGGAGTCCGTGTTGCTGGAGCCCAGCAACGGCAGCAATTATCAGGCCTGCGCCGCGCTGACCACCCTGCCCGACCCCGTGTGGGCGTATGTGCATTTTAAGGTCAACATCGTGGAGGAGAAGGGTTCTCTCACCATCAACAAAGTGGACGCCGATACTGGTGCAGCACTTTCAGGCGTCACCTACCGCCTGTTTGATGCCAGCGGCAATAAAGTGGCCGATGTGACCACCGGTGCGGACGGCAGGGCGGTATTCAGCGACCTGCTGCTGGGCAGCTATTCCTATCAGGAGATCAGCGCGCCGGAGGGCTATGTGGTGGACAGCACCAGATACACGGACACCATCTCCACGGCGGCGCTGCATATCACCGAGCAGCGTACCAACGCGCTGGCCAAGGGCAGCATCGAGATCCTGAAGGTAGACGCCGAAACCAGACAGCCGCTGGCCGGTGTGGTGTACCGGCTTTTTGACGCCAACAGCAGCAAGATCGCGGATGGCACCACTGACGGTAACGGCAAGGTGACCTTCTCCGGCCTGAAGCCCGGAAAGTACGCTTATCAGGAGATCAGCACTGTAAGCGGCTATCTGCTGGACAACACCAGGTACGAATTCAGCCTGACCAGCGAAAATCTCCATGTAAAGGTCACACGCGAGAACATGCCTACCAAGGGCAGTCTGACCATCCGCAAAATCGACGCCACAGGCGGGCCGCTTGCCGGGGCGGAGTTGTTGCTGGAGATGTCCACAGACGGTCAAAGCTGGGCAGAAATCGGCAAGTCCACCACTGACAGCACCGGCGCAGCCAAGTGGGACAATCTCAAGCTTGGGGCGAAGTACCGCGTCACCGAGGTCAAAGCACCCGCAGGCTATACCCTGCTGCCCGAACCGGTATCGGTGGATGCACTGACGGCGGACGCGCCGGACATTACCGTGACCCTCTGCAACAATGCGGACTTTGTGCTGCCGTTTACGGGCGGTCGTGGCTTCGCTGCACCCATTTTGTTTGCGGCACTCATGCTGGGCATGGGTGTTTATTTTTGCAAAAAATCTGAATTCAAGAAGGAGAACAACTGAACATGAAAAAGATCCATCGCGTAGTGGCGCTGCTGCTGTCGGCGCTTATGGTCATCGGCCTGATGGCCACGGCGTTCGCCGCAACAGATTCTGCGCCGACCATCGACCCCGGCAAGAAAGCGTCCCTGAACATCTATAAGTACGACATCACCATGGCCAGCAAGGACGGCGCGTGGGACGCGGAATCCTATGTCAGCACCGGCCTGCATGACGATGCCGTTATCGACAAGCTGGCAAAATACGCCGTGCAGGGCGTGGAGTTTACCTACCTCCGCGTGGCCGACATCGCCATGAATAATGAGGTGGTGGACGGCCAGCGTCAGGTAGGCGTGCTGTACGGCTTTGACGGCGCGGACGCCGTGCTGTCCGCCATCGGCGTGACCGCCGCAGATGCCCACAAGAGCGAAAACGGCAAAAACTACTACACTTCCGATCTGCTGAACAACAAGCTGTCCGCTGCCCTGTCCGCCAATGCCACCACCGTGAAAAATGCGCTGGAAACGGATGTGAAGAGCGGCGTGGCTATGACGGAAACCGGTGCAGATGGTCACACCTCCGCGGAAAATCTTGAGCAGGGCCTGTATCTGGTGGTGGAGACCCGCGTTCCCAAGAATGTCACCAGCACCTGCAATCCCTTCTTCGTGTCCCTGCCCATGACCACCATTGACGGCGCGGCGTGGAATTACGATGTGACCGTTTACCCCAAGAATCAGACCGGCAATCCTGACCTCGAAAAGACCGTCCGTGAGAGTAAAAACTCCACCGGCAAGAACACCGGCAGCCTGACCGACATCAAGGACGGCTACGGGCATACTGCTACCGCATCCGTGGGTGACACGGTGGATTATCAGATCATCAGCACCCTGCCCACGATTACCTCCAAGGCTTCTTCTCTGAGCGAGTACACCTATGTGGACACGCTGAGCAAGGGCATCCGCTACAACAAGAACGACGTGGTCATCGAGTTCTTCAAGAACGCTGGCTGCACCGACAAGATTGCCACCTGGGCGGTGAACTCCGGCAAATTTACCGTGGGTTACGATGATACCGCCAACACCATGACCATCCGCATGACCGATACCGGTCTGGCGGAGATCAACGGGGCGGCCACCGTGTATACCGACAGCGTGAAGCGTGGCTACAGCGATTGCACCATGCGGATCACCTACGCCGCCACCCTGACCGCAGACGCTCAGATGGGTGATACCGACAACCCCAACGAGGTCGAACTGACGTGGAAGCGCACCAACACGACCTACTTTGATACCCTCAAGGACTGCTGCCATGTGTATACCTACGGCATCGACATCCTCAAGCAGTTTTCTGATAATGGCGGCAACCTGCGGAATGTGAAGTTCAAGCTGCACAACGATACTGACGATTGCTATATTATCGCAGACCTGAAGGATGGTGTGTACCACGCCAAGGGCTTTGCCGCAAAGAAGGCTGACGCCACTACATTCGTTCCCAATAGCAGCGGCCACGTCGTGGTCAAGGGACTGGAGGATGATGCGTATAGCCTGACCGAAATTGCTACGGACAAGGGGTATGTGCTGCTGAAGGATGCGGTCAAGATCGTAATTAAGACCGCTGAGGACGGTCAGTGCGAGAAGTGCGGTGCGGCACTGCTGACCGCTTCCGCTACCGTCAACGGCAAAGATGCCAGCATGACAGATGGCAACGCCATTGTCCCCCTGACCGTGGTCAATAATCCGGGCTTCGACCTGCCCAAGACGGGCGGTTATGGCACATGGATGTTCACCATTGGCGGCGTGGCCCTGCTGGGCGCGGCGGCCTTCATCGTGATCCGCAGCCGTAAGCAGCACAAGAACGAGCAGTGAAGCGCTGGCTACTGGCGGCGGCTTGCGGTATTGCAGCGCTGGGGCTGATGCTTTATCCGCTGGTGGGAGAACTTCTGAGCGAAAGGTATCATTCGGACGTAGAAACCACCTACACCGCCGCCATCGCGGACGCCGATGATGCCGAACTGACCGCCCAGCGGCAGGCGGCGGAGCAATATAACGCCATGCTGTCCGGCACAGCGGCCATCACAGAGGGAGGGGTATCTGCCCCTCCCTTGCCGTATGCCGAACAGCTTACGGTGGGCGGTGTCATGGCGTATGTGGACATTCCCAAGATCAACGTATATCTGCCCGTGCAGCATGGTACGGACGCGGAGACATTAGAACGCGCCGTGGGCCATGTAGTGGGGACTTCCCTGCCAGTGGGCGGCAGCAGCACCCACGCGGTGCTGTCGGCCCACAGCGGCATGGCGAGCTCCAAGCTGTTTTCGGACATCGACCAGCTTGCAGTGGGCGACACGTTTTACATCCATGTGCTGGGTGAGGTGCTGGCATACAAGGTAGACGCCATCAACACGGTACTGCCCACAGACACATCGCTGCTGCAAATCGAGAATGGCAAGGACTATGTAACGCTGGTGACCTGTACGCCGTTTGGCGTCAACACCCACCGACTGCTGGTGCGTGGCCACCGTATTCCCTATACTCCCGAACAGGAAACTACTGCCGCAGAAGAAAAGCCCACGGCATCCTCGTGGACACAGCACTACCTCACCGGCTTAGGCATCGGCCTTGGCGCGGTAGCCGTGGTCGGCGGCGGATACTTTTTAGTGAGGAGGTGTCGCCATGCGTAAGCTGTCTTTTATGCTGGCGGCGCTGCTGGCCGTGGCGGGTGTTTGCGTTATACTGTGGCCGGTGTTTACGGGACACAGGCTCCAGAGCAGCGCCACAGCTGCCGTGCAGGAGTTCTTAGCTGACCGTGACGATCCGGAGCAGCAGTATCCCGAACTGCTGGCAGCCTTACAAGAGTACAACTGTCGGCTTTACTCGGAAAAGCAGTGCAATCTCACCGACCTTGAAGCCTGCGAGACACCCGCCGCTGACCTGCCCACCTACGGTATCGAGGATGAGATCATCGGCGTGCTGGAGATACCCGCTATGGAATTGACCATGCCTGTCTATCTGGGTGCGTCCGATGCCCACCTTGCCGCAGGCGCGGCGGTGTTGGGAAACACATCCGCGCCCATCGGCGGCGACGACACCAACTGTGTCATCGCCGGCCACCGGGGCTGGCGCGGTGCGGACTACTTCCGGCACATCGACCGCTTGGCGGTGGGAGATGAGGTCAGAATTACCAACCTGTGGGAGACACTGACCTACACCGTAGCCGATATCCAGATCATCCAGCCGCACGAGGTGGATAAGATCAAGATACAGTCAGACCGCGACCTGCTGACGCTGCTGACCTGCCACCCCTACGCCAGCGGCGGCAAGCAGCGGTATGTGGTGTACTGCGAGAGAACGGAGGTGAGATAGCGGTGGCTCTTGTAGGCAAAGTGACCTTCGTGGGGGACGATGACATCCTCTATGACGATGCAGACGCCTTCCTGGACTGCATTCGGGAGGAACTGCCCTATCGGGACACCACAGGATTTCGCTATGAAGTCCTGACAGACGATCCCACCGTCCGCAAGGCGGTAAAAGACATCCTGTTCGACTTCTTTGACGTGGAAGAACCCTGCGAGGAGGAAGACTACACACAGACAATGGGAGGAATGTAGTATGAACATAAATCGGGAGATGCTGGCGTTTCTGCGGAAGCAGTATCCTGCGGGTACACGCATCCGGCTGGACTCCATGCAGGATCCGTACGCACCGGTGGAAGCT
>OMDX01000929.1_pt1 | contig 10721 bp, 10 predicted proteins | sample 1673711 | NCBI WGS metagenome assembly OMDX01 (sample SAMEA103958123, study PRJEB25191) | human gut metagenome
ACAGCGAGCTGCACGTTTCTGATTTCAACGTTACCGATATCTATGAGAACATCAACCCGGTTCGTGATTTCTGGACGCTGCTTGGCTAAGTAATCAAAAGAGAAAACGATACGGACGCGGCAGGCTGAAAAGCCTGCCGCGGATAGTAAAAGCGGAAGGAGCATACAGAATGGCTTTATTCGTAACCAAGGAAGGCAAGCGCAAGAGGCTGACCGAGGACGATATACTGGATATGTGCCTTGTGATAATCCCATCAGGCGTGGTGGGCGCAAGGCTTTATTACGTGATTTTCGAGTGGGCAAGCTATGCTTCAAACCCCATACGCGCCCTGTATATATGGGAGGGGGGCCTTGCCATATACGGCGCGGTAATAGGCGGGCTTCTCGGTATATTCATCTATTCCAGAGTCAGGAAGATACGCTTTCTGAAGCTTGCGGACTGCATAGCCCCCGGCCTTGTGCTGGCTCAGGCCATAGGCCGCTGGGGAAACTTTTTTAATCAGGAGGCCTTCGGCCTTCCCATAAGCAACGGCGAGCTTATGTGGTTCCCCTTTGCGGTGTATATAGAGGGATACCATACATTCAACGGCCAGCCCTGCTCCAACCCCTACCACATGGCAACGTTTTTCTATGAGTCCGTATGGTGTCTTATAGTGTTTATAATACTGTGGAGCTGCCGCAAAAAATTCAGGCACGACGGCGATGCGATATTATCGTATGCCGCACTGTACGGCCTTGAGCGGATGTTCGTGGAAAGGCTCAGGGGTGACAGCCTGTATATAATAAAGCCGGGCGGGACGATAGCCGCAGGCGTGCGGGTATCGGAGATGCTTAGCCTCATAGTCGTAGCCTCGGTAGCTGCCTTCTTCATCATAAGGCATTTTAAGGAAAAGAAGCTGGGCAGGCTGATATGGCCCGCACCGGAGGCCGAAGCAGAGGAAGCAGCCGCGCCGGACGAAGCGGACAGCGCCGGGGAAAGCGAAAAGGAAGAAGCCGCCGAAGAAAAGCCGGAACCTGAAGAAACGGATCAGGGAGACAGTACTGAGGACGGGCAGTAAAGCAGAAAAATTCGGGGGGATTGAAATATGCGAAACCTTACCATGATGACGGACCTTTACCAGCTTACCATGATGTACGGCTACTACAAATTTGGCATGACGAAAAACCAGGCTGTGTTCGATGTGTTTTTCAGGGAAAATATGCCAAACAGCGGCTATACCATCATGGCGGGCCTTGACACCGCCATAGATTACATAAAGAACATACACTTTGGCCCGGAGGATATAGAATACCTTCGCGGATTGAAGCTCTTTGACGAGGGCTTCCTGAAGGTGCTGAGCGAAATGCATTTTACCGGCGAGGTATATGCCATACCTGAAGGTACGCCCGTGTTTCCCTATGAGCCCCTCGTCCGTGTAAAGGCCCCTATCATGGAAGCACAGCTTGTGGAGACTACGCTGCTCAATATAATCAACCACCAGACCCTTATAGCCACCAAGGCCAGCCGCGTGGTTTACGCCGCAGACGGAGGCGCGGTGCTGGAGTTCGGCCTTCGCCGTGCCCAGGGCCCAGACGCAGGTACATACGGCGCAAGGGCGGCGATAATAGGCGGCTGCAGCTCTACCAGCAACGTGCTTGCAGGCCAGCTTTACGATGTGGCGATCGCAGGCACTCACGCCCACAGCTGGGTAATGAGCTTCCCGACCGAGCTGGATGCTTTCCGCGCATATGCCGAGATATTCCCGGATTCCTGTATGCTGCTTGTTGACACCTACGATACTCTCAAGTCCGGCGTACCAAATGCCATAAAGGTATTCGATGAGCTGAGGGCAAAAGGTCATAAGCCGGTGGGCATACGCCTTGACAGCGGCGACCTTGCCTATTTCTCCAAGGAGGCCCGCAGGATGCTGAATGCCGCAGGCTATCAGGATGCGCGCATATTTGCCTCCAGCGATCTTGACGAATACGTTATCCGCGAGTTGAAGGCACAGGGTGCAAGGATAGACGTATGGGGCGTGGGCACCAAGATGATAACCTCCTATGACTGGCCCGCGCTGGGCGGCGTGTATAAAATGTCCGCCGAGATAGTGGACGGCAAAATGACGCCCAAGATAAAGATAAGTGAAAATCCCGCAAAGCTCACCAATCCCGGATATAAAAAGATATACCGCCTGTACGGCAAGCGGGACAATATGGCGCTTGCGGATATAATCGCCCTTGACGACGAGACCATAGACGACAGCAAGCCTATCAAGCTGTATAACCAGCACCATACCTATCAGACTAAGGTAATACGGGACTTTTATGCGAGAGAACTTCTGGTGCCGGTATTCGTAGACGGCAGGCAGGTATATGAGAGCCCCGACGTATGCTCAATAAGGGAATACAGCAAAAAGGAGCTGGCTGCATTCTGGGAGGAATACAGGCGCATACTCAATCCTCACACCTACAAGGTGGACATATCCGATAAGCTTTATAATCTCAAGATGGAGCTTATCCATGAGAACAGGGAAGAATATGAGCAAGAGGATTGTTAAGCTGCTTATAGCGGTCTCGGTATGCATGCTGCTCACGGGCTGTGTGAACACGGGGGCGCATATCGTTCCTTCCGTGACTATGCCGCCGGAGTCTACGCAGCCCCCCGAACCTACCCCAAGCCCTACGCCGGAGCCGGTTCAGGTGGAGGAAATGGCGGATCTCAGCAGCGCATACGATAGAAACGGATTGCTGATAGTGGGCGAAGAGCACTTCCAGCAGTACATATCCTTCAAAAATATTCAGGTGTACGAGCAGTGCGGGGATACATTTATGGATGCCGTTGCGGTGAACGAATACCCGGATACACTGGTATGCGCGCTGAACATACGTTTTTTTGATGAGGATGGCACAGAGATAGCATCCGGCAGGGTGCAGACCAGAGACGGCCAATACGTGCTTCGGCTGGAAAATGGCGACAATACTCTGTTTGCTCAGATAGATACAGACATGACACTTACTGATAAGGAGTTCCGGCTGGAGTACAGCGAAGATCTGAACGTGCTGCCGGAATAACGGGAAGATACAGATGGATTACAAAAAGAGCCACAGGATACTTTGGATATGCCTTATAGGGGCGTTGGCGCTTTCGATAATAAACTGTGTGTTAGCATATATAAACGAAAGTGCTGCCATAGTGGGCATAGCGGTAGCGGTGCTGGTGGCAGCTGCCGGCATAATACAGGCTATAAAGTTTTTCCGCTGCCCGTATTGCGGCTGCAACCTGTACCTATGGGGCCAGGGGAGAATGCCCGAATACTGCCCGGACTGCGGAGAACGGTTGATACCGCACAAAAAAAGTTGAGTCGGCTCAATAAAACAGGCGCCGTCCGAGATTGGTTTTTATGTATATTGCCGGGCATATATATAAATTTCATTGACTTTGAAAATATCATTTGATATAGTATTTTAAGTAATAGTGGACGAATGCGTTTGCTTTGGCGGAAACGCCCGAACATATAAAAATCAAAACTGACAGAATGGAGATAAAACCATGGAAAGAATCAAGACCCTCGAGACCCGCAACCTCTGTGAGAGCGCAAAGAACGGCGGCTGCGGCGAATGCCAGACCTCATGCCAGTCTGCCTGCAAAACCAGCTGCGGCGTGGCCAACCAGAAGTGTGAGAATAAGAATAACTAAACTTGGCAATAAAAGTTGCCGCCTGTTTCCAGGCGGCAGCTTTTATGTTACAGCCTAATAGGAGAGGCGATAATGGTTCATCAGTATAAGCTAAACGGTTACAATATAGTGCTGGATTCCTGCTCCGGCTCCATACATGTGGTAGACGATGTGGCGTATGACATAATAGCTATGTATCAGGATAACAGCCCGGAGGAAATAGTGAAGGCCGTATCCGAAAAATACGCCGGCCGCCAGGATGTAAAGGAGAAGGACATACTGGACTGCATCGAGGACATAAAGGCCCTGATAGCAGCCGGAAAGCTGTTTACACAGGATACATTCTCAGAGATGGCGGGAACCTTCAAGCAGCGCTCGGGCGACGTTATAAAGGCGCTGTGCCTGCACGTCGCCCATACCTGCAATCTCAACTGCGCATACTGCTTCGCCAGCCAGGGCAAGTATCACGGCGAGCGCGCGCTGATGAGCTATGAGGTGGGCAAGCGCGCGCTGGACTTCCTGATTGAGAATTCAGGCAGCCGCACCAATCTCGAGGTGGACTTCTTCGGCGGTGAGCCGCTGATGAACTGGGACGTGGTAAAGCGGCTTGTGAAGTATGCCCGCAGCGTAGAGAAGGAACGGGGCAAGAACTTCCGCTTCACCCTCACTACCAACGGCATGCTCATCGACGACGAGGTCATAGAGTTCTGCAATAGGGAGATGAGCAATGTGGTGCTGTCCCTGGACGGCCGCAAGGAGATAAATGACGCCACCCGTGTAGATTATGCGGGTAATGGCAGCTATGACCGCATAGTGCCCAAGTTCCGTAAGCTTGTGGAGGCGAGGGGCGGCAAGAACTACTATATGCGCGGCACCTTCACCCACGCTAATCCCGACTTTACCAACGACGTATTCCATATGGCGGATCTGGGCTTTACTGAGCTTAGCATGGAGCCCGTGGTCTGCGCGCCGGACGACCCGGCTGCTCTGACCTCCGACGACCTTGAGATAGTAAAGGAGCAGTACGAGATACTTGCAAAGGATATGCTGCGCCGCGAAAAAGAGGGCAAGCCTATAACCTTCTATCATTACATGCTGGATCTTACGGGCGGCCCCTGCATATATAAGCGCATATCCGGATGCGGCTCCGGCACAGAGTACATGGCGGTCACACCATGGGGCGATCTGTATCCCTGCCACCAGTTCGTAGGCGAGGAAAAGTTCAAGCTGGGCGACATATGGAACGGCGTTACAAACGAGGCAGTGCGAAGCGAGTTCCGCTCCTGCAACGCATATGCCCGCAGGGAATGCGAGAACTGCTGGGCTAAGCTTTATTGCTCCGGTGGCTGTGCCGCCAATGCTTATCACGCTACGGGCAGCATACGCGGCGTATATGCTGCGGGATGCGAGCTGTTCAAGAAGAGGATAGAGTGCGCGATAATGATGAAGGTCGCACAAGAGGATATGTGATGGACACTCCCATACTCGACTTTCTCAGGCAGTACTCGGAACATGACTGGGTGCGCTTCCATATGCCCGGCCATAAGGGCAAGGGCATGCTGGGTTGCGAAAAATGGGATATAACCGAGGTGTACGGCGCAGACGCGCTGTACGAGGCTGACGGCATTATTGCCGGTAGCGAGCGCAATGCGGCGGAGCTGTTCGGCACGCAGCGTACCTGCTACTCTACCGAGGGCTCCAGCCAGTGCATACGGGCAATGCTGTATCTCGCCCTCAACAACAGGCCGAAGGGCAATTCCAACGTTATCGTGGCTGCCCGCAACGTACATAAGACCTTTGTATATGCCGCGGCTCTCCTTGATATAGAGCCGGTATGGCTGTGGCCGGAGAGCAGCAGTTCTCTCTGCGGCTGTCCGGTGACGCTGGCAATACTGAAGGAAACACTTAATAAGCTTGATGCTCCGCCTGCCGCCGTGTATGTAACCAGCCCCGATTATCTGGGCGAAATGGCGGATATGGGAAACCTTGCCAAAGTGTGCCACGACAGCGGCACGATACTTCTCGTTGACAATGCCCACGGAGCATATCTGAAGTTTCTGCCAAAATCGCTGGACCCGCTGGACCTCGGCGCGGACATGTGCTGCGCGTCGGCCCACAAAACGCTGCCTGTGCTGACAGGCGGCGCGTACCTGCATATAAGCAGGCGCCTGCCTGCACGCTATGCCGATCAGGCAAAGTCGGCATTGGCCCTCTTCGGCTCCACCAGCCCGTCATACCTTATAATGGCCTCGCTGGACGCCTGCAACAGCCTTCTGGCGGGAGATTACCCAAAGAGGATAGCGGAATGGGCAGGGAATATGGACTGCCTTAAACGGCGGCTCGGGAGCCGTGGGTGGAAAGTGCCCCAAAGCGACCCCTTTCGACTGACCGTACGGGCTACGGAGAGCATGAGAGGCACGGACATAGCGAAGCTGCTGCGCGGAGGGAATATAGAGTGCGAGCATGCGGACGCCGGCTACGCGGTACTCATGACTACGCCCAACAATACTTTAGAAGAGCTGTACAGGCTGGAAAAAGTGCTTGGCGAGTGCCGCAGCAGACCAGCAGAGCAAGAGCTGCTGCCCATTGCCAAGGCGGAAAGGGCTATGTCGGTCCGGGAGGCGTTTTTCCGGCCCCACGAGGTGATACCGGTAAGCGAGGCATTGGGCCGTATATGCGGCGCTCCTGCCGTGTCTTGCCCCCCTGCGATACCCATTGCGGTGTCCGGCGAGAGGATAGGCAGGGAGGCCATTGAACTGTTTGAATATTACGGCATAAATGAAGTAGACGTAGTTAAGTGATGAAAAATGCGGCACAGTTTGAAATGTGCCGCACTTTTGCTATTTCTTGTCAGATAAAAAATTTTCGTTTTACGCTTTCCCTAAGAGGCGGGCAGCAGGCGATGATGATGAGAGTGAGCCCAAGGATCAGACAGCACGCCAGTGGATATATGGACCATATCAGGCTGTCGTGGAGGCCGAAGGTGTAATTGAGCAGGTATTCCACCAGCACCATGAAGCCGCCTGTAGCTATGAGAGTGCCGGCGATTATATATAGATACCCGCGGCGCAGATAGTACATCAGCGCCACCGCGCCTACGGCGATTATCATCAGTCCCCCGGTGACGGGGAATGCGAAGGAAAGGAACCAATGGCCGCCTGTGGCGAAGTTTATATAGAGCAGGTATAGGCCTGCGGCGATAAAGTCCGCCGCTACGAACACCACAGGTATGGGGCGCCTGAACCACATTGGCAGTACGACTATCACATAAAACACCGTCAGCGCGCCGCCTACGTAGCCGGACCAGAGTATTCTGCCGTTGATCTTCCAGTCGCACAGCAGCGACGTAGCGAGGGGCAGCAGAAACAGCATGGTAAGTATGAACAGCAGGCCGGACCGGCTGGCGGTCTCCTGAGGTTTCCGGTCAACGGGGTACGGCTTTTCGCCGTCCGGACGCTTTATATACGGGTGAAACACCACAGTGCCGCAAAGCGGGCACTTTTCCTCGCTGTCGCTCAGCTCAACTCCACATTTTATACAATACAAAGCTCACGCCTTCCTTTCCTTGAACTATGGCTGGTTGCTTTCGGCCTTTACGTGAAGGCCCTGATCCTGAAGCACCCGGAAAAAGTGCAGTTCCAGCTCAGGCTCCGTTATGTTGCGTATCATGTTGATATACATGGTGCCGTTATATGACAGCACGCCGCAGTTGTGGGGCGCCCGGGCCTGCACGCCTATTATGAAGTCCATGCGGCTTATGTAGGGGCGCATAGCTTCGGGTACGGTAACATTGCCCAGGTTCGATAGGCAAAGGCAAGACTTGCATTCACCTACAGCGTCAAATACGGCTTTCATGGCAGCGTTTTTTATGAACAGCGGCATCACCTTTAAGATAAAAGCCTTTTCACTGCTGACGTTGGCGGCTATACGAGTACCCATGAGCTTTGCGGTGCAGTCCAGCCCCATGCGGTGATGGACTACTGAGCATATCTCCTTAAAACTGTAATCGCCAAGCTGAGGGTCTATTTCGGGGGTGACGTACAGGGCGAAGTTGCGCAGGGTTCTGCTCGGGAAAAGCTTTCGGAGGTTTACGGGTATAAGCACCTTTACGGGGCGCCTGTGCCTACGGAAATATACCTTTTCCGCCTGCAGGTCGAGTATGGCTTTCATCATAGCAGCGCAAAGGAACTCTGTAACGGTGACCCCGTACTCCTTTGCCTTGCCGCGCACGGACTCCGCATCCAGCATGAACGTCACAAGATTCAAAAATCCGTCGGGCTCCGGGGTGCCTGAGAGGTGATACGCTGTTTTTTCCCGTCGGCTTGCCCGCACGTCCCCGGCAAACCTGAGAAAGCTGTCCTCCAGCTCCTCCTCGGAGGGCTCCTCCAGCCTGCCCAGAACACCGTCCTCCTTAGGTACATTGAGGCCGTGCTTCTGGTATAGGTATTCGGCCAGCAGTGTCTTGAGGAATACCAGCGCGCCGTTGCCGTCGGTTATGGCGTGGAAAAACTCCACGGCTATGCGGTTCTTGTATACTATAACCCTGAAAGCGCACTCGCGAACTTCTTTAAAGGGCACGTGGGCCAGCGGACAGGCTTTTTCGTCGCGTATGGCGGGGGCCTTGGAAAGCTCCTCAAGGTAGTACCAGAAGGTGCCTCTGCGCAGCCGCACCGCCATGGAGGGGAAGCGGCGCACAGTCACATCGAGGGCGGATTGCAGCACCGGCCTGTCTACGGGCTCGCTCAGGGTGGCCGAGAGCCGGAAAAAGTTGTTCCAGTTCCTGCGCCGGGCGGCGGGGTATATCTTTGCCGCGTTGTCCAGACGCATCCAGCGTAGCTTGCGTTCAGGACAGAGGCGTTTGTTCAAAAACTCGTTTATCGTGGCAAAATCGTCCTGATTTTCCTTTAACTGGTACAGCACGTAGGCGTGCCAGCGTCCCGGAGCGATGTGCAGACTGCTCCTGCAGCCGCATTGCAGCAGCCTTGAATGGAGCCGCCGGGAGTCGTCCAGCAATATCTCGTCGCCGCCTGCAAAAATGAGAGAGGGCGGCATGCCTGTAAGGTCGCCGAATAGAGGGGACAGCAGCGGGTCCAGCCTGTCGCGGCCGGCTGCGTAGCACTGGGCGTAAAACTCAAGAACCTCAGCTGTGAGAGAGGGATCGTTGTCGCGGTTCGTTTCGTAGCTTTCGCCGGAAGCTGTGAGGTCTGTCCAGGGGGAAATGGCAATGATCCCGCAGGGCATGGCCATTTTAAGCTCCTTTAGCTTTAAGCAGAGGGCGTAGCAAAGGCCGCCGCCTGCACTCTCGCCGCAGAGCATTATGTGATCCCCACCGTAGCCCTTGCTAATGAGGTATCTGTATGCCTCCAGCGCGTCGTCGAGTGCGGCGGGGAAGGGGTGTTCAGGAGCGAGCCTGTAGGCGGCACAGAACACGCGCACGCCCTCTTCATCTGCAAGCGTTGCGGCGAAGCCCTTGGCGTAGTCGAGATCGCCGCAGGTATAGCCGCCCCCGTGCAGGTAAAGTATGACTCCCTGACGGCGCTCGTCCCGCGGTATGACCCATGCGCCCTCGAAGCGGTCGAAGGGATGATCACGCACCTTAACGTCCTTTTTATGTATGGCTTCCATAAGCTCGCCAAGCTTGTCCTGTCCCCGGCGTATGGTTTCCAGTGAGCAGCTGGCAACCAGCGGCTTAAAGAAATTCAATTGAGAATGCACAAGTTTTGCCGGCAGTCCCATAGTAAGTTCCTTTCCAAGGGTGTTATCTTAACGATTTATTATAGCATATAGCACCAATTTTATATAGACTTTACCCTAATGTGAAAAAATAGACAGCATATAAAGAAACGAAAACGCAATACGGGCGGTCTTTGGCAAAGCTTGACAGAAGCTGCTCTGAAAAGCTATACTTTCAGATGACAGCGGACTCACTATTTAACTGAAGGATATGAGGATAAAGGCCATGAAGATAAGCGAAGGTTATATGCCTTTTATGGGACACCATACCTATTACAGGACGGTTGGCGAGCGTACTGACAAGGCGCCGCTGATACTCCTGCATGGAGGCCCTGGCTCCACTCACAATTATTTCGAGGTGCTGGACAGGGTGGCGGAGGAGGACGGTCGCATGCTCGTCATGTATGACCAGATAGGCTGCGGCAACTCATACGTCGACGGAAGGCCTGAGCTATGGAAGGCCGAGACATGGGTAAATGAGCTTATCACACTGAGAGAGCACCTGGGACTGGATACCTGCCACCTGCTGGGCCAGTCCTGGGGAGGCATGCTGCTGTTGACCTATATCTGCAACTATGAGCACTCAGGCGTAAAGAGCGGCATACTTTCCAGCACGCTGCCCGCAAGCTGGCTGTGGGGCATTGAACAGGCACGCATGATAAAGGAGCTGCCGGAGGAATACCAGGAAGCCATAAAAACGGCTACCGAGACCGGTGACTATTCCAGCGATATATACCAGAGGGCAGAGGAAGAGTATATGCTGCGCCACGCTGCGGGCAAGCCCGATCCCAATGGGCCTGAGTGCCTGCTGAGGAAGAAAAGGACAGGCCGGGAGAGCTATGTCATAGGCTGGGGCCCTAATGAGTACACACCAATGGGTACGCTGAAGGATTACGATGTAATAGACAAGCTCAAGGACATAAAGGAGCCCTGCCTCGTGATCAATGGCGGCAATGACCTTTGCACACCGTATATAGCCAAGGTGATGTACGACAATATACCAAACTCGAGATGGGAGCTGTTCAGGGAGTGCCGCCACATGTGCTTCGTAGAGGACAACGACCATTATGTTGAGGTGCTTAAAGAGTGGCTCAACGAGAAGGATTGATTCAATTTGGCTTATAAAAAATGACCCCGCCTTTATAGACGGGTGTCCGTAAAACAGTTAATCCTCCGTATGGCTTAGACCATGCGGAGGATTTGTTTATGTCTAATCTTCAAACTTGCTGGCGGCAAACGGTTTGTCAAAACCGTTTGCGGACGGCAAGTCCACAAGGGATAGCCGCATAAGCGGCGCAAGGGGGTGTAGCCACCTTGACGGAACGAAGTGACGA
>OMDX01000939.1_pt1 | contig 10679 bp, 9 predicted proteins | sample 1673711 | NCBI WGS metagenome assembly OMDX01 (sample SAMEA103958123, study PRJEB25191) | human gut metagenome
AACGGGGTGATTCTGCGCACGCAGTCGCAGACCGACCGGCGGGTCACGCTGCTATCGTTCTCGGAATCGGGCGTGCAGTCGTTTATGAAGAACCGCGAGCTGACGCTGGCGCGCATCCGCCGGATCATCGAGCGCTTCGGCTACGAGGACGCGCGCACGCTGCTTTCGCTGCTGCGCCGTCTGACGCTGATCTATGAATCGGAGACACAGGCGGACAAGTGACGCGTCCCCGTCCTGCGCAAAGTCCGCGCGGCTGAAAACGGTTTCCCTTTGCTTTCTTTCGCGCCGTCTGCGAATCCGGCGGCGGACGCAGAACCCGAAAGGCGCGCAGAAACGGCGGCTTATGTGTTTGCCGGAGCTGCGGCTTTGGTCGGGAATGGCAATTTAAGTTTTGTCAGGCAACACAAATCAGAATCCCGAAGAAAGGATATGCTATGAAAAAAATCCTCCAATGCCTCAAGAAGCTCACGCTGCCCATCCTGCTGGCGGTGGTCCTGCTGGCAGTGCAGGCGCAGTGTGATCTGGCGCTGCCGGATTATATGTCCGACATCGTAAACGTGGGCATCCAGCAGGGCGGCATCGAAAATGCCACGCCGGAAAAGATACGCGAGCGCGAGATGGAATACCTCCTCATGTTCACCGATGCGGACGAGGACATCCTGAGCGCTTATACGCTCGCCGACGGCGTCTATACCCTCAACGACAAAGCGCTCAGCGAGCGCTTCACGATGCCGATGGTCTGCGTTTCGATGCTGCGCGCCGGCGGCGACGAAATGAAGGCGATGCTGACGGCCTCGCTGCCCGAGGGCAGCTACGACCCGTCGGCCGAAGCGGCGGAAATCCTGTACAGCCTGCCCGAGCAGCTTCGCGAGCCGATGACCGCCGGCCTGCGCGAGCAGTTCGGCGAATACCTGACGCTGGGTACGATGGTCGACCAGATGGCCGTTGAGTACGTCAAGAACGAGTACGAGGCCGTCGGAATGGATCTGGACAGCATCCAGATGCGCTACATTATGACCGCAGGTCTGAAAATGCTGGGCTTTTCGTTTGACTGGTCCCGCCAGGTCAACACGACCGATCCGAAGTATTATAAATGGACGCAATGGCTGTTTTTGCAAATGTATAAACACGATTTGGCGTACAGAAAGGAAGCACCGGTCAACTGGTGCCCGTCCTGCCAGACCGTTCTTGCGAACGAACAGGTCGTCGACGGCTGCTGCGAAAGATGCGGCACGACGGTTGTCCGTAAAAATCTGACGCAATGGTTCTTCCGCATCACGAAATACGCCGAAGAACTTTTGAACGACATCGACAAACTCGACTGGCCCGAAAAAACCAAACTCATGCAAAAACACTGGATCGGTAAATCCACGGGCGGCGAAATCGAGTTCAAAGTGAAAGACAAGGACGTCAGTTTCCGCGTGTTCACGACGCGCGCCGATACGATTTTCGGTATCACGTACGTCGTTCTCGCGCCCGAAAGCCCGCTTGTCGATAAGGTCGTCACCGAAGAAAACAAACAGATTGTCGAAGACTATAAATTGCAGTGCAGCAAAATTAACGAGATTGAACGTCTTTCGTCCTCGCGCGAAAAGACGGGCGTGTTCACGGGAAGTTACGCCATCAACCCGATAAACGGCAGGGAAGTCCCCATTCTCGTTGCCGATTACGTCCTTGCAAGTTACGGCACGGGCGCGGTTATGGGCGTTGCAGCGCACGACGACCGCGACTACGTTTTCGCGAAAAAGCACGGCTTGCCCATCGAAAGAGTAATAAGGAGCAAGGACGGCTCGCCCGACGATCTGCCTTATACCGACTACGGCATAATGTGCAACAGCGGCGAATTTGACGGTATGACCACCGAAGAAGGACGCATCGCCGTCATCGAAAAACTTGAAAAAGAAGGGAAAGGGGAACTCAAAACCAACTATCGTCTGCGCGACTGGCTTATCTCGCGTCAGCGTTATTGGGGCGCGCCCATTCCCGTTATCCATTGTCCGCACTGCGGCGCGGTACCCGTCCCCGAAAAGGATTTGCCCGTGGAACTTCCTTACAACGTCAACTTCACGCCCGACGGCGAAAGCCCGCTGAAAAAGTGCGACGAATTTATGAACGTGAAATGTCCCGTTTGCGGCGCGGACGCAAAACGCGATCCCGACACGCTCGACACCTTCGTATGCAGCAGCTGGTATTATCTGAGATACGTCGATCCGAAAAACGACAAGGAAGCGTTCAGCCGCGAAAAAGTCGACAAAATGCTTCCCGTCGATAAATACATCGGCGGCGCGGAGCACGCGTGCATGCATCTTTTGTACGCAAGATTTTTCACAAAAGCGTTAAGGGATATGGGATATCTCGACTTTGACGAACCGTTCAAGTCGCTTGTGCATCAGGGCACGATTTTAGGACCCGACGGACAAAAAATGAGCAAGTCCCGCGGCAACGTAATTTCGCCCGACACTCTCATCGAAAAGTACGGCAGCGATGCTTTCCGACTTTACCTTATGTTCGGTTTTTCCTATGTCGAAGGCGGACCGTGGAACGATAAAGGGCTTGAAAGTATACAGCGTTTCATGGACAGGGTTGAAAGGCTCGTGTGCCACAGCCGCACGTTCTCGTACAACAATAATCCTTTGACCGCTGCCGAAAAGAATATCGAATACGTCAGAAACAACACGATAAAATGCGTCACCGCCGACACCGAAAACTTTGCGTTCAATACGGCGATTGCGCGTATTATGGAATTTACGAACGCGCTTACCGATTACGAAAACAAAGTGTCCGACAAAAACGCCGTCTTTAAGGAGTGCGTCGAAGACCTTGTGAAAGTGCTTGCGCCGTTCGCGCCGCATTTTACGGAAGAACTTTGGGAAGTTTTGGGCAACAAAACCACGATTTTCAATACCGAATTCCCGAAAGTCAACGAAAAAGCCCTTATTAAGGACGAACTCGAACTCGCGGTGCAGATCAACAGCCGCGTGAAAGCGAAAATCGTCGTACCGTCCGGCGCGGACAAAGACGAAATCCAAAAAATCGCGATGGATTCCGATGAGGTCAAAGCCCTTCTCGACGGCGCGACCGTGAAAAAAGTTATCGTAATTCCCCATCGCCTTATCAACTTCGTAATATAGGAGAAAGATATGATTGATATTAACCTGATTCGCAGCAATCCCGACGCGGTGAAAGCGTCTTTGAAAAAGAAAGAATGTGACGTCGACTTTTCGGAACTTCTCTCGTGGGACGCCGAAAGACGCGCGCTTATTTCCGACGTCGAAAGTCTGAAAGCAAGAAAAAACAAGGTGTCGGCTGACATTCCCCGCTTGAAAAAAGAGGGTAAACCCGTTGACGCAATCTTTGACGAAATGAGAAAAATCGGCGAAGAAATCTCCGAAAACGACAAAAAAATCGACGATTTGCAGGAGAAAATCTTCAATTTCGTCGCGTGTCTTCCCAACCTTCCCGACGACGACCTCGTTGCGGGTGGCAAGGAAAACAACGCCGTACAAAAAGTCATCGGCAAAATGCCCGAATTCGACTTTGAGCCCAAAAACCACGTCGACCTTTGCACAAGCCTGAATCTCATCGACTACGAACGCGGCGTGAAACTGTCGGGCGGCGGATTCTGGATGTACCGCGGCGTCGGCGCAAGGCTGGAATGGGCGCTTCTGAATTTCTTTATTTCGGAGCACCTGAAAGACGGTTACGAATTTATTCTTCCGCCGTTGCAACTCGGCTATAACTGCGGATTCGGCGCGGGACAATTCCCCAAGTTCTCGGACGAAGTGTATTGGCTCGACGTCGACGAAGACCGAAAGAAAAACCGCTTTATGCTGCCGACTGCGGAGACCGCTCTCGTGAATATTTACTCGGGCGAAATCATCGACGAAAGCAAACTCCCGATGAAAATGTTCGCATACACCCCGTGTTTCAGAAAGGAAGCGGGAAGTTATCGAAGCGAAGAGCGCGGCATGATCCGCGGACATCAGTTCAATAAGGTCGAAATGGTGCAATATACCCACCCCGACCACAGCGACGAAGCCTTTGAAGAACTTGTGAACAAGGCAAGCGGACTCGTCGAAAAGTTGGGGCTTTATCACCGCATATCAAAACTTGCTGCGGGCGACTGCTCGGCGTCGATGGCGCGCACGACCGATATCGAGGTCTGGATTCCGTCGATGGGCATTTTCAAGGAAGTTTCAAGCGTTTCGAACGCGCGCGACTATCAGGCAAGAAGAAACAACACCCGTTTCCGCGACGCCGCAACCGGCAAAACCCGTTTCGTGCATACCTTAAACGGCAGCGGACTTGCGACAAGTCGCATCCTTCCCGCGCTTGTGGAACAATATCAGAACGCCGACGGCTCGGTAACGGTGCCCGAGGTTTTAAGGCCGTTTATGGGCGGACTTGAAGTAATCAAATAATAAAAAACAAACAAAAGCGCATTGAAAAACCGCCGTACAACGGCGGTTTTTTTTGCGTCCGAAAAAACGTTATAAGTCGTATTTTTCAAAACTTTTCGCGCCATTTTTATATGAAAGCGCGGTGAGTCCTGCGCCCGAAATAATCCCAATAAACAAAATTACGAGTTTTGCCGCAAGGTGAGAGCCGTCCGTCGTCAGAAACACGTCTTTTACGACGGGTGCGTGTGCAAGCACGACGTCGATTGCGACGATTAAAAACCCGAGTGCGCTCGACAAGGCAAAATGTCTGCCGATTTTTTCGGGACTTTTATAATACGCCGTGAAAAACGCCAGGTTGAATATGCCGAAATACAAAAACGCGATTCCGTAAAAAGCAAGCGACGGCATCGAGCCCGCCTGATTTGCGGAAGTGTTTAAAACCGTGCAGCGAAGGACGGCAAAGGGAATCGTCGCGACAATCGTCAAAAGTTCGAAAATGCAGACGGTGAGTATCCTTGCGCCGACCAGGTCCCGCTTTCTTACGGGCAGATTAAGGCTGTATTCCAGGTCGTGATTTTCACGCGACGAAAGACACATAAAGAATATGCCGAGCGTGGTGTAAAAAAACGACACAAGATAAGGATAATTCGGGATAAGCAGCATAAAGGCAAACGACAAAAAAATGTAGTTCGTCGGGTGCGCCGCAAGGCGGAATTCCTTGTAAACAAGATTTTTCATAATTCCTCCTTTTCAAGATGCACCATAATGTCTTCAAGCGATGCGTCGGTTGTTTCAATGTTCAAAACATCGGCTTTATCGGCAGAAATTAACACGCTTAACCCGTCTTTCAGCCGTCTCACGCCGTGCGAGCACGCTGCGATATCGTCCGTGAAAGCGTCCTTTTTAACGAATGCGAGTTTGTATTTTTCCTTGAACGTATCGGTGGGTTCGCTTGCGAAAATCTTGCCGTTTCTGATGTAGGTAATGTCGTCGGCGCACTTGTCGAGATCGGACGTTACGTGCGTTGAAAAGAGTATGGTTTTCCCGTCGTCTTTAAGCGACAAGAACACATCCAGAAGGTCCTCGCGCGAGACGGGATCGAGCCCCGACGTCGGCTCGTCCAGAATCAAAAGGTCGGCGTTGTGCGATAGGGCAAGCGCCAGCGAATACTTGACTTTCATTCCTTGCGACAACGCCTTTACGGTTTTGTTTTCGTCCAGGTTGAATTTTTCAAGATAGCCGCAATACGCCGTGTCGTCAAAGTTTTCGTAAAACCTTTTCGTGACGGCGGTTATCGTTTTCAGTTTTTTCGTGACGTAATAATCCGCGCCGCCCGAAACGTAGCCGACGCGGCTTTTGATTTCCTTTTCGTTTTCCGAAAAGTCCTTTCCGAAAAATTTTACCGTGCCGCCGTCTTTATGGACAAAACCCAGAAGACATTTGAGAGTGGTGGATTTTCCCGCGCCGTTTCTGCCGATAAATCCCATAATGCGGCCGCTCTCGACTGAAAAACTCACGTCGTCAAGGGTAAATGCGGGATAAACCTTCGTAAGGTTTTCAATTTCAAGAGTTTTCATTGTCGTTATTAAACACCTTGTCGACGTAACACGAAACGTATTGTTTCGGCGGAATGGCGATACCGCGCTCGGGATCTCCGAAAAGAATAAGCGTGTCGCCGGGCACAATGCCGAAAACGTCGCGCGCTTCCTTTGGGATAACGATTTGTCCTTTCTCGCCGACTTTTACCGTCCAGGCGAATTTGCCGTCTTTTTGCGATTTCATAATTACCTCAAAAGTATGAAAAGTATGATTTGTATAACTTATTTTACGCCGCGCATTAAAAATTGTCAATAAAAAAATAAAAAACCCCGCTGGCGCGGGGCAAAAAGGATTTTTATTATCTGAATTTTTTGTTATCTGAAATTCACGACGTTTATCGGCTCTCCGTCAAGATAGGACACAAGGTTCATAACCGCGGTGTCCATAAGGCGTTTTCGGGATTCCTTCGACGCCCAGGCGATATGCGGCGTGATGATGCAGTTGTCTGCGCGAAGAAGCGGATTGTCGGGTTTTATCGGCTCTTCCGACACGACGTCGACTGCGGCAAACGAAACTTTGCCCGAGTCGAGCGCGTCTTTAAGCGCTTGTTCGTCGATGAGTCCGCCGCGCGAAGTATTGATGACGATTACGCCGTCTTTCATCATATCGAAGGCGTTTTTGTCAAGCATTTTTTCGTTGTCTTTCGTGAGCGGGCAGTGCAGCGACACGATATCCGCGCGGGAGTACAATTCTGCAAGGTCGGCGTATTCGGCGATTTCGCTGTCCAACGACATTATTTTGTCGTAAACGATGACGTGCATGCCGAACGCGTTTGCGATCGTGCCGACGGTGCGCCCGATTCTGCCGTATCCGACAAGCCCCAGAGTTTTTCCTTTCAGCTCGGTAAGCGGATAGTCCCAGAAGCAAAAGTCTTTTGAATTTGTCCAGCGGCCTTGTTTTACGGCGTCGCTGTGGTGTCCGACGTGGTGGCAACATTCCAGAATAAGCGCGAAAGTGAACTGCGCGACTGCCGCCGTGCCATAGGTAGGAACGTTGCAGACGGGAATACCGCGCTCGGCTGCGGCGACGGTATCGACAACGTTGAAGCCGGTTGCAAGCACCCCGATATATTCGATATTCGGGCAGGCGTCCAGAATTTCCTTTGTGATTTTAACCTTGTTCACGATGACCGCCTGATTATTGCCGATGCGTTTGACAACGGTGTCGAAGTCGTCGGGCGTTCTGTCGTAAACGGTAAGCTCGCCGAGGTTTCTGAACCCGTCCCACGAAAGGTCGCCGGGGTTTTCGGTAAAACCGTCCAGAATAACGATTTTCATAAGTTCCTCCCTGAAAAAGTGCCGCAAGTGCCGTAATTTGCAAAAACATTATTGCATTTTAATTGTACATTAAAAAGCGGTCGGTGTAAATACTCTTTTTCAAGAAAACGACAAAACGGACGATTTTTTTGCAAAATTATCGGAAAAAATTGTCCTGTTACAGGACTTTTTTGCCTTTTGAATAAACCTCCGTGACTTTTCCGCGCTCGTCGACGACGTTGAACGACGCGTCATATCCAACGGAAAGGGCGGGGATTTCAAGCCCCAAATACTTTCTCGGCGATTCGGTCGCGCAATAAACCGCCTTTTCAAGCGGCACGCCGTAGCGGACGATGATTTCAACCATCTTCGCGATGTTCGTCGTGCTTCCCGCAAGGGCGGACTTGTCTTTGAGATACGCCGCGGTGCCGTCGGCAATTACGGGCGTGTTTTCGCCAAGGATATATTCGCCGACAGGCGCGCCGCACGGGGCAAGGGCGTCGGACACAAGTATGATTTTTTCATATCCTTTGCACTTATAAATGAATTTGAAAAGGTTTTCGCCGATATGCACGTCGTCGGCGATGACTTCCGTATAAATATCGTCAAAGTACATCGCGCACTCGTTCAGCCCGAGATGTTTCGTGATTTTGCCGCCGACGCGGCGGAATCCGCTTGACGCGCAGTAAATATGAGTCGCTCCGTCAAGCCCGGCGTTTTTGCAGGCGATAATCTGATCGTCGATACTGTCGTCGTGTCCCGCCTGCGCCTTTATGCCGTTTCCGACGATTGCTTTTACGAGTGCGACCGCGTTTTTCGTTGCAGGACACAGCGTTACGATTTTAAGAACGTCCGCGTTCCGGCTGAAAAAATCCGCGTCCTTTTCGTCAAAGGAAGTCATTATGTTTTCAACGGGCTGTGCGCCTTTTTTCGCAATGCTTATGTACGGTCCTTCGATATGCGCGCCCAGAATTTCCGCGCCCGACGGCGACAATTTTCTCAGTTTTTCAAAGGCTTTGTCAAGCGCGGTAAGCGGGGTTGCGACAAAGGTCGGAAGGTATGCTCCGATACCGTTTGAAAGAAGGTAATTTCCGATTTTCGACAATGCGTTTTCGCTAAGTTCCGTGACGTCGTGAGTCACCGCGCCGTGCGTGTGAATATCGACGTATGGCAGTGTAACGTATCGCGGCGCAGATTTTTCGCGCGTCTTTGAAACCTTTGAAATTTTTCCGTTTTCAACGGTTATGTCGACGGCGTTATCGGCGATTTTTCCGTCAAAAATTAACTTTACGTTTTTAATTTCCATAATAAACCCCGTTTTTTGTCATAATTTGTAAAAATATATAGTTTCGGGCAGTTGCTCGAAATACAGCGAAACAGCGGCTTTTTTGTTGAAGTCGAGCGTCACGAGAGAGGTTGTTTCAAACTCGTATCTTCTGCCGTCCGAAAGGGAAAGCGCGCACGATTTTTCGTATTCTAAGGTGTCTTTCGGTTTCTTAAAAATTGCCGACAAAACGCCCGTCTTTTTTTCGACAAGGTTGTCTGTTGTACCTTTTGAAATCTCTTTCCCTAAAAACTTCACCGGGAAAGTCGGCGGCACGAGAAAGGTGAGTTTTGCGGCGGAAAACGTCGCGTTTGAAAAATGCAGCGCAAGACGGTTTTCTTCTTCGACGACGGATATTTTCACAAAATCCCCGTCGTATCCTGAAAAGTCGATATGCGCGGACTTTACCGAACACGACTTGGTTTTCACGTCCGAAAGTGTGTATTCCCCGTCGACGTCGAACCGCGCGGTCAGTTTCCCGTTTTTCACGCCGAACTTTTTTTCGGCCTTTACCGATTTTATAAACGGAACGAGCGACGTATGATTGAAAACTTCCGTTTCGTCAAAAGAAAGCCTGACGCCGTATCCGCTGTCAACGATTTTAATCATACCGATATTTTACCCTTTTTGGGGGCGGTAGTCAAGGCGCGAAATCACGTTTGAACGAGTCTCGTCATATATTGAAAAAAATCGTCGGGGGAAAAGGGTGGACAGATGCCGCGCGGAAGTCGATTTATCTCGGCTGAAAAAAAACTTTGAAACGATAAAAGGAAAATGCGACGACGTGTTTGCCGTCGTGAAAGCGAACGCGTACGGACACGGCGCGACGGAAGTCGCGAAAACTCTTGAAGAGTGCGGTTGCAAAAAATTTGCCGTGGCGTCGGTGTACGAGGCGGAAAGTTTAAGGAAAAACGGGATAAACGGCGAAATCGCGATACTCGGCTTTTGCGAGGATTTCGGGCTTGCCCGCGAAATTGCCGCCCGTCCGCTCGTGTACGACGAACACACCTTTCGTCTTGCGAAAAAGTACGACGCGGAAGTTTTCGTAAAAATCAATACAGGAATGAACAGGCTCGGATTTTCGACAATCGGAGAAACGGCGTCCGCCGTGAAAAACCTGCGGGTGCTCGGGGTGTTCACCCATCTTTCGTCGGCAGACGGCGACGACGCAACCGACCGCCGTATTACCGAGGCGCAGATAAAAAACTTTATGGAAGCGGAACTTGTCGTCAAAAACGAAAAGGACGTCCCCTTTTATGCCGAAAACAGCGCGGCGCTCATAAAATACGGCAGATTTTTCGACGGCGCGAGAATCGGAATCGCGCTGTACGGCGTAAACCCCGTATCGGGCGACAAAACGCCGCTTTTGCCCGTGATGACTTTTCGCGCGGCGGTAATTGCGATAAATACGGTGAAAAAGGGAGATTTTATCGGGTACTCGCGCGGGTATCGGGCGAAAAAAGATATGCGCGTCGCGATAATATCGACAGGTTACGCCGACGGACTCCCGCGGGCGTTGTCGAACAAGGGAATGATTTTCTGCAACGGGCAATTTCTGAAAATCGTCGGAAAAGTTTCGATGGACAGCGTTGCCGTCGACGCGGGCGACGCAGACGTGAAAATTATGGACGAAGTTGTCGTTTTCGGCGACGAGATAACGGTCACGGACGTCGCAAACCGCGCGGATACTCTGCCGTACGAGATTCTGACGGGCGTTTCGGAAAGGGTGAAAAGGGTTTATAAAAACCCGTAATGCCGAAGGCACAAAAAAAGCCCCGCAAAAGCGGGGCGGTTTTAACGGTTTATTACTTTTATTACTTGTTGTTTTTGATAAAATCTTTAAGTTTTTTGGTTTCCATCTTCCAGTAAATCGTCTTAATCGGCGGGCAGATCGCAAACAGGAATCTTGCGAAGGTGAACAGTCCGCAGGGGTAAACGTATTTCTTCTTGCGTTCGATACCCTTTACCATTTTCTTTGCCACGTGGGCGGGGCTTTGTACGGGGAAGGGTTTCTTGAACTCCTTGGGATTTGCGGTTTTGAAGAAGTTCGTATTCGTTGCGACGGGATACAGGCAGGTCATAGTCACGTTTTCGGGAAGT
>OMDX01000941.1_pt1 | contig 10664 bp, 7 predicted proteins | sample 1673711 | NCBI WGS metagenome assembly OMDX01 (sample SAMEA103958123, study PRJEB25191) | human gut metagenome
TAGGCCTTCTGCTCGTCGGTGATACGGTAGCTTTCTATGGCCTTGCGGATGGTTTTGTTGTGCGTCCATGGGGCGAGGCGGCGCTGCTCGATGTACGGAACCGCCGCTTCGTACTGCTTGGCGAGGGCTGTGGCAAAGTACCAGGCGATCATCATGTTTACATAATACTCATTGCTTTTAATTATGGAAACTTCTTCGAGATATTCCGGGCGGAAATCCGCGTCGAGATAGTGCGTCATAAGCATTTCGATGCCGAAGCGGACAGCATAGATCTCGCCACTTTTTATCCAGCGGCGGCACTCGTCCGGCAGCGTACTCGGGTGCTTTTTGAATGCCTTCGGGCGCAGCGCGTCGCAGGTCGCCCAGTTGTCAACGTAGGGCAGAAAGGCGTCGAGCGCGGCGACGGCGGCGGCATAGTCCTTTTCCTCGTTTAAAATCAGCGCGTGGAGGTTGTTCTCGTCCAAATACCGGTGCGGCAGATCGGCGAGAAAGAGGCCGATGTCGGATTCCCGGCAAAGCTCTCGGGCGAGCGAGCGGCAATCCGGCATACGCACGCCGAGAACGCTCTCCAGCGGGAGCGTCGGGACGAGCTTTGCCATGAAGGGCGCGTTTTTCTCGTCTTGCAGCGCAAGGAGCCGCGCGCGCACCGCCTCCGGCGCGCCGCTCACTTCTCTATGCGCTCCGTGCGCCAGATCTCGCCGGTCTCCACGTCCTTCCATGTGAAAACGCCGTTTTCCCAGAGCATATAGCTGTGGCGGCTTCCTTCCTTCGGGATGGATACGGAGCCGGGGTTTACATAATAATTCCCGTTCTTCTGCTCGAACGCTGGGACATGGGTATGCCCGTAGAGCACGATATCGCCGGGGGCGGCGGCTTTGGACGCCTCGTCAAGATGGTGGCCGTGCGTGAGATAGAGGGTATACCCGTCCGCGAACACGGCGGCGAAGTCCGCGAGCACGGGGAAATTCAATACCATCTGGTCCACTTCCCCGTCGCAGTTGCCGCGGATGCAAAGCGGCGCTTTTTCGAGCGCGTTGAGCATGGCGGCGCACGCTTTCGTGTCGTAATCGCGCGGGAGGGCATTGCGCGGGCCGTGGTAGAGGATATCGCCGAGCAGGACGAGCTTTGCGGGCTTTTCATCCTCCATGCGGCGCAGCAGCGCCTGCGTATAGTACGCCGAGCCGTGCAGGTCGGACGCGATCATCAGTTTCATTCTTCTATCTCTCCTTTACATTTCGCCGAAGGCGTCAAAGAGGCTCACCTGCCGCGTTTCCGGCAGATCGCCGAGCGCGCCGAGCTTTCGCAGCATGTCCAGGTGGGCGGTACTCACCTTGGGGCAGGCGTCGGAAATATCGTCGATGGAGACGAATTTCGCGCCGGAATCCTGCGCGCGCTTCAGATCCTCCGCCGCCGAGCCGCCGAGACCGGAGATGGCCACGAACGGCGGGCGCAGACAGCCGTCCTCAATGAGGAATTTGTAGGAATCGGATTTGTAGATATCGATGGGCGCAAAGGTAAAGCCGCGCCGGTAAAATTCGTACACCGCCTCGAGCGTGGTGAGAAGATCCTCTTCCTTCGCCGTCGCGTTCGGGTTGCGGCGGATGGCGTTGATCTTCGCAAGGCATTTGTCGATGCCCTGCAGCATGCTCTCTGCGTCAAAGCCGTCCTTCTGGCTGCGGCGGTAGAAATACGCGCTGTAGTACGCGAGCGGCTCGTGCACCTTGAACCACGCGATGCGGAACGCCATCGTGACATACGCGACGGCGTGCGCCTTTGGGAACAGATACTGGATCTTCCGGCAGGATTCGATCCACCACTCCGGCACGCCGAGCTGCTGCATCTCTTCCACGATGCCGTCCGGCCACGGCTTGCCCTTGTGGATGGCGCCCTTACGCACGGCCTCCATAAATTTGAACGCGCGCTTCGGCTCCATACCCATGTCGATGAGATAGAGCATGATGTCGTCTCGGCAGCCGACGCATTTGTCGGTCGGCGCGATGCCGTTGACGACGATATCGTGGATGTTGCCGGCCCACACGTCCGTGCCGTGCGAGAAGCCCGACAGACGGACGAGCGTGGCAAACTCGTGCGGCTGCGTGTCCACGAGCATCTGGCGCGTGAACGCCGTGCCGAACTCCGGCACACCGATCGTACCGGTATGGCCGACGATCGGGTCGCCGTCCGGGACGCCGAGCGGCTCGGGCGAGGTAAAGATGCGCATGGTCTCCGGATCGTCGAGCGGGATCTCGCGGGCATTGACGCCGGTGGCGTCCTCGAGCATACGGATCATCGTCGGGTCATCGTGGCCGAGTTCGTCGAGCTTTAAGAGGTTTGCTTCCATGCTGTGGTATTCAAAGTGCGTGGTGATGATGCCGCCGGTCGCGTCGTCCGCGGGGTGCTGCACGGGGCAGAAGTCCGTAACGTCCTTATCCTGCGGGATGATGACGAGGCCGCCGGGGTGCTGGCCCGTCGTGCGCTTTACGCCGACGCAGCCCGCCGCGAGGCGGTTCTCCTCCGCCTTGGAGACGGTCATGCCGCGCTCTTCGAGATACTTTTTCACATAGCCGTAGGCCGTCTTTTCCGCAAGAGTGCCGATCGTACCGGCGCGGAACACGTGGTCGCGGCCGAAGAGCTCTTCGGTGTATTTGTGGGCGTTCGCCTGATATTCGCCGGAGAAGTTCAGATCGATATCGGGGACCTTGTCGCCGCCGAAGCCGAGGAACGTTTCAAACGGGATATCGAACCCGTCCTTGGCGAGCTTCGCGCCGCACACGGGGCAGGTACGATCCGGCATGTCCGCGCCGCAGCCGTACTTATCGCCGTTCGGCATAAACACGTTTTCAAAGTCGGTGAATTTGCATTTCGGGCAGCGGTAGTGCGGCGGGAGGGAGTTTACTTCCGTGATGCCGGACATGTACGCCACCATGGAGGAGCCGACGCTTCCCCGGCTGCCGACAAGGTAGCCGTGCTCGAGCGAGTTCTGCACGAGCTTCTGCGCGGACATATAAATGACCTCGTAGTGACGGCCGAGAATGGCGTCCAGCTCTTCTTTGATGCGCGTTGTGACGAGCTCGGGCGGGTTCTCGCCGTAAAGCTCGTGGGTCTTATCCCAGACCATGCGCTCAAGATCCTCCGCCGCGTGCGGAATAGACGGCGGGAACAGGTCCTTCGGCAGCAGCTCAAAGCTCTCCACGCTGTCGGCAATGGCGTTCGGCGCGGTGACGACGACATCGCGGCAGTCCGCCTCGCCGAGATACAAGAACTCCTTGAGCATTTCGTCGGTCGTTTTGAAATAAAGCGGCAGGGGCTTGTCTGCGTCCGGGAACTTGCGCGACGCCATAAGGATATGGCGGTAAATCTCATCCTCCGGTTCGAGGAAATGCACGTCGCCGGTCGCAACGACGAGCTTTCCGAGCCGCCGGCCCAGCGCGAGGACGCGGCGGTTGAATTCGCGCAGGTCCTCCTCGTCGCGCGCTTTGCCGTCGTTGATGAGGAAGTGGTTGTTGCACAGCGGCTGAATTTCAAAATAATCGTAGAACGCTGCGAGCCGGTCAAGCTCGGCATCGCTCCGGTTGCGCACGACGGCGTCGAAAATTTCGCCCGCCTCGCACGCCGAGCCGATAAGAATGCCCTCGCGGTACTGCATCAGAAGGCTCTTCGGGATGATGGGGCTTTTCTTGAAGTGCTCCAGATGCGATTTGGAGATGAGCTCGTAGAGATTTTTCAGTCCCACCTTGTTCTGCACGAGCAGCGTGATATGACGCGGGCGGCGGGCGTCGTTTTTGCGCAGCTCCGCCACGAGCGCTCCGGCATCCGAGAGCGTTTTCGCGCCCTTGTCCGCGAGCCGCGGACGGAGGGTTGTGAAGATGCGGGCACACACGGCAGCATCGTCGCTCGCGCGGTGGTGGTTAAAGTCCGGCAGACCCAGCGCGTTGGAGATGATGTCGAGCTTGAATTTTTTGAGCTGCTTCAAAAGCGCCTGCGCGATGGGGAGCGTATCGATGTATACGGGGTCAAGCGCAAGACCGCTGCGCTTTGCCGCGGCGGTGATGAAGCCGATATCAAAGGCGGCGTTGTGCGCCACGAGCGGGAGATCGCCAACAAAGTCCAGAAACGCGCGCACGGCCTCCGCCTCGCCCGGCGCGCCGTACACGTCGTGGTCGGTGATGCCGGTGAGCTGCACGATCTCCGGCGGGATGGGCATGCCGGGATCGACGAACGTTTGAAAGCTCTTCGTCACGACGCCATTTTCCACGCGCACCGCGCCGATCTCGGTGATGCGGTGAATGTGGCTGTCCAGGCCGGTCGTTTCGATATCAAAGCCGACAAAATCGGTATCAAGCGGGAGATCGCTCTCCCCGTGGACGGCGAGAAGGTCGTCCACATCGTTGATGTAGTACCCCTCTACGCCGTAAATGACCTTGATGCCGCACTTGGCCCCCGCGTGCCAGAACTCCGGGAACGCCTGTGCGACGCCGTGGTCCGTCACGGCGATGGCGCGGTGGCCCCAGCGGGCCGCCGTTTTCACCGCGGCGGTCGGGTCGGTGAGCGCGTCGAGCGTGGAGTAGCGCGTGTGGAGATGGAGCTCCACGCGCTTGTCCCCTTCGGCGGTGTCCTGCCGCTGCGGGGCGGTTTCCTTCGCAATGGCGGCGACATCGATCGCCATGTCGTTATCGTAGCGATTGAAGATCACGTCGCCGCGCACTGTGAGATAGTCGCCGACGCGGATCTTATCGAGGATCGACTGATCGTCGCCCTGGCGGATGTACTTGGAAACGTGGATGCTGCCGGTATAGTCCGTCATATCGAAGCTCAGCACCGCGGCGTTCGTTTTCTGTATTTTCCGGCTGTCCGCGGCAAAGACCTTGCCCGTCACGCTCACCGTGCCGGACTGCAGCGTAAGCTCGGAGATATCCGTTCTGTGGTTGTCCTTCGGCAGCTTGCCGAAGAGGACGTCGCCGCTCTCCGCTTTTTTCGGCGCGGGCTTTGCTTCCTTTTTCGACGGCGCGGCCTTTTTCTCCGCCGGGGCCGCCGCGGGCGTATTGCCGGTGATCTTCACCCGCGTGAATCCGTATTCCGCCGCAATGCGCCATTCGAGCATGGCGATATCGGAGGGCGTGCCGGGCGCGGCAAAGTCGGCGGCAATGTCCATTGTCCGCTTCTCGCGCGATACGACAACGTTTTTCACCTTTGCCAGCTCCAGCCCACCGCACTTATCCCGCAGGGCGGCGCAGCAGCCGAACATATCCAGAAATTTGACTTCCTGTGCCATGAATTATTGGTTCTCTCTTTCAATTAGTTCCACGAGCGCGTCCGCAAGCTTGTCCGACGCTACACGCGCCACCGGCTCGCCGTGCTTGAAAATGACGCCCTCGCTCTTGCCGCCGGCGATGCCGTAATCGGCGTGGGACGCCTCGCCGGGGCCGTTCACAACGCAGCCCATCACGGCGACCGTGATGTTCCACGGCTTATCGCGCAGCCGCGTCTCGACCGCCTTCGCCGTGCCGATGAGATCGTATTCCGTCCGCCCGCACGAGGGGCAGGACACGAACTGCACGCCGGACCGCAGCCCCAGCGCGCGCAGAAGCTCCCCGCCCGCGTGCGCCTCTTCCTCGGGCGCATCGGTGAGGGAGATGCGGATCGTATCGCCGATGCCGTCGAGCAGCAGAGCGCCGATGCCCGCGGCAGATTTCAAAATGCCGCGCTCCTTCGTCCCGGCCTCCGTTACGCCGATGTGCAGCGGATAGTCGCACAGCGTCGAGAGCAGGCGGTTGGCCTCCACGGTCATGGCGACGTCGCTCGCCTTGACGCTGATGCAGATATCCTCAAAACCGCAGTCCTCCAGGAGCTTTACATGACCGAGCGCGCTCTCGCAGAGGGATTTCGCGCACAGACCGTATTTTTCGAGCAGGCCCTTTTCCACCGAGCCGGAATTCACGCCGACGCGGATGGGGACGCCCCGCTCGCGGCAGGCGTCCGCCACCATACGCACCCGCTCCGGAGAGCCGATGTTGCCGGGGTTGATGCGGATCTTGTCGAAGCCCGCCTCCACCGCGGCCAGCGCGAGCCGGTAATCAAAATGGATATCCGCCACGAGCGGCAGGCTGGTGCCGCGCCGGATGTCCGGCAGGGCGCGCGCGGCGAGCTGGTTGGGCACGGCGAGACGCACGATCTCGCAGCCCGCGGCTTCCAGCCGCCGGAGCTGCGCGAGCGTGGCGGCGACATCGTCCGTGTGCGTGTTCGTCATCGACTGCACGGGAATGGGATTCCCGCCGCCGATGGGCACGCCGCGGACACGGATGGTTTTCGTGATCTTTCTGTTCATCGGCGAATGATCCTCACAATATCGTTGTACATCAAAAGCACCATCAGCCCGAGCAGGAGCAGCAGGCCGATGTAATGGATATATCCTTCAATGCGCGGGTCGGGCTTTTTCCCGGTGATCTTCTCAAAGAGCGCGCTCAAAAGGAGCGTCAGGATATGGCCGCCGTCAAGCGCCGGGAGCGGCAGAAGATTCATCACCGCAAGGTTCACGGCGATGAACGCCACGAGGAACACGACGTTCGCAATGCCCTCCGATGTGGACTGCGCGCTCTGCCCGGTCTCGTTGATGATATCCACCATGCCGACGACGCCGGTCATATCCGACATGGACGCCTGTCCGGTGAAGAGCTGCACAAGTCCCGCGCGCACCATACGCACGAAGTCCAGACAGTTGTAGAAGGAGTATTTCAGCACATTTCCGACCGTGGGCGCGGCGATCGTGAAGTTGACGCCGTATTTTTTCACGGTCTGCCCGTTCACCTCATAGTCCACGGGCACCATGTGGTAGTTATCCAGTTCGATCCGCTTTCCGTCGCGGAGTATGACGAGATCAAGATCCCCGTCCTCGTCGGCGGAGGCGTATTGAATGAAGTTGCCGGTAAAGAAGATCCGCTCGCCGTTCACGCGGCGGATCTCGTCGCCGGATTGCAGCGTGCCCTCATACGGGCAGCCGTCGGCGAAGCCGGCGATGACGGGGCTGTTGAAGCCGCCCGCGCCGGCATAGAGGATGATGACGAGCACGAGGCCGAGAAGGAAGTTCATCGCCGCGCCCGCGACGAGAATGAGAAGGCGGTGCCAGACGCTCTGGTTATTGAACGCTCTCGGATCGTCCGAGGCTTCCTCCTCCCCCTCCATGGCGCAGAAGCCGCCGATGGGAAGGGCGCGGAGCGAATAGACCGTCTCCCCCTTCTGCTTATGCAGAAGCTGCGGGCCCATGCCCATGGAAAACTCCGTCACCTTCACGCCGCACGCCTTCGCTACAAGAAAGTGGCCCAGCTCGTGGACAAATATCAGAATGCCAAATGCGAGAATTGCAAGAACAATGTACATACTCAGCCGATCTCCCTGCGGACAAGCTCGCGCGCTTCCGCATCCGATGCCAGAATTTCCTCGAGCGTGGGCTGCGCGATAAACTCCGCGCGCTCCACAGCCGAAGCCACCAGACGGTAGATATCATTATACCCGATCCGGTGTCCCAAAAACGCCCCTACCGCGATCTCGTTGGCCGCCGACATGACGCACGGCGCCGTGCCGCGCGCTCTCGCGCACTCCATCGCAAGACGGAGGCACGGCAGCTTCTCCAGATCGGGATCTTCAAAATGCATGGAGCCGAGCGCGGCGAAATTCATCGGCTTCGCCGCCGACTCGCGCCGCTCGGGATACGTGAGCGCATACTGGATGGGAAGCCCCATATCCGGCACACCGAGCTGCGCGATGACCGTGCCGTCGAGCAGCTCCACCATGGAGTGAATGGCGCTCTCCGGGTGGATGATGACTTTGATCTGATCGGGCGTCACGGCAAAAAGATGCATGGCCTCGATAAATTCCAGGCCCTTATTCATCATCGTGGCGCTGTCGATGCTGATCTTCGCGCCCATGCTCCAGTTCGGATGGCGCACGGCGCGCTCGGGCGTGACGTCGCGCGTCTGCTCAAGTGTCCAGCCGCGGAACGGCCCGCCGGAGCCGGTGAGAAGGATGCGCCGGAGCTCGCTCTTATCGCGTCCCGCCATGGACTGGAAGATCGCCGAGTGCTCGGAATCGACCGGGAGGATCTCCGCGCCGCAGCGCGCCGCCTCCGCCATGACGATCTCGCCCGCGCACACAAGCGTTTCCTTGTTTGCGAGCGCGATGCGGCGTTTCTGATGAATGGCGGCGAGCGTCGGGCGAAGGCCCACGCTGCCGGAAATGCCGGTCACGACACAGTCCGCCCCCTCGACCGTGGCGGCGGCGACAAGAGATTCCTCCCCTTCGCCGATCTCGATGTCCGTGTCCGAAAGGCGCGCCCGGAGCTCCTTTGCCGCGGCGGAGTCCATCACGGAGATATACTTCGGGCGGAACTGCCGCGCCTGCTCCTCGAGCCGGTCCACGTCCCGCCGCGCCGCGAGCGCGAGCACGGGAATACCAAGACGGCCGGCTGCCTGAGCAGTCTGCCGTCCGATGGAGCCGGTGGAGCCTAAAATGGAAATTGCTTTCACCATAAAATGATCCGTCCTTATGCCGAAATCGCGGGCAGGAGCAGCATCCACAGCTCCGTGAGCGGCGCGAGATAGTACATACTGTCAAACCGGTCGAGCATGCCGCCGTGACCGGGGAGGATATTGCCGTAATCCTTGATACCGTACTGGCGCTTGAACGCCGAAAACGTGAGATCGCCGAGCTGCGCCACAACGCTGCCGACAAGGCCAAACGCCGCGAGCGAGACGAGATTGGCGCTCAGGCCGCACGCGCGGACGATGACGCCGTACAAAAGCGCCATCGCGGCTCCGCACACCGCGCCGCCGATGCCGCCGGCAACGGTCTTATGCGGGGAGATGGCCGGGGCGAGCTGCTTTTTGCCGAACGCACGGCCGCAGAAGTATGCGCCCGCGTCGCTCCCGAAGGCGACGACGAACGGCAGAAACGCGCGCACGCGCCCGACGATCCCGTCATGCGTGATGCGAACGAGCGTGGAGTTGCCATTCAGCAGCTCCGGAATGGAGATCGTCGTTTCAAACTGCGCGATGCGAAGGAGCGTAGAGAGCATCATCGGCAGCACGCCGCCCGCGAGCATCGAGATAGCGACCATTTCCATGCTGATCTTGCGCGGCGTGGAAAAGCACGCCATCATCTCGCACGAGAGCACAAAGAAGAGGAACAAAAGAATGATCGCCGCCATGCGCAGATCGAGCCCGCCGAAAATGGCGATCGCCACGGCGGAGAGGATGGAGGAAATATACAGCCGCTTCGGCGCCTGCCCGATGGCGCAGCGCATAAGCTCAAACGCCACAAAGCCGCAGATGACCGCAATGATCACGCCGAACAGCCAGATGGGCGCAAAAAACACGCCCAAGATAAGAACGGGGATGCCCACGAGCGCAGTCAATACTCTTTTTTTCACGCTTTAACTCCTCCGAACCGACGGTCGCGGTGCCGGTACTCCGCAACGGCTTCGTCAATGTCTTTCTCCGAGAAATCCGGCCAGAGCACATCGGTGAAGTAAAGCTCCGAGTAAGCGCTCTCCCACATGAGGAAATTCGATATACGATATTCCCCGCCCGTGCGGATTATGAGATCGGGGTCGGGAATACCGGCGGTGTCGAGATACTCCGCCATCGCCGCCTCGGTGATCGTCTCGCCGGGATGCTCCGCGGCAAAGCGGTTCACGGCGCGGACGATCTCGTCGCGTCCGCCGTAATTGAGGCAGATGTTCACCTGCCCCTCGGCATAGACCGACGAGCGCTCCTCGCAGTCGCGGCACAGCTTCTGAAGCGACGGCGAAAGCGCCGAGATATCGCCGAAAAAGCGGATGCGCCGGTGATCGCGCTCAAGATTTTCCAGCTCCTCGATCAGATGCTTTTCCAGCAGCGCCATGATCGCGGCCACCTCCGCAGCCGGCCGCCGCCAGTTCTCCGTGGAAAACGCGTACACCGTCAGATATTCCACGCCCAGCGCCTTGCAGTGGTTGGCGATCCGGCGGAACGCGCTCACGCCGGCGGCGTGCCCCGCCGTGCGCGGCAGCCCGCGCCGCTTCGCCCAGCGGCCGTTTCCGTCCATGATGATTGCCACGTGTTCGAGTTTTTTCTTTTCCATGTCGTTGTCGTCTGTCCTAGCCGAATTTGATGCCGCTTATCGAACCGGTCGCTTTGACGGCGTCCCACTGGCGCTTGACCTCCTGGATGTCCAGCCAGGTCAGGTGTTTGGGGCTGCCCTCTTTAGAGCTGGCGTTGCGCAGCAGGTAGCTCGGATGGAACATCGGCATGACGGCGATCCCGCGCCATTCAAACCAGCGTCCGCGGAGCTTCGTAATACCTTCGCTCGTCTGCAGTATCCAGCGCGCAGGCGTGTTTCCGAGCAGTACCATCAGCGCGGGGTTTATCAGCATTATTTGGGTCTGCAGGTGTTTGTCGCAGATCACCGTCTCCGCGGGCGTCGGCACGCGATTTTCCGGCGGCCGGCATTTCACGATGTTTGTTATATAGACGTCTTTGCGGCTGATATCCGCCGCGGTGAGTATCTGGGTAAGAAGCTGTCCGGCCCTGCCGACGAAGGGCAGCCCCTGCGTGTCTTCGTCGGCTCCGGGTCCCTCGCCGATAAACATCAGCTTTGTATCGGGGTCGCCGTCGCCGAAGACGACTTTTGTC